>ERZ1370068.9702-contig-8460_pt1 | contig 59439 bp, 60 predicted proteins | sample MGYA00561227_ERZ1370068 | MGnify/ENA primary metagenome ERZ1370068 (study PRJEB38410, sample SAMEA6850437) | metagenome | study: Metagenomic assessment of the ecological functions of the soil: analysis of the soil microbiota associated with the... | reverse complement strand
GTATGCTTCGTTCAGTTACGTATTGCTAAATCATGTCCTGCGCCGCCAAGGCGCGCGGCCTGGCCGGACTCGTCATTGACGGCTGCGTCCGCGACGGCGGCATCCTGGTCGATTTCGGCCTGCCCGTGTTCGCGCGCGGCCTGTGCATTCGCGGCACGGGCAAGGACTACCGGAGCGCGCGGCTGGGTCAACTTCCCCGCCCTGTTCGACGACCTCACCGTCCATCCCGGCGACTTGGTCGTCGGCGACACCGACGGCGTCGTCGCGATCCCGCGCGAGCGCGCAGGCGAGGTGGTCGCCGCGGCAGCACAACGCGAAGCCAAAGAGGCCGCCATTCTCGAGCGCACTACGCGCGGGCGAACGAACGCTCGAGATCTACAACTTTTGAGGCGCTCGTCTGCGCCCCTCTTCTTACCCGACCAACAGGAGCTCCCATGATCATCGATGTCCACGGTCACCTCTGCGCCTCACCCAAGCTGTACGCCTGGTACACGCTGCTGCTCGCCAGTCAGCGCGCTACCTACGGCACGCCTCCGCCGCCGATGTCCGACGACGAGATGCGCAACCTCCCGGAGACCAAGCGAAATCTCGACGCCATCGATCTCGCTGGCACCGACGTGCAGCTGCTCTCGCCGCGCCCGTTCACGATGTTTCATGCCGAAAAGCCGGCCCGGATCGCGCACCGCTGGAACGAAGGCGTGAACGCGTACATCGCCCAGTTCTGCAAAGTCTTGCCCTGACCGCTTCGCCGGCATTTGTGGCCTGCCCCAGCCGGCTGGCGAGCCGATCACGACCTCGCTTCCTGAGCTGGAGCGCTGCGTCAAGGAATACGGCTTCGTCGGCTGCCTGCTGGACCCGGACCCGGGCGAGGGCGACAACCAGACGCCGGCGATGGGAGACGAGTACTGGTATCCGCTCTACGAAAAGCTGTGCGAGCTGGACATCCCGGCGCACGTGCACTCGACCGGCAACCAGCACGGCCGTGGCACCTACTCGACGCACTTCATCGACGAGGAGAGCCTGGCGATCCTGTCGCTCGTCAATTCGCGCGTCTTTCTCGACTTCCCGAAGCTGAAGATCATCATCTCGCACGGTGGCGGCTCGGTGCCGTACCAGGTGGGTCGCTGGCGCGCCGAGCGGCTGCATCCGGTCATGGCGAAGAACCACCCGCTGAGCGAGTCTTTCGACGCAAGCCTGCGCCGGATCTACTACGACACGGTGATCCACTCCAAGGATTCGCTGGCAATGCTGATCAAGCTGGTCGGCAGCGATCGAGTGGTGTTCGGGACAGAGAACCCGGGCTCGGAACGGCCATGAATCCCGAGACCGGGCGCAGCTTCGACGACATCAAGGCGCTCGTCGAGGACATCCCCGCCCTCACCGCTCAGGACCGCTCGAACATCTACGAGAACAACGCGCGACGCCTGTTTCCGCGCCTCAAGGCAAAGGGCGGCGCGCCCGCGGTCAAGGGCGATCCGCAACAAGTACCTGACAGGCGAAGGCGCGCGTCAAGGCCTCGGCATGTGATTCGGCGAAACCGATGGCAAAGATCGTTCTCGGAATCGGCACCTCGCACAGCCCGCTGCTGGTGCTCGGAGGTGCGCAATGGGAATTCCGTTCCGGGGACGATCGGCGCAACAAGTCCCTCAACACCCTGGACGGACGCCTGCTGTCCTACGACGAGCTCGTCGCCGAACGCGGCGAGCACTTCGTAAAGGAGTCTGACCCCGCCGGCTTTCCGGCACTTGCTGAAAAAGGCAGAGGCGGCTCTCGACCGACTCGCCGCGGAGCTTCGAGCCGCCGAACCGGATGTCGTACTGGTCGTCGGTGACGACCAAGGCGAACTGTTCGGTCCGGAAAACTTTCCGGCGATGGCGATCTACCGCGGTGAAGAGCTGGTCATGAAGCCCTCCGAGCATTTGAAGGGTCCCGACTGGGCCGATCAGACGTTCTGGTCCGGGTATCGCATGGACTTGCCCCATCGCTATCCCGGGCACGCCCGCGCTGGCGCTCGACCTCGTGCACGACCTCATCCGGCAAGGCGTCGACGTCGCGTCATCGGATCGCGTGCTGGATCCGTCCGTGCGTGGCTTCGGACATGCATTCGGCTTCGTGATCGAGCGCCTGATGAAGGACGTTCGAGGTACCGATGCTGCCGGTGATGCTCAACACCTACTTCCCGCCGAATACGCCCACGGCGGCCCGGTGCTACGAGGTCGGAACGAAGATCGCCGAGGCGCTCGCTGCGTCTTCCAACCCGGCACGGGTGGCGGTCGTGGCGTCCGGCGGCCTCAGCCATTTCCCGTGTGAAGAGCCCTTCGACCGCCGCATCGTCGCCGCGTTGCAGACCAACGATGTCGAAACGCTGACCGGCATTCCGCAGGAGGCGATGCTTTCCGGCTCGTCGGAGATACGGAACTGGGTGATGGTGGCCGGCATGGTGACCGAGCTCAAGTCGGATTTCACCGAGTACATCCCCGTGCACCGGACTCCCTCGGCTCGGGCATCGGCCTGGCCTTCGTGCTGGAAATAGTGGTCGGCTCGGGGAGAGGGCTGTGGGGACCTTTGGGACATTGACTCGATTTGGGCGGCGGCCTGCTGTGGCGCGGCGGGGACTGATCGACAGGGTGAAGCGACCGCCGGTTCCCGCGCGCCGCTGCGCCTCCTCCCGCTCGAACGCCTCCACGACCGCATCCGCCACCGCTCGCACGCGCGCAGTGCGGTTGAGATCGCCGTGCATCACGAGCCACATGTCGTACGGCTCCGTGCGCTCGGGCCACACCCGCACAAGCGCGGGAAAGCGCCGCGCGAGGTGGGTGGGGATCTCGCCGATGCCCAGTCCCGCGGCGACGGCCTGCGTGAGCATCATGCCCGTGTTGGTCTCCAGCGCCATGTGCGCGCCTCGGCGGGCTCGCCGCAGAGCACGTCGCGCTGAGTAGCCGCCGAAGCTGCTGTCGTAGACCACGATGTCATGGCCCGCCAGGCCCGTGCCTGCTTCGGGCAGGCCGCGCGCGTCGAGGTACTCGCGCGTCGCACAGAGGCCGACGGTGCGCTGCCCGAGGTGGCGCACGATCAGGTCCGGCGCTTCGGGACGCACCGAGCGCACCGCGAGATCGGCCTCGCGCCGCGTGAGGTTGCTCAGTCTGCGTGGACGCGACCATGCGCACCGTGATGCCGGGGTGGCGCCGGCGCAGCGCGCCCAGAGCGGGCATGAGGAACACGGTGGCGACGCTGTCGGTGCAGGCGAGCGAGACCGCGCCTTCGAGGCGCTCGTCCAGCCCCCTGCATGCGCCGCTGCAGCGCATGGGCGCCGGCCTCCATCTGCTCGGCCGCGCGAAAGGCCATCTCGCCCGCAGGCGTGGGCACGTAGCGCTGGGCGTGCGCAGGAAGAGCCGCGCGTCCAGCGCTTCTTCCAGCGCCGCCAGCCGCCGGCCGGCGGTGGCCTGGTCGATCTGCAGCTCGGCCGCGGCGCCGCGCAGCGTGCCGCGGCGGTAGATGGCGAGAAAGACGCGTGCGTTGTCCCAGTCCATGACGCTGATCCCAGATGCAAGTCTGCATCGCAGCAGATGCAGGAGTACGGCTATGCCGCGCAAGGCGTGCTTCATAGCATGTTCCGCATGGACGCACGTCGAACGCTCCTCCTTCCTCCCCAGGCGCCTGGCCCTTGGTCACGGTCGCGCTTGGCTACGTCATGGCCATGCTCGACGTGACGGTCGTCAACGTGGCGCTGCACAGCATCAGCGACGAGCTGTCGATGACCCTTGCAGGGCCAGGTGTGGATCGTCGATGCCTACACGCTCACGTTCGCCGCGCCTCCTGCTGGCCGGCGGCGGCCTGGCCAACCGCTTCGGCGCACGCGCCGTCTATGCGGCAGGAATCGCGGCATTCGTCGCGGCGTCGAGCGCTGTGCGCTGCGGCCGCGAGCGGAGCCGAGCTGATCGGAGCGCGGCTGCTCCAAGGCATCGCAGCGTCGTTGTTCATTCCGAGTTCGCTCGGCCTACTCGCGCGTGCCTATCCCGACGAGCACGAGCGCGCCCGCGTCCTGGGCCGTGTGGAGCGCCATCGTGTCGGCGCTCCTGCGGCATCAGGCCCGCTCGTGGGCGGCCTCGTGATCACCTGGTTGGGATGGCGCGCCATCTTCTGGCTGAACTTGCCGCTGGGCGTGTTGGCCATATGGCTCGCACACCGCCATCTCGCCGTGGCGCCCCGCCACGCGCAGCCGCTGCATCTGGCAGCACATCTGTACGGCATCCTTGCGCTCGGCGGGCTGGCCTACGTTCTGATCCAGGGGCCGAGCGTCGGCTGGGTCTCGCCGCGCGTGCTCGCGGCGGCAATCGTTGCCGTGCTGGCGGTCACTGCCTTCGCGCGTCATCAGCGGCGCGCGACTCAGCCCGCTGCTGCCGCGCGCACTGCTGCACGACGCGGCATTCCTTCGCATCAACGCCATCGGCCTGCTCATCAACTTCAAGTCTTCGGCGCGCTCTTCCTGATGACGCTCTACAACCAGCAGGCGCGCCAAGCGAGCCCGCTCGCCACCGGTCTGAACCTGCTGCCGCTGATGGCCATGTACACGTTCGGGCAACCTCATCAGTGCCCGCGGTGATAGCACGCGCTACGGTCATCACCCTGCGCTGCGGGGCTGATACTCGCGACGATCGGGGCGGCAGCGGCGGCCACCGCTGTCGCCGTGCTCGATGGCGGACTGCCGTCGTGGCCGCTGGACGTCTTCATCGCGATCGCAAACCTCGGCGCGGCGATCGCCATCCCCGCGGTGACCAGCAGCGTGCTCGGCCACGGTCGACAGGCAGCACACCAACACCGCGGCCGCGATCCTCAACGCCAATCGACAGATCGGCGCACTGGTTGGCGTCGCGGCCGTGGGCGTGATCATGCACGGGCCAGAGTTCGTGGGCGTTGAAGCTGCCGACGAGCCTGACGCTGCTGACGATCGCCTTCGCCGCGGCGGCGTCCTGGCCCTGCGTTCGGACGAGGATGCGCCAGGCTTCTCTGGCTGACCATCGGCTCGGTGGTCTACAGGAAGCAGCAGGCCTAGCGAGCGCTCGCGCTGGCGCGCTGCGTGCTCCAGCGGCGCGCTGGCGCACCCGGCGCCCGGCGCAACGACGCCGCGCGCGCAGGCTTCGGCGGCGCGTCGGGCCACGAGCACGCATCGCCAGCGTCACGCTGGCGAGCAAGGCTCGCTTCGAGGCGCCGTCCTTGGCCTGCATCGACATGCCCTGGTAGACCGTCGCATAGAAGTTGGCGAGCGCGCCGGCATCGGCATCGGCCGGCAGCTCGCCCTCGTCGATGCCGCGCTGGATGCGCGCCTGCATGCTCTCGACGCCGACGGCGCGGCGCGCTCGCGCCAGCGCCGACTGCACGTGCTCGGCGGCGACCGAGCAGTTGGTGGTCGCCATCACCATCATGCAACCGAGCGGGTGGCAGTCCTGCGTCAGCTCGGCGGCGGCTTCCTCGAGCAGGCAGCCGCTCGACCGCGCCGCGCGGTCGGCTCCTCGGCGAGCGCGCGCGCGCAGAAGCCGCCCGGGCCCTTGCCATAGGCACTCGACGGTCTCGAGGAACAGCTGCTCCTTGTCGCCGAACGCGGTGTAGAGGCTGGGTGGCGTGATGCCCATCGCCGCGGTCAGGTCGGCGATCGACGCGGCCTCGTAGCCGTGCTCCCAGAACACGTGCATCGCCTTGTCGAGCGCCGACCTCGCGATCGAACGAGAGCGGCCGCGCCGCGCGCCTTGCGGCACCGGCGCTGACGCCCGCGCGGTGTCTCCGCCGTCGGGCGCGATTTCGATCTGTCTCCGTCTTTCTTTTCATAGTGATCGACTAATAAATGTCTTGACGAGCCCTTGCGAGCTGGCTACATTCTGCCACATGTCGTAGCGTTCACTACGAAATAAAGCGTCCCCGTCATCCAGTGTGATTTCGCGCCCGCGAGGCCTCGTGCCGCGGGTGAAGCCGCGCTGTTGCCGGCACGCCGCACCGAGCAGCGCCTGTCTGCAAAGGACTTCGACCATGACTTCCACGACCCCCGCAGCCCGACGCCGACTCTGGATCGCGGGCACCGCTGCTGACCGCGCTGACCGCCGTCGCCACCGCCGTGCTTCAGCCTGCAGAACCGAACAGCGCGCCAGCGCCGGCCGCGCCGGCCGCCACCCCGGTCTCGGTCGCGACCGTCGCAGCCGAGCGAGGTCGCGACCTGGGACGAGTTCTCCGGGCCGGCCTCGAAGCGGTCGAGCGCGTCGACATCCGCTCGCGCGTCGCCGGCACGGTGCAGTCGGTGCACTTCCGCGAAGGCGCCGCTGGTCAAGAAGGGCGACCTGCTGATCACGATCGACCCGGCGCCGTACGCGGCGGAGGTCGAGCGCGCCGCGGCGCAGGTGGTCGCCGCCGAAGCCCGCTGTTCGTATTCGCAAAGCGAATTCGGGCGTGCGCAGCGGCTTGCTCGACGAGCGCGCGATCGCCCAGCGCGAGCACGACGAGCGCGAGCAACGCGCAGCGCGAGGCCGAGGCCAACCTGCGGGCGGCGCAAGCGGCGCTGCATTCGGCGCAGCTCAGCCTCGGCTACACCAGGTGCGCCGCCGGTCGCAGGCCGCGTCGGCCGGCTCGAGATCACGGTCGGCAACCTGGTTGCCGCGGGTCCCGGCGCGCCGGTGCTGACGACGCTGGTCTCGATGAGCCCGATCTACGCCAGCTTCGACGCCGACGAGCAGGTCGTCGCCAGGCGCTCGGCGGAGCTGCCGAGCGGCGCCAGCGCGCGCACGCAGCATCGGCCGGATCCCGGTGCAGATGGGCACCGCGGGCACCGACCGAGCACGCCTTCGTCGGCCGGCTGCAGCTCGTCGACAACCAGGTCGATGCCGAAGAGCGGCACGGTGCGCGTGCGCGCGCGTGTTCGACAACACCGACGGCGCGCCTGATGCCCGGCCAGTTCGCGCGGCTGCGCATGGGCCAGGCGAAGAACGAGCACGGCCCTGCTGGTCAGCGAACGCGCGGTCGGCACCGACCAGAACAAGAGTTCGTGATGGTCGTGGGCGGCGACAACAAGGCCGGCCTACCGCGAGGTCACGCTCGGCGCCAACGTCAACGGCCTGCGCATCGTCACCTCGGGCCTGAAGGCCGAGGAGCGCGTCGTCGTCAACGGCCTGCAGCGGCATCCGCCCGGGCGCGCTGGTCGCGCCGCAGACGGTACCGATGGACCTGAAGGCCGACAGCCGCGCGAGCGCCGACGCCGCGCTCGTGATCGGCCACTCGAGAGAACCGCCATGAATCTGTCCAAATTCTTCATCGACCGGCCGATCTTCGCCGGCGTGCTCTCGCTGCTGATCTTCCTCGGCCGGGCTGATCGCGCGTGCGCAGCCTGCCGATCTCGGAATATCCCGATGTCGTGCCGCCCTCGGTGGTGGTGCGCGCGCAGTACCCCGGCGCGAACCCGCAAGTCATCGCCGAGACCGTGGCGACGCCGCTCGAGGAGGCGATCAACGGCGTCGAGGGCATGCTCTACATGAGCAGCCAGGCGACCACCGACGGGCTGATGACGCTCACCGTCACCTTCAAGCTCGGCACCGACCCCGACAAGGCGCAGCAGCTGGTGCAGAACCGCGTCTGCGCAGGCCGAGCCGCGCCTGCCCGAGGAAGTGCGGCGCCTCGGCATCGTCACGATCAAGAGCTCGACCGACCTGACGATGGTCGTGCACCTGCTGTCGCCGAACGGCCGCTACGACATGACCTACCTGCGCAACTACGCGGTGCTCAACGTCAGGACCGGCTGGCGCGCGCGTCGCAGGGCGTCGGCGACGTGCAGCTGTTCGGCTCGGGCGACTACGCGATGCGCGTCTGGCTCGATCCGCAGAAGGTCGCGCAGCGCGGCCATCTCGGCGGGCGACGTGGTGCGCCGCGATCCGCGAGCCAGAACGTGCAGGCGGCGGCCGGCGTGGTCGGCGCCTCGCCCGGCGTGCAGGGCATCGACGTGCAGCTCTCGATCAACGCGCAGGGCCGGCTGCAGAGCGAGGAGGAGTTCGGCGACATCATCGTCAAGACCGGCAGCGACGGCGCGGTGACGCGGCTGCGCGACATCGCCGCGCCTCGAGCTCGGCGCGGCCGACTATGCGCTGCGCTCGCTGCTCGACAACAAGGACGCGGTCGCGGTGCCGATCTTCGCCGCGCCGGGCTCGAATCGCGATCGCCATCTCGAACGGCGTGCGCGCGACCATGGCGGAGCATCAAGAAGGCGATGCCCGAGGGCGTCGACTACGAGATCGTCTACGACCCGACGCCAGTTCGTGCGCGCCTCGATCGAGTCCGTGGTGCACACGCTGCTCGAGGCGATCGCGCTGGTGGTGCTGGTCGTCATCCTGTTCCTGCAGACCTGGCGCGCCTCGATCATCCCGCTGCTGGCGGTGCCGGTGGCCGATGATCGGCACCTTCGCGCGTGATGCACGTGTTCGGCTTCTCGATCAACGCGCTGAGCCTGTTCGGCCTGGTGCTCGCGATCGGCATCGTCGTCGACGACGCGATCGTCGTGGTCGAGAACGTCGAGCGCAACATCGAGGCGGGCCTGACGCCGCGCGAGGCGACCTACCGCGCGATGCGCGAGGTCTCCGGGCCGATCATCGCGATCGCGCTGGTGCTGATCGCGGTGTTCGTGCCGCTCGCCTTCATCAGCGGCCTGACCGGGCCAGTTCTACAAGCAGTTCGCGCTGACGATCGCGATCTCGACGGTGATCTCGGCGGTCAACTCGCTGACCCTGTCGCCGGCGCTCGCCGCGCTGCTGCTCGAAGCGCCACGACGCGCCGAAGGACGCGCTGACGCGCGGCATGGACCGCGTGCTCGGCCGGCTTCTTCGGCGGCTTCAACCGCGTCTTCAGGCGCGGCGCCGACGGCTACAGCGGCGGCGTGACGGCGCGATCTCGCGCAAGGCGCGTGATGCTCGGCGTCTACCTGGCGCTCGCCGCGCGTCACGGCCGGCGCTGTTCAAGGCGGTGCCGGGCGGCTTCGTGCCGGCGCAGGACAAGCAGTACCTGATCGGCTTCGCGCAGCTGCCCGACGGCGCCACCCTCGACCGCACCGAGGACGTGATCCGCCGCATGGGCGAGATCGCGATGAAGCAGCCCGGCGTCGAGCACGCGGTCGCCTTCCCGGGCCTGTCGATCAACGGCTTCACCAACAGCTCGAACTCGGGCATCGTCTTCGTCGACGCTGAAGCCGTTCGACGAGCGCAAGGCGCGCCGACCAGAGCGCCGCCGCGATCGCCGGCCAGCTGAACCAGCAGTTCGGCGCGATCCAGGACGCCTTCATCGTCGATGTTCCCGCCGCCGCCGGTGCAGGGCCTCGGCACGACCGGCGGCTTCAAGCTGCAGCTCGAGGACCGCGCCTCGCTCGGCTATCGCGGCGCTCGACGCCGCGCTCAAGGCCTTCATGGCCAAGGCGCCACCAGGCGCCCGAGCTCGCCGGCCTGTTCTCCGAGCTATCAGGTCAACGTGCCGCAGCTCTACGCCGACATCGACCGCACCAAGGCGCGCCAGCTCGGCGTGCCGGTGACCGACGTGTTCGACACGATGCAGATCTACCTCGGCAGCCTGTACGCGAACGACTTCAACAAGTTCGGCCGCACCTACTCGGTGCGGGTGCAGGCCGACGCGGCGTACCGCGCCCGCGCCGAGGACATCGGCGCGCTCGAAGGTGCGCTCGACCAGCGGCGAGATGGTGCCGCTGTCGGCGCTGATGAAGCGTCAAGCCGAGCTTCGGCCCGGAGCGCGCGATGCGCTACAACGGCTTCCTCGTCGGCCGACATCAACGGCGGCGCCGGCGCCCGGCTATTCGTCGGGCCAGGCGCAGGACGCGATCGAGCGCATCGCCGCCGAAACGCTGCCGCCGGGCATCGACTTCGAGTGGACCGACCTCACCTACCAGGAAATCCTCGCCGGCAACTCGGCGCTCTGGGTGTTCCCGCTCGCGATCCTGCTGGTGTTCCTCGTCCTCGCCGCGCTGTACGAAAGCCTGACCCTGCCGCTCGCGATCCTCGCTGATCGTGCCGATGGGCCTGCTCGCCGCGATGACCGGCGTGTGGCTCTCGCACGGCGACAACAACGTCTTCACGCAGATCGGCCTGATGGTGCTGGTCGGGCCTGTCGCGCGAAGAACGCGATCCTGATCGTCGAGTTCGCGCGCGAGCTCGGAGTTCGCCGGGCGAACGCCGGTGCAGGCGGCGATCGAGGCCGAGCCGGCTGCGCCTGCGGCCGATCCTGATGACGTCGATGGCGTTCGTGATGGGCGTGCTGCCGCTGGTGCTGGCCAGCGGCGCCGGCGCCGAGATGCGCCACGGCGATGGGCGTCGCGGTGTTCGCCGGAATGATCGGCGTGACGCGCGTTCGGCCTGTTCCTCACGCCCGTGTTCTACGTGACCTTGCGCCGGCTGACCGGCAGCCGGGCGCTGCGCCAGCACGGCCCGGCCGAGCTCGGCACGACCTGCGCCGGGTCGCCGAGCCGTGCTTGAAGATTTTGGAACTGCGATGCATGGTAAACTCGCTTCGTCCCGCGCGCGCGCTTCGGCGCTCGCCCCGCTGCTGCTGGCGCGCGCTCGTCGTCGCCGGCTGCGCGTCGACCCTTGATCGCGACGCCGACGCCGCGCCGCCCGCGCCCGCATCGTTCAGGAGGTCGACGGCCGCTGGGCCGCGCTCCGCGGCCGGCCGAGGCGCAGCCGCGCGGCGAGTGGTGGAAGGCCTTCGCCGACGCGCGGCTCGACGCATCTCGCATCGCGCCGTGCCGATCGCAACAACACCAGCATCCAGCTCGCGGCGTCGCGCCTCGCCGAAGCGCGCGCGCTGGTGCGCGCGACCGATGCCGAGCGGCGGCTTCCGCAGCTCGGCCTCGGCGCGTCGGCAGTTCGCGGCAGACGCTCGCGCCTCCGGGCATCGGGCGGGCACCGCCGGTCAGGCGCGACTGCTCAAGCGCCGGCGCCGAGCGTCGCCTACTGAGGCCTGAGCCTGTTCGGCCGGCTCGCGCAGGCCAGCAGTGCCGCGGCGCTCGACGCCGAGGCGCGCGAGGCGCTGCTGCAGAGCACGCGCCTGCTCGGTGCAGTCGGACGTCGCCCAGACCTACTTCGCGTCTGCGCGCGCTCGACGGCGAGCGCGCCCTGGTGCGCGAGACCGTTTCCGCCTATCGCGACACGCTGCATCTCACCGGAGCGCCGCTACCAGGCGGGCGGCGTCGGCCGAGCTCGACCTGGCCCGCGTGCAGGCCGAAGTCGCCTCCACTGAATCGCAGGCGCTCGGCCTCGACCGCCGCCGCGCCGAGCTCGAGCATGCGCTCGCCGTTCTCGTCGGCGAACCGGCGAGCAGCTTCGGCCTCGTCGAGGCCGAGCTGGTCGGGCGCGCCGCCGCAGGTGCCGGCTGCGCGTGCCGAGCACGGTGCTGGCGCGCCGGCCCCGACGTCTCGGCGGCGCAGCGCGCGATGCTCGCCGCCGAGGCGCGGTGTCGGCGTGCGCGCAGAAGGCATGGTTCCCCGACGTCTCGCCTGCACCGCGTCGGGCGGCTTCGCTTCGACCGATCTCGGCGACCTCTTCGAAGTGGTCGGCGCGCAGCTGGGGCATCGGCGCCTTGCTGTCATTGCCGCTCTTCGACGGCGGCCGGCGCGAGGCCGGCGTGCAGAGCGCCAGCGCCCAGTGGGACGCCGCCGCGGCGCAGCCTATCGCGAGCAGGTGCTGGCCGCCTTCAAGGACGTCGAGGACCAGCTCTCCGCCCTGCGCCTGCTGGCGCGCCAGGCCGACGCGCAGGTCGCAGGCGGTCGACGCCGCGAGCCGGGCCACCGTGCTCTCGAGCACGCGCTACCGCAACGGCTACGTCAGCCAGCTCCGAGCTGCTCGATGCGCAGCGCAGCGAGCTCAGCAATCGCCGCGAAGCAGTGCAGGTTCGCGCCGCGCAGTACCACGCGACGATCGGCCTGATCCGGGCGCTCGGGGGCGGCTGGACCGCGGGCTGAGGACGGCACCGGGTCGGCACGACCTGCGTGCCGCTGGCGGCGCTGGGCTCAGCGGATGAGCGGTGCGTCGGGCAGCTCGTTCGGGCTGACTGCGCCTGTCGGCGAGCGGGAAATGTTGCACCAGCAGCGCGTCGACCGCGTCGATCGCCTGCTCGATCCCGGCCTCGAACCGCCCGTCCTGAACGCCGCGCTGCATCGTCGCCATGATCCGCTGCCAGGCGGCGGCGTCGACATGCCGCGCAGCAGGCCGCGCGGTCGGCGACGATCTCGATCGCCCGCTCGGCGAGCAGCAGTAGATCAGCACGCCGTTGTTGTGCTCGCCGTGTCCCAGACGCCGCAGCTTGCCGAACAGCGTCGACCGCGCGCTTCGCGCGGCGCTGGCGTCGCGGCGCTAGATGTAGCTCAGCGGCAGGCCGGCCTCGACGCAGACGCGGATCTCGCCGCTGTGCCGCAGCCTCGCTGGCGGCGACGTGCCGCCTCGATCCGCGCCAGCGCGCCTCCGGCCCGAGCAGCGCGCCTGGCGTCGCGCCTCGTCGAGCAGGCGATGGCGCACGAGGCGAGCGCAGCCAGTGCGCCATCACCACCGCTCCCGAGGCGCCGCCGCCGTCGAAGTTGCCGCCGCCGCCGGAGCTGAAGCCGCCGCCGCCGCCGCCGCCGAAGCCGCCGCCGCCGCCGCCACAGCCGCCGCCGCCGCCGCCCCAGATGATCGGACCGCCGCCGCGGCCGCCGCCGCCGCGCGCCGCCGATGCCCATCACGCCGACGAGGAACAGCGCGACCACGGCCGGCGCCGGCGGCGACGAGCAGGCTCGCGGTCGAGCAGCCAGCCGATGCCGCCGACCGCGCCGCCGGTGGCGCAGCGCGCCGAGCTTGCGGCCCATGACGCCGGCTGAGGATGCGCGCCGAGGATCGGCACGCCGACGAAGAGGAAGATCGCGATGTCCTGGAAGTCGAAGCCGCTGCCGCGGTCGCGCGCGCGCCGCCCTGGCGCGCGGCGCCGGCGTCGGCAGGCTCGCCGGCGATCGCGCTCGCCGAGCCGGTCGACCGCGGCGTTCAGGCCGCCGGCGATAGTCGCCGGCGCTGAAACGCCGGCACGATCTGCTCGCTGGATGATGCGGCCGGCGGCGACGTCGGGGATCGCGCCCTGCGAGCGTCTTGGCCGACCTCGATGCTGCACGCGCGCGGTCGTTCTTCGCGACGACGATCAGCGAGGCCGTCGCCGACGTCGCTTGCGGCCGACCTTCCACTGCTCGGCGACGCGCTGCGCGTAACGCGGCGATGTCTTCGGGCGCGGTCGTCGGCACGATCAGCATCGACGATCTGCGCGCCGCGCTCGGTCTCGATCGCGCGCCAGCTTGTTCGATCAGCGCCTCGGCTCTGCGCCGGCGTCAGCGTCCGGTCTGGTCGATGACGCGGCCGGTCAGCGGCGGCACCGGCAGCACGCCCTGCGCGCGCCGCGCGGGCCGCGGCGCACGCAGCAGCAGCGACGACAGCGGCGAAGGCAGCGCATCGCGGCATCGCGTGAGCGCGATGGCCGGCGATCAGCGCGGCGCCGAGGCGGGCTTGTCGAAGCTCACGCGTCGGCGGCACCGAGATCTGCGCTTCGTTCTGCGACCGTGAAGTTCGGCTTGGTCTTGTAGCCGAAGATCATCGCCGTGAGGTTGGTCGGGAAGCTGCGCGCCTTGACGTTGTAGTCGGTCGACCGTCTCGATGTAGCGGTTGCGCGCGACGCGTGATCCGGTTCTCGGTGCCCTCGAGCGTGACGCGCAGGTCCTGGAACGCCTGGTTGGCGCGTCAGGTTCGGGTACTGCTCGGCGACGACCAGCAGGCGGCTCAGAGCGCGCCGCTCAGCTCGCCCTGCGCCGTCTGGAACTTGTCGAACGCCCGGGATCGTTGATCAGCTCCGGCGTCGCCTGGATCGCTGGTCGCCTTGAGCCCGCGCCTCGATCACCTTGGTCAGCGTCTCCTGCTCGAAGTTGGCCTCGCCCTTGACCGTGGACGACGATGTTCGGAATCGAGGTCGGCGCGTCGCTGGTACTGGTTCAGCACCTCCGACCAGGCCGCCTTGACTGCCTTCGTCCAGCCGCTGGAAATCGTTGTAGCCGCAGCCGCCGAGGCCGAGCGGTCGCGGCGAGAGCCAGCGCCGCGAGGGCGAGGCGGCGAAGGGGGAGGCGGAGGGCGTTGAGCATCGGGCGTCCTTTCATGGCCGGCGGATCGTACCGCCCCCTCAATCCCCTACGACGCGGGCGCGCGCGCGCCCGCGGCGCACGCTCACCACCGGCGGCGGGTGCCACTCGCCGAGCTCGAGCTGCAGGTCCTCGCGGCGGACCGCGGCATCGGCCGCAGCGCGCCGGCGATCGTCGCCAGCCGGGCCGCGTCGACGGCGTGCGCGGACGCGCCTCGAGCTCCGCCTCGGGATTGCGCAACAGGCTCGCCAGCCAGACGCGCCTCGGCGGCGTCGAGCGCGGCGGCGTGCTTGCCGAAGTAGTAGCAGCGCCGCGGCTTCGGCGCCGCACTGGCCGTCGCCCCAGGGCGCGACCGAGAGGTAGAGCTGCAGCACCCGGGCCTTGCCGAGGGTGCGGTCGAGCTCGACCGCGTACAGCAGCTCGCGCGACCTTGCGCGCGGCGCTGCGCTCGTCGCGCCGACGTAGAGCAGCTTGGCGAGCTGCTGCGACAGCGTGCTGCGCGCCGCGACGCCGCTCGCCGCCGTGCGGGCAGCTCGGCTCGACTCAGGCCGCCGCCATCTCGGCGAGGTCGAAGCCGGCTGTGCTCGAAGAAGCGCTGGTCCTCGGCGCGCGATCACCGCCTTCGGCAGCCAGGCAGCCGAACGGCGCGGCGTGCGCGGCGCCGCGCGGCGAGCGGGCGCACGCCGGCGTCGGGCTGGCCGAGATCAGCGCCTCGGTGCCCAGGCCTTCGACCGCGACGGCCGTCGAGGCGCGGCTCGATCGCGTAGCGCCGCGACGGCAGCGCCAGGCGCGACGACGGCGCCGGCGCGGCCTTCGATCCGGGCCCGCGCGGCCTCCGGCACCGCCGGCGCCGGAACAGCGCGACCAGATCGGCGACCGGCACGTCGGCGAGCTTCAGCTCGATGTCGGCGCTCTCGCAGCGCCGAGCCGCCCGCGCCAGGTGGCGCTGAACCCGGCCGGCGCGCAGCCGCCCTGCAGCTGGTTCGACTCGCCATGCTCGATGCTGCGCCTCGATCTCGCGCGATGCGCAGCGGCTCGGCGCGCGAGCCAGGCGCGAGTCGATCCGGCACGGCGCGCAGCGCACGATCAGCGACGTCGGCGTCGGCGCCGGCGCGGGCGCGGAAGCGTGCCGTAGCCGCGGTCGCGACGCTGCGGCCGTCGAGCAGGCGGATGCCGAGCGGATGGGTCGCGACGCGGCATCAGCGCCGGCACGCTGAGCGACACGCCGAGCGGACCGAGGGCGGCGCATCGACCAGTCGCCGGGCGCGGCGCGCAGCGCGCATAGAGCGCGGTCGCGAGCAGCACGGCGCCGGCGACGAGGACGATCCCGAGCAGACGCCGGCGAAGCAGCGCGACGCAGCGAAAGATCCTGCTCATGTCAGGCTCCCCGAGCGGCGTCGCCACCGTGATCGCCTGCCAGGGGCCGGTCGAGCGTCCGAGCTGGGCCGCCCAGAACCAGGCCGACGGCGTCGGTGAAGGCGCTGCCGTCGCGCGTCCGTCGATGCGCTCGCAGACCGCGCACGCGGCGGCCGTCGCGCTCGGCGACGAAGCAGCGCCAGAGCCGTGGCCTGCGGCGTCGCGTTCGGGCGCGCGTCGACGACGCGGTAGCCCAGGCCGCGGTAGCAGTCGGTGGCCGGATGCAGCATCCGCGTCGGCGTGCGCACCTCGCGCCAGACGAGCACGCTCTCGCTCGTCGGTCAGCGCGCTCGATCCGGCCCGGAAACTGCGCCGCGAAGCGCGCCTCGACGCGCGCCGAGGGCGAGCGGCCGCAGCGCGCCGGCCGTTCCATCTCGCGCGGCCACTCGGTCGGCATCGCCGGCGGCGCGGTCGCCAGCGCGCGTGCGCGACCAGTGCGAGCGGCGTCAGCGCGCAGACGGCGAGCAGCGCGCCAGCGCGCGAGCAGCGGGCCCTGCAGGGCGACGCTGCGCGCGCCGGAGACGATCGCCTGGCGCGGCGCCGGCTGCGTGCGCTCGCCACCAGCGCGGCGACCGCGGCGCAGACGAGCGCCGAGCACGACCATGCCGATCGCCTCGTGCTGCCACGCCGGCAGCCGCTGCCGCCGCGCCTCGAGGCCGACGAGCAGCGTGTTGCGGACGATGTTGCCGGCCAGGACGGCGACGCCGACGAAGGCAGGCGCCTGGCGAAGCGCGCGGTCCGGCAGGCCGCGCCAGCAGGCGATGCGCGCAGGCGCAGAACCAGGCCATCCAGACCATCTGCACGCCCGAGCACGGCGCGTCGACGATGACCAGCCGGCCGTCGACGAGCATCGCGCTGCCTTCGCGCGAGGCGTCGAAGCCGGCGAGACTCGAGCAGCCACGCGGCTCGCCTCGGCGGTGACGACGCGCAGCGGATAGCCGGCGTAGAACTGCAGCGACGAGACCACCGGCAGCGCCAGCGCCGCCAGGCCGGCGAGCGGCAGCGACCGGCGTGCCCGCGGGAGCGAACGCCGCCAGTGCCGCGGCGAACGCCAGCGCCGCGAGCAGCGCGCGCGAGCAGCGCCGGCGCGAGCAGGCCGAGCACGGTGGCGAGCGAGGTGAGCAGCACCGCGACCGCGAGCCAGCCCGGCGCCGGCTCGGCGCGCAGGCGCGGCGCGAAGCCGGACGACGGCGACGCAGCAGCAGCGCCAGCGCGGCGAGGCCGAGCGGGTCGTCAGAGCCGTCGGCGAGCCGCGCCGCCGCCCAGCGCCAGTGCGGCCAGAGGGCGAGCGCGAAGGCGGCGAGGCAGAGCAGCGGCCGCGCGGTCGCGGCGCCAGTCGATGGGCGCCGCGCCGGGCCCGGCCTCCGCCGGCGGGAAGGCGTCGAGGCCGCGCCGCGGCGGCGGCGCGGGATGCCAGATCCGCACCGAGGCGCGGCCGACCAGGGCAAAGCGCGATTCCATCGGCTCGACCCCTTTCAGCAGCCGCGGCGACGCACGGCCACCACCGCGACCGCGACGATCGCCAGCGTCGAGCACCAGGGCCATCCAGCCGCCGGCCTCGGGCGTGCTCGGCACCTCGGCGCCGATCGCCAGGTTGCTGACGCCGGCGGGCATCGGCGAGGGCTGCTTCACCGTCGTCGACAGGGCCGGGTTCGGATTGCGGACGACGTGGTCGACGGCGATGAAGCTCGTGTACTGCGTCAGCAGGCTGTACTGCAGGCCGAGCGCGGTGATCGCCTCCTGCTGGCGCGTTGCCGCCTTCGAGCGCTTCCCTGGTCGCGAGAGCATCGCGATCCGCTGCCGCGCCCAGAGCGTGCGCAGCGCCGGCGATGCTGCGTGTCGTCGCGGCTCGGCGCTGCGCCTCGCCGCGCCACGGCGCCGTTCGGCGCTGCGGCCTTCGACGATCAGCCGCGCGCCGGCTTCGGGCTCGCCGCGGAACTTGCCGAAGACGATCGACCGGGCGGCCGCCGAGCAGGTCGGGCAGCTGCGCCGGCAGGCGTGTCGTAGGTGTCGAGGCCGTCGAACGTGCGCCTTCACCTGCGTCAGCACCGGGCTCTCGATCATCCGGCGCAGACGCGCCGGCCTGCTCGGGCGCCTGCTCCGGGTCGGTGATGATGAAGGCGCTCGCCCATGGCCGGCGCGGCGCGATGCCTTCGATCAGGTGCCGGTTGACGCTGGTGCCGATGCCGAAGGCGAACACGTTGGCCTTGGCCGAGGTTCTTGCGCACCAGCTCGAAGGCCTCGTTCTCGACCGTGACGTAGCCGTCGGTGACGACGATCACGCTGCGCGACACGTCCGGCGCCTTCGGCAGCGCGGCGATGCGCGCGCAGCGCCGGCACGATCTCGGTGCTGCCGCCGCCGCCGTAGTCTGCCGGATCGTCGGCAGGGCGCCGGTCGATGTTGGCGCGGGTGGCCGGCACCGAGTGCCGGCGACGAGCATCCGGTTGCTGCCCGAGAACAGCAGCACGTTGAAGGTGTCGCTCGGGCGCAGCGCCGCCGATCAGGCTGCTCGAGCAGCGCCTTGCGCGGTGTCGAGCGGATAGCCGTGCATCGAGCCCGAGATGTCGACCACGAAGATGTAGTCGCGCGGCGCTGATCTGCGCCGGCGGCAACCGCCTTCGGCGGCTCGACCATCGCGAGGAAGAAGTTCTCCGCGTCTCGCCCTGGCCCCGGAACAGCATCAGGCCGGATTCGATGCGTTCGCCGGCGAGGCGGTAGTCGAGCACGAAGTCGCGGTCGTTGCCGGCGACGCCGGGCGTGAGCGTCACTGTCGGCGTGGCTCGCCTGTCGCCGCCTCTCGACGTCGATCGTCGTGCGAGCGCGAGCGCGATCTCCTTGACCGGCACCGGCGTGTCGAGCGCGACCTTGAGCTTCGAACGTCGCGGTCGCTCGGCGCCGCGCCGGCAGGCAGCGGCGTGCGCGACCCACTTCGCGCCGGCGGCGGCGCCCTGCGGCGAGTTGTAGCGCGGGCCGACGACGGTCGGAAAGACGAAGCTCGTAGTACCGCGTCGTGCGGCGTCAGCAGCTCGGTGTAGCGCAGCTCGACCGCGACGTCGTCGCCGGGCAGGATGTTGGCGACGTTCATCTGGAACACGTTCGGCCGGTGCTGCTCGAGCAGCGCGGTCGTCTTGCCTTCCTGCTTCGCGGTCTCGTACTCGATCCGCGCCTGCTGCTTCTCGCGGATCTTCGCGGTCAGCAGCCGATCGCCGAGGCGCACGTTCAGTCGCGTACACCGCCGACGCGGTCGAGCCCGGGAAGACGTAGCGCGCCTCGATCGCCGCGCTGGCCTTCGTTGCGATAGTGCTGCGTCACCGTGACGTCGGCGATGACGCCGGCGATACTGCACGTCGACCTCGGTGCGCCTTCAGCGGCAGGCGGTCGACCGAGGCGTCGCTCGCTCGGCGACGTGGAAGTACGGGCCTCGGCCTTCCTCGCCTCGACGTCGTCGGCGTTGCGCCGGCGACCAAGCGCAGCAGCGCCGCGGTGGCGAGCACCGCCACCAGCACGCCGAGGATGACGCGGCCGAGGCCGCTCTGCGGCGCCAGCGGGGTTTCGAAGATTCGCATCGCACTTGCTCTGCGACTCGGCCCACCGACGCGGCGGGCGTGGAGCAAAGCATCGAGCAGCGGTCGCGAAGCCAGTTCGAAGCGAGCGTATCCCTCTTCGGCCGTGATGTGAAGCCGGCGTGAAGGCAGCGTGCGAAGGCGGCTATGCTGCGCCTTGCCATGACCGCCACGCACCCGTCCTTCCGTCCTGCACGGGCCGGCCGAGCCGCGCACGCCGCTGGTCCTCGACTTCGCCGCACTCGGGCGTCGACTTCCCGGCCGACTTCGGCGCCGCGGTCAGCGAGCTCGAGCTGCGCGACGGCGAGGACTGCTTCGTCGACGAGCTCTGGCTGCCGCGCGACCGAGCGCGGCGTCGGCCTGCTCGCGGCGAGCGTGCCGCGCACCTACATCGACCACAACCGGCCATGCCGGCGACATCGACCTCGAGCTGGTCGAAGGCGGCAGCTGGCCGCACGAGTACCGTGCCGAGCGGCAAGGCCGCGGCTCGGCAAGGCGCTGATCTGGCGCACGCTCGACGACGGCGAGCCGATCTACGCGCGGCAAGCTCGGCGTCGAGGAGATCCGCCGCCGGATCGAGCGCTACCACCGCCCGTACCACCACGCCGCTGGCGCAAGCGGATCGAAGCGACGCATGCGCGCTTCGGCGCAGCTGGCACATCGACTGCCACTCGATGAACGCGGTGAGCGGCGCGCAGGGCGAGGGCGGCGCCGGCAGTCGCGCGCCGACATCGTCCTCGGCGACCGCGACGGCACGACCTGCGACGCCGGCCTTCACCGAGCTCGTGCGCGCGCGCATCTCGCCGGCACGCGGCTACGACGTCAAGGTCAACGATCCCGTACAAGGGCGTCGAGCTCGTGCGCGCCTATGTCGAACCCGGCCGAGCGGCCGGCATGAGCCTGCAGCTCGAGGTCAACAAGCGGCTCTACATGGACGAGAAGACGCTGCAGAAGACCGCCGGCTTCGCGACCGCTGCAGCGCGACCTGGCCACGCTGGTCGACGCCGTGCTCGCCTACGCGCGCCGAGGCGACAGCGGCCGCGCTGACCGCCAGCGACGGAGCGAGCGCCCCATGGCCAAGCGCGATCCAGCCTCAAGCGCAGCAAGGGCTGGAAGATGCCGGCCAACGCGGTCAAGGTCGACCGGACGACGCGCTGGGGCAATCCGTTCACCATCGCCGAATGCGGCAGCGCGGCGATCGCGGTCGCGCAGCACGGCCGCTGGATGCGCGGCGAGATCGCCGCGCCCGGCGCCGCCGAGCCGCCGTCGGTCGAGGCGATCCGCGCCGCGCTCGGCGGCCACGACCTCGCCTGCTGGTGCCCGGCGAACGGGCCGTGCCACGCCGACCTGCTGCTGACGATCGCCAATCCCGCGCTAGCCGGCGCGCCGCTCAGGCCGCGATCGCGCGCGCGGCAGCGACAGCGTCGCGACCGCGCCGCCGTCGGGCGCCGTTCTTCAGCGTCACGCGGCCGCTGGTGCAGCTCGGCGATCTCCTTGACGAACGAGCAGGCCGAGGCCCGGTGCTCTTCTTCGCGCGTCGCCGGCCGCGCCAGCGAATAGAACTTCTCGAACACCTTGTCCTCGGCGTAGTCGGGAATGCCGGGCCCGTGGTCGCGCGACGACGACGTCGACAGCTGCGGCGCGCGGCGACCGACGCTCGACGCGTCACCGCGCCGCCCGGCGGCGAGAAGTCGAGCGCGTTGTCGATCAGGTTGGCGAGCGCGCGGCTGCAGCAGGAAGGCGTCGCCGACGACCACCGCGTCGCCGCCGGCGCCGGCGACCGCGATCGCCGACGCCGCGCGCCTGCGCCGACGGCGCTGCGCGCTCGCCACCACCTCGGCGACGAGCGCGCCGCAGCGCGACCGGCGTCGGCCCGGTCGAGGCTCGTCGTCGACTCGAGCGCGGTCAGCTCCATCATCCGGTCGACCAGCTCCTGGATGCGCTGCGTCTCGCGCGCGATGTTGGCGATGAAGCGCGCGCGGTCGGCGTCGGGCATCGGCTCCTGCAGCAGCTCGGCCGCGCCGCGGATCGCCGAGCAGCGGGCCCTTCACCTCGTGCGTCAGCGTCTGCACGTAGTCGGCGACGTAGTTGCGGCCGGCGAGCGCGTCGCGCATCTCGTCGTAGGCCGCGCCGATCGCGCCGAGCGCGCGCCGGCCGAGCCGCGGCAGGCTGAACGAGCGCTGCGCGCGCACGTAGCGCACGTAGTCGGCGAGCACGCCGAACGGCCGCACCAGCCAGACCGAGAGGATGATCACGCAGCAGCAGCACCGCGACCACCGAGGTCGCGCCGACCAGCAGCGTCTTGCGTGCGCGCCGCCTCGACGAACTGGCCGAAGCTCTGCACCGGCTTGCCGACGCTGACCGCGCCGACGATCGCGCCGCCGCCGGCCGGCGACAGGTCGTGGATCGGCACCGCGACGTACATCACCGAGGTGCGCGGGTCGCCGTCGATGTCGGCGGTGGTGCGCGCGCCGTACTCGCCGCGCAGCGCCAGGTGGACGTCGTGCCAGCGCGAGTGGTCGGCGCCGACGCTGGCGCGCGCGCGAGTCGAACACCACACTTGCCCGCAGCGGTCGACCACGGTGGCGCGCAGCTCGACCCGGGTCTTCTCGACGCCGTAGATGTCGGCCTTGAAGCGGCGCGCATAGAGCGGTGCGAACACCGGCTCGAGCGCTTCGACGCGCAGCGCGCCGTCGGGCGAGTGCGTGCTCGATCAGCGCCGCGAGCAGCTGCGCCGTCTCGACCAGCGACTCCTCGGCCGACTCGCGGTAGCGCGGGTCGATGTCGGCGAGCTGCCGGTACATCAGCGAACGCCGACGCCGAGCGCGTAGGCGAGCAGGATGCCGATGAAGATGCGGGTGCCGCTTGCTCAGCGCGGCCGCGCAGTCAGGCGGCGCGGCAGGCGGGTCTCCTCGGCGAGCGCATAGCCGCTGCCGCGATGCGTGCGGATCGGCTCTGAGCGCGGCGCGCGATCAGCTTCATCTTGGCGCGCAGCGTCTCTGACGTGCGCGTCGACGCGTGCGGTCCATGCTCTCGGTGTCGTCGTCCCACACCCGCTCGAGCAGCGTGTCGCGCGAGAACACGTGGCCGGGGCGCGAGGCCAGCGTCTTCAGCGAGGCCGAACTCGTAGCGCGAGAGCTCGAGCAGGCGGCCGTAGTAGCGGATCTGCATGCGCCCTCGTCGACGCCGATCGGCGCGCGGGCGCGCCGCGCGCCGCGGCCGGCGGCCGGCCACGGCCGCGCGCGCCCGGCGGTGCGGCGCAGCACGCCGCGCACCCGCGCCACCAGCTCGCGCGGCGAGAACGGCTTGGCGACGTAGTCGTCGGCGCCGAGCTCGAGGCCGACGACGCGGTCGATCTCGTCGCTGCGCGCGGTCAGGAAGACGACCGGCACGTCGCTGGTCTCGCGCAGCCGCTTGAACATCTCGAAGCCGCTCGCGTCGGGCAGGCCGACGTCGAGGATCACCAGCGCCGGCGGCTCGCGCCGCGATCCGCGCCAGCGCTCCTCGCCGGTCGCGCACCACGCCGGCTCGAAGCCGTCGGTGCGCAGCGCGTACTGCAGCGTGTCGGCGATGCCGGGCTCGTCCTCGACGATGCAGGATGCGCGTGGCTGTGGCCATCGCGGTCTATGCCGGCAGGAAGCCCTCGATCGACAGGTAGCGCTCGCCGGTGTCGTAGTTGAAGCCGAGCACGCGTCGCGCCGGCCGGCAGCTCCGGCAGCTTCTGCGCGATCGCCGCCAGCGTCGCGCCCGACGAGATGCCGACCAGCATGCCCTCCTCGCGCGCCGCAGCGGCGCGCCATCTCGCGCGCCGCCTCGGCCTCGACCTGGATCACGCCGTCGAGCAGCGTCGATGTGCAGGTTCTTCGGAATGAAGCCGGCGCCGATGCCCTGGATCGGGTGCGGGCTCGGCTGGCCGCCGCTGATCACCGGCGACGCGCGTCGGCTCGACCGCGTACACCTTGAGCTTCGGGCCACATCTTCTTCAGCACCTGCGCGCAGCCGGTGATGTGGCCGCCGGTGCCGACGCCGGTGATCAGCGCGTCGACGCCGCTCGGGAAGTCGGCGGCGATCTCCTGCGGCGGTGGTGCGCACGTGGACCTCGATGTTGGCCGGGTTCTCGAACTGCTGCGGCATCCAGGCGCCGGGCGTCTCGCGCGACCAGCTCCGTCGGCGCGCGCGATCGCGCCGTTCATGCCCTTCTCGCGCGGCGTCAGCTCGAAGCTCGCGCCGTAGGCGAGCATCAGCCGGCGGCGCTCGACGCTCATGCTGTCGGGCATCACGAGGATCAGCTTGTAGCCCTTGACCGCGGCCACCATCGCCAGGCCGACGCCGGTGTTGCCCGAGGTCGGCTCGATGATCGTCGCCGCCGGGCTTCGAGCGCGCCCGCGGCCTCCGGCCGCCTCGATCATCGACAGCGCGATGCGGTCCTTGATCGAGCCGCCGGGGTTGCGAGCGCTCGCTCTTGATGTAGACGCTGTGGCTCGTCGCCGAACAGCCGGTTGATGCGGATGTGCGGCGTGTTGCCGATGGTGTGCAGGACGTCGTTGGCGAGCATCGGCGTCTCCAGGACTCGGCGGTGCTGGCCGCGGCGATTATGGGTCGGCCTGCGCGCGTCGCGACGGTTTGCGACAATGGCCGATGCCTGCGCCGCTGCAGAACGACACGCTTCCTGCGCGCCTGCCTGTCGCGAGCCGACGCCGTACACGCCGGTCTGGCTGATGCGCCAGGCCGGCCGCCTACCTGCCCGAATACCGGGCGACGCGCGCGCCGCGCCGGCAGCTTCATGGGCCTGGCGACGAACCCGGACTTCGCGACCGAGGTGACGCTGCAGCCGCTGGCGCGATATCCGCTCGACGCCGCGATCCTGTTCAGCGACATCCTCACCGTGCCCGACGCGATGGGCCTCGGCCTGTCGCTTCGCCGACGGCGAAGGGCCGCGCTTCGCGCATCCGCTGCGCGACGAGGCCGCGGTCGCGCGCCTCGCGGTGCCCGACATGGACCAAGCTGCGCTACGTCTTCGACGCCGTCGCGCTCGATCCGCCGTGCGCTCGCCGGCCAGCGTGCCGCTGATCGGCTTCGCCGGCAGCCCGTGGACGCTCGCCTGCTACATGGTCGAGGGCGCGGGCTCGGACGACTACCGGCTGGTCAAGACCGATGCTCTACGCGCGGCCCGACCTGATGCACCGGATCCTGGCGATCAACGCCGACGCCGTGGCGCACTACCTGAACGCGCAGATCGACGCCGGCGCGCAGGCGGTGATGGTCTTCGACAGCTGGGGCGGCGTGCTCGCCGACGGCGCGTTCCAGACGCTTCAGCCTCGCCTACACGCCGACGCGTGCTGCGGCAGCTGCAAGCGCGACGCACGACGGCCGGCGCGTGCCGCACATCGTCTTCACCAAGGGCGGCGGGCCCGTGGCTCGAAGCGATCGCGCGACTGCGGCGCCGACGTCGTCGGCGTCGACTGGACCGTCGACCTCGGCGCGGCGCGCGCGCGCATCGGCGATCGGGCGTCGCGCTGCAGGGCAACCTCGATCCGAGCGTGCTGTTCGCCGGCGCGGACGCGATCCGCGGCGAGGTGGCGGCGCTGCTCGCCAGCTTCGGCGCCGCCGCCAGTGCCGACGGCGCTCAGACGGCCACGTCTTCAACCTCGGCCACGGCATCAGCCAGCACACGCCGCCCGAGCATGTTGCGGTGCTGGTCGACGCGGTGCACGAGCTGTCGCGCGCCCTACCACGCACGCGCGAAACGTGATCGTAAGTCACGATCGGCCGCGTACGTGCCGAACATGCAGGTGAGTGAGCACTCAGGGCTTGACTTATCCCCATGACTTCGATCTGTCATGAAATCGCCCGCCGAGTCTGTTGCGGCGCATCATCGATTTTCCGAGCGCACGCTAAGTCGTTGATTTCATTGACTTCGTTCGCCTGCCGCGAAAGCGGGCAAGATGCTCGCAAAGCGAGACGCGAGCAAGCGTTTCGACGGCACCGAGAGCGTCTTACTCCACAAAGTTATCCACAGACTCGGTGGAGAAATCGCAAAAGCCGTGCCGAATCATCGAACTTACAGCGCTGAATTTGAAGCTCGCTTGCGATGCCGGCAACGCTCCGGACAGGCGGCGCTGATGGCCGAGCGCGATACGTCGTCAGGTCGCTCGTCGATGCGCCTCGGCACGCCGGCTCTCGAGCGCCGCGCTCAGCTATGAAGTCAGCGCCCGCTCGACGCCAGGAACGCTGGTTCGCGTGCCGTTCGGTCGGCGCGAGGTCGCCGGAATCGTCGTGGTGCGACGCGACTGGCGACTCCTGGCGACGGCGTTGCGATCAGAGATCGCCGAGCGTCTGCGACGCCGCTCGCCGCCGCTGCCCGCGACCTGGCGCGACGCTGGTCGAGTTCGCGGCCGCCTACTACCAGCGCAGCGCTCGGCGAGATCGCGCTCGTCGGTGCTGCCGCCCGAGTTGCGCCGGCTCGACCACGCCGCGCTCGCCAACCGCGCCGGCCGCCTCGACAAGGCGCCTGAAGCGCGAGCGAGGCCGCGGCGCCACGCGCACGACGCGCCGGCGCTGAGCTCGCGCCGGCGCAGGCGGCGGCCGGCGAGCGATCGCCACGGCGATGGACAGCCGCCGGCGCCGGGAACGATGCTGCTGCACGGCGTCACCGGCAGCGGCAAGACCGAGGTCTACCTGCGCGCCGCCGAGCCGCGCTGGCGCGCCGGCCGGCAGGCGCTGGTGCTGGTGCCCGAGATCAACCTGACGCCGCAGCTGGTGGCGCGCTTCGCCGAGCGCTTCGCCGGCCGCCGCATCGTCGCCCTGCACAGCGGCCTGACGCCGGCGCAGCGGCTGCGCAGCTGGCTGGCGGCGCACCTCGGCCGCGCCGACATCGTGCTCGGCACCCGGCTCGCGGTGTTCGCGCCGCTGCCGCGGCTCGGCCTGATCGTCGTCGACGAGGAGCACGACCCGTCGTACAAGCAGCAGGAAGGCGCGCGCTACTCGGCGCGCGATCTCGCGGTCTAGCGCGGCCGGCACGAAGAGCGTGCTGGTCGTGCTCGGCTCGGCCACGCCCTCGCTCGAGAGCTGGCAGCGACGCCGACGCCGGGCCGCTACCAGCGCCTCGGCCTGCCGAGCGCATCGGCGGCGCCGCGCTGGCCGGCGGTGCGGCTGGTCGACATGAACCGGCTGCCGAAGCGCCGCGGCGGCACGGCCGCGCTCGCCGCCGCCGCTGGTCGCGCGCGATCGAGCGCGCGGATCGCGCGCGGCGAGCAGAGCCTGGTCTTCCTCAACCGGCGCGGCTACGCGCCGGTGCTGCATTGCGGCGAATGCGGCTGGAAGAGCGGCTGCCCGCACTGCAGCGCCTGGCGCGTCTTCCACAAGCTGGACCGCACGCTGCGCTGCCACCACTGCGGCCTGGCCGACGCGCGTGCCGCGCGCCTGCCCCGATTGCGGCAACCTCGACATCGCGCCGATCGGCCGCGGCACCGAGCGGCTCGAGGAGCAGCTCGCCGGCGCTGCGTGCCGCAGGCGGCGCGCATCGCCCGCATCGATGCCGACAGCACGCGCAGGAAGGGCGCGCTCGAGGCACAGCTCGGCGCGCGTCCACGCCGGCGAGGTCGACGTGCTGGTCGGCACGCAGATGGTCGCCAAGGGCCACGACTTCCGCCGCATCGCGCCTGGTCGCCGCGGTCAACCCCGACAGCTCGCTCTTCAGCAGCGACTTCCGCGCGCCCGAGCGCCTGTTCGCGCTGCTGATGCAGGCGGCCGGCCGCGCCGGGCGCGACGCCGCGCAGGCCGCGCCGAGCGAGATGTGGGTGCAGACCTGGCACCCGGCGCATCCGCTCTACGCAGGCGCTGCGGCCGCCACGACTTACGCCGCGTTCGCCGCGACGCCAGCTGAAGGAGCGCGCGAGCGCCGGGCTGCCGCCGTACTCGCACCTCGCGGTGCTCGCGCGCCGAGGCGAGGACGGTCGCCGCGGCGCGCGCCTTCCTGCTCGCCGCCGCCGAGGTCGCGCACGGCCGCTGGCGCGGAGCGCCGACGTGATGGTCTACGCGCCGGTGCCGCTCGGCATCGCCCGCGTCGCCGACGTCGAGCGGATGCAGATGCTGGTCGAGTCGGCGTCGCGCCAGGCGCTGCAGGCGATGCTGCGCGCCTGGCTGCCGCCGCTCGCGCGCCCTGCGCCAGGAGCGCAATGCGCCGAGCAGCGCGCTGCTGCGCTGGGCGATCGACGTCGACCCGCTGACGATCTGAGCCGGCGCGCGCCGGTCGCGCCGGCCGGCGGCGTCGGCGAGCAGCAGGATCGCGCGCACCAGCTGCTCGACCGCCTCGGTCAGGTCGGCCGGCGGCTCGAGCGTGCTCGATCTCCGCCGAGCAGCTCGTCGGCGTCTTCGAGATCGTGGGCATCGAGATGCCGATAGAGCAGCGCCAGGGAGCTCGACCGTCGTTTCCGGCGGCAGCTGCATCGTGCCGGGGAACAGCTCGAACGCGGTCGGCGACGCCGGCGACCCAGGGAAGACGGCCGCGCGGCACGCGTCGCGTCCTCGTCGCGCCGCTTCGCGTCGACCTCGAACACCCAGGGATCGAACCAGCGGCGCCGACCGATCGCCGCCTCGAGCTCGGCATGCGCGGCGCGTCACCAGCGCGTGCAGCGGCGCCGGGTCGAAGCCGCGCGGCAGCGGCCGGCCGTCGGCGTCGGTCACGTGCGCGAGCCAGCGCCGGCGGGACGCGCGCCGGCTGCACCAGCACGCCGCAGAGGAAGCCGTCGAGCGCGCGAGACGTCGAGCGGCTCGAGCGGCGCCGGCACGGCGTCGAGCAGGGCCTGCAAGCGTCTCGAGCTCGCGTTCGGAGCAGCGGCGCGACCGCCGTCGAGCCCGCGGCGGCTGCAGGCCGAGCCGCGGCGGGGCGGGCGGATCGGGTCACCACGAGGATCAGCTGGGTGCAGCGGAACAGGGCGAGCTTTGCGATCGTTCGGCCCGAACACCGTCGCCGACCAGACGTGCGTGGTCCGCCCGAGATGTTCGGCCCGGCATTCGGTGCGCATCGTCCCTTCGCGCGCGGTGCCCAGGAAGTTGCTCTTCAGCTCGATGGTGGTGAAGTTCTTCGCCCCTTCGGGCAGATGGGCCATGCAGGCATAGCCGGCCGCGGTGTCGGCGAGCAGCAGGACGCTGGCCGCATGCAGATAGCCGTTGGGCGCCAGCATCCACGGCTGGATCGCCACCTCGGCGTCGAGGCGCTGCTCCTCGAGGCGGGTGACGACCAGGCCGAAGCGTGCCCGGCAGGGTATCGGCCTGGCGCGCCTGCAAGCTCGCAGGCGTGATGTCGGCTCTCAGCATCGCGTCGCTCCGGTCGGGTCCTGCGCATGTCCTGTCTGCGAGGATAGCCAAGCGGTGCCGCGCGCGTGCGCCGCAGCCTTGACCCATACTTGCAGCAATGAGTCCGCAGGAACTCGACGGCGCCGCCTCAGGAGACTCTCGGCGAGTTCTACGCCGGGCGCATCGACCGCCCAGGCGTCCGTTCGGCGGTGATGGATGTGATCCTGGCGCGCATCGGCTGCCAGCGGGTGAGCATGTGGAAGTTCGAGGGCGCTCCGGGCAAGCTCAGCCTGCTCTGCTTCGCGGCCAAGACGGCCGACGGCGAGCTCGACACCGGCGAGAACGCGCCTGGCCCAGAGCCAGTACCTGGACTACTTCAATGCCCTGATCGAAGCGCGGCATCTTCGTCAGCAGCGATGCCTTCACCGCCCCGGCCCTGCAGCCGATGCGCGAGAGCTACCTGGTCCCCACACAACGTGCTCTCGATGCTCGACGCCGCCTTCCATGCTCAACGGCCGGGCCTACGGCATGGTCTGCTGCGAGGAGACGAAGACGCGTCGCGATTGGCGCGTCGCCGATGTGGTCCGCGCTGCGCGCCATCGTCACGCGGCTGGCGCTGATCATGTCGGGCGCGCCCGGAGTCGGTGCTCTGGACCACGCCCTCGCTGCCGGCGCAGGCCTTGCGGAGGGAGCGGCGCCGATGCGAACCGACCCACGGCGCGTGGGTCAGGAAGGGCTGAGCCCCTATTGACGGCGACGCGTCGGCGGGAGCACGCTCCGCCGCCATGCAAGCCCCCGGAACGCCTCGGGAAATACCTGATCCGGCGCGAACTGGGGCGCGGCGCGATGGGCGTCGTCTACGGGAGGCTACGACCCGCTGATCGAGCGCGCGGTGGCGATCAAGGTGCTGCGCATCAGACGAAGCCAACGCGCAGCTCGACGCCGAGCTGCGCATGCGCTTTCGCCGCGAGGCGCAGGCGGCCGGGCGCCTCAGCCATCCGAACATCGTCTCGGTCTACGAGTACGGCGAGGAAGCCGGCTCGAGCAGCGCCTTCATCGCCATGGAGCTGGTCGAAGGCCGCGACCTGAAAGAGCCTGTTCGACGCCGGCAACCGGTTTGCGCTCGCGGACACCGGCCGGATCATGAGCGAGCTGCTCAGCGCGTTGCAGCATGCGCACGAGCGCGGCGTCGTTCATCGCGACATCAAGCCGGCCAACATCATCCTGCTCGCCGACGGCAGCGTCAAAGTCGCCGACTTCCGGCATCGCCAAGCTCGACACCTCGGAGCTCACCCAGCTCGGTTCGGTGCTCGGCACGGTCTCGCACATGTCGCCCGAGCAGCTGACCGGCGATGCCGTCGACCGGCGCAGCGACCTGTTCTCCTGCGGCGTGATCCTCTACCAGCTGCTGACCGGCGAGCGGGCCTTCAGCGGCTCGCCGGCGACGGTGATGCACAAGGTGCTGCACGAGCAGCCTGCGCCCCCTCGAGCGTGGTCGCCGCCCTGCCGCGCCGCGCTCGACGCGGTGGTGCGAAGGCCATGGCCAAGACGCCCGCGGAACGCTATCCCGACGCCGACGCGTTCGCCGCGGCGCTGCGACGGCGATCGCCGGTGCCGGCACCGCCGCTGCCTCCGCCGATGCCGATGCCACGGTCCTGCTGCCGCGGGTTGCTGCCGCCTCGCCCGCAACGCCCGCGTCATCGCGGACGCCGCTCATGGCCGGCTTCGGCGTGCTGCTGGCGCTCGCGCGGCGCTGGCTGCCGCCTATAGTCTCCGCTGAAGCCGTCGTCGGCACCCAGCCCTGCCGCCTCGGAGGAGGCGGCGGCGCGGCGTGGCGCTGGCCGCCGGACCCGCCAGCGCCGCCGATCCGCCGCGCCCCGTGTCGCGTCGCGCTGCCCGCGCTTGTGCCGGCCCCGTCGCCCCGCCGGTTTCCGCGGCGCCGGTCGCCGCGGGGCCGACCGCGGAGGAGATCGAGCAGAGCAGACCTGGGACGACGCGCTGAAGAGCAATACCCGTGGCGCGTTCGAGGCCTACCTCAGGGGCTATCCGCAGGGCCGCTTCAGCGCCCGCGCCCGGGCACGCCTGGCCGCCCTGGCGCCACCGCCGCAGCCCCAGGCGCCGCCGCCGCAGCAACAACCGCCGGCACCGACGCAAGCGAAGACGTCCCCGCAGTCGCCGCCGCAAGCGCAACCGCAGCCGCAACAGCAACCACGCAGGTGCAGGCGCAAGGGCAGGGCCCGCGAAAGCGTCAGCGCCGACGACGAGTTGCCGCCGCATCAGCAGAGAGTCGCCGTCGCGCCGCCAACGGCGCCGCCCGACGCAAAGCCGACGTCGACCGGAGCGGTCGCGGCCGCCGGGCCGCGACCGGAGTCGCCACCGTCGGCGCCGGATCGGGCCAAGCGTCCGCCACGCTTCGGTGGAGCCGGCGCCATCAGCCGCCGCGCGCCGCCGCCGTGACTGACTGCATCGACGAGGCGAAGCGCGGCAACGCCCGCTGCCAGGTGATCCTCGGCAGCGCCTACCGCAACGGCACCGGCGTCACGCGCGATCCGGTCGAGGCGTCACGCTGGTACCGCAAGGCGGCCGAACAAGGCAGCGACGTCGGCCAGTACGAGCTGGGCTTGCTTTACGAGAGCGGGCTCGGCGTCCCCAAGGATGCGATCCAGGCCGTGGGCTGGTTCCGCAAGGCTGCAGACCAGGGCCTGGCCGGGCGCAGAACCGGGTCGGCGTGGCCTACGAGAACGGCAGCACCGGGCCGGCTAACGTCGTCCTGGCAGCCGACTGGTACCGCAAGGCGGTCGATCAGGGATACGCCGCCGCGCAGGCAATCTCGGCCGCCTCTACCTGCAGGGCCGCGGCGTTTTCAAGGACACGGCCAAGGCAGGCGAGCTGCTGCAGAAGGCAGTCGACCAAGGCGAGCCGAACGGGATGGTCCTGCTCGCCGGGATGTATCAGCGGGGCGAAGGCAAGCCCCAGGATTCGGCGCGGGCGACGCGCCTGTACCGCGACGCCCTGGCGATTCCGGGGCTGACGTCGCGTCATCGCGAGATCGCGCAGGCCGCGCTGGCGGCGAAGTCTAGGCCGCCCCACGGCGCACGGCCGCGCGCGATTGGCGGATACTGACGCCCCCTCTTCGCCATCCCGACGCAGGACCGATCGCCATGGGCGCCACCGAAGCATTCGCGAGCACGGCCGAGATCGGCCACTACGTCGACGGCCGCCGCGCCGCCGGCAGCAGCGGCCGGCGCCAGCCGGTGTTCAACCCGGCCACGGGCGCGGTCTCGCGCCAGGTGGCGCTCGCCTCGGTCGAGGAGGTTGCGGCCGCGGTCGCTTCGGCCAAGGCGGCGATGCCGGGCTGGGCCGACACGCCGCCGCTGCGCCGGGCGCGGGTCCTCAACGCTTTCTCGGCCTGCTGAACGAGCATCGCGACACCCTCGCGGCGATGATCACCTCCGAGCACGGCAAGGTGTTCACGCGATGCCCAGGGCGAGGTCACGCGCGGCATCGATATCGTCGAGTTCGCCTGCGGCATTCCGCAGCTGCTCAAGGGCGACTACACCGAGCAGGTCTCGACCGGCATCGACAACTGGACGATGCGCCAGCCGCTCGGCGTCGTCGCCGGCGTCACGCCGTTCAACTTCCCGTGCATGGTGCCGATGTGGATGTTCCCGGTGGCGATCGCCTGCGGCAACAGCTTCATCCTGAAGCCGAGCGAGCGCGATCCTTCGCCCTCGATCTTCATGGCCGAGCTGCTGCAGGAGGCCGGCCTGCCCGAGGGCGTGTTCAACGTCGTCCAGGGCGACAGGGTCGCGGTCGAGGCGCTGCTCGTCCATCCGGACGTCAAGGCGCTGAGCTTCGTCGGCTCGACGCCGATCGCCCGCCACATCTACGAGACCGGCGCGAAGCACGGCAAGCGCGTGCAGGCGCTCGGCGGCGCGAAGAACCACATGGTGGTGATGCCCGACGCCGACCTCGAGCAGGCGGTCGACGCGCTGATCGGCGCCGCCTACGGCTCGGCCGGCGAGCGCTGCATGGCGATCTCGGTGGCGGTGCTGGTCGGCGACGTCGCCGACCGGATCGTGCCGCTGCTCGCCGAGCGCGCGGCGACGCTGGTGGTCAAGAACGGCATGGAGACCGACGCCGAGATGGGCCCGCTGGTCACCGAAGCAAGCGCTGCAGCGGGTCGAGTCGCTACATCGCCTCGGGCGTGGCCGACGGCGCCACGCTCGCGGCCGACGGCCGCGGCCATGCGGTCGCCGGCCACGAGCAGGGCTTCTTCACCGGCGGCACGCTGTTCGACCACGTCACGCCACAGATGAAGATCTACCGCGAGGAGATCTTCGGCCCGGTGCTCTGCTTGCGTGCGCGTCGCCCGACTTCGAGGCGGCGCTCAAGCTGATCAACGACCACGAGTTCGGCAACGGCGTCGCCTGCTTCACCAGCGACGGCAACGCCGCGCGCGAGTTCGCGCCGCCGGGTCGAGGTCGGCATGGTCGGCATCAACGTGCCGATCCCGGTGCCGATGGCCTGGCACGGCTTCGGCGGCTGGAAGTCGAGCACTGTTCGGCGACACCCATGCCTACGGCGAGGAGGGCGTGCGCTTCTACACCCGGCAGAAGAGCGTGATGCAGCGCTGGCCGGCCTCGACGCCCAAGGGCGCCGAGTTCACGATGCCGACCTCGAAGTAGCGCCGGTGCGGCGGCGGCCGTCGCGCCTCGTCAGTGGCGGGGCTCGTCCGGCAACCGCCAGTCGAGTTGCGTGCCGTCGCGGCCGACCCGCACCTGGCGGCGCTCGGTCTGGCCCGCGTAACGGGCATCGACCGCATAGTCGCCCGGGGCCAGCTTCAGCATCAGGATCGGTCCCGCCTTGTCGACCTCGAGCACTCGGGCCGTGCCCTGGCTCACGTCGACATGATCGACGACCGGCATAGGCGCCGCCCGGCTCGCTGAAGACGATGCGCAACGCAAACGCTGCGCTGCGCCGTCATGGCGGCGCGCTCTTCTCTCGCCGGCGCCGCCGTTGAGGTATTCGACGCTGCCGGCGCGCTGCACCGCGGCGGCGGTCGGCGCCTCCGACACGGTAGGCGCTGTCTGCGCCAGCGCGGCGCAGGTGACGATCAGCGCTGGGCCGAGGCCCAAGAAGAGGCGTGCTTCGGCGTTCATGCTTCTCTCGACGGGATGAGGAGCTGGCGAAGGTAGGCGGCCCAGAGCGGCGGCACCATCGGTCACTGCGCGACCGTGTCGGAGACTGTCCGACCCGGGTCACGGGGGTGCGACGCTCAGCTGCCGATCACGCCGCCGTCGAGCTTGCGATCGGACCCGCACTGCATCGGCGGACCGGCTGAGCGAGCTAGATCTTCTCGGTCTCTCCGGCCTGTGGCTGCCATTTCATCAGGCGACGCTCGATCCGCCCGACCGCGGCGTCGAGGGCGAGCGCGAACACCGTCAGCACCAGGATCCCGGCCATCACGGTGTTGATGTCGAAGGCGCCCTCGGCCTGCAGGATCAGGTAGCCGACGCCGCGCGACGAGCCGAGGTATTCGCCGACCACCGCGCCGACGAACGCCAGGCCGACCGAGGTGTGCAGCGAGCTGAACACCCAGCTCGTCGCGCTCGGCAGGTAGACGTGGCGCAGCAGGTCGCGCTGCGAGCGCGCCGAGCATGCGCGCGTTGGCGAGCACCACCGGGCTCACTTCCTTGACGCCCTGGTAGACGTTGAAGAAGACGATGAAGAACACCAGCGTCACGCCGAGCGCGACCTTGCTCGCGACGCCGAGGCCGAACCAGACGGCGAAGATCGGCGCCAGGATCACCCGCGGCATGCTGTTCAGCGCCTTGATGTACGGGTCGGCGATCGCGCCCGGCCAGCGGGCTGAGCGCCAGCCACAGGCCGAAGCGCGAGGCCGAGCACGGTGCCGATGGCGAACGCCAGCACGGTCTCGACCAGGGTGATCCAGAGGTGGCCGGTAGATGTCGGCATGGCCGATGAACCATTGCCAGATCCGGTCGAAGATCTTCAGCGGCTCGCCGAAGAAGAAGGCGGCCTGGCGGTCGTTCTCGAACACGAAGGTGGGCAGGAGGCCCGGCGTCGTCAGCAGATGCCAGACGACGAACACCACGCGAGCAGGCCCGACCTGCCAGACGCGCAGGTACTTCAGCGCGACGCCAGCTGTCTCATGCCGCGAGCTGCTGCCGGTAGCCGGCGAGCACCTCCTCGCGCAGCACGTCCCAGATCGCCTGGTGCAGCTCGACGAAGCGCGGCGTCGTGCGCACCTCGGCCACGTCGCGCGGCCGCGGCAGGTCGATCGCGAACTCGCCGATCGGATGCGACGCCGGCCCGGCCGAGAGGCAGACGACGCGGTCGCTCATGCGCGATCGCCTCGTCGAGGTCGTGGGTGATGAAGAGCACCGCCTTCTTCTTCTCCGCCCAGAGCGCGAGCACCTCGTTCTCCATCAGCTGGCGGGTCTGGATGTCGAGCGCGGAGAAGGGCTCGTCCATGAGGATGATGTCGGGGTCGAGCACCAGCGTCTGCGCCAGGCCGACGCGCTTGCGCATGCCGCCCGAGAGCTGGTGCGGATAGCGGTCGCCGAAGCCGCCGAGGCCGACCCGCTTCAGCCACTCGAGCGCCTGCGCGTTGGCGTCGGCGCCGACGCCGCGGAACTCGAGCCCGGCGGCGACGTTGCCGAGCGCGGTGCGCCAGGGCATCAGGCTGTCGGACTGGAACATGTAGCCGGCGCGCCGGTTGATGCCCGCGAGCGGCTCGCCGAACACCTCGACCGTGCCGCTGCTCGGCGCGAGCAGGCCGGCGGCGACGTTGAGCAGCGTGCTCTTGCCGCAGCCCGTGGGTCCGACGACCGAGACGAACTCGCCGGCGCCGACCGTGAGGCTGACGTCGCGGACGGCGGTGTAGCGCTGGCTCGGGCCTGCCGGCTGGCGAAGGTGCAGCTGATGCGGTCGAGCGCGAGGGCCGCAGGCAGCGGTGTTCGCAGACGCGTGCAATTCCAAGAGGGCCCTCTGCCGGCGACGGAAGGACGAGTTTAGGCCGGCCGCAGGAGCCGCTCTGCCGAGGCCCGCGGCGAGATGTCCGGTTTGCACCCGGCGATCCGTATCAGTCAGCACCACCCTTCATTGGAGTCGATGATGATTAGCACCCGAGCCCTCACCCGCGTCGCCATCGGCCTGACCTTCGCCAGCCATGTGCCCTCGCGGTGTTCGCGGCCGACAGCCGCCGCAGCCGACTGCGAGCGCGGCCGCCTCACTGCAGCAGCCCGGTCTATTCGCGAGATGCAGCTGCGCGGTCCTCGATCGGGCGACGCAGGGGACGCCGATGCCTTGCGTCGCTACGTCGGCATCGTCCAGCCGATCCGCCAGACCGACTACGCCGAAACGGTCGCCTGGCTCGACGGCGAGCGCGACCATCGCCGGCTGCCGCGCCTTGGCGCTGCGGCGAACGACAGCGAGTCGCTGAGGCGCGTCAGCCCTCGGATACTTGGCGTTGGCGCGCTTCGACGAAATCGTTGGTGTAGATCGCCGCCAGGTCGATCTTGGCCGCGGCGACTCCGGATCGATGCTCGCCAACGCGCGCCGCGCCGTCTCCGGCGCCGGCCTCCGGGAACAGCGCCGTCGGGCGAGAGCGCGCCCTTGGCGGCGAGGAAGGCGTCGACATAGACGGCACGGTCGCCGAGCAGGTAGCTCTCCGGCACCGCCTTGATGATGTCGCCCGCGCCCGCGCGCCTGGACCCACTGGTCGGCGCGCACCAGCGCGTTGGTCGAGCGCCTGCGCCGGTCTGCGGGTGCTTGTCGAGGAAGGTCTGCTGGCGTGTAGAGGCAGCCGGCCGGCATCGGCCCGCCGAACACCCTGTCGGCCTCGGCGACGATGCGCGTGTCGGAGATGATCTTCAGGTCGCCGCTGCGCGTCAGCAGCGTGATCACCGGGTCGAGGTTGGAGATCGCGTCGATCTGGCCGGTGCGCATCGCCGCGACCGCGCCGCTGCCGGTGCCGACGCCGATGATCGAGACGTCGCCCGGCTTGAGGCCGACCTTGGCGAGCACGAAGTTGGCGAGCACGTTGGTGCGACGAGCCCGGCGCGGTGACGCCGAGCTTCTTGCCCTTCAGGCTCGGCCGCCGACTTGAAGTTCGGCATCGTCTTCGGATTGATGCCGAGGACGATCTGCGGCGCGCCGCCCTGCAGCGCGAAGCGCGCAGCCGCTGGCCCTTGACCTGCATGTTGATCGTGTGCTCGAACGCGCCGGAGACGACGTCGGCGCTGCCGCCGACCAGCGCCTGCAGGGCGCGCGAGCCGCCGGCGAAGTCGGCGATCGTGACGTCCAGCCCTTCGGCCTTGAAGTAGCCGCAGGCCCTCGGCGATCGTCAGCGGCAGGTAGTACAGCAGGTTCTTGCCGCCGACGGCGATCGTCAGCTTGGGCTTCTCGAGCGCCTGGGCGCGAGCGAAGGTACGACGCCGAGGCTGGCGGCCGGGGCGAGAGCGATGGCCTGGATGAGGCGGCGGCGTTGCATGCGCAGGTCTCCTGGTTTCCTGCATCGGCGCGCGTGCACCGAGGCGGCGGCAACTTTAGCAGCGCGGTTTGCCGCGCACCGCGTGCCATACCCGCCCGTAGAATCGATCAGGATGAGAATTCGCGTCGGACGCTGGGCCATCCAGTCGATGCTGGCGCTGGCCGCAGCGTCGGCGTCGGGCCAGCCGCGGCCGTCGGCGCGCCGGCCCGCGTCCGCACGCCCGGCGCGCCGCCGCCGCCGCGCCGCCGCCCGCGCCGCCGGTGTCGCTCTCGGCGCGCAAGGTCTACGAGCAGGCGCGCTCGCAGCTGGTGCAGATCCGCACCGTGCCTCAAGGGCCGCGCCAGCCAGACCTCGGTCGGCTCGGGCTTCCTCGTCACCGCGGACGGCCACATCGTCACCAACTTCCACGTCGTCAGCGAGGCGGCGCTCAAGCCCGAGCGCCACGACCTCGTCTACGTCACCGCCGACGGCCGCGAGGCGCCGCTGCAGATCCTGCAGCTCGACGTGCTGCACGACCTGGCGCTGCTCAAGGCCGCGCGACAGCCCCGGGCGCAAGACCTTCGACGCGCTGCCGCTTTCGCCCCGAGCGCAGCCGCTGTCGCAGGGCGAGCGCATCTACTCGCTCGGCAATCCGCTCGACGTCGGCTTCGCGGTCGTGCAGGGCACCTACAACGGGCTGGTCGAAGCGGCAGCTTCTATCCGCAGATCTTTCGGCGGCGCGCTCATCGGCGGGATGAGCGGCGGCCCGGCGCTCGACGAGGAAGGCCACGTCATCGGCATCAACGTCGCCCGCCGCGTCGACGGCGAGCAGGTCAGCTTCCTCGTGCCGGCGACCGTTCGCGACCGCGCTCCTGGCGCGCGGCCGCGACGCGGCGCCGATCACCGCGCCCGGCCTACGCACGATCGTCGACGAGCAGCTGCATGGCAGCACCAGGCGCGCGCTCACCGAGCGCTTCCTGCAGCAGGGCTGGAAGAGCGCGACCCATCCGCGCTACCTGCGTGCCGGTGCCGCCCGACGTGTTCATGCGCTGCTGGGGCTCGAGCGAGCCGTCGCGCACCGGCGGCCTGGACTTCGAGCGCTCTGATTGCGTGATGGACACGCGCATCTTCGTCGGCGACTTCAACACCGGCACGATCAGCGCTGCGCCACGAGAGCTACGACGGCTCGCAAGCTCGGCGCGCTGCGGTTCGCGTCGCGCTACTCGCAGAGCTTTCGCAACGAGGCGTTCCTGCGCCTCTCCAGCCAGCACCAGACCAAGCCGCGCTGCAACGAGGACTTCATCGATCGCGACGGCCTGCCGCTGCGCGCCGTGGTCTGCATGCGCGCCTACAAGAAGCTGCCGCAGCTCTACGACGTCTCGGTGCTGGTGGCGACGCTCGATCAGTCCGAGTCCGGCGTGCAGGGCCGCTTCGACGCCCAGGGCGTGAGCTTCGGCAACGCGCAGAAGCTCGCCCAGCACTACCTCGACGCCGTCCGGATGGGTACGCTAGGCACTGCTCGAGGCGCTCGACCGCGACGGCATCGGTGCGCCAGGCCTGGCGCATCGAGCGCTGGCCGGTCACCATCGGCCGCGCCCTCGACAACGACGTCGGTGCTGACCGAGCCGCACGTCGCACGCGCATCACGCCACCATCGACCTGGTGCCGGCGGCCGAGGGCGTCGGCGCCGATTCGCTGGTGGTCACCGCCGGGGCGACGAGACAACGGCCTCAGCGTCGGCCGCGAGCGCATCGCCGCCGGCAGCGCCCGGACCCTCGTCGACACCGGCCGCGACCTCGACCTGCACATCGGCCGCAACTCGCTGCGCCTGCGCCTGCCCGGGCATGCGCTGGCGCCGAGCAGACGCTGGCGCCGATGCTTGCGCGCGAGATCCGCTGGCTGCCGACCGCCGGCTTCGCGCTCGCCTCGCTCCTGTTCGTACTCTTCAGCACCTACATCGACAACCGACCCCGACGGCCTCGGCCGCGAGATCGGCGAGGCCGGTCCTCAGCGCCATCTGCTGGTCGGCGGCGCTGTGGTGCGCGCTTCTGGCGCCTGCTGTCGAAGATCTTCGCCCGGCAGAGCAGCTTCGGCTGGCACGTGCGGGTGTTCATGATCGCCAGCCTGGTGTTCGTCGCCCTCGGCGCGCTGCCGCCGCTGCTCGCCTTCGCTTTCTCCTGGCCCTGGGTCACCGACTACAGCCTTCGTCGTCGTCATCGCCACGGTGGCGACGACGATCTACTTCCACCTGCTCGCGGTCGAGCCGGCGCCGGGAGCGCCTGATGCGCGCCGTCGCCGTGACCGGCTTCGTCGTCGGCGTCGCCTCTGCAGATCTGGTTCAACGTGCAGCGCACCGGCCGCCCGGGCGAGGAGCTGTACATGAACCACCTGTTCGCGCCGCAGCTGCGCGCTCGCCAAGCCGGTGCCGGTCGACGAGCTTCATCGACAAGCTGGCGCCGATGCAGGCGATCCTCGACAAGAAGGCCAAGGAGCAGCGGTGGCGCCGACGACGGCGCGGGGAGAAGACGATGACGAATGAGATCGGCAAGCGGAGCAGCGTGCTCGTCACCGGCGGCGGGCGCGGCATCGGCCGGGCCACCAGCCTGCTCTGCGCGGCCGGCGGCTGGGCCGTGGCGGTGCAACTACACGCAGCGACGCGCGCCGCCGCCGAGACGGTGGTCGCGCGCGATCGAGGCCGAGCGGCGGCCGCGCGCCTGGCGGTCCACGCCGACGTCGCCAACGATGCCCAGGTGCAGTGCGATGTTCGAGACCATCGACCGGGCCGCTGCCGCCGCTCGCCGGCGCTGGTGAACAACGCCGGCGTCGTCGACTTCGGCGCCCGCGTCGACGCGATGACGCCGGCGCGCCTGCAGCGCATGTTCGCGATCAACGTCTTCGGCAGCTTCTACTGCGCCCGCGAGGCGATCCGGCGAATGACGACCAAGCCCGGCGCCGCCCGCCGCGCCGGCGCCAACGCCGGCGGGGCGATCGTCAACGTCTCCTCGGCCGCGGCCAAGCTCGGCGCGCCCGGGCAGTACGTCGACTACGCGGCGGCCAAGGGCGCGATCGAGACCTTCACCCTCGGCCTGGCGAAGGAGCTCGCGGCCGAAGGCATCCGGGTCAACGCCGTCCGCCCCGGGATCATCGAGACCGAGATCCATGCCTCCGGGCGGCACGCCCGACCGGGTACGCGCAGATGCTGCCGCTCCTGCCGATGCAACGCGCCGGCACGGCCGAAGAGGTGGCCGAGGCGATCGTCTTCCTGCCTGTCCGACGCGGCCAGCTACACCACCGGCTCGATCCTCGAGGTCACCGGCGGGCGCTGAGCGCCGCTGCGGAACGCGGACCGCTCAGCGTCGCTCGACGATCACCGGCACCAGCCGAGTGCATCGCGCACCCGCGCCGCTGCCCCCTGGGCGTCGGCGCGGCTCGCATAGGGCCCGGCCTGGACGCGGTACAGGGTCGCGTCGCCGTAGGTCGCGAGCAGCGGCAGCAGCCACTCGACCTCGTCGCCGACCCGGCGCTGGAAGCTCTCGGCGCCGGCCGACTCGCGAAACGCGCCGAGCTGCACCAGAAGCCGCGCGCGCGGCGACGCGGTCACGACCGTGAGCGCCGGGGCGATCGACGCCGCGGCCATCGGCAACGCGGCTGCGGCTCCGCGGGGTCTCGGCCGGTGACGTCGCCACCGGAACGACGGCGGCGGCGGGCACGGCGACCGGAGCTGGTGCCGTCGCCGCGGCCGTGGCGTTCGCCGCCGGCGTGCCGCGTGCTGCCGTCGCGCTCGCCAGCCGGGTCGCCTCGGCATCGCCACGGCGCCAGGTGCCGGCACGGATCTCCTCGAAGGTGAGGCGCTCCAGCTCCACCGGAGCGACGCCGCGCAGCAGGTCGAGGCGCAGCGCCGCGGCATAGCTGAGGTCGACGATGCGCCCGGCGTGGAACGGGCCGCGGTCGTTGATGCGGACCACGACCTCGCGGCCGTTGGCGGGATTCCTGATCCGCGCGTAGCTCGGCAGCGGCAGGGTCGGATGCGCCGCCGTCATCGCGTACATGTCGTAGGTCTCGCCGCTGGCGGTGCGCCTGCCGTGGAACTTCTTCCGTACCACGACGCCAGGCCGCGCTCGCTGAAGGCGCTGTCGCGGGTGATCGGCACGTAGTCGCGGCCGAGCACCGTGTACGGCTTGTTCGCGCCGCCGGGGCGGATCGGCTCGATCCGCGGCTCGGCGTCGGGCAGGCTGGCGAGGTCGGGCGGCACGTCGGCACCGACGCGCCGTCGCGGTCGGACGAGGCGCGGGCCGCGTGCTCGACGGCCGGTCGGGAGCCGGCTTAGGCGCCGAGCCGCAGCCGGCGAGGAGCAGGCCCAGCGCCAGCGCGGCGAGCGCGCGCGCGGCTGCGACAGGACGCCGGAGGCCCGCATGGGTCCGCACCTTAACCGATGCGTTCCCGCGACGCCAAGCCGCGCACGCTGCGAAAGCACGCGTCGAGACGGCGCGGCGCTAGCTGCAGTCGACGGTGCGGAACTCGACCCGTCGATCGAGGGCGTCGCGCATGTCGTCGGTGCCGAGGCCGACGATGATCTCGTTCGCGCCGACGCCTTCGCTCGAGAGGCGCGTGTCCAGGCTCTTGTTCAGCCGCTCCAGGGTCTGCTTGACGATCGCGGCGCGGCGCTGCGAGAGCGCGAGGTTGGCGGCGGCGCTGCCGGTGCGGCTGGTGTGGCCCACCACCTTCATGCAGGTCTCGCGCACCCCGACCTGGAACGCCACCTCGCGCAGCCAGACCGCGTACTGCGTCTGCAGGTCGGGCCGAGGCGAGCAGCGTCGTCTGGCCGGGGTTGAAGAAGATCTTGATCGGCAGCTTCTTGCTGTCGAGGCCGATGCCGACGATCCGGCCGAAGGTCTCGGTCGCTTCCTTCTTCTTGCCGGTACGCCAGCCGGTAAGGTAGAGGCCGTTGAGGATGCGCAGGTCGTCGGGGTCGGCGCACCGGTTGACCTCGCGGAACAGGCGATAGGCCTCGGCGGCTTGTTCTCGGCGAACGCCGCCTGCGCCTCGGCGACGATCGCCGCCGCCGGCAAGCGCAGCAGGTACGCGGCATCGACGCTCTCGCCAGCGGCGCTGCCCTGGCACGACTTGATGTAGGCGGCGGCGGTGCGATCCAGCGCCCAGGTCGGACTGTCGCGGAAGAACGGCGTCGGCTCGGCCGACACCGTCGCGAGCGTGGCGCGATCGACCCGCTTGGCGACCACCTTGCCGCTGCGCAGGTCGACCAGGGCCAGGCAGACGCGGAACGCGTCGGCGTTCTCGTCGCGCACGCCCTTGGTGTTGATGGCGGTGAGCGTGCCGATCAGGAGCAGCGGCTGGCCGGCCAGACTGGCGCGCGTCAGCGGCCGCAGGCTCCCAGTGCGGCATGCGGCCCTTGATCAACGCGCCGAGCTGCTGCCCCACCTGCACCGTCCCGGCCGTCTGCTGGCCGGTGCTGGCGTCGATCAGCGGATCGATGACCAGCTCGCGCGGGCCGCCGCCGACGACCGCCTGGGCCTCGCGCAGCAACTGCTCGCCGGCGCTCGCCACCACGTCGGCAAGGGCCGCCGGCGGCGCCAGGCGGCGCGGCCGCAGGCGCGGGCGCGGCCTCGAGGCGGGCGCCGTGCCTGCGCCGCGCTCGCTGCCCGGCGGCACCGCACAGCCCGCGGCCAGCAGGAGCCACAATCCGACCAAGGCGACGACACGGGAGGAGCGGCTCGGCATCATGGAACGCGCTGAAGCTGGACGGCGGCAGACAGTGTTGAGCGGGCGCACTGTACGTCGGGTTCGAAGTCACTTTCCATGATGCGCCGCATCGGCCGAGGCCAGCCACGAGGCTCCCCGTGGATCAATGCACATCCGCCACAGCCGGCGGCCGGCGACGCGAAATAGCGCACGCCATCGGCCTCGCAGATGCGACCACGGGCGTCCGTCCGACACACGACGGCCCGGGATGTGCGTGAATCGGGCATCGCCATGCAAGCCCTCCTCCGCTCCGAGCCCCTGCCAGCCACGCGCTGAGCGGCGTGCTGCGCGCCAAGGGCTTCGAGGTCGCCGATTTCGAGGTCGAGGAAGACGAAGCCCCGGCCTGGTCGGACCTGTTCAGACGGCATCGGCGGCGTGCTGCGCGTGCGCTGCTGCTCCACCGGCGAGGAACGGGTCTACCCGACCGGCTCGGGGTCGGCCTCTGGCTCGGCGCCTTCCTGATGGACCTCGGCGGCGGCCACTTCTCGCGCGCGGTGCGCGGCGCGGCGCGCCGCCTCGGCTGAGGCAAGGAAAAGTCCTACGCCCTCGGCTTCCGGTCGCCGACAGACCCGGAAGGTCCCTCTGAGACAGTGCAGACATCGGCTTCGTGCCGACTCCAGCAAGCCGTTTCAGCGAGAGGTATTTTTCATGAACAAGGATCAGGTCAAAGGCCGCGTCGAAGAAGCCAAGGGCAAAGTCAAGGAATCCACCGGCAAGGTCGTCGGCAATCGGGACCTCGAGGCCGAAGGTGCGCTCGACAAGGCCGCCGGCAAGGCGCAGAAGAACTACGGCGACGCCAAGGAAAGGTCAAGGACGCCATCGACAAGATGTGACGACGGCGCAGAAGTCGAGCCGATCGGCGAAACGCCGGCGGCCCGTCAAGCGGCAGCATCGGCCCGTTCGATGCTGCCGCTTTCCTTTGGCGAAGCACCTCCTGCGCGGCAGCTCACCGCCAGGCGGTGCACCCGGCGCGCCGATGTCGATCGGCGACGCCGCCGGAGGGGCGCGGGCTCCGAGCTTGCCTGACAGCCGCATGCGTGCCCGAGGTGCACGAACCGGTCGCGGATCGCTTCCGGCAGGAACCGGCTGATCGCTGCGTACAGGTGGCGGTCGCCATACGGCCGACTGCTGCGTCACGTAGAAGCGCTGCGGCACGATGCAGGTGCAGGTGGTGCCTGCGCGCGGGTCATCGCGACGTAGAGCAGGCGCCGCTCCTCCTCGATCTCGGCGGCGTGCCGGTCGCCGATGTCCGGACGGGATGCAGCCGTCGACGACGTTGAGCACGAAGACCGACGCTCCACTCCTGGCCCTTGGCCGAATGGATGGTCGAGAGGATCAGGTAGTCCTCGTCGAGCGAGCGGCGCGCCGGCTTCGTCGCTGGTCGGCGTCGGGCGGGTCGAGCGTGAGCTCGGTGAGGAAGCGCTCGCGCGAGACGGTAGCCGGCCGCGAGCCGCACCAGGTGGGCGACGTCGGCGGCACGCGGCGTCGGCGTCGTCGTGCAGGCGTTCGAGCTGCGGCCGGTACCAGCGCTCGACCGCGGCGATGTCGTCCGGCCAGGGCCGGTGCCGGCGCGCGCAGGGCCGCGAACAGGGCGGCGAACTCGGCCCAGGCGTGCGCGCGCGACGCCGCTGCGGCGGACGAACGCCGGCAGCGCCGCGCGCCGGATCGGTGGCCTCGTCCATTGCGCGATCGAGCCGGCGCCGCGGTCGCGGCGCCGATGCCCGGCACGAGCTGCAGCGCGCGCCAGGCGGCGCACGCGCCGCGCGGATTGGCGGCGAAGCGCAGCACCGCGAGCACGTCCTTGACGTGCGCGGCCTCGAGGAACTTGAGGCCGCCGATACTTGACGAACGGGATGTTGCGCCGCGCCAGCTCGAGCTCGAGCGCGGCGCTGTGGTGGGAGGCGCGGAACAGCACCGCCTGGCTCTTCAGCGCGATGCCGTCTCGCGCTGCGCCGAGCATCCGGTCGGCGACCCAGCGCGGCCTGCGTCGCCTCGTCCGCCACCCAGACGATCGCCGGGCGGCTCGACCGACCGGCGTGTCGCTCCACAGGCTCCTTGGCGTGAGCGCTCGGCGGCCAGGGCGATGACCGCGTTCGAGGCGTCGAGAGATCGGCTGCGGTCGAGCGGTAGTTGCGCTCCAGCGTGACGACCGCGCGCCGGCGGCGCGAACTGCGCCGGCGAAGTCGAGGATGTTGCGCACCTCGGCGGCGCGGAACGAGTAGATCGACTGCGCGTCGTCGCCGACCACCGTCAGGCCGCGGCCGTCGGGCTTGCAGCGCCGAGCAGGATCGCCGCCTGCAGGCGGTTGGTGTCCTGGTATTCGTCGACCAGCACGTGGTCGAAGCGCGCCGCCATGCGCCGCGCGCAGCGCCGGCTCGGCCGAGCATCCGCGGCCCAGCCAGACCAGCAGGTCGTCGTAGTCGAGCACGCTGCTGCGCCTGCTTCTCGGCGACGTAGGCGGCGAACAGGCGCTTGAGCTCGTCGTGCCCATCGGCTGCACCAGGGAAGATGCCGCTGCAGCACCTCGGCGAGGCTGGCCTGCGCTGTTGACGACGCGCGAATAGATCGCCAGGCAGGTCGCCTTCTGCGGAAAGCGGCGCCGCGGCGCCGCCAGGCCGAGGTCGCTGGCGCAGCCAGCGTCGATCAGGTCCTCGGACTCGCTCGCGGTCGTCGACGCGTGAATGACGGGTCGAGGCCGATGCGGCGCGGCGTGGGCGCGCAGCAGCCGAGCGCCGATCGCGTGGAAGGTGCCGGCACCAGGCCAGGCGCGGTGCGCCGCTGCGCCGGCGCCAGGCCGAGCGCCTCGTTCAGGACCCGGCCGACCCGGCGCTCCATCTCGTGCGCGGCGCGGCGCGAGAAGGTCAGCAGCAGGATCCGCGCTGGGTCGGCCCCGGCCAGCACCAGCCGGGCGACGCGGGCGGCCAGGGTCAGCGTCTTGCCCGAGCCAGCGCCGGCGATCACCAGCAGCGGGCCGTGCGCCCGGTCGCCCGGCGCCGATGCCGTACTCGACCGCCCGGCGCTGCGCCGGGTTGAGGCCGGAAAGGTCGCGGCGTCGCAGGCCGATCGGCCGGGCGGGGGCGAGGGCGGACATGCGGTCGGCGGGCGTGGCGGGCGGCTGCGGATGGGGACTGTAGTTCCATCCAGCCCCGGCGCGCGCAAGCGTCGGGCCGCCGGATGTGCGATCGGCCCTCGCGCGGCGCTTCATTTCCCCGCGCGCTGCCGAAGACCCTCTCTATGTCCCCGTTTCGAGACCGGCGGAGGCCCGCAGCCCGCGCCTTTGCCATGAGCACCGACTCGATCAGCGCCGCGCTCGAGCCGAGCGCCTTCGGCGACTCGCGGCTCGAGGCGGGCGCGCCGCGCCCGCCGCGCGGCGCCGGCGCCCGGTTCGACCTTCCTGGGTCGAGCGCATCGCCATGGCGATCGCCCTCGCTGGTCGTCGGCGCGATCGTCGGCTACGCCCTGCTCAAGACGCACCGGGCCACCGACACGCACCGAGCGCGACCGGCTCCATGCCCAGGCCCGCGTCATCGGCGAGAACGTCGGCCAGCAGCTCGACGGTATCAACCGCGCCCTGGCGAGCGTGCGCGACGACTACCTCGCCATGCCGCCGCACCAGACCTCGACCCTGCTCTCGGCGCGGCTCAAGGTGCTGAGCGACGCGATTCCAGGCGTGCGCTCGATGGTCGTGCTCGACGCCGACGGCACGGTGGTCGCGACCAGCGTCGACGCCCTGCTCGGCCGCGACTTCGCCGACCGCGACTACTTCGCAGGCGCCCAGGCCGCGCAGAGCCCCGCGACGCTGCACGTCGCGTCGCCGTTCAAGACCGCGCTCGACAACTACACGATCGTCTTCGGCCGGGCGATCGTCGCGCCGAACGGCGCCTTCGCCGGCGCCGCGCGTCGCCGCCCTCGAGCCCGAGTACTTCGAGGTGCTGATGCGCTCGGTGCTGTACGCGCCCGACATGTGGGTCTCCTCTCGGCCACAGCAACGGCAAGGTGTTCGTCACCATGCCGCGCAACAGACGCCGGCTCGAATCCGACTGGCAGCCGCCCGCGTCGACGGTGCCGAGCGCGCAGCATCCCTCGCCCGAGCGCGGTCGTGATCCGCGGCGCCGTCGGCGGCTCGGACGAGGCGCGGCTGACGCGCGCTGCGCAGCCTCTCGCCGCCCGAGCTGCACATGGACAAGCCGCTGATCGTCGCCGTCAGCCGCGCCGAGGCCGACGTCTTTCGCGCCTGGCGCCAGCAGGCGGTCGAGTACACGCTCTTCTTCGTGTCATCCTCGCCGCCGCGGCGGCGTTCGGCCTGTACCGCGGCCAGTTGCGGCGCCAGGCCTTCGCCCGCCTCGAGGCGAGCGCCGCGCGCGAGCGCCGGCAGAGCGCCGAGCAGCTCGAGCTGGCGCTGCAGGGCGCGGACCTGGGCCTGTGGGACTGGGACCTGCGCGGCGACCGCTTCGAGCACAACCAGGTGACACGCGCCAGCAGCTCGGCTACGAGCCGGGCGAGATCGGCAACTTCGGCGGCGAAGTGGCACGGCATCATCCATCCGGTCGACCGGGCGCGGATGCTCGCCGCGCGGTCGAGGCGCACTTTCGCGGCGAGACCGCGCGCCTACGAGTGCGAGTTCCGGGTGCGGCACAAGAACGGCCACTGGGTCTGGCTGCTGAGCCGCGGCAAGGTGGTCGAGCGCGACGAGTTCGGCATCGCCGTGCGCATGGCGCGGCACGCACATGGACCTGACCCGGCGCAAGGCCACCGAGGCGCAGATGGAGCGCTCGGCCGAGCTGCTCAAGCAGACCGGCGCGCTGGCGCAGATCGGCGGCTGGGAGCTCGACCTCGCGACCATGCGCCTCGACTGGACCGAGCAGGTCTATCGCATCCACGAGCTCGAGTTCCGGGATCATGCCGACGCTCGAAAACGCGATCGACTTCTATGCGCCGGACGCCCAGCCGACCATCCGCGCCGCGGTCGCGGCCGGCGCCCGCCACGGCACGCCCTGGGATCTGGAGCTGCCCTTCGTCACCGCCAAGGGCAACCCGCGCTGGGTCCGGGCCCAGGGCATCGCCGTGATGGAGGACGGTCCGGCCGGTGCGCCTGCTCGGCGCGTTCCAGGACATCACCGAGAAGATGACCACCCTGCTCGAGATGCATCGCCTCAACGAGCAGCTGACCGCGGCTGTCGACCACCGATGCGCTGACCGAGGTCGGCAACCGCCGCGATGTTCGACCAGACGCTGAAGACCGAGTGGGCGCCGGGCGGCGCGGCGCGGCGAGCATGTCGGCCTGCTGATGATCGACATCGACTCACTTCAAGGAATACAACGACCACTACGGCCATCCCGCCGGCGACGTCTCGCCCGCGCCAGGTGGCGCGGATGGTCGGCCAGTCGATGCAGCCGCGGCGGCGAGCTGGTGGCCCGCTACGGCGGCGAGGAGTTCGCCCTGCTGCTGCCCGGCGCCGACCTCGACGACACGCGCCGCGCCGCCGAGCGCTGCGCGCAGATCGTCGCCGACGCGAAGATCGAGCACCGCGCCTCCGCCACCTCGGCCTGGCTGACGATCTCGATCGGCGTGGCCAGCCAGGTCGCTGTCGCCGGGACCGACGGCGCGACGCTGGTGGAGATCGGCCGATGCGGCGCTCTATCGCGCCAAGCGCTGCGGCCGGGCGCGGATCGAGTTCTGGCATGCCGGCGCGCGCCGCCGAACTGGGCCAAGACTGCACCAAGGGTCAGTTCCGCAGCTCGCGGCGGCCTCTGGACTCTCCGCGGACGCCGGCCCTTCTCACCGGCGGCGACATCGCGTGAGCCGGCCCCGCCTCTCCTTCTTCCTGCCCTTCGTCGTGCTCCTGCTGGGCGCAGCGCTCGTCGGATGCACCAGCCTGCCGCCGCTGCCTGAGCGGACCGCGAGCACGGCGATGACCGACACCACCGGCACCGACCTCGGCGATGCTCGCGCGCCGCCAGCCTCGAGCAGGCCGGTCCCGGCGAATCGGGCTTCCGCCTCCTGCCGACCGGCGACTTCGCCTTCGATGCCCGGCTGGCGCTGGCGCGGCGTGCCGAGCGCTCGCTCGACGTCCAGTACTACCACCTGGCCAAGCGACAGCGTCGGCCTGCAGTTCCTGCGCGAGCTGCGCGACGCCGCCGGGCGCGGCGTGCGCGTCCGCCTGCTCGTCGACGACCTCTACCACCGGCAGCGAGGACGAGCTGTTCTGCAGCTTCGCCGCGATTCCCAACGTCGAGGTGCGCGCTGTTCAATCCGCTGCCCTCGCGCGGCGGCTTCGGTCCTCAGCCGCATCGTCTCGCTCGCTGCACGAGTTCAGCCGCATCAACCTCAGGATGCACAACAAGCTGTTCATCGCCGACAACCGCTTCTCGGTCTCCGGCGGCCGCAACATGGCCGACGAGTACTTCATGCGCAGCACCGAGGCCAACTTCATCGACATGGACGTGATCGCCGGCCGGGCCGGTCGTGCGCGAGCTGTCGCAGGTGTTCGACCGCTACTGGAACAGCGACCTGGCCTACCCGATCGTGCCGGTCATCGCAGGCCCTCGCCCCGAGCGATCGCCGCCGCCGCCAGCGAGCAGCGCTTCGACGAGCTCGGTGCTCGCCGCGCCACCGGAGTTCCTGCCGGCCAACACCGATCCGCTCGGCCGCGCCTCGGTCGACTTCGAGTTCTCCGCCGGCCGCATCGCCATGGAATTCGCGGTCGCCGCCGTCCTCGCCGACACGCCGAACAAGGGCGCGCTGCGCAATCCCGGCGACACCCTCTCCACGGTCAACCGCAGCGTTCTCGAGGAGCTGGCGCACCGCGCGCGACGAACTGCTGATCGCCTCGCCCTACTTCATCCCCGGCAAGGTCGGCATGGAGCGCCTGCGCGAGGTGATCGACCGCAAGGTGCGGATCCGGGTCGTCACCAACGGCGTCGGCGCCACCGACGAGCCGCTGGTGCACTGGCGCTACGCCCGCTACCGGCTGACGCATGCTGAAGATGGGGATCGAGGCTCTACGAGGTCAGCCCCGACGCTGGCCGCGCGAAGTCGGCGCGTTCGGCATCTTCGGCCTGAGCTTTCGCCGGCTGCACGCCAAGGTGGCGGTGTTCGACCAGCCAGCGGCTGTTCGTCGGCTCGATGAACTTCGATCCGCGCTCGGCCTGGTCGAACACCGAGTCCGGCCTGCTGATCGAGAGCCCGCCGATGGCCCATCAGGTCGCACAACCTGCTGGCCGACGAGCACAACGCCGGCATCTACCGGCTGCGCCTGCTGCCGACGGCGAGCGATCCAGTGGTGGTCGATAGGCGCCGACGGCAAGACTGCACTTCACCACCGAGGAGCCCGACAACACCTGGACGCTGCAGATGCAGGCAGATGCTGCTCGAGCCGCTGGTAGTCCGAGGAACTGCTCTCGCGACGCAGCCTCCGACCGGCCCTAGGCCGAGGCGAACAGCAGCGCCAGCGCGATCACCGCCGGCAGCGCCTGCACGAACAGGATCTTCCGCCCACGGTGGCGGCGCCGTACAGGCCGGCGACGACGACGCAGGCGAGGAAGAACACCTTGATGTCGAAGCCGGCGCCGCGCCGAGCCAGCAGGCCCCAGAGCAGGCCGGCGGCGAGGAAGCCGCCGTAGAGCCCCTGGTTGGCGGCGAGGACCTTGCTGCGCGGCCGCGTGCCTCGGGCGTCTGGCGGAAGGTCTTCAGGCCGAGCGGCTTGTCCCAGAGGAACATCTCGAGGACCAGGAACCAGAGGTGCAGCAGCGCCACCAGCGCCGACCAGGACGTCGGCGACGAGCCTCATGGGGTCCTGGTTCAGCGGCGCGCCGTTGCGGCTTGCGCTTGGCGGCGGGCAGCCGCTGCCGCGCCGCGGCGCGCAGGTGCGGCGCGACGCGCCGGGGCTCTTGCGCGCCGCGGCGCGGGAACGCGGTGGCCCGGCTCGCGCCGTCCGGGCCGGCGCCTGCCGACGGCGTCGCGAGCGAAGCGGCTGCGCCGTACCGGCGACGCCGACGCGGCCGCGCGCGCCGGCGCGGCCACGCAGCTTGCGCAGCAGCGCCATCGCCCGCTCGACCTGCTGGCCGAGCTCGTGCACGTCGGGCACCGCGCGGCGGCAGGCGATCAGGCCGAAGCAGATCTTGTCGACGTGGCTCTGCACCGTGATGTTGAGCGCGACGCCGTGGACGACGATCGACAGCGGGTAGTAGTCGGTCATCTTCGCGCCGACCAGGTAGACCGGCACCTTCGAGCCGGGCACGTTCGGAGATCGTCACGTTGGCCACGGCGCAGCCGGTCGGCGATGCGCGAGCGCCCGTAGAGCGAGGCCAGGCCGCTCATCAGCCAGGGCGACGCCGAGGCGACGGGAAGTCGGTCGGGATGACGCCGCCGAAGGTGCCCATCTGCTTCTTCATCGCCGCGGTGCCGCGCTTGATCGCCTTCAGCCGCTCGGCGGATCGGCGATCGTCGGTGCCGAGGTCGATCAGCGGTGCCGGCGACCTGGTTGTTCGATGCGTCGTGTCGCCCTCCTGCGCGCAGCGAGATCGGCACGCCGGCGACCAGCGACTTGCTCCGGCAGCTCGCGGCTGTCCTTCAGGTAGCTGCGCAGCGCCGTGCTGCACAGCCACAGCACCATGTCGTTGATCGACGCGCCGAGGCGCCTTGCCGATCGCCTTGATCTCGGCGAGCGGCAGGGAGACGGCGGCGAACGAGCGCTGGTTGGTGATCGAGTGCGTTGAACGGCGTCGGCGGCGCGAACTTGAAGCGCGCCGGGCGCCTTCTCGGCCTTGCGCGCGGCTCGGTCCTCGGGCTTTCGCTGCGCCGCTCGGCGCGCCTTCTGCGCCGCGCCGGCGACCGTCTTCGCCAGCGCCGGCACCAGCTTCAGGCCTCTCGACGACCTGCCGCGCCTGGTTCTGCAGCGCCGCGCGCGAGCAGCTCGGCGACGCCGAGCTGGTAGGTGTTGGCGCGCGACCTGGCGCGGCGGCTTGACCGCGCGCGGCTCGGGCGGTGACGTCGAACATGCTGGTCGCCATCGCCACGCCGGCCTGGCCGTCGACGCGCGGCTGTGGTGCACCTTGCCGTAGAAGCCGATCCGGCCGTCGGCCAGGCCCTCGATGATGTAGAACTCCCAGAGCGGCCGGCTGCGGTCGAGCAGGCATCGAATGCAGGCGCGCGGCGAGCGCCTCGAGCTGCGCGAGGGTGCCCGGCTTGGGCAGCACCATGTAGCGCACGTGGTAGTCGAGGTCGATGTCGTCGTCGTGGATCCAGACCGGGTTGGCGAGGTCGAACGGCATCAGCGCGAGCTTGCGCGTGAACACCGGCGCCAGGTGCATGCGCCTGGCGACGTGCGCCTTGACCGCCTCGTAGTAGCTCTCGCCGTGTGTAGCCGGCGGGCGGCTCGAACAGGTTGCAGGCTGCCGACGTGCATCGGCATCTCGGCGCTTTCCATGTGCAGGAAGGCGCCGTCGACGACGCTCAGGTGTTTCATCTGGGTCATGGCGTGCTCCCCGAAGGCCTCTTGCGCCTTGTACCGCGCGTGACGGCCGCCGGCCAGCGGGACTTGCCCGGCTGGCGGAGCGCGGTTCGCCGCACAATCGGCGCGATGGACCGCAACGATGCCGTCGCCGCGAGCAGCGCCGAAGCGCGGCGCGCCTTCTACGAGCGGATCGGCGCGCTCGGCATGACGCCGCTCTGGGAGGTGCTGGGCGCGCTGGTGCCGCCGCAGCCGACCAGCCCGGTCGCGGCCCGCGCTGCTGGCGCTACGACGACGGTCCGCGAGCACGTGATGGAGGCCGGCCGCCTGATCACCGCCGAGGAGGCCGAGCGCCGCGTCCTGATCCTCGAGAACCCGGCGCTGCGCGGCCAGTCGTGCATCACCGCAGTCGCTGTACGCCGGCCTGCAGCTGATCCTGCCGGGCGAGATCGCGCCGGCGCACCGCCACACCGCAGTCGGCGCTGCGCCTCGTGCTCGACGGCGAGGGCGCCTACACCGCGGTCGACGGCGAGCGCACGACCATGCGCTACGGCGACTTCATCATCACGCCCGTCGTGGACCTGGCACGACCACGGCAACGACGGCCACGGAGCCCGATGGTCTGGCTCGACGGCCTCGACATCCCGCTGGTGCGCTTTCTCGACGCCGGCTTCGCCGAGAAGAGCGCGGCGAAGTCGCAGGCGGCGACGCGGCTCCGGAAGGCGATGCCGCTGGCGCGCTACGGCATGAACCTCGTTGCCGCTCGACCTCGAGCAGCAGTCGCACGAGCCGACCCGGGTCTTCGTCTATCCGTTCGCGAAGACGCGCGAGGTCGCTGCTCGGCATCTCCGAGGCCGCAGGTCGATCCGCACCACGGCTTCAAGCTGCGCTTCGTCAACTCCGGCGACCGGCCGCTCGCCGATGCCGACGACATCGGCACCTTCGCCCAGCGCCTGCCGAAGGCTTCGCGACCCGGCCGTCGCGGAGCAGCGACTCGACGCGTGCACGTCTGCCTCGAAGGCGGCGGCACGGCGACGATCGGCGAGCAGGGTGCGCGAGTTCGGCCGGCGCGACGTCTTCGTCGTGCCGTCGTGGCATGCGTTCTCGCTCGCCGCGCGCGAAGATAGCGCATCCTCTTCAGCTTCCGACCGGCCGGTGGCAGGTGCTGGCCTCTGGCGCGCAGCGCCGACTGAGCGCGTGATGCCGGCGAACGGCGCCTGGGCAGCACCGTGATCGTCGCCGGCGGCGGCATCGGCGGCCTCGCCGCCGCCCTGGCGCTGGCCGGCGCGGCTTCGCGGTCAAGGTGTTGGAGCAGGCGCGGAGATCGGCGAGATCGGCGCCTGCGTGCAGCTCGAACGCCTTTCGCCGCCTTCTTCGCCTGGCGTCGGCTGCCAGCTCACGTGGCGACTGGCGTAAAATGAGACGACAGGTTGTCATGTCGATGGCCGCGACGGGCCCCGAACCAGAACCGGCTCTGCCAAAGGGTCGCTTCGGCTTTGACTACGTGATCATCCGCATCGCCTTCACTAAAGCCGCTCATCCGTGCGATGGCGCGGACGAAGAGCGCGCATGACGAGATCGACCTCGGCCAATCCCTCGAGTATTTCGGGCCAGGCGAGCTGGGACGAGGCTTGACCGCGCCGCCGGCGGCTGGAGCGCATCCGGCGTGACTGTATGTGGCGGTGTGGCCATGGATTCGCTCGGCCAGGGTTCGAACGAGGAGGCTTATCTTTTCCAGTAGTTGGTGGCTTCGGCACCAACAACGTCGATCACTGCACCCGGCTGCCATGCCTCGTCTCTGCGCGCTGATGGCGCGGCTCGGGCGCGGTGACGCACCTTCATGGCGTGCGAGGACTCCGACGTCATCGTTGTCATCGGCGCCAACCCGACCGAGAACCATCTCGTCGCCGCGACTTTCTTCAAGCAGGCGGTGAAGCGCGCGCCACCCCGATCGTCAGGACCCGCGCCAGACCTGAAGCGGCACGCCACCCACATGCTGCAGTTCAAGCCCGCACGCGACACGCGGCGCTGCTGGGTCATGCTCCACGTCATCATCGCCGAGGGGTTGCATGACAAGCAGTGTCCAGGCCCATACCGAGACTTCGACAAGCTCGCCGGAGAACGTCCGCGATTTCCGCCGGAAAAGATGGCCGAGATCTGCGGCATCGATGCCGAGACCACTGGGCGTGTCGCGGCGCGCACCTACGCCCGCGCCGTGCCAACATTCCTGGGGCATGGGCATCCGCGGAGCAGCACGGCACCATTGCCTCATCGCACTGTCGCTGGTGACGGGTCGGGCGGGGCGGCCGGGTACCGGTTGCACCAGCGTGAACGCAAAAACCGATGCCAGTCGATCTATGCAAACGCCTAGACACGCTGTCGAATTGGAGGTCCTGTGGTGCGCGCGTCGTTCGAGACCCTCTTTCCGGGGCACGCCCTCAATCCCAAGCGCGGCCTCACCGTGGTCGAGACCAGATGGACGTTGCGTTCAGCGCCGACGTCAAGCCCGCGGCATGTCATGGCGAGAACCCGGCAATGTCGGATCCCGGATGTCGAGCATGCGGCAAAGCGACGCGCTGGCCGCTCGAGACATCTCTGCCGTCCAGGATAGCTTCGACCGAAACCGCGCGCTACGCCGATGTTGTTCTGCGCCGGCCTCGGCCTGGCTGAGAAGATCTGCACGGTCTCCAACACCAACTGGCAGGTGCAGAGGGCGGAAGCGCGCCGTCTCCCTTGCCGGGCTATTTGATGATTTCATCGCCGAGATCGCTAAGCGCCTCGGGCTCGATTGGCGACACATCCCGCGCACCGGCGCAGAGATATGCTTACGCCATGCCGTCGCCTGCTACCATCACCCTGAGCCGTTTGAGCGCGAGAGTTCGCGATGATCTCGATGGCCTGGATTAAGCTTCCCCGGCAACGACATCGTCTTCGGCGACGGTTTCTTCGACGAAATCCGGGCGCGCTTCGGTTTCAGCTGGCACGGCTGGTGCCGCCCAGTTGAGGTTTTAACGGTTAGTGGTCTGATGCTGTTCACCACCGGCCGCCAGCTCGAGCACCGGCATACCGGGCATGACCCGGCGCGCCGTAAGCTGATGAGTTTCGGAGCCTGAGGCTGGCGAGCCTGGCGCCGGGCGATTCGCGCCGCATGGGACCGGTTCGGTGCGCCAGATCCGCGTCGCCGCAAGGCGCGCCATCGAATTGAAGGCACGCGCCGACGCCGCGATTCCAATTGGGATGATCTTCATTCCCCTCTGCCGGCCGCCGCCAATATCCCCCCAACCCCCAGCTCGATCCCATCGGCAAGATCCCGGAGTTCAGTTCGTGCGCCGGGAAGGTCAGTAGCGTTCCGTGCGCTGCCGCACTGTATTTCTGCGCAATGGCGGGCGTTGTGTCATAGTAGCCGGCGTGGCTCCTGTCGCGCGGCGCTGCATGCGAGGAGGTCCATGGCAAGGCTCGTGCTGATTGCCGTCGTGGCCGGCGTGCTCGCGGGCTGTGGCGTCAAGCGGGCACTTTTCTCGGCGAGCTGACAAAACCAGCTTTGCACCGGGCCCGATCACGGTGACGAGCTGCCTGGCATAGGCGGCGCTGCCGCCGCGGCTCTCCGCGCCGGAGGAGGTTCAAGACCCTCAAGGGAGATCTCGCATCCGGCCGATCTTCCAGCAGGACGAGACACGCATCGAGGCGCATATCTTTGTCGCCTTCTCGCCTATTGCCTGCGCGTCACGCCGCGGCGCTTTGCACGCCCTGGCGCCGGCCTGATCGCCGCAGCGTGCTCGAGACGTTCGCCGCTGTGCAGATGATCGACGCACGTCCCAACAACCGACGGCCGTGAACTTTGCATCACTTCCGCTAGATCGAGCCAGAGCCAGACTTGGCTCTCCTGCTCGACAAGCTCAGGCTCACGTTACCGGTGCAGCCGGCGCCCAAAATCACCCCTGAACCGAACCGCCCGCAACCCTCCAGGTCGTGCCGACCTTCTCGCTGGTCGGGTCGAATATCAAATACTTAGGAAATTCTGACCCGGGCAATCCGCGAAGTTAGGCATGGCCAGGCGCTGCCGCCAGTTGCGCGACTAGCTCAATTTCGGCCAAGCCGGCGCGGTCGATGGCGAACCTGCAGCTGACCGAGGGCCCTGCATTTTCCTGCCGGTCCCCTGCACCAAGGCGTTCGATGACGACTTCATCGCGAGCCAGCTGATCGAGCGCGGCAAGTCCGTCGCTACCATTTCGGTGGGTCCCCCATGCTCATCTCGTACACTTGGCCGAAGACCAACGATCGCTATCGGCGGGTGGCGAACTTCCCCTTCGACAGCGCTGTTGAAGATCGGCGAGCTCGCAGTGGCCGCCACGACCGCAATGCGAGGTCAGTCTAGCCGGAAAATCCGGCTCACCCCAGAACGCCGGCGCGCCCAGGGAAGCCTCCGGCGCATCAGCGACGCGGGCAGCTTATCTCAGCGCGCGGCACGCCGGGCAGGCAGAGTTCGGCCAGGACGCCGGAGCAGCGCCAGCAACTCTTCAGATTCTTCATGAAATGGAACCGTGCGCTTCCCGAGAGAGGCGCCGGGCCGAACGCCGAAACTCCAGTGCCGCAGGCGCACTCCTCCGGCGTTGGAAGTGGAGATAACCTCCGTCCTTCCCCACGCTGAATGGGGAGCAGACTCGTCATCGCGGTCCTATGCTTGCAGTTGCAAGTATCGATGGTGTGGTATCCTTCACGACATTCGGTGCGAGGACGCTGGGCGGAGAATCTGGTCATCAGTTCTCCCTGACAATCGTTAACCTGACAACGCACGCCCGAGCAATTCGTCCGGGAAATCTTACGACCAGGCACTCTGCTGGGCGTTTCAGAGATGATCGGGCTCGCCTGGATCGGTGAGCACCATTTGCTCATGTCAACCTGCCCAACATTATTGGCGCAGCTTCGCCGGCGCCACAAAGCGATCCAGCCTGCGCCGGCGGTGCTGCTGCCGGTGCACCACACCCGCTGCACGTTGCCGAAGAATGGCGCAACGCTCGATCTGCTCGGCGGCGCAACAGCTGATTTGCCGCCGGGACGGCTACGATCGGCTGTGCCTTTTCGCCAGGCCGTTCCAGGATTCGGCCGAGCGTCGAGGGGCTTGCGATCGTCTGGCGCGCCTGACCGAGACCGGCAAGCGGTCGCACCGCGGCAGTATTATCGGTTCGACGATTTCGAAGTGCGGTCGCAGCCCCGGCAGAAGCCGCTGCGTCCCTATGTCGCCTGCTTCTCCCGCATATCGATGGAGCTGGCGGCGCGCAACGACTGAACATCATCTTCGCCCTCGCCGCCGCCATGGTCTATGGCAGCTTGGCCCAGGGCGTGACGCGTTCCGTGCGCAATGCGCCACGGTACGCGCCGCGGCGCGCCATGTGCAGCTATTTCATCCGCCAGATCGCCGACGGCCCCGCGGAGGAGGATCAGCGCTGCAGCGGCGCTGCTGGTGGCTATTTCAAGGACGCGCTCATCGCCGCTTTCCTGGACGCCAAGACGGTGCTGCCGACGCTGCGATATTTCCTCGAGATCGCCTGATCTCCTCGCGACACAGTAAAGCGGAGAACCTGACCTCTTGCAAACGATCCTGCCGGCAGTCCGCGCGATCATCGACGATTCCGGCGGTCGAGTCGGCCGGCATCTGCGTGAGGTCATCCCTTCATTTCAACTACGGTCCAGCAAGCCTAGTGCCATGCAGGGAGCAGATGATCTGCTCGCCTGGAGGTCATGCCCGCCTTCGCCGGTGGCACGCTGGCGGCCGCACAGCGCCGCCGCTGCAATACCGCACGCCTGATCTACGGGCGGTACCTGCCCTATCTCATCAATCGCGCCGGCGTGCGCCTGGCGGTCGGTTTCGCCCGGGAGATCCGACATCACGGCGTGGCGCTGCAGGAATGGCGTGCGCTGGCGGCTGGTCGCCGCGCGCAGCGCCTTGCCGGACTTGGCCTCACCCCGACACGCCGATCTCTCGACCTTGCCGCGGCTGGTGCCGCGCACGGCGCGACGTGGCTGGTGCGGCTGTGCGCTGACGGCGACAAGCGCGAGCCGTCGCGGCAACCGCTGCGGCAAGCGTATCACCCGCGCGATCATCCCGACGCGCAGCGCTATGAGCACGTGGCCTTGGCCGGGCTCAGCGCCCGCGAGGCGCGGGCGCTGAAGCGGCTCCTGCTCCGCGTCTACGCCAACTCGATGGGTTTGCCGGCGGCCCCAGTGGTCCGGAAACGACGCCGCCGCCGGCTGCGAAAAGAAGAGTAGAAAGTTACCCGAGCGTGAAGGCTATGCCGCGGTGTCCGGGAGATCGCCGCAAAAATGTCCCGCTCGGCGCAAGCGCTGGGCCAGAATGGCGCCGGCAACTGCTTACTGGCGATCGTAGATAGTCGGTATAATTGTGCCCGCGTGACCCCCTTGCCGTCGCCTGAACCGTGGCAGGTCATCTTCCAGGTCGCTCTCCTCGAGACCGAGCAGGTCGAGCGGTCGGTGCCGCCAGGGCGTTGGCGTAGACCGATCCCACAGTGGTGCTCTGGCGAGCGTGAACGCGCCCGTGGTGCCCGGTTCACCGGTAAATCGGCGTGGGGCTTGCCGTCGCCGGTGCCGATATGATTTGACTGTCTGGTTCCTTATTGTCGATCGTCAGTGGTCCATTGCACCTGCGCCTTGTCGGCGCGGGTGATGGTGAGCAGGACGTCGCGCGTAGGCTCGCCCGGCGCTGAAGACCTTTGGCGTTCCAATGCTTCCGACAATGGCGGCGAACCGGTACTGGCGCGAGCGCCAGGCCCGAAACTGTACCAGCGCAAGCAATGGCGGCGACTGTAACGCTCCATCGCCCTCCCCGGTTGGCGAAATCTTCGGTCTGGCGAAACCCATTATGGGACGCTCAGGCCCCCGCATCCGCGCGGGACCGGCTGACCTGCCGGTGCCGGACGATCCCGCTGGCAAGCCCGGGGTTCGTGGCCTGCGCAATCAAACGGCCGCTGCGGCACGGCACGGTCATAAAGCCATGTCTGGGGCGAGGGATGATGCGCGACAACCGCTCAGCCTCTTTATTGCCTGTAGAATCGCTTCTCTGCCACCCAGTTTGTCGTGTTCACCTGTATTTGTCGGCCTGCGATGGCATGCCGGACCTGCAACGCTTGGTGGCGGTGGGGGTGCGGCACCGAGCAAGCCGCCAGACGCCTGAGCGATCGACGTATTCTCCGGCAACGACAATGCAGAAGCGCCACCTATACAGACTTGGAACATCTCAGCAATACGTAACTGAACGAAAGCATAAC
>ERZ1370068.10183-contig-8901_pt1 | contig 59449 bp, 68 predicted proteins | sample MGYA00561227_ERZ1370068 | MGnify/ENA primary metagenome ERZ1370068 (study PRJEB38410, sample SAMEA6850437) | metagenome | study: Metagenomic assessment of the ecological functions of the soil: analysis of the soil microbiota associated with the... | reverse complement strand
TTGTACTTCGTTTCAGTTACGTATTGCTCTTCCTTCTGCCCTGGCTCGACCGCGGCGCGGTCAGAGTCGATCCGCTACCGCGGGAAGACTCTACAAGGTCGTGAGCTCGCGGTGTTCGTCGTCGAGCTTCCTGATCCTGGGTTATCTCGGCGTCGTGCCGATCACGATCTGGGGCCAGTTCCCGGAAGGCTGGCCGCTTCTGGGCGCCGCCGATCGGGCGACCGTCGTCGCGCCGCGTGCTCGACCATCGTCTATTTCCTGTTCTTCCTGCTGATGCCCTGGTACACCGCCCGCGACAAGACCAAGCCGGTGCCGGACGAGGGTGACCGGATGATGGACATGCGTCGATGCTGGTCCTGCTGGCCGCCGTGCTGTTCCGTGCGGTGTCCGGCGTCGCCGTTGGCGTCAGGCGGCGCCGGATATCCGGATGGAGCCCGCGCCGATCAACCGCCTCGACGTCGCGTCGCAGCAGCGCGGCGCGCGGACCTTCGTCAACTACTGCCTCAACTGCCACACGCGCGAAGTACATGCGCTACAACCGGCTGCACCGATCTCGGCCTCGACCGAGTCGCAGATCGCGGACAACCTGATGTTCGCGACCGACAAGATCGGCGAGACGATGACCGTCGCGATGACGACCGCCGGACGCGCAAGGCCTGGTTCGGGCGGCACGCCGCCGGACCTGTCGGTCGAGTCGCGGCGTGCGCGGCGCGCGACTGGCTCTACAACTACTTTCTCGCGCTTCTACCGCGACGACGCAGCTCGTCACGGCTGGAACAACCTCGTCTTCCCGAACGTCGCGATGCCGCACGTGCTGTGCGAGCTGTCGGGCACGAACCGGCTCGTCGACCACGGAGTTCGAGGACCACGAAGAGGCGCGAGGCCGCGGCGCATGGCCGCCAAGGGCATCGTCGTGCTCGGCCCGGCAAGGACGCACACGTACGTCGGTGGAGACGCTCGCCGCCGGATCGCCCGGCACGCTGACGCCCGGTCGAGTATCGAGCGCATCGGTCGCCGATCTCGTCAATTTCCTCGATTACATGGCCGAGCCCGCGAAGAACCAGCGCATCGAGCATCGGCCTCGTCGTGCTCCTCTATCTCGGCGTGCTGTTCGTTTTCGCGTACTGGATGAAACGCGAGTACTGGAAGGACGTCCACTGAAGCAGCAGCCGTCCGCGCGGCCTGACCGCAGCGCTCCGATCTGCGGTTGCTCCGCATGTCCCCGTTGTCTTCCGGCCCCGATGCGCTCCAAACCGCGCGACGCCTTGCTCGCGCGCGAGGAGAACTACACCATGATGACGCTCTATTCCGGGACCACCGACCCTTTCAGCCAGCGCTGCCGCATCGTGCTGCACGAGAAGGGCATGGATTTTCAGATCATCGACGTCGACCTCGACCACAAGCCCGAGGACCTCGCGGTGATGAATCCGTACAACCAGGTGCCGGTGCTGGTCGAGCGCGACCTCGTCCTGCACGAGTCGAACATCATCAACGAGTACATCGACGAGCGCTTCCCGCATCCGCAGCTGATGCCGGCCGATCCGGTGATGCGCGCGCGCGCGCGGCTGTTCCTGCACCGCTTCGAGAAGGAGCTGTTCTGCCACATCGACGCGCTGGAGAGCAGCAACCAGAAGCAGCTCGACAAGGCGCGCAGTCACGTCCGCGACAGCCTGATGCAGATCGCGCCGGTGTTCGCCAAGCACAAGCACATGCTGGGCGACGAGTATCTCGATGCTCGACGTCGCGATCACGCCGCTGCTTGTGGCGGCTCGACTACTACGGCATCCAGATGCCGAAGCAGGCGACGCCGCTCATGAAGTACGCGGAGCGGCTGTTCGCGCGGCCGGCGTTCTCGGAGGCGATGACCTCCGCCGAGCGCGGCATGCGCAAGTGACGTCGCCACTGCGCGGCGGGTCATGACCGCCGCTGCGCGGCGCGTAATATCCTGATCTCATGTCCGAGCAGTCCGCCAAGCCCTACCTCGTCCGCGCCATCTGCGAATGGTGCGCCGGACAACGGCCTCACGCCTTACCTCGCCGTCAAGGTCAACGCGCAGACGCGCGTGCCCGCCGCGTTCGTCAAGAACGGCGAGATCGTGCTCAACGTCAGCGCCACTCGGCGACGCGCCAGCCTGACGATCGACAACCATGGCGTGCGTTCTCGCGCGCGCTTTTCCGGCACGTCGCAGGAAGTCTCGCGTGCCGATGTCCGCCGTCGCCGGCGTCTTCGCCAAGGAGACGGGCTACGGTTTTGCGTTCACGATCGCGCGCGATCCCGTGAGCCTCGCTCGCATCCGCCACGGCGCCGCCGGATGCCGAGAACGGCGCGGCCCTGGAGCGCGACGTGCGGCAGCCCGGACCCGCGAAGGCCGGCGGCAAGGCGAAGCGCGTCCCTCGCATCTGCAGATCATCAAGTAGTACCTGAGCGCCGACACTCCGAAGTCGTGGCGCCGGGTTGAACGCTCGTCTCGGTCCGACGAGCGCGTTCAGCGACGACGCAACGTCGCCGATTTTCGCTTTGATGGCGTCGGCGCGGGTAAAATCGAAGCTTGCGCCGGCATAGCTCAGGTGGTAGAGCAGCGGTTTTGTAAACCGTTGGTCGTGGGTTCAATTCCTACTGCCGGCACCCGTTAGACGCGCCGGGGGCGCGCACCGAAGTTCGGTGCTCGGCGAAGTGACGAGATCAAGTGGGAACGACGTGGTCCCTTCATGGAGGATTCCGCCGCCGTCATCGGGCGCGCGGAGCTACGCGCGCGCGACGCCGATGATTGCGGAAGCGCGCGCTAGCGATGCCGCTCATCGCATTCAAGCCGACCAAGGCGCGCCTCGTCATCGAGCAGGGCGCGAGAGTGTTCTCGTCATGCGGGTCGTCGTCGCCAAGGGCGAGACGGTCGCGCTCGCGGTGGAGGCAGGCTCGAATCCACGTCCGGGTTCCTGCGCATCCGCGAGCGCAAGGAGGAGCGCGGCCGCAACGAGAACAAGGCGGTCGGGTCGATCGTGCTTCGTGCCTGCGGCGGGCGACGGCGACGAGCGGAGCCCCGCCGAATTTCCAGATCAACATCTCGATGTCCGCGGCGAAGTTCGACGCGCTGCTGAAGATCGCGATCTCCGGGCGGCTTCCGTCCAAGTTCTTCGTGCACGCCGGCGACCGCATTTCGGCGCGCGAGACACGCGGCATGGGCTACGCCATTCGCGCCGGCGTGAGGACCAAGTTCTGGGACAACAAGCGATTTCGGACGCTGCAGGTGACGAACTTTTCCGTCATCCTGCCGATCAGCGTCCCCGATGCGCCGCAAACCCCGGCGTTCGAGGAGGACCGCGCGATAGCCGGAATCGCTCTCGAGCAGCGACCAGGTCGCCGAGCTTGCCGACGAGTTCGCGGTGTTCCAGGGCGAGACCGAAGAACGCCCTCACCGCGGTGGTGTCGGTCGTCGCCGTGATCGGCGTCCTGCTCCTTTTCATCAACCTCGTGCTGATCATAAATATGAGCGCCGAATGAACGAGCTCGATTTCAGCAACGAGGACGGCCGTGATCACCGGCGGCGCGGCCGGCATCGGCCTCGCGGTCGCGCAGCGGCTCGCGGCGAGCGGCGCGACGCGTCGCGCTGTGGGATCGCGATGCGCATGCGCTCGCAGGCGGCGAAGGCGGCGATCGCGCGGCGGTCGACGGTGACGCACGCGCTCGATGTCGCCGACGCCGACGCGGTCGCGCGCGCGGCGGCGGCCACGGCGGAGGCGCTCGGACGGCATCGACGTGCTCGTGTGCTCGGCCGGCATCACCGGCCCGAACGCGCCGACGTGGGACTATCCGGTGGACGCGTGGCGGCAGGTGTTCGACGTCAACGTGCAACGGCCTCTTCTACTGCAATCGCGCGGTCGTGCCGGTGATGCTGCAAGAACGACTACGGCCGCATCGTCAACATCGCGTCGGTCGCGGGCAAGGAAGGCAACCCCAACGCCTCGGCGTACAGCGCGTCGAAGGCCGCGGTGATCGGTCTCACCAAGTCGCTCGGCAAGGAGCTCGCGAAGACCGGCATCCGCGTCAACTGCGTGACGCCGGCGGCGGTGCAGCACGGCGATCTTCGACCAGATGACGCAGCAGCACATCGACTTCATGCTGTCGAAGATCCCGATGGGGCGCTTCGGCAGCCGTCGACGAGATCGCGGCGCTGGTCGTGCTGGCTCGCGCAGCGAGGATTGCTCGTTCTCGACGGGCGCGGTGTTCGACGCGTCGGGCGGCCGCGCGACGCTACTGGCGAGCGCGTCTGCCGCCGCGACCGCCAGCATGATCTTGCCGATGTGCTGCGACGACTCCATCAGCGCATGCGCGGCGGCCGCCTCGGCCAGCGGGAACACGCGGTGGATCGACCGGTCTTCACCTTGCCGCTCTCGAGCAGCGGCCAGACGTTCTCGCGCAAGTCGCTGCGCGAGCGCGACCTTGCGCTCGGCAGGGCTCGCGCGCAAGCGTCGAGCCGGTGACGGTCAGCGCGCCGCAGCATGATGTGCCGCCAGTCGATCTCGACGCGGCTGCCGTGCAGAAACGCGATCATCGACGAGCCGGCCCTCGAGCGCGAGGCACTTCAGGTTCTTCTCGATGTAGTCGCCGCCGACCATGTCGAGGATGACGTCGACGCCGGTCTTGCCGGTGATCCGCGCGACCTCGGCGACGAAGTCCTGCGTCCGGTAGTTGATCGCGTGATCGGCGCCGAGCGTCGCGGCAGAACGCCGTCTTGTCGTCGCTGCCCGCCGTCGTGAACACCGTCGCGCCGAACTGCCTTCGCGAGCTGGATCGCGGCGAGGCCGATGCCGCTCGAGCCGCCGTGGATCGAGCACCTTCTCGCCGCGCGCGAGACGGCCGCGATCGATGCAGGTTGTTCCACACGGTGAAGTAGTTCTCGGGCAGGCTCGCCGCCTCGAGCGAGCGACAGTCCCGCGCGGAATCGGCAGGCAGCAAGCCGGCGGGCGTCGTGCAGTACTCGGCGTAGCCGCCGCCCGGCGTCAGCGCGCAGACGTCGTCGCCCGATTCGCCACGACGTGACGTCCGCGCCGCAGGCGACGATGGTGCCCGGCGACTTCGAGACCGATGATCGGCGACGCATCCGGCGGCGGCGGATACGTTCCCGCGCGCTGCGCGCAATCCGGCCGGTTGACGCCGGCGTGGCTCACTTCGATCAGCACTTCGCCGGCGCTGCGGCTGCGGCAGCGGGCCCTCCGGCGATCGCGAGCACGTCGGGCGGGCCGGGCTCGCGCGCGGCGATGTAACGCATGCTGGCGGGAAGCGGACGATCGATCGGCATGGCGGCCTGGCCGACGTCCGGTGACTCGCGGACGATTCTAGCCGCATGCGCGACGCCTGCGACGGCGGTTGCGCTGTCCGACCGGGCACGGCGACGCGAGCTGCTAGACTTAGGTCGCCGGCCGCTCCTCGCGCGAAAGGCACGAATGCCGAACCGTCGCCGTCTCCGCGCCAAACGTCGCGTCGCTGCTGGCGCGAAGCGCGCGCGTCAGCCGGCGCTGCCGGCGCTCGCGCAGGGCGACGGCGCTCTGCGATTACGCTAGCGCTCGCCGCGCGAGCGGCGCAGCTCGCCGCCGCGCGTACCGCTGCTGCGGTCTCGCAGGCGGCGATCGCGTCGCGCTCGTCTCGCGCGCAACGACGCCGCGTACATCGAAACGCTATTTCGCCTGCTGGTGGGCGGGACTCGTCGCCGTTCTGCGTCAACGCCGAAGCTCCACGCGCAGGAGCTCGCGTTCGTGCATCGATGACTGCGGCGCGCGGTGGATATTCGCGGACGCGCACTGGCACGCGCTCGCCGGCTCCGGCGGCGAGCTTCGCCGGTCTCGCGCGTCGTCCTCTCTGCGCGCGCCGAGTTACGAGCGCCTGACGTTGCCCACTGCGCCGCCAGACTCGCCGCCGTGCGCGCCGCGACGATCCGGCCTGGCTCTTCTGCACGAGCGCACGACCGGCAAGCCGAAGGGCGTGAGCATCACGCACGGCAATCTCGGCGCGATGATGCGAGGTGTTCGTCAGCGAGCGTCGAGCCGATCGCGCCGGCGACGCTCCTCCGCACGCCGCGCCGCTGTCGCACGGCTCCGGACTCTACCTCTGCCGCATGTGCGCGGGCGCGCCGTCAGCATCGTGCCGGAGTCGGGCGGCTTCGACGCCGGCGAGATCTTGCGCTCTTGTCGCGCGCTGGGATCGCGCCGCGCGTTCTTCGCGGCGCCGACGATGGTCAAGCGGTCTCGTTGCTCGCGCCAGGTCTGGCGATGCGCGCGCTCGACCGGCTCAAACGCATCGTCTACGGCGGCAGGCCGATGTACGTGGCGGACGCGCAAGGCCGCGTTCGCGCGCGCTCGGGCCGCGCCTCGCGCAGATCTACGGCCAGGGCGAGATCGCCGATGACGATCACACGCGATGAACCGCGCGCCATCGCCGACGCGATCCGTCCCGCGACGACGACGCGTCATCGCGTCGGTCGGGATCCGCGCAGCACGGGCATCGAGCTTCGGCATCGCCGACGCCGTGACTCCGCGATCGGACCGCGTCGCGCGTCGGGTCACACGGCGGGCGCCGCTCGCTCCTTTCCGGGGATCGCGCGACGGGAGGCGAAGAGCCACGCGGCGTGCAAGCGCGATGCCGATCGCCAGCATCCACAGCGTGGGCCGCATGCCGATGGTCTCGGCGAGCGCTGCGCCGGCGAGCGCGCCGGCGGGCGTCAGGAGACCGGTGGCGACCTGCCAGGTGGCCGCGGCCCGGCCCAGCGCGTCGGCGGGCAGCAACCGCTGCCGCAGCGTCGTTTCGTTGATGAGGTAGACGGTGAGCGCGCCGTCGCCGATGACTTGCGTCACGATCAGGAACGTCATCGCGATAGCGGGCGCCGCGGCGCGAGCGGGATCAGCACCTGGACCACGCCGCCGGCGACGAGCGCGCCGATCAGCGTTCGCCGCGCGCCCCAGCGCAACGCGGCGGGCCGCGCGAGCGCGGCGCCGGCAAGGCCGCCGATGCCGCCGCAGCCGATCGTCACGCCGAGCTCCGCGGGGCTCAAGCCGAGATCGGACAGCGCGAACAGCGTGTAGAGCGACGCCATGAAGCTCATGCAGAACGTGAGCGTCGCGGTGGCGAGGAACAACGCGCGAACCGTCGCGTTGCGCCAGACCACGCGGATTCCCGTGCGAACGTCATCGATGAACGACGTCGCGGCGCTGCGGTGGCGCGATCGCTCTCGCGTTTGCCGATCTTGCGCGAGCAGCAGCGCCGACGCGACGAAGGTGAGCGCATCGGCCGCGATCGCGATGGGCGCCGTCAACCAGGCGACCAGCGCACCGCCCAGCGCCGGCCCGGAAATCTCCGCGACGGCGTCGACGGCCTCGCGCTTCCCGTTGGCATCGAGGAGGCGCTTGCCGGCGACGAGGTCGGTGATGAACACGTGGTCGGCGAGGTGGTACAGCACGGTTGCGATGCCGGTGACGACGGCGACGGCGTACAGCAGCGGCAGCGTGACGCGGCCCGCAATCGCCGCCAACGGAATCGACAGCAGCGCCACGGCGCGCACGAGGTCGGCGCCGATCATCAGCGGGCCGGCGGCGGTGGCGATCGACGATGCCGCCCCCGAACCACGCGAGGATCGCGCCCGGGAGCGTCAGCGCGACCGTGAGCAAGCCGAGATCGAACGCGCCGGCTCCCGCGCGTGACGATCGCCGCAATCGGCAACGCCGTGCGCGTGATCCGCGAGCCGACGGCCGAGACGCCCTGCGCGCTCCACAGCAGCAGAAAATCGCGGTGACGCCAGGAGGCCGCCGCGCGGCCAGCCGCCCTGCCGCGCGCGCCCTAATAGATCACCCTGACGTTGTCCGGAGTGAGCCAATCCTTCAAGCGGACGAGCAGCGGATCCTCGAGGCGCACGCGCCACGCGTCGGGAAGCTCGAGCTCGCCGCCGACGCCGCGGTTGCGGTACTCGACGACGATCGGGCAGCTCCCGTTGCGAAACGGCGTCAGCATTTCCGCAAGCCGTGCGGCGTCGGCGCCGCCGTTGCAGGCGAGGCGCAGGCCCTTCGCGTAGCGTTTGCGCACCGCGGCGAGATCGTGCACGGCGTCCGCCACGATCCGCAGGCCCTGCGCCTGTCCGTCATCGCCGCTGCGCTGCATGATCTTGGCCTCGAAGACGACGAGCTGGTCTTCGCGCAACGCGGTGCGCGCCGCATCGTAGACCTCGTTGTACACGACGACCTCGACCGATGCTCCGCCGTCGTCCAGGGTGACGATCGCCATCTTGCCGCGCCGGGAGGATTGGACGCGGACCGAAGTGACGATACCGGCGATCAACGCCGGCTCCTTCCTGGGCTGCAATCCGGACAGCGGCAGCCGGATGAGCGGCGGAGCTCCTGCGCGAACGCCGCGTACGGATGCCCCGACAGGTAGAACCCGAGCGCGGCCTTCTCGTGCACGAGGCGCTCGTCCTCCGTCCATTCACGAGCCGGGACGAGCGGATGTCCCGCCTCCTCGCTGGAATCGCCGAACAACGATACTTGCGCCGCCGACCGCTCGGCCTTCTCCGCTTCGCTGAGCGCGACGCCGACCGACGCGAAGAGCATCGCGCGGCGCGGCTCCATCGCGTCGAACGCGCCGCTCCTGATGAGCGCTTCGACCGCGCGGCGATTCACGTGCCGCTTGTCGACGCGCCGGCAGAAATCGAACAGGTCGCGGAACGCGCCGCCCGCCTCGCGCGCGCGCGACGATCGCCTCGATGGCCTGCTCGCCGGTGCCCTTGATTCCGCCGAGGCCATAGCGGATATGCTCCGCGATCGACGGGCTCGAAGCGGTAGTTGGACGCGTTCACGTCCGGCGGCAGGATCGCGAGGCCGTTCGCGACGGCGTCGTCGTAGAAGTGCGCGCACCTTGTCGGTGTCGTCCATCACGAGCGACAGGTTGGCGGCCATGAACGCCGCCGGATGATGCGCCTTGAAGTACGCCGTCTGGTAGGCGATGAGCGCGTAGGCGGCCGCGTGCGACTTGTTGAAGCCGTAGCCGGCGAATTTCTCCATCAGGTCGAAGAGCGTGGTCGCCTTGGCGCGCGTCAGCCGTTCTTCTCCGCGCCGGCGATGAACACGTCGCGGTGCCTCGCCATCTCCTCCGCGTCCTTCTTGCCCATCGCCCGGCGCAGGAGGTCGGCGGCGCCCAGCGTGTAGCCGCCGATCACCTGCGCGATCTGCATCACCTGTTCCTGGTACACCATGACGCCGTACGTGGGGCTCAGGATGGGCTCGAGCCGCCGGTCCGGATATTCGAAGTGCTCGCGTCCCGTCTTGCGCGCCGTGTACGTCGGAATCAGCTCCATCGGTCCCGGCCGGTAGAGCGCGACGAGCGCGATGATGTCCTCGAAGCGCGTCGGCGGCGCGTTCGTGCACGAGATCGCGCATGCCGCGCGATTCGAACTGGAACACCGCCGCGGTGTTGGCCGCGCTTGAAGATGTCGTAGGTCGCCTTGTCGTCGAGCGGGAGCGTCTCGAGCGTCAGCGTCGCTCGCGGGATCGAGGCGCTTCACGTAGCGCAGCGTCCAGTCGAGGATCGTGAGCGTCGTGAGGCCGAGGAAGTCGAACTTGACGAGCCCGACCGCCTCGACGTCGTCCTTGTCGAACTGCGACACGATCGCGTCCGGATCCCGGCCTGCGTGTACAGCGGGCAGAAATCGGTGAGCTTGCCCGGCGCGATCAGCACGCCGCCGGCGTGCATGCCGACGTTGCGCGTGAGCCCCTCGAGCGCCTCGGCGAGCGCCAGGAGCTCGCGCACCTCCTCCTCCTTCTGCTCGCGCTCGGCCGAGCAGCGGCTCCATCGCCCGCGCCTCGCGCAGCGTGACCTGCTTGCCGGGCTGGAACGGGATCAGCTTCGCGATGCCGTCGCAGAAGAGGTACGGCAGGTCGAGCACGCGGCCGACGTCGCGCACCGCCGCCTTCGCGGCCATCGTGCCGAAGCGTCGCGATCTGCGACACCGATTCGGCGCCGTACTTCTTCTTCACGTACTCGATCACGCGGTCGCGGCCGTCCTGGCAGAAGTCGATGTCGAAGTCCGGCATCGATACGCGCTCGGGATTGAGGAAGCGCTCGAACAGCGAGGCCGTAGCGCAGCGGATCGAGATCGGTGATGCCGAGCGCATAGGCGACGAGCGAGCCGGCGCCGGAGCCGCGTCCCGGGCCCACCGGCACGCCGTTGCTCTTCGCCCAGTTGATGAAGTCGGCGACGATCAGGAAGTAGCCGGCGAACCCCATCTGCACGATGGTCGTGGTCTCGAAGTCGAGTCGCGCGACGTAGTCGGGACGCTTCGCGTCGCGCGTCGCGGGATCCGGATATAGCACGGCGAGCCGCCGCTCGAGCCCGGCCGCGGCTTCGTTGCGCAGGTGGTCGTCGAGGGTGACCGCAGGGCGGCGTGGGAAAGTCGGGCAGGAAATTCTTGCCCAGCGGAATCGTCACGTTGCAGCGCTGCGCGATGGCGACGGAATTCGCGAGCGCCTCCGGGTAGGTCGGCGAAGGCCGCGGCCATCTCGGCCTGCGTCTTGAAATACTGCTCGGGCGTGAACGTCCTGCGGCCGGCGCGGATCGGCGAGGACAAAGCCCCGGCGATGCAGACGCGCGCCTCGTGCGCGCGATAATCCTCGCGGCGCAGGAACTGCACCGGATGCGTCGCGACCACGGGCAGCGCGAGCTCGCCGGCGAGCCTCACCGTCGCGGCGACGAGCGCGTTGTCGTCGGGGCGACCCGCGCGCTGCACTTCGAGGTAGTAGCGCCCGGGAAGAGGTCCGCCCACACGCTGCGCGGCCTTCGCGGCGCCGCGCGCATTGCCTTGCGGCAGCGAGCTGCCGACGTCGCCGTCGCGGGCGCCCGAGAGCGCGATCAGCCCGTCGGATCCCTCGCGCAACCAATCGCGCTTCAATTCCGCGCGGCCGCGATGCTGGTTGGTGCGATACGCGCGCGTCAGCCACTCGGCGAGCCGCAGGAATCCGGCGCGCGATTGCGCGAGCAAGAGCGCGCGGAACGGCTGGTCGCGCTCGGCGTCGTGCGTCAGCCAGACGTCGCAGCCGACGATCGGCTTGACGCCGCGCGCGCGCGGCGCGGTAGAACTTGACGAGACCGAACGTGTTCGCGAGATCGGTGATCGCGAGCGCGGGCATGCGATCGGCGACGGCCGCGGCGATGCCGTCGTCGACGCGTACCGTGCCGTCGACGATCGAGTACTCGCTGTGCAGGCGCAGGTGGACGAAAGCGGGGCGCGGCCATGAACGCATTCGGAAGAGTGCTAGAATTTTACTCCGATCACTACCGAGCGTTCGATCTCCGATGCGTCCACTCTCCGCAGTCTCCAGAACGAAGTGCGCGTCCACGGTCGTTGCTCGCCCCGCTGGTGCGCGCGCTCGGTCGCATTGACGCATAGCCGGCTGCGCGCAGATGGGGACGGCTCCGGTCACGGCACCACCGGAACCCGCGACGCCGCCAGGCGGCGCCTCCGCTCCCGGCGAACGCCGAGCCGCCGCCCGCCGCCGTCAATCTCTCGGGATTCCCATCTTCCGTATCGTCAGGGCTACGCGGATGGCTGCGCGAGCGCGACGGGTCCGGAGCGCAAGGATGCCGTGCGCTTCGGCGCCGACGGCAACTACCGCACCGGCTGGACCGACGGCCTCGCGTTGTGCCGGAAGAAGTGACGCGCGCCGCGGCGCGCGCGCCGGACGCGGTCGATGACCTCGCCGGCGGCCGCGGATGAAGCCGTTCCGCTCGCATCGCGTCGCGCTGCGCGGCCTCGATTCGCACGTGCTGACCTGGGGCGAGCCCGCAGCGCCCAAAGCTCTTCCTGCTGCACGGCTGGATGGACGTGGCGGCGTCGTTCCAGTTCCTCGTCGATGCGTTCGCGCGCGAGTGGTACGTGATCGCGCCGGACCTTCGCGGCTACGGGAAGAGCGCGTGGCAGCCGCAGGGTTACTGGTACGCGGACTACGTCGCCGACCTCGAGGCCCTGGTGGAGGCGTTCGCGCCCGGCGAATCGGTCGATCTCGCCGGGCACAGCCTGCGGCGGCAATGTCGTGCTGCACTATGCCGGCGTCCGTCCGGCGCGCGTGCGCCGCGTGATTTCGCTCGACGGTTTCGGGATCCGCGCGGAGGAATCGGCCGCGGCACCGGAGAAGCTCGCGAAATGGCTCGACGCGCTTCGTCGAGCGAAGGGACTTCGCGCCGTACGCGAGCTTCGACGCCGTCGCGGACCGGCTGCAGAAGAGCAATCCGCGGCTGCCGCGCGACAAGGCGCTGTTTCTCGCCGCGCATTGGGCGGAGGAGCTGCCGGACGGGCGGATTCGCCTCGCCTCCGATCCGCGCCATCGGTTGCCCGTTCCCGACCGTGTACCGGATCGAGGAAACGTACGCCATCTGGCGCAACATCGCGGCGCCGACGCTGTGGATCGCGGCCGCGGACTCGAACATCCCGAAGTGGCTCGACGATCATCCGGAAGGCGAAGGCGCCACCGACACGTTCGCCGCCGTGCGCCGCCGCTTCGCGCACATTCCGCGCGGGAAGATGGTGACGATCCCGGATGCGGGTCACATGCTGCATCACGATCAGCCGGCGGCGGTGGCGGCGGCGATGGAAGACGTTTCTGACGGATGAATGAGCGCCGCTGCGGCGTCCCGGGCGCGCTCCCTGGCGTGCAGCGCGAAGCGCGAGTGACTCGTTTGCCGTTCCGTGCGATCGCAACGCGGCGCCTACGTTGCGCTCGGCGTGCTCACGCTGCTCTGGGGCACCAACTGGGTCGCGATGAAGCAGGCGCTGACGAGCGCCCATCCGATCCTCTTCAACATCGAGCGCACGTGGGTTGCCATCGCGGTGCTGTTCGCGGTCCTGCTTTTCCAGCGCCGTCGCTTTGCTGCCGGAATCGTGGACCGCGGTCGCGGTCACCGGGCTTCTTCCAGACGACGGTCAACATGGGCTCCACCACGATGGCGGTCGCCGACGGCGGCGCCGGCCGCGCCGCGGTCCTGGTGTTCACGATGCCGTTCTGGACGGTTCTCCTCGCCTGGCCGGTCCTCGGCGAGCGCGTGCGCGGCATCCAGTGGATCGCCGTCTGCCCTCGCGCTCGCCGGGCTTACGCTGGTCGTCGAGCCGTGGGAGTGGCACGGCGGGTTGAAGTCCAAGGCGTGGGCCGTGCTGTCCGGGTTCGGCTGGGCGTGCGGGACGATCGCCATGAAGCACTTCCAGCGCACGCCGCGATTTCGACCTGCTCAATTTCATCGCCTGGCAGATGCTGCTCGGTGGTCGCTTCCGCTGTGCCTCCTTCCGCTCGCGCTGCCATTGCCGGAGACGTCATGGAGCGCGACCTACGTCGGCCTCCTGCTGTGGACCGGCGCGCTCGCTTCCGGGCTCGGGTTCGTGCTGTGGGTCGGCGTGCTGCGCTTTCTCACCGCAGGCACCGCGTCGCTCAACATGCTGGCGATCCCGGTCATCGCGCTCCTGTCGTCGATGGCGATTTTCGGCGAGCGCCTCTCGACGAGCGAATGGATCGGCATCGGCTGCATCGGCGCCGGTCTCGCCGTCATCTCGTTCCGCGCGTGGCTCGCGAGCCGCCGCGGCGAGCGGCTGCCTCCTGCGAGCGCGATGCCGCGCGTCGAAGGCGCGACGCCGACGATGTCGAGCTCGCACTACGACTTCGGCTTGCCTCCGGATGTCCGGGGGCTCGATATCGAATCGAATCGGCTGCTGCACGGGCTCGCGAGGCCGCAGGGTCGGGCGGCATCGGCCTTCGCGTGCGCGCTGGCGCAGCAGTTGCAGTCGGCCGAACGCCGGGAGTCGAAGGCGCCGCCGGAGTCGGGCCGAGCTTGCCGACGGTGGCGAGATCCTCGTCGATGTCGACGTCCTCCGGCGCGTCGAGGACCTGCAACAGCAACAGGGATGTCGGCGTAGGCCGACAGCGCGAAAGTCCGTTCCGGCGACCTTCCCGGTTGTCGTAGAGCAGGCGCTCCAGATAAGCGCGGCATCCCGGCTTTCGCCAAAGCTCGACCACATGCGCCTCGACGTGCGGAAAGCCATCGAGCCCGCTGATCCGCTGCTCGTCGGAGCAAAGGCTTCCCACAACGGCGTGCGCACGTTGAAGTGGACGTGAAAGTCCTCGGCGAGCCGGCGAAACTCCGGCCGGTTTCCGGTCGCGTGATACAGGTCCAGCAGCATGAGCCATGCGGCGGGCATCGACCGCGGCAATCGCCGGATGTGCTCGCGCAGCACCTCGATGGCGCGATCGTCGTGGCCGAGCGCCATGAACACGCGCGCCTCTTCGGTCACGTGCGACAGTTCCGAGACGGCTAACGCATCGACTGCCATGTCGTCGGGACGGGCCGCCGTCGATCGATTCCTTTCCGACGACCGTCGACGCCGATTCCGACATTGCAAGTCGCGAGTCCGGCAGTCGGGTTGCGCAACACCGAGACGGGTGCTTGCGGCGCCCGGTCTGTGCGCGACTGCCGACGACCGGGCAGGGCGCCAGTGGTCCTCGTCCGCCGCGCCTCGCCGACGCCTCCACAGAAGGCGCGGCCGCGATCAACAGCGGCAGGAAAACGATGGCGGCGATCAGCGCCGCATTGTCGTCCCACCAATCGCGAGCTGGCGCGGGCGGCGGCGCCTTTCTGCGCTGGTCGCCTTCAGCGGCCAGCGTCGCCTTCGCCGGTCCGAGCGCCGCGGTGGCGGGTCTCGGCTGCCGCTTTCACCGGTTCGGACGACGCCTTGGCCGGTTCGGACGACGCGGTCGTGCCGACTCTGGCGCCGCTGGCTGGCTCGCTTCCGCAGTCGCCCGCTCCGCGGTTACCTGCGCGCGTACTTCCTGCTGCATGCGCTCCACGAGCGCGGTGAGCTCCACGATGCGTTGGCGCAGGACCTGCGTCTCGGCTTCGATCGCGGCCGCTTGTTCCTGCCGCGCCTTTTCGCGGTCCGCCCGCGGTGGCGCCGCGACCGGTCACCGTACCAGGCGCGCCACTGGACAACGAAAGCCGCGGTTGGCCGGCAGCCACGGCCGGCGGGCGCTTTCGGCGCGGCTTTCGCAGCAGCGCGGCCTGCCGGCAGGGCCTTTGCGCGCGGCCTCGGAGCCATCTCCTGTTGCGGCCGGCGATGCTGCGCGCGCGTAGACGAGCCGCACCGCGGGCCGGGCCGGCCCGCCTCGGATTCGCGAGTGGCCGGCGCCGGTCGCGGCGCGACGACGGCCTCGCGCGGCGCGGCTTCCGCAGCGACGACGGGGTCTCGATCGCCGGCGGATCCATGAACGCGCGTGTATTCGCGGCGCACCGCGGATTCGCAGCCGGCCTGTATCGTGAGACGCACGACCGGGTCGTTCACCGGCCGCGGATTGGTGATGACGAGGTTGGTGCCGGCGGAGCGAGCGCTCCACGTTCACCCGGCCGAAACAGAGTTGCGGGATGCCGTCCGCGTCCTCGTTGCGCCGCGTGCAATCCTGAAGCATTCGGGCGACACCGCTTCGCCTTCACCCAGCGTCACCGGAACGACCACGCGCAGCGACTGGCCGAGGGCGGATTGCTGCGTGACCGCGCCAATGCCCACGGCCCGAAACCGGAACGGGCGCAAGGGCAGTCAGGAAACAAGCGAGGCCGATGGCGCGCCGCGCGCAAGGCCGCGCGGGACCGCGCCGGCATCCGAGCGGACAAGGGAGGACAAGGTCATGAAATCGAATCGATGGCCGGCGCAAAGCATCACGGGTCGCCGCGAACCTCCGTGCGGACCGTGCCCAAGCCGTAGTTTAGACTATCGTGCCCCGGGGATCGCGCCGGTCGCTGCTCCCTCCTGCTCGATCGACAAGGCTCTCCATGCAGCAATGCCGCGTTGTTCCTCGTGCCGGCGCTGATCTGGGGCTCGACCTGGCACGCGATCACCTGGCAGCTCGGCGCCGTGGCGCCGGAAGTGTCGGTCACCTACCGGTTCGCCGCGGCTTCGCTGCTCCGTGCTGGGCTGCATTGCGACGGGGCGGTCGCTGCGCTTTCCGCTGCGCGATCACGCGTTCCTCGGCGGGCGCTCGGCCTGCTGATGATCTGCGTCAACTACAACCTCATCTACTGGGCCGAGCGCATCGTGGTGTCGGGACTCGTGGCGGTCGTGTATTCGACGATCGTGTTCATGACGCCGGTCGGGATGCGCATCGCGTTCGGCGTTCCGATGCGGCCCGCGGCTCCTCGCCGCCGCTGCGCTCGGCGTGACCGGCGTCGCGCTCCTCTTCCTGCCGGAGCTCCGTGCGGCCGGACGCGGCGGCAGCATGGCCTACGGCGTCATTGCTCGTGCTGTGCGCGGCGTTCGCCTGCGCGTTGGGCAACCTCATCGCCGTGCGCAACCACAAGGCCGGGATACCGACGATTCCCGGCACGGCCTGGATCGATGATCTACGGCACGCTGTTCGCCGCGGCGACGGCGCGGGTCAGCGGCGTGCCATGGACCTTCGACGCGAGGCCGGCCTATGTGCCTGTCCCTCGGCTACCTCGCCGTGTGCGGCAGCGTCGTCGCATTCGTCACGTACTTCGCGCTGTTGAAGCGCGTCGGCGCAGGACCGTCGTCCTACGTCGCCATTGCGCGACGCCCGTGATCGCGCTCTGCTGTCGACGTTGCTCGAAGGCTACCGGTGGACGCCGATCGCCGCGGCGGGCATGGTGCTGGCCGTGCTCGGCAACGGGCTGGCGCTGCGTACTGCGCCGTCACGCAGCTAGGCGCGGACCTCAGTCCTCGCCGTCTTTCTTGATCACGTCGACGTTGTCGATCAGGCGGGTGTTGCCGAGCGTCGCCGCGGCGAGGACGATCAGCAGGTTCGGATGGTCGTAGCCTTCCGGATGCGGGATGCGCAGCGCGAGGCCGTGGCGGATCGCGACGTAGTCGACCTTCCAGCCGCGGTGCGCGAGCTCCATCCGGCCGGCGGCCTCGAGGTTGGCGTAATCGGTGCGGCCGCCGGCGATCGCGTCGGCGATGCCGCGCAGCACGCGGTACAGGTTCGGCGCCTCGGCGCGCTCGGCCGGCGACAGGTAGTTGTTGCGCGACGACAGCGCGAGTCCGTCCTCGGCGCGCACCGTCTCGGCGGGCACGATCTGGATCCGCATGTTGAACTGCTGGACCATGCCGCGGACGATCTTGAGCTGCTGGCGGTCCTTCTTGCCGAAGACGGCGACATCGGGCTGCACGAGATGGAAGAGCTTGAGGACGACCGTGCACACGCCGTGGAAGAACCCGGGCGCGACGCGCCCTTCGAGCTCTTCCGCGAGCGGCGGCGGCTGCACGCGGTAGACCTGCGGCGTCGGATACATCTCCTGCTCCATCGGCGCGAACAGCACGTCGACGCCCTCGCGCTCGAGCCCGACCCGATCGGCATCGAGCGTTCGCGGGTAGCGGTCGAAGTCCTCGTTCGGCCCGAACTGCAGCCGGTTGACGAAGATGCTCGTCACGACGACGTCGCCGTGCTGCCGCGCGATCCTGCACAGCGACAAGATGGCCGTCGTGCAGGTTGCCCATCGTGGGCACGAAGGCGACGCGCTTGAAGCGCCGCAAGGCGTTCGAGAGTTCCGCGGCGGTGTGGACGATTTCCATGCGATTTTCCGTGGGCGAGTCGTGGTGGCCGTTGGTCGAAGCGGTGGAAGAGGATCGCAGGCGGCCGCTCAGAAGCAGTGCTCGGGTCCCGGAAACGATCCATCCTTCACCGCGGCCACGTAAGCCGCGAGCGCCGCTTCGATGCTGTCGTGGCCGGCCATGAAGTTGCGCACGAAGCGCGCCGGTCGGCCCGCGGTGACGCCGAGTGCGTCGAAGATTACCAGCACCTGTCCCGAGCACGCCGGGCCGGCGCCGATGCCGATGACCGGAACTCCGACGGCTTGCGTCAGCGCCTCGCCAAGACCGCGCGGCACGCATTCGACGACGAGCATCGCTGCGCCCGCGGCGGCGAGCGCGCGACCGTCCGCGAGCAGCGAAGCGGCGGCATCCGGCGTCTTGCCCTGGACGCGATAGCCTCCGAGCATGTTGACCGACTGCGGCTGCAGCCCGACGTGGCCGCAGACCGGAATACCCGCGAGCGCGAGGAACTCGACGGTCGGCGCGAGCCACGCGCCGCCCTCGAGCTTCACCATGGCCGCGCCCGCCTTGCAGCGCCGCGGCCGATGCGGCGTAGGCGACCTCCGGCGCCGGCCTGGTAGCTGCCGAACGGCAGGTCGGCGATCACCAGCGCCCGCGCCCGCGCCGCGGCGACGCAGCGCGTGTGGTACAGCACGTCGTCGAGGCTCACCGGCAAGCGTCGATGCGCGGCCCTGGACGACCATGCCGAGCGAATCGCCCGACGAGCAGCACATCGACGCCGGCGCGGTCGGCGGCGGCCCGGCGAGGTCGCATCGTACGCGGTCAGCATCGCGATCTTCTGGCCCTCGGCCGCCATTCGCGCGAGCGCGGGAAGCGTCACGGCGGACGCGCCGGCCGCGCCGGACGGAAGCGCTGCAGGGTGCGTGCATCTCGGTACTGCGGCCGCCCGAGGGCTGAGCGCCCGCTGGGGGAGGCGACTGGGGCCGTTTCATCTCAGGATGCGAGGTTGAAGAATTCGCGGCGTCCGCGCATCGAGGCGATGCGCGCCAGGAGCAGCTCCACGTGCTCCTGGTTGTCGACGAAGTTGAGCCGCTCGCTGTTCACGATCAGGAGCGGGGCCGTCTCGAACGAGTAGAAGTAGCGGCTGTACGCGTCGGCGAGGCGCGTCAGGTATTGCGCCGATATCTTGCCGCTCGAAGTCCACGCCGCGCCGATGCACGCGCTCGATCAGCGTGTCGACGGGCGCCTGCAGGTAGACGACGAGATCGGGCGTGGGCGTTTGCGGCTTCAGGTGCGAATAGACCTTCTCGTAGAGCGCGGTATTCGGCGTCGGACAGGTTGAGCCGCGCGAACAGCGGATCCTTGTCGAGCAGGAAATCGCCGATCGTGAGCGCGGCGGAACATGTCGAACTGGCCGACGCCGCGCAAGCTGGTCGGCGCGCTGGAACAGGAACGTGAGCTGGGTCGGCGAGCGCGAAGCGCGCCATGTCGCCGTAGAAGCGCTCGAGAAACGGATTGTCCTCCGGGCGCTCGAACAGCTCCTCGCCGTCGACGTGGCGCGCGAGCACGCGGCGCGAGGCTCGTCTTGCCGGCGCCGATCGGGCCCTCGACGACGACGTAACGGCAACGCTCGAGATCCATCGCGAGTCCCGCGCCGACGCGCGCTAGCGAGAGAAATGCGACGCGGGTGCGCGCGATGCGCTGGTCGCGCACGCCGCGCAGGAAACGCCGCGCGAGCCCGCGTCCGGGAATCGTCGCCACCGCGGCGATGTCGACGAGCGGACGCAGCACGAACGCCCGCTGGTGCATCCGCGGGTGCGGCACCGTGAGTCCCGGCACGTGGACGCGGCGGCGCCCGTAGAGCAGGAGGTCGAGATCGAGCGTGCGCGCGCGTTGCGCCGCACCTCGAGGTCGCGCCGCCTGCGCGCGCGGCGTTCGATCGAATGCAGCGCGTGCAGCAGCGCCCGCGGGCCGAGCGTCGTTCTGACCTCGACGACGGCGTTCACGTAGTCGGGCTGGGGCGTCTCGCAGCCGATCGGCGCGGTGGCATACGCCGGCGAGACGGCGATCACGCTCATGCGCGGAAGCCGGCTGATGGCGCGCACTGCGCGCGCGAGCTGCCGGCGCGGGTGGGAGAGGTTGCTGCCGAGACCGACGAACGCGGGCGTCAGCGCTCATGCCGACTCGGGCGAAGGATCGGCGGGGGCGACGCGATGTCGCCGTCCGCGCGGCGCTTGCGCCCGCGTCCGCGCCCGCGGCTCTTGCGCTTCGGACCTTCCTCGGGCTTCAACATCGCCTCGCGCTCGTCGGTCCCGGCATTCGGCGAAGCGATCCCACCACGCCGCGAGGTCCTCGAGCTCACCTTCGAGCTCGCCGCTTCTGCAGCGAAGATCCAGAAAGTCCCACCCGGCGCGAAAGCGCGGATGCTGGAGCAGCCGGTAGGGGCGCTGGCCGGCGCGTTGCTCGAAGCGCGGTTGCAGCGACCAGATTTCCTTGATGCGTCGCCTCGAACCGGCGCGGGATCGCGATCTTCTTCGCCTGCTGGGCGAGCACGGTGTCCATCGCCTCGAACAGCGCGGGAATGGATTTTCCGCCGCCGGCGCGCGCCGTCTTCCACGTAGCGAGCACCTCGTGCCACAGGAGCGTCGCGAACAGGAACCCCGGCGAGACGCCCCGATCCTCGCGCACACGAAGATCGGTGTCGGCGAGCGCGAGCTCGATGAAGCGCTGGCCGAGCGGCTGCTCGAGGATCACGTCGATCAGCGGCAGGAGGCCGTGCGAGAGGCCGTGCGCGCGCAGGCTTCGCAGCGTCTCGACCGCGTGGCCCGACAGCAGGAGCTTCTGCATTTCGTCGAAGAGTCGCGCCGGCGGGCACGTTCTGGATCAGCGGCGCGAGCTTCGGGATCGGCGCCGCGGTCTTCGGATGGATCGCGACGTTGAGCTTGGCGGCCAGGCGCACGGCCCGCAGCATCCGCACCGGATCCTCGCGCAGGCGGGTCACCGGCGCGCCGATCAGCTTGCAGCTGGCGCGCGCGGATGTCGGCCACGCCGCCGACGTAATCCCACACCTCCTCCTTGGCCGGATCGAAGTACAGCGCGTTGATCGTGAAGTCGCGCCGCGCGGCGTCCTCGATCTGCGAGCCGTACACGTTGTCGGACAGGCAGCCGGCCGTGCTCGTCGGTCGCGTCGTCGCCGGTTTGCGCAGCGCGAAACGTCGAGACTTCGATGGTTTCCGCGCCGGCGTGGACGTGCACGAGCCGGAACCGGCGTCCGATGATGAAGGCGCGGCGGAACAGCGGCTTCACCTCCTCGGGCCGCGCGTCGGTGGCGATGTCGAAATCCTTGGGCTTGATGCCGAGCAGGAGGTCGCGCACGGCGCCGCCGACGACGAAGGCCTTGAACCCGGCCTCGTGCAGGCGTCCGCGTGACGTCGAGCGCGCCGCGCGACAGCTGATGGCGGCGGATGGGGTGGTCGGCCGGGCCGTAGATCCTGGGCTTTCCGTTACGGTTCCGTCGGGGCAGCAGGCGGGCGAGCAGGCGGCGGATCATCGCACGATGAGGGTGGCGCGAGGCAACGGGCGGCGCGGCTCGCCGGCCGTCGGAGACGGACGGCGGCAACCGCGAGGAGAGAGGCGAAGCGGACGGCGCGCGATCATAGCATGCGCATCCCGGCCGCTTCCGAGTGCCGCCGTCCCGTGGCGGGATTCACCGAAATCCAGGATAATTAAGGGTTTGCTGCATAGCCTTCGTGGCGCATTCGATTTCGCGCGGCCGGCGGGCCGGCGGCTCTTCGCGCGTCGTCCCTTTCAGGAGAACCCATGTATCAGCACAGTCAAGATCCCGGCCGACGGCCGGAAGATCACGGTGAACAAGGATTCTAGCCTCAACGTCCCCGACAACCCGATCATTCCCGTACATCGAGGGCGACGGCACCGGCCTCGATATTACGCCGGTGATGATCGAGGTCGTCGATGCGGCGGTCGCCAAGGCCTACGGCGGCAAGCGCAAGATCCACTGGATGGAGATCTACGCCGGCGAGAAATCGACCAAGGTCTACGGTCCCGACGTGTGGCTGCCCGACGAGACGCTCGCGATCGTCAAGGACTACGTCGTGTCGATCAAGGGCCCGCTGACCACGCCGGTCGGCGGCGGCATCCGCTCGCTCAACGTCGCGCTGCGGCAGGAGCTCGACCTCTACGTCTGCCTGCGCCCGGTGCAGCTACTTCACGCGGCGTGCCGAGCCCGGTCAAGGAGCCCGCAGAAGATCGACATGGTGATCTTCCGCGAGAACTCCGAGGACATCTACGCCGGCATCGAATGGGAGGCCGAGTCGGCAGGCGCGAAGAAGCTCGATCGATTTCCTGATCAACGAGATGGGCGTCAAGAAGATCCGCTTTCCCGCGACGTCGGGCATCGGCATCAAGCCCGTCTCGCGCGAAGGCACCGAGCGGCTCATGCGCAAGGCGATCCAGTACGCGATCGACAACGACCGCCGGTCGGTGACGATCGTGCACAAGGGCAACATCATGAAGTTCACCGAGGGCGGCTTCCGCGACTGGGGCTACGCGCTCGCGCAGCGGGAGTTCGGCGCGCAGCCGATCGACGGCGGCCCGTGGTGCAAGTTCAAGAACCCGAAGACCGGCCGCGACATCGTGGTCAAGGACGTGATCGCCGACGCCTTCCTGCAGCAGATCCTGCTGCGTCCCGACGAATACGACGTCATCGCGACGCTCGAACCTGAACGGCGACTACATCTCCGACGCGCTCGCCGCGCAGGTGGGCGGCATCGGCATCGCGCCGGGCGCGAACCTGTCGGATACGGTCGCGATGTTCGAGGCGACGCACGGCACGGCGCCGAAGTACGCGGGCAAGGACTACGTCAATCCCGGCTCGGAAATCCTGTCGGCCGAGATGATGCTGCGTCCACATGGGCTGGAAGGAAGCGGCCGAGCCGGATCACGGCGAGCCTCGAGAGCGCGATCGCCGACAAGGTTGTCACCTACGACTTTGCGCGCCTGATGCCGGGGTCGACGCAGGTGTCCTGCTCGGGCTTCGGCAAGGCCATGATCGAGCGGATGTAACTGCTCCGGCCGGGCCGAGCGTCCGAGAGCGGCGGTTGCCGGCGGTGTGGTCTACACGGCACGTGCTCGCTCGATGGAGCCGCCCGGCGTGCGGCCGGTAGCCGACGTCCGACGCCGGAGCTCGCCGGCGAACCGCCCGGCGGGCTCCGTGTCCGCGACGAGAAAACCCCACGCCTCAGCAGGTCTATCGCCTATTACGCGCAGGTTCCCGACGTCCGTCAAGCCAACGGCGCGCATTTCCGGCTCCCCTTGAATAATCTGTTGCAATCATCAAACATAGACCCATCTAACGTTTGCCCGTAAATAGGGGACAATGGCTAACCAGCAGCAGGACGGCGGCCTCCTCGAGGCTGAGAAAATCCGGATCAAGCCGCCGCCGCTGTACAAGGTGTTGCTGCTGAACGACGATTACACACCGATGGACTTTGTCGTTGTCGTGTTGCAGACTGTTTTCGCGATGAGCCGGGAACGGGCCACGCAAGTGATGCTGCAGGTGCATCGCGAGGGGATGGGGGTATGCGGGACGTACGTGCGCGAAGTCGCCACGACGAAGGTCGACCAGGTGATCGACCTCGCGCGGCGGCATCAGCACCCGCTGCAGTGCACGATGGAGGAGACTTGAACGTAGGCAACGCCGGCGCCGCACTCCGCGGTGCGGCGGATGCGGGCGAAAGAGGCAATCGAGATGATCGCGCAGGAACTGGAAGTATCCCTCCACATGGCTTTTGTCGAGGCTCGGCAGAAGCAGCACGAGTTCATCACCGTCGAGCACCTGCTGCTCGCGATGCTGGACAACCCGTCGGCCGCCGAGGTGCTGAAGTCGTGCGGAGTGGATCTGGACGAGCTGCGCGGCGTGCTCACCGACTTCATCAGCGAGCACACGCCGCGGCTGTCGCCGCACTCGGACGCGGATACGCAGCCTACGCAGGGCTTCCAGCGCGTGATCCAGCGCGCGATCCTGCACGTGCAATCCTCCGGCAAGAAGGAGGTCACCGGCGCCAACGTCCTCGTCGCGATCTTCGGCGAGAAGGAATCGCACGCCGTCTATTTCCTGAACCAGCGCGGCGTGACGCGGCTCGACGTCGTCAACTACATCGTCGCACGGCATCACCAAGAATCCGCAGCAGAAGCACGAGAAGGCCGAGGCCAAGGAAGAGAGCGAGGGCGCGAGCGAGGCGCAAGGCGCGCTCGACGCGTACACGATCAACCTCAACACGATGGCGAAGCAGGGCAAGACCGACCCGCTGATCGGCCGCGCGCACGAGCTCGAGCGCGTGATCCAGGTGCTGTGCCGCCGGCGCAAGAACAATCCGCTGCTGGTCGGCGAGGCCGGCGTGGGCAAGACGGCGATCGCCGAGGGCCTCGCGCGCCGGATCAACGAGGGCGATGTCCCCGAGCTCCTGCGCGACTACCAGGTCTATTCGCTCGACATGGGCGCGCTCCTTGCGGGCACGAAATACCGCGGCGACTTCGAGCAGCGCCTGAAGGCCGTGCTGAAGCAGCTCGCCGAGAACCCGAAGTCGATCCTGTTCATCGACGAGATCCACACGATCATCGGCGCGGGCGCCGCCTCGGGCGGCACGCTCGACGCGTCGAACCTGCTGAAGCCCGCGTTGTCCACCGGCGCGATGAAGTGCATCGGCGCCACGACCTACGGCGAATTCCGGCAGATCTTCGAGAAGGATCACGCGCTGTCGCGGCGCTTCCAGAAGGTCGACGTGCCGGAGCCTTCGATCGCCGAGACCGTCGAGATCCTGAAGGGCCTGAAGTCGCGCTTCGAGCAGCACCACGGCGTCAAGTACGCGCCGGCGGCGCTCACGACCGCGGCCGAGCTCTCGGCGCGATTCATCAACGACCGCCATCTGCCGGACAAGGCGATCGACGTCATCGACGAGGCCGGCGCCGCGCAGAAGATCCTGCCGCGAGTCGAAGCAGAAGAAGGTGATCAGCAAGACCGAGATCGAGGAGATCGTCGCCAAGATCGCGCGCATTCCCGCGCAGCAACGTCACGTCGGACGACCGCAACGCGCTGAAGACGCTCGACCGCGACCTGAAGAACGTCGTGTTCGGCCAGGACAAGGCGATCGACGCGCTCGTCACCGCGATCCGCATGGCGCGCTCGGGCCTCGGCAATCCGCAGAAGCCGATCGGCAATTTCCTGTTCAGCGGCCCGACGGGCGTCGGCAAGACCGAGGTCGCGCGGCAGCTCGCCTATTGCCTCGGCATCGAGCTCATCCGCTTCGACATGTCCGAGTACATGGGCGGCACGCGGTGTCGCGGATGATCGGCGCGCCGCCGGGCTACATCGGCTTCGACCAGGGCGGCCAGCTCACCGAGGCGATCACCAAGCACCCGTACAGCGTGCTGCTTGATGGACGAGATCGAAAAGGCGCACCCGGACATCTACAACATCCTGCTGCAGGTGATGGACCACGGCACGCTCACCGACAACAACGGCCGCAAGGCCGATTTCCGCAACGTCACGATCATCATGACGACCAACGCCGGCGCCGCACGAGCTCGCCGAAGGCACGATCGGCTTCACCGAACGCCAAGGAGGCCGGCGACGAGATGGCGGAGATCAAGCGGCTGTTCACGCCGGAGTTCCGCAATCGGCTCGACGCGACGATCTCGTTCTGCGCAGCTCGACCACGAGGTCATCCTGAAAGTCGTCGACAAGTTCCTGCTCGAGCTCGAGAACCAGCTGCACGAGAAGAAGGTCGAGCCGACGTTCACGCCGAAGCTCAAGGCGTTCCTCGCGAAGAAGGGCTTCGACCCGCAGATGGGCGCGCGGCCGATGGCGCGGCTCATCCAGGACACGATCCGGAAGGCGCTCGCCGACGAGCTCCTGTTCGGCCGGCTCGTCGGCGGCGGTCAGGTGACGATCGACGTCGACGACGACGGCAAAGTGCGGCTCATCTTCGAGGAAACGAAGGAGCCCGAGCCGGTGGCCTGAAAGTAGGTCAGCCTCGACGTTCTCACGCATTGCCTCAAGGCAAAGCGGCGCCGCTGGCGCCGTTTCCTTTAAGGCCGTCTCGACCCACTCCCGTCCTTCAATCGAGCGCACGGGAACGTCACGTTCCTTTGCACAATCCCAGGATTTGCTCCTGCTGCGAGCAGGTCTTGGAAGCGGCGGGGCCTTCGGCGTGGCCTTGCCGGCGACACATGCGCGCAGCTCGTTGGCCGCAGCCGGATAGTAAAGCCATCCGCGACCGAGGTCTGGCAGCGCGAGCTCGACCTCGCGCCATTTTGGGTGGCCCTTTTCCTGCAGCGTCGAAAAATTCTGGCACAGCGATCGCGCGAACCGGCGCAGATAGCTCTCGGTCGCCGGCAGGGTGAAATCGTACGTTACGAGGTACGCCTTCACCGCCAGCGCGGGAAGGTCCTCCGCCAGGAGGTTCGGGTAACTGCTCTTGCGCACGGTCGCGGCCACATACGTCTTGAGCGCCGCCTGACTCGACCGGCTGATTGGGATCGAACTTGAGCAGCTTGATGAGCTTTCGTGCCTCGGGCGTCATGTCGACCAGCAGCTTCGCGGGCTGTCCCGCTATGACGGCTACGACGTCGATGGACTTGTCGGTCGGTCAATTTGACCAGCGCGTCCTCGTTGGACAGGTAGCTCGCGTTCGCTTCCGGAATGGGGGCGTTGAACATCAGGCGGTAGAGCGTCGTCGTGGTGAGCGCGGTCCCGCTGCCGAAGCTCGCCCGGCGTTGAGCTTCGCATCCTTGATTTCGTGGACGTAGTTCAGCGGAGAGTCTTCACGCACAATGAACTGGATCTCCTCGTTGTAGAGCGGCATGATCACGCGCAGCGGGCCGGATCATGTCTCGCGCCTCCTTGTTCCCGGTTTGGGCCTGATCGAGGAACGCCTGATACACGTCCGACTGCACCAGCGCCAGCTTCACGCCGGGTTCGTATCGCAGGCGTTTTACATTTTCCGCCGATCCGGCCGATGGCAGGGCCTCGAGCGCGATATCGGCTTGCGGGGCGACGAACTCGGCGAGGTTGCGTCCGATCTGGATGTAGGTTCCGCGCGAGGAAGCGGTCACGATCTTGTACTCGGCTGCGGCCAGCGCCGCTGTGCTCTGTGCCAAGAGGCCGGCCGCGGCCAAGGCCCCCATCAGTTTTCCAATCATGTCATTTGTCCTTGACGGTTGACTTGCGTTTGCACAACCCGAGTACGGTGGCCACGTCACTGCATGATTCGGAAGCAACCGCGGCCGGCGACGCGTCGCCGCCGCGATTTATCGGAGGGTTCTTTGCAACTGCGGGTTTTGGCGGCGGCTGACCTCGTTTCCTGTTGAAGCGTTGGCGCCGGCTGCGGAGCCGCGGGTATCGCGACCGCTCCGCTCGCGCCAGCATCCGAGGGCTGCGCCGGGATCTCTGCGCGGGGGCCGTCGGCTGCGCTGTCGGTTGCGTTATGGCAGCCGGCTTGGCATCGGCAGCGACCGGAGGCGCGGCAGCGCTCGGACCCTGCTGTTCCGCCTCGGGGCGTCCTGAATACTGGTAAGCAGCGGCGACGGCTACGACAATCAAGGCTCCCAACACCGCGGGCAACACGAACCTGATATCGGCGAGGCCGTAGTGCCACGTTGGAGTGGTCGACGACGGCAAGAGGCGACGCCTTTCTGCCGCGGCGCGTCGTTGGCGGAGAGCGGGGCGATCAATGCATCGATGCGTCGGCGCAGGTCGTACCTTCGACGCCGTACCGGGTCGGAGAGGATCGCGTACGCGCTGGCGAGGTCCGACAGCTTCCGGTGCGCTTCATCCTTCGAGCCGGCAAAGTGCTCCGGGTCATACTGCTGGGTCAAGGTCTCGAACGCCTCGTGGATGACGATTTCCCCGGCATCCGGACGGACGCCGAGTATGGCGTAGCAGTCGAGGTGGAGATCTGTCACCGTCTGTGCATTGTCACGTGCCGTCAGCTCCCATGACCCTCCTGGAGGAAGGGGCAGATCGCCCTGGTGCCAATCGTCGAAGCGAGCCACCCACCCTATCATACTGCGATAGTCCCCGTGTCCTCACGACATACGTCTGCTGCTTGCTGCGCCCGCCAGACGATTTCTCAGCCGAGCATGTCGGCCCAGATGTTCTTCGCCCAGCTGAAGGCGTACCGGCCTTCGAGCTCGCTCATCGCCGGGGACAGGCCCCCTGAGCCTGGCACGGGCAACACGGTTTTCTTCTCCGCGTCGTACTGGTGGACCGAGCAGCACGTGCACGACGTCCTGGTCGGTGATGAAGCTGTAGCACGTGTTGTTGAGGACGGGCGCCGGATTCGGCGCCTGGCCGGAGAGCAGCGCGACGACGGCCGCCGCGCAGACCTTCGCGTGCTGGTTCGCCATGTGACCCGACTTGGGCATCCCGGTCGCGGGCTGGATCGCGTCGCCGAGGACGTGGACGTTCTTCACCTTGATCGATTCGAAGGTCACGAAGTCGACATCGCACCAGCGATCGTTCGCGCGTGACCACGCCCGCCGACGCGCGCGATCGCGCTCGCGCGCTGCGGCGGGATCGACGTTGAGCACGCTCGCGCGGACGTTGTCCTGCACGTCGAACTTCGCGGTCCGCGAGCGCCACATCGACATCGGTCAGCACGTGGTTCGGCCGATACTCGACGATGCTCCTTGTACTCCTCGGCCCAGGCCTTCTTGAAGAGCGGCCCTTCGACGTGACGTCGCCGTTGCCGTCGAGGATCAGCACCTTCGATCTCGGCTTGGCCCGCTTGAAATACCAGGCGACCTGGCACGCGCGCTCGTACGGACCGGGCGGGCACCGGTACGGCGCGACGGGAATCGACAGCGCGTAGACGCCGCCGTCGGGCATCGCCTCCAGCTGCCGGCGCAACGCGACGGTCTGCGGTCCGGCTTTCCACGCGTGCAGCACCGTCTCCTGCGCCGCGGCGTTGACGAGCGCGGGGACCTTGTCCCACATGAAGTCCACGCCGGGCGAGAGGATGAGCCGGTCGTACGGCAATTCCGCGCCGCTCGGCGAGCTTCACGCGCCGCTTGTCGGCGTCGATCGCCGTCGCCGTGTCGCGGACGAGCTTTACGCCGTGCCGCTGCGCGAGGCTGTCGTAGCTCACCGTGATGTCGGCGAGCGTCTTGCTGCCGCCGAGCACGAGGTTCGACAGCGGGCACGAGATGAATTCGGCGGATCAGGCTCGACGAGCGGTCACGTCGATCCGCCCGTCGCTCCACATGCGGATGTACTTGGCGGCGGTCGCGCCGCCATAGCCGCCGCCGACGACCACGACCTTGGCGCTCGCGCGCGCCCATCGTCGCGCAGCCCGGAATCGCAGCGATCGTCGACGCGGCGCCGACGGCTTTCAGGAATTCCCGTCGCTGGCATGCGCATCGACGCTTGCTCCTCACTTCGCTCGTTGCGCCGCGAACCATCCGGCGACGACGATCGATCTGCTCGTCCGGTGTAGCCCTTCGCGAGTTGCGGCATGATCGTCCCCGGCGCCCTTCCGGCCTTGAAGTCCTGCATCTTGCGGACGATCTCGTCCTTCGGCCTGCCTGCGAGCGAGGCCACCTCGCCGGTGGACACGCCGTTGGTGCCGTGGCAGTTGGCGCAGCCGGCGGCGAGACTCCTGCGCGACATTGGAGACACTCTGTCCGGCGACAGGCAGTGGCGCATCGGCAGGAGTGCGACGGCCGCGACGATGAGCAGAACGCGATCGCACGTTGCTCTCCTTGCAGGGAGCACCGCGCGAAGTCGCCAAGCGCAAACGCTTGCAGCGTCCGGTTCAGGTGTCAGGATGGCCGTGCACGGCGATAGCGGGCCGTGCGACCAGTGCCGCAACAATAGAATGGAAAGCTGATTTCCGAATGCTGCGAACGTAGCTCCGTCGGCACGCAAGACTACCGCGTGCCTGGATAATAGTCACATGTATTCATATCGTTGAATCGACATACGTCGATCTCGAGATCCGAGCTCGTGCTGTCTTTAGGTTCCGCGTCGCAACACATTCATGGCTGGAAACGCACCCTTGGATTCCACCTAGTGGAATCTATTTTTAAGCTATTGATTTATGAAGTCACAATTTGTATATTGCAACGCGACATCCCCCTTGTCAGAACGGCGGCGACACTGGCTAATTTGCTAGTACGTCACGAGCAAGCGGCGACCGACCTCGGTCCGGCTGCAGCGCGGGCCTGGTGCAACCAACCCCATCCATGCCCGCCCGACCGGCCGAGCGATCCTCGCCGGTCCGTGCAGTGAAGCGCCTGGCGGCTGGGTCCGCCTGCGTTTCACGCTGCGGCATCGATGCCTGCGCGATCGCGCGCGTGAGCGCGCCGCTGACCAAGGTTCCGGCCCGGCGTGGGCGCTGCCGGATTGGCCACGAACACGATGGGAGTACGGCGATGAACTACGATCTCGAAGCGGCAAGACTCAAGAAGGACTGGGCGGAAAATCCGCGCTGGAAGGGCATCAAGCGCGGCTACTCGGCGGAAGACGTCGTGCGCCTGCGCGGCTCGGTGCACATCGAGCACACGCTCGCGCGCCGCGGCGCCGAAAAGCTGTGGAAGCTCGATCAACGACGAGCCGTTCGTCAACACGCTTGGCGCGCATGACCGGCAACCAGGCGCTGCAGCAGGTGAAGGCCGGCCTGAAGGCCATCTACCTGTCCGGGCTGGCAGGTCGCCGCCGACGCCAACATCGCCGGCGAGATGTATCCGGACCAGTCGCTCTATCCGGTCAACTCGGTGCCGCCGGTCGTGCAGGCGGATCAACAACACGTTCACGCGCGCCGACCAGATCCAGCACATGGAAGGCAAGGGCGACATCGATTTCTTCGCGCCGATCGTCGCCGACGCCGAAGCCGGATTCGGCGGCGTGCTGAACGCGTTCGAGCTGATGAAGGCGATGATCGAGGCCGGCGCCGCCGGCGTGCACTTCGAGGACCAGCTCGCCGTCGGTGAAGAAGTGCGGCCACATGGGCGGCAAGGTGCTCGTGCCCACGCGCGAGGCGGTCGAGAAGCTGGTCGCCGCGCGGCTCGCCGCCGACTGCATGGGCGTGCCGACGATCGCTGCTCGCGCGCACCGACGCCGAGGCGGCCGACCTCGCTGACGTCCGACATCGACGACAACGACAAGCCGTTCTGCACCGGCGAGCGCACCGTCGAAGGCTTCTACAAGACGCGCGACGGCCTCGACCAGGCGGTGTCGCGCGGCCTCGCGTACGCGCCGTACGCGGACCTGATCTGGTGCGAGACCGGCAAGCCGGACCTCGACTTCGCGAAGCGCTTCGCCGAGGCGATCCAGGCGAAGTATCCGGGCAAGATGCTCGCGTACAACTGCTCGCCGTCGTTCAACTGGAAGAAGAACCTCGACGACGCGACGATCGCGCAGGTTCCAGCGCGAGCTGGGCGCGATGGGCTACAAGTTCCAGTTCATCACGCTCGCCGGCTTCCACAGCCTCAACTACTCGATGTTCAACCTCGCGCACGGCTACGCGCACAACAACATGAGCGCGTTCGTCGAGCTGCAGGAAGCCGAGTTCGCCGCCGCCGAGAAGGGCTTCACCGCGGTCAAGCACCAGCGCGAGGTCGGCACCGGCTACTTCGACGCGGTGACGACGACCGATGCAGGGCAGCCAGTCGTCGACGACGGCGCTCAAGCACTCGACCGAGGACGAGCAGTTCTTCGACAAGAAGAAGGCCGCCACCGAGAAGAAGGCCGCAACGCGTAGCGCGAGTTCGCGGACCACATGGCCGCCCATCCAGGAGGGTGGCGCGGCCTCTGGCCCGGAGCGGTGCGTTGCCTGAGTGAAACGGGGTCGTCGCGGCTTAGGATGCACGCATGCGCCCGCGACAACCCCATTTCACCCAGCGCGAGGGTCGGCGCCTCCCATGCCTCGCGTCTTTTTCGCCGAAGTGTGGCCGGATGCTCCTGCGCGCGATGCGCTCGACGCGCTCGCGCGCGGCTGTGCCGCGCAGACCGGCGGTCGCGCCGCCGTTTCCTCGAACCTGCATCTCACGCTGGCCTTCGTTGGCGAGGTCGCAACGAGCCGCGTCACGGCGTTGCAGCCGATAGGCTTGGCCGCGACCGCGGCAGTGCTGCCCTTTACGTTGACGCTCGATCAGATCGGTGCTTTCCGCAGTGCAGGCATCGCCTGGATTGGCACCTCGACGCTGCCGCCGGAGCTCGAGCAGGTCGTGCGGACATTGAACGACGAGCTCGAACGCCGGATTTCCGACCGAGCGCCGGGCATTCCAGCCGCATACGTCACGCCTGCGCACGCCGTTGCGCGCCAAGCCGCAAGCTTGGAGCTTGCAGCGCCGATCGCGTGGCGGGTCGAGAGCGTCGCCCCGAACGGGTCGGAGTCGTTGCGCGGCGGCGTGCGCTACCGCGCGCTTGCGGAGTGGCCGCCTCGAAGGCCCGGCGGCCGACCGTTAGCTTCGGTTGATCTCGTCGCGCTACAGCTTCAGGCAGCCGGCGCGCGTTGCCCTCGTAGATCGCGTGCCGCTCCTCGGGCGACACATCGAGCCGGTCGACGATCTCGATCGTCGTGCGCGTGTACATCGAGCCCTTCTCCGGATCGAACGGCGAGTCCGACGCGAACAGCACGCGCTCGGCCCGAAGAAACGGAGCCCGCACTTGGTCGCCTCCCAGGCGCCGAAGAGCGCCGTGTCGGCGTAGAACATCCGGAAGTAGTCGACCGGCCGCTTCTTGAGCTTGCGCAGGAGCTTCGTGTAGTCGACGTCGGAGGTGCGCGTCCCGAGCTGATCCCAGCCCGGGCCGACGCGGCCCTCGAAATACGGAATCATCCCGCCCATGTGGTGCGTGATGATCTTGAGGTCCGGGAAGCTGGTCGAACAGACCCTGCGAACACGATGTGCGCCATCGCGACGCTCGTCTCGTAGGGCCAGCCGAACGTCCACCAGATCTCGTAGTGGCTCTTCTTTTCCTTCTGGTAGTCAGGAAAGTCGGCGCCGCGCGCCGGATGCAGCCAGATCGGCAGGTCGAGCTTCGGCCATCAGCGTCGAACAGCGGCAGCGTCTCCGGCGCGGTGAGCGGCTTGCCGAGCACGTTCGGTGAATACCTGCACGCCCGACAGCGCCGAGCTCGCGCACCGCGCGCTTCGCTTCGTCGAGCAGGCCCGTCGCGGATCGTTCATCGGCAGCGAGGCGATGAACGCGGGAAAGCGGTCCGGATGCTTGCGCACGAGCTCCGCCATGCCGTCGTTGGCGAGGCGCGCCATGTCGGTCGACAACGGCGGCGGTCCGAACGCCTCGATCGGCGGCGAGCCGAGGCAGATCACCTGCGCGTAGTCGTCGAACATGATCCATGATGCGAAACGCGGTCGCGCGAGATCGACGATGGCGGGAATCTCGCGCACGCGCTTGTGCATGTCCTTGCCGTTCGGCGCGACCTTCGAGCATCCGGTCGTAGAACTTCTTGCGGAAAGATGTGGTTGAAGATGTCGAGCTTCATGCGCGATCGGCCTGCTCAGTCGGCCTTGATCTTCGCGGCGCGGACGATCGTCGTCCAGCGCTCGAGGTCGGCTGTCGATCAGCTGCGTGCGAGATCTTCCGGCGTGCCGGGCAGTCGGATTCAGCCCCTGCTTCAGCAAGGTTATCGCGCACCTCCGGATCGCGCGAGGATCGCGTTCACCTCGGCGTTGAGCAGCGCGACCTGCTCGCGTCGGCAGCCCGCGGCGGTCCGAGCATCGCGTACCAGATGTCGACGTCGATGTCGGTGACGCCCTCGTCGGCGAGCGACGGAACGTCCGGCGTCACCGGCGAGCGATGCGCGCCGCCGGCGGCGAGCATCCGCAGCTTGCCGGCCTGCACCTGGCGGCAGCGCGACGTGGACCGGCAGGAACATCACCTGCACCTGCCCGCCGAGCAGATCGGTGACGGCGCCGGCGGTTCCCTTGTACGGGACATGCGTCAGGTCGACGCTGAAGTGCAGCTTGAAGAGCTCCATCGCGAGGTGATGCGGCGTGCCGCTGCCCGGCGAGGCGTAGTTGAGCTTGCCGGGCTTCGCTCTTCGCGAGCGCGACGAGCTCCTGCACCGACGCGCGCCGGCACCGAAGGATGGACGACCAGCGCGAGGTTGCCGATCGCGGTCGGGCCGATCGGCGTGAAGCCCTTCACCGGGTCGTACGGCACGCTCGCCTGCAGCGCGGCGTTGGTCACGATGCGTGCTCGCCGTCATCGAGCAGCGTATAACCGTCGGGCGCCGCCTTGCGCGACGCCTCGGTGCCGATGTTGCCGCTCGCGCCGGGCCGGTTGTCGACGACGACGGCGACCTTGAGCTTGTCGGAGAGCTTCTGCCCGATCACGCGCGCCAGGATGTCGATGCCCGTCCCGGCCGTGTAGGGAACGACGATGCGTGATCGGCCGGTTGGGGTAGGGCGCCTGCCCGCGGCCGGCATGGCGGCGGTCGCGCCCATCAGCAGAATGCAAGCGCAGGGCAGCTCGACGCAGCTCTTCCATCACGGAACCTCTTGCCAGCGGTGGGGCAACGAAGCCTCCGGCCTTGCGATGGGGCCCGCAAGCGCTAGAACCGGAGCAGTCCTTCCGGCGTACTCACCTCAGTGGCCGCGACCCCGACCGGCGCCGGGCAGAGATATCGGCGACCGGGGAGCGGTGTGGCCACCTCCCGGAAAGGGCTGCCGTGGCCCGTGGGGGCGGCCATCGCCGCGGCCGGGATGCGTCCGGCGCGGTGAGCCCCACACGACGAAATTGTAAGGATAGAACCCCGGACCCCACCCGAGCCCGCAGTCGAAACCGAAATCGCACCCGCCGTACACCGGCGGCGCGGCGGCGGCATATTGAGGTTCCGGCGGTGGAAAATATTGGATGATCTGGCGGGGCCGGCGCGCCTCGATGACTCGACCTGCTGCGGCGCCGGACGCTTCGCAAGCTCGACCTCGGACTGCAGCTGCCGCACGCGCTCGGCCAAGGCTCGCACTTCGGCCTCCCGCAAGGATTCGCGGGCAGCCTCGCGCGCCGTGTCGCGCGCTGCAATCGCTGCCTTGTCTTCGTGCATGACGCGCGGTCACGCGCACGCCGTCGGGAGGCGTCAGATTGCTGATGTTGACCCGGCCGGATTCATCGGTCCACGTGAATATGTCCGCATGGGGCAAGCGGGAGCCCGCAAGCGCCAAGGAGCATTGCCGGCAAAGCGGCCCGAAGGAAGGTTTTGAGCATGGTCGACCCCGGACCGGAACCTCAGGCTGCTGTAGCCTGAGGCGCATCGGTCGGTTGGACACGCCTCCGGCGCCGCCGTTCCCCGACCTCGGCGGCACCGCAGCTTCCACATTCCGCTTTCGGCGACGGGCACCGTGTAGCTGAGCGCGAGCCGCCCGCCGTCCGGATGAGATCGTCTGGCCCGTGAGATAGGACGCGTCGTCGCTCGCGAGGAAGGGGCCGCGACGGCGGCGATTTCTTCCGGTTCGCCGCAGCGGCCAAGAGGGTTCGCGACAGGATCTTCCGGGCGCGCGGCATCGTCGGTCAGCACCGCGGCCTCCGACAGTTCGGTGAGAATCGTTCCGGGGCCAATCGCGTTCACACGGATGCCATGCGGCGCGAGGGCGACGGCCATCACCTTCGTCAAGCTGGTTGATGCCGCCCTTCGAGACGACATAGGGGACCTGATTCGCAATCGCGACGACGGCATTGGCCGACGATATGTTGACGATCGCGCCATGGATTCCTTGCTTCACCATCGCCCGCGCCACTGCCTGGCCGCAAAGGAACATCGATTTGAGATTCACCGCGAGCACCCGGTCGAAGTCCTCCTCCGCGAGTTCGAGGAAATCGCACGCGTGGGTGATGCCGGCGTTGTTGACGAGCAGGTCCACGCGGCCGTGGCGCTCGAGCGCCCGCGCGACGATGGCATCGACGTCCGCCTTGCGCGAGACGTCGGCGCCCACGAATTCGGCGCCCGGAATCGATGCCGCGGCGGCCGCTCCGGCCGTCTCGTCGCGATCGGCGAGCACCAAAGCGGCGCCTTCGTCGGCGAAGCGCCGCGCACACGCGAGGCCGATGCCGCGGGCGGCCCCCGTCAGGATTGCGACGCGGTTCTGCAGTCGAAGCATCGATGCCATCACGCCATCCTCTACCGGTTGAGACGCCGTGCTATGCGTCGCCGCGTGCTACCCTGGGCCGATCGGGATCGGAACACCACTCGCTCCAGGAGCCCGGATAGAGGCGCGCACCGGAAAGGCCCGCATGGTTCATCGCGAGCAGGTTGTGACACGCGGAGACCCCCGACCCGCAATAGTGGACGATGCTTCCAGGGTCCCGGCCCGCCGTGAGCGCCTTGAACTCCGTCGCGAGCGCGGCTGCGGGCTTGAACCTGTCATCCGCAGCGAGGTTCTCGGTAAAGGGACGATTGATCGCGCCGGGAATATGTCCGGCGACCGGATCGAGCGGCTCGACGTCGCCGCGATAGCGCCCGCGGGCGCGGGCATCGACCAGCAGCAACGAGCGCGTGGCGAGATCTGCCGGCGACGGCCTCCGCGTCCACCGGCGAGGCGACGTGATGCGGCGCGAACGTGGTCGCGCCAATCGCTCGGCGTGTCGGCGGTCACCGGCCGTCCTTCGCGCGTCCACTGGGCAAATCCCCCGTCGAGCACCGCGACGGCGTCGTGTCCGAGCAAGCGCAGCATCCACCACAGGCGAGCCGCGTACACGCCGTTGCCCCTGGTCGTAGGCGACGACCTGCTTCGTCGCGTCCGATGCCGAGCCGCCCGGAACACCGGCGGCGCAGGCCGTGGAATCAGGAGAGGGTGGCGTCCGTTGCGGCCGGTCTTGGCCGCAGACAGGTCGCGGTCGACATGCGCGGAAACCGCGCGCCCGGAATGTGTCCGAGGCGAAATTGCGACATGCCCCAGTCGTCGGGTTGCGCGAGGTCGTGCCGGACATCGACGATGGCGACCGACGGATCGTCGAGTCGCGCGGCGAGATCCGACGTCCCGATGAGCGTCGTGAACATCAAGGCAGCGTGACGTGCGTGTCGAGCTCGCGCCGGAGGAATTCGTGGAAGTGCTGCATGCCGTCCTCCATCGGCGACTGGTACGGCCCGACCTCGCTGCGTGCCCTGCCGCGTACAGCGCGTTGCGGCCGGCGTCCATCCGCTCGGCGATCTCGTCGTCCTCGTGCGACGTCTCCAGGTACGCCGCCTGCTCGGCCTCGACGAATTCGCGCTCGAACAGCGCGATCTCCTCCGGATAGTAGAACTCGACGACGTTGCGTCGTGCGGCCGACGCTTGCGGGATCAGCGTGCTGACGACGAGCACGTGCGGATACCACTCGACCATGATGTTCGGGTAGTACGTGAGCCAGATCGCGCCGTGCCGGCGGCGTCTCGCCGCGATAGTAGTCGAGCACCGCCTTGTGCCAGCGCTGCGTAGGTCTGCGATGCCGGCCTTCGCGAGCCGTTGTTGACGCCGACCGATCTGCAGCGACGTCCCAGTCGCGCGAACTCCCAGTCGAGGTCGTCGCAAGTGACGAACTGGCCGAGTCCCGGATGGAACGGCACCACGTGGTAGTCCTCGAGGTAGACCTCGATGAAGGTCTTCCAGTTGTAGTTGCACTCGTGCATCTCGACCCGGTCGAGCACGTGGTCCGGAGAAGTCGAGGTCGCTCGGCGTCGAGCCGCGCGAGATCGCGCTGCGACGTCGCGCGGGCCGTCGAACAGCAGGCCGTTCCAGTTCGTGCATCGGCGTCCGGCGCAGGTTGCAGGCACGGGTTGTCGGCGAAATGCGGCGCGCCGAGCAGCTCGCCCTTGCAGGTCGTACGTCCAGCGGTGGATCGGGCAGACGATGTTCGGCGCATTGCCGCTGCCCTGTCAGCATGATCGCCTGCCGGTGGCGGCAGATGTTCGAGACGAGCTCGATGCCGTCGGCGTTGCGGACGAGCGCCTGCGCGTTGTCGCGCGACGGCAGCGCGCAGTAGTCGCCGGCGTTCGGCACCATCAGCTCGTGTCCGACGTAGGCCGGCGCGCGCGGGAAGAGCAGCCGCTGTTCGGCGGTCGTAGATCGCGCGGGATCGCAGTACCAGGAGACGGGAAGCTGCGACGCTGCGCGCTGCAGATGCGCAGTACTGGCAGAGACGTGACATCGGCCTGTAACCTTTCGCGTGAATCGATCAAACCAACCCAACCCAACAACCCGGGACGATTACGGCGTTTCGGCCGCCCCGGACCGCTTTGCTAAGTCGGCCGCGCGAAAGGTTCGCGTAAGGCCGCGTCGTCAAAAGATGCTAGTATAAATGGGGCAGCCAAGACCGGTCAAATCATCGCCGGAAAAATTTCGTTTTCCATGCCGCGATCGCCGGTCCTCGCGGTTTGACCGCGGTGACCTCCATCCGCTAACGCTCGCCGCGCCGCTCGCGCGCGCCGACCTGCGACTGTTCCGGGCGCGTCGACATCGTTTCCGTTGCCATGGCCATTAGAGCGTCGTTCCCGCAACCTTCGAGGCCGCACTCGCCGAGCTCGAGGCCATCGTCGACCGCGATGGAGGGCGGGCAAATGCCGCTCCAGGAATCGCTCGTGGCCTACAAGCGGGGCGCGGAGCTGCTCCGGTATTGCCAGTCGACATTGAAGGACGCCGCAGCAGCAGGTGCAGATGCTTCGAAAAGGGCGTGCTCAAGGCGTTCGAGGCGCCGGATGCCGATCGGACCGCAAGCGATGAATCCTGATCTCGACTGGGCCGTCTGGTGCGGCGAACGGCAGCGGCGGATCGAGGATGTCCTGACGCGCGCACTTGCCGCGCCGCGGACCGGGTTCCGATCCCGCTCTGCCGTGCGATGCGCTATGCGGTGTCTGGACGGCGGCAAGCGCATGCGGCCGCTCCTCGCCTATGCCGCCGGCGAGCTCGTCGGCGGCCGCTCCCGACACCGTCGATTCCGTCGCTGCCGCGGTCGAGCTCGATCCACGCCTATTCGCTCATCCACGACGATCTTCCGTGCATGGACGACGACGCGCTGCGCCGCGGCAAGCCGACGTGCCACGTCGCGTTCGGCGAGGCGATGGCGCTCCTGGCCGGCGATGCGCTGCAGGCGCTCGCGTTCGGCGTGCTCGCCGAGGCGCCGGCTCGGCGATCCTGCAAAGGCTTGCGCACTGCTCGCCGAAGCCTCCGGTGTGCGCGGCATGGCCGGCGGGCAGGCGGTCGACCTCGGCAGCGTCGGGCGCTACCCTCTCGCACGAAGAACTCGAAAGCATGCACCGGATGAAAACCGGGTGCGTTGATTCGCGCATCGGTGCGGCTGGGCGCCGCGTGCGGTCGACCGCTCGACTGCGCCGGAGTCGGCGGCGCTCGACGCTTATGCGCGGCCGCCGGGCTCGCGTTCCAGGTCGACGGACGACGTGCTCGACGTCGAAGGCTCGGCGCACACGCTCGGCAAGACGGCCGGCAAGGACGCGGCGCAAGGCAAGCCGACGTTCGTCTCGCTCCTCGGTCTCGCCGCGGCCCGCGAGCGCGCGGAACACTTGCGCGTCGAAGCGCGAGCGGCGCTCGCGCCCTTCGGCGCGCGCCGGACGCCGCCTCGCCGAGCTCGCCGACTGGATCGTGCTGCGGAAACAGCTGATGTACTACCGTTGCTCGACACGATCGACTCTCCGGCGGCGTTGCGCCGTCTTCCCGCCGAGCCGCTCCCGAGCTCGCCCGCGAGCTGCGCGCGTTCGTGCTTGATTCGGTCGCGCAGACCGGCGGCCACCTGTCGTCGAATCTCGGCACCGTCGAGCTCACGATCGCGCTCCACTACGTGTTCGACACGCCGCGCGACCGCATCGTCTGGGACGTCGGTCACCAGACCTACGCGCACAAGATCCTGACCGGCCGCCGCGCGGACATGAGCCGGCTGCGGATGGTGGGCGGGCCGTCGGGCTTTCCGCGCCGCGCGGAGAGCGAATACGACACGTTCGGCACCGCGCATTCGTCGACGTCGATTTCGGCGGCGCTGGGCATGGCGATCGCATCGAAGCGCAATGCCGACGATCGCAGCGTGCGTCGCCGTGATCGGCGACGGCGCGATGAGCGCCGGCATGGCCTTCGAGGCGCTGAACAACGCCGGCATCGCCGGGGCCGACCTGCTCGTCATCCTCAACGACAACGAGATGTCGATCTCGGAGCCGGTGGGCGCGTTCAACGGCTACCTCGCGAGGCTCGCTCGCGTCGCGCTTCTACAACTCGGTGCGCCGCGGCAGCAAGGAAGTGCTGTCGAAGCTCCCGCCGGTGAAGGAGCTCGCGCAAGCGCTGGGAAGAGCACATGAAGGGCATGGTGCTGCCCGGCACGCTGTTCGAGGAATTCGGCTTCAACTACATCGGTCCGATCGACGGGCACGACGTCGACGCGCTGGCGAAGACGCTCGCCAACGTGAAGCGCGCTTGAAGGGCCGCAACTCCTGCACGTGATCACGAAGAAGGGCTACGGCTACGCGCGGGCCGAGGACGACCCGATCCTCTATCACGGCGTCACCAAATTCGACCCGGCGGTCGGCTATGCGCCGAAGGCCGTCCGCCAAGCCCGCCTACACGCAGGTCTTCGGCGACTGGCTGTGCGACATGGCGGCGCGCCGATCCGCGCCTCGTCGCGCATCACGCCGGCGATGCGCGAGGGCTCGGGCCTCGTCCGCTTCTCGCAGGAATTCCCGGAGCGCTACTTCGACGTCGGCATCGCCGAGCAGCACGCGGTGACGTTCGCCGCCGGGCTCGCGTGCGAGGGCATGAAGCCCGTCGTCGCGATCTATTCGACGTTCCTGCAGCGCGCGCTACGATCAGCTGATCCACGACGTCGCGCTGCAGAACCTCCCGGTCGTGTTCGCGATCGACCGCGGCAGGCATCGTCGGCGCCGACGGCGCGACGCACATCGGCGCGTTCGATCTTACGTACCTGCGCTGCCTTCCCAACATGACGGTGATGGCGCCCGCCGACGAGAACGAATGCCGGCAGATGCTCTACACGGCGTTCACGCTCGACACGCCGGCGGCCGTTCGGTATCCGCGCGGCAGCGGCCCCGGCGTCGCGATCGACGCGGCGATGACCGCGCTGCCCGTGGGCAAGGGCGAGATGCGCCGCGACGACGCGGCGGACGAACCGGATCGCGATCCTCGCGTTCGGCAGCATGCTGCAGCCGGCGCTCGGCGCCGCGGAGGAGCTCGACGCGACGGTCGCGAACATGCGCTTCGTCAAGCCGCTCGACGTCGATCTCGTGTCCGCAGCTCGCGCGCGACCACGACATGCTCGTCACGATCGAGGAAAACGTCGTCGCCGGAGGCGCGGGCAGCGCCGTCGGCGAAGCGCTCGCGGCCCATGGCATTCTCATCCCGCTCTTGCAGCTCGGAATGCCCGACGCGTTCGTCGACCACGGCGATCCGGCGCAACTGATCGCGAGCTGCGGGCTCGACGTCCGCGGCATCGTCGCGTCCGTCAACTCGCGGTTCGGACAGCGGCGGACGGATCCGCTGGCCAAACCCGCTGCGTAGTCAGAATCGCGGCGACGCCCATGCGCCCCATCGCGATCTTCCGTTTTTCCCGCACCGAAGGCCCCGCCTATTTCGCCGACTGGCTCGATGCCCGGGGTCTCGCCTGGCAGCTCGTCCCGCTTCGACGAGGGCGCGCCGATGCCCGTCGATCCGCGCGCGTTCTCCGGGATCGCGCTGATGGGAGGCCGATGAGCGTCAACGACGGCTCCACTGGCAGGCGCCGCTCGGAGCGCTCTTGCGCGCGGCGGTCGACCGCGAGATCCCCGTGCTCGGCCATTGCCTGGGCGGGCAGTCGCTTGCGCAGGCACTGGGGGCGCCGGTCACGCGCGCGCCCGTCGCCGAGATCGGGTGGCTCGACGTCGAAGTCTGCGACGACTCCGCCCGGCAGGAATGGTTCGGCGGCCGCGCCGGCGTTCACGACGTTCGAATGGCACTACGACGCGTTCGCGCTGCCCGCCGGCGCGACGCCGGTGCTCACCAACGCGTTCAATGCGCACCAGGCGTATGTGGTCGCGGGACGGCACATCGGCTTCCAGTGCCACATCGAGATGACCGAGGCGCTCGTCGAAACGTGGCTCGCGACTGGAGCGGACGAGCTCCCCGCGCAGTCGACGCCCGCCACGCAGAGCGCTGCCGACATCCGCCGCGATCTGGTCGCGCGCGTCCGCAGGCTGCATGCCGTTGCCGACGACGTCTATGCGCGATGGGCGCGGGGACTCGCTCGCTAGGCGCTCGCGTAAACCTTCATTCGTGGTTCGTCGGTCACGACCTTGAGCCGCGGAGCCCCGGGCGTTTCCGACATCGCCTCCGGCGCCGAGTACAGCGCGTCGCACTTGAGCAACGACGTGACGACCTCGGCAGACGACGGATGCGCCAGCAGAAAACCTTGCCCCCGGTCGCATCGAAGCTCGATCAGGCGGTCGAGCTGGTGGCGGGTTTCGATGCCTTCGATCACGACCCGCTTGCCGAGCGCTTGCGCGAGGCCGACCACCGCGCGAACGACTTCCTCGCCACGGTGGCCGCGATCCATCCGCCGCACGAACGATCGATCGACCTTGATTTCGTCGATCGGGAGTTCGTGCAGGGCGCTCAGCGACGAAAACCGGTCCCGAAATCGTCGATGCTGATCTGTACACCCGCGTTGCGCAGTTCCACCAGGTTCGGTAATGCCACCGGCAGGCGTTCGATGAGGACATTCTCGGTCAGCTCGAGCGTGAGCCGGGCGGGATCGATCTGCGCCGCGTCGAGCGTGCGCCTCACCCCGTTTGCATAACCTTGTTGCGCGATCTGCAGACCCGAGACGTTCACGTTCAGAGAAAGGCGCTCGCAAACGGACAGGGTGCTCTGCCAGGTCCTGAACTGGCGGCAGGCCCGGTCCAGCGCCCAGTTGCCGAGGGGATGATGGTCCCGGCCTCCTCGGCAATCGGAATGAACTTCTCGGGACCGACTCTCGCCGTGGATCGCGTGCGACCACCGCGACAGTGCCTCGATTCCGCAGAGCTTGTCTGGTGCGAAGATCAAAGATGGGCTGGTAGTGGAGGTGCAGTTCGCGCTGTTGCACCGCGCGGCGCAACTCGTTCTCGATCCAGAGCCTCGTCGACACCTGGGCATGCATCGCGGAGTCGAACAGCGCGTGCTGTGCCTTGCCCAGGGCCTTCGCCTTGTACATGGCGAGGTCCGCGTCGCGCAGCGCTTCCTCCGGCAGGTCGTAGCCGAGTTCACTGGTCGTGATGCCGATGCTCGCGCTGGCGGTCACGTCGGACCCGGCAAGATGGATCGGCTCGCTTGATGATCGCCTGCAATCGGTTGGCGAGCCCGATGAGCTCGCCATCGGACTGGACGTCCCGGACGAGGACGGCGAATTCGTCCCCGCCGAGGCGGGCGACGAGATCGCCCGGGCGCAAGTTCGCATGCAGGCGCCGCGCGACGGTGACCAGAAACTCGTCGCCGACGCGGTGTCCCAGCGTGTCGTTGATCAGCTTGAACCGGTCGAAGTCGAGGAACAGGACGGCGAAGCGCCGTTGCGGATGCCGTTTGGTCACGGCGATGGACCGTGACAGCTGTTCCAGAAACTGACCTCGGTTCGGCAGTCCGGTCAGGCCGTCGTGATAGGCGATGTGCTGCAACCGGGATTCCGCCTGTCGCCGCGCCGAAATGTCCTGGATCTGAAGGATCAGGCAGCGCTGTTTCGATTCCACTTCGCTGAAGAAGGATGCGTTGAGCGACACCCATACTTCATGGTCGTCCGCGTGCCGGAAGCGCAGCTCGACCGAGGACGTCGTCAGCGAGCCGAGCAGCAGGCCGTGGATTTCGCGCTGCAGCGATCCGACGTCGTCCGGGTGCGCAGAGCGACCAGAGCTCGGTCCCGGCGAGCTGCGCGGCCGGCTTTCCAAGCATGGTGGCCAACGCGTCGTTGGCCTGAGCTACGCGGCAATCGGTGGATACCAGCAGCATCCCGACGGCCGCATGCGTGAACGCGCTGTGGAAGCGCGCTTCGCTCTCCTGCAGTTCGGCCACGTGGCGCGCGGCCTGCGCGGCTTCGCGTTCCGCGCTCAGCGCTCGCTCGCGGTGCGCCGCTCCGCTGCCTCGGATTGACGGAAGTACGAATGAATCGTCGCCAGGAACATCGCGATGATGGGCACCGCCGCCAGCAGAACGGGCGTGCCGAAGCGATCGAAGCTGACGTAGACCAATCCGGCGATCGAGGCGCTCGCCATGTACGCGAGACCGATCCAGGCATTGTCCGATCAGGAGGCTCCACACGTCGACGCGCTCGCCCTTCTTGAGCGAGATCAGCGAGGCCATCAGCAGCGTGTTGCAGGTGAAATACGCGATCGCCAGCGCAAAGAGCGCGGCGAACAGCATGGCGTTGCTCGATCCGGCGTCATTGCGTGCCGCGCTCATCGCAACGGCGAACGTCGTTCCGCAACCGTACATCGCCAATGCGGCCAGCGCCGGACTGGCGATGCGGCTCGTCCATCGCTTCGACGTCCGAAGCGAGCCGACGGCGGCCTCGGCCGCCAGCCGCGATCGTCGCTGCCGCGGGTCCGTGCAGGAGCAGCAGCAGGAAGATGAACAGCTCGGCGCCGGCGAGCGAAGTCTTCGTGCGGGGAATGCGCACCGGGAAGAGCTCCGGTGAGCGCCGCGATCGCCGCGCCTATCGCGATCTGCAGGACGACGGCGGAGTCGAGTTGCGCAACGGTCATCGAGCGCGAGGACGAGTGCCGCGGCGCCCGAGCGTCGTCGTCGCCCACCAATACGCCTTGGCCTGAGGCGTGTAGTCCTCCATCCCAAGGACTGGCGTGGCCTGCTGTCACGGTGGCCCCGGAGCCCGCGGTGGCGGGGTGGGCTGCAGCCATGATGTCTCGTTCCGGATGGGTCGTTCTAGATCTGCGAGGCAAGGCGTTTCGAACGCGACCGACCGGCCCGGCACGAACTGCGTGTCGGTTGCGCCGGCCGGTCGGAACGCTACGGTCATGGCTCGCCCAGCAGGCTCGAGTTGTTCGGGTTGGTCGGATCGGGCTGCCCGCTTTCGCTCAGCACGAGGCCCTCGCTCAGGACGATGCCTTCGCTCAGCACGAGGCCTTCGCTGAGCACGAGGCCTTCGCTCAACACCAGGCCTTCGCTCAGCACCAGGCCTTCGCTCAGCACGAGCCCACTGCTGAGCACGATGCCGATCGCCAGCGGCTTGCCATTGACACTGGCTTTGATCAGCGAGCTCGACAGCGTGGCGGTCGGGATGAACAAGCCGGTCTTGTTGCGGTAGGAGCTCGAACCTGGCAGCGACGTGCCGTTCATCACACCGCTCGTGACGAAGGTCTGGTTGGCAGCCGGCCCCTCGACGATCGACCTGACATACGTGTTGGCCGGCACTCCGGTTCCCGCCGGCCAGAAGGTCACCGTGCTGCGCCGCGCGGCGTTGCGCGCCCACAGCGAGGCGGGGGTCGTAGATCGGCTGGAACTTGGTGAACAAGCGCGGGGTTACCCAGCACGTAGTTGCCGCCGGCGAAGACCATGCTGCGACCAGGTGAAGGTCTCGCCGTTGATCGTCGTGGTCGGCGTGGGCATCGTCTTGCCGCTGCCGAGCATCGTGGCGCCGGCCGCGATCGTGCCCGCGTTGATCGCGCTCGCGACGTCGGTGCGCAGTGCCTTCGCGAGGCGCACCGCGCCTTCGACGTTCAGTAGTCCGGCGCCTTGATGCAACAGGCTGGACCCCGGCAGCGGCTGCGCCGTGTACTGCAGGATCGCCTTGATCAGCGGCGGCGTCAGCCCCGGGTTGGCCTGCAGCAGCAGCGCGGCCGCACCGGCGACGACCGGAGCGGCGATCGAGGTGCCGCTCAGGTGCATCAGCGTTTGCCCGGCCGGCTGCTGCGCGCGCCGCCGTAGGGCTGCGACAGCTCGGCGTAGGTGGCGGCCAGGTAGTTCCAGGAACCGCTGGCGCCTGAAGCTTGTCCGTCGCCAGCAGCGCCGACGATCTTGTTGCCCGGCGCCACGAGGTCCGGCTTGATCAGGTTGTCGACGCGGCGCACGCCGGTGGCATCGATATAGGAGCCGCGCGTCGGACCGTGCGAGCTGAAGAGATTCACCGTGTCGTCGGCGCGCGCGATCGTGCCCTTGGTGGTTGACCGAGCCCACGGTGATGACACGTCGGATCGTGGCCGGGCGAGCTCACGCGTGCCGAAGGCCTCGGCGCCGGTGCTCGACTTCGCCGAAGTTGCCGGCCGCCACGACCACCGTGATGCCGGCGGCAACCGCAGCTGCGCGCGGCGCGCGCCAGCGGATCGGTCAGGTAGGTCTCGGTCGAATCCGCGGCGAGGCTCAGGTTGATCACGCGGATGTTGTATTCCTTGGCGTGATAGATCACCCAGTCGATGCCCGCCAGCACGTCGGACAGCTGGCCGAAGCCGTCGTCGTCGAGCACCTTGACGTCGTAGAGGTTCGCGTTCGGGCGCGATGCCGGTCGAGTCCCTGGCCTGGTAGAAGCCGCGTCCGGCGGCGACCGATGCGACGTGGCGTGCCATGGCCGTAGCGCGTCAGGCCGGTTGCTCCCGTAGGCGTTGATCTTCGACTCGTAGGTCGGCCATCGACTTGCTGGCCGGGTAGAGCGAGGCCGACGCGTCGATACCGGGCGTCCAGTCCTTGGCGCCCGACCAGCGTGGCGTCACCGACCTTCTGGAAGTCCACCGCCTTCTTCACGCGCATTGTCTATGCCGTCGGCCGCGCTCAGGTTGTCGTGGACTTTATCGATGCCGGAATCGAGCACCGCGATGCCGATGCCGGTGCCGTCGAGGCCGCTGTAGGACGTGCTGCTGGAGTAGGTGCGCACGTCGGCATCGATGGTGCCGGTCGTGTATTCCAGCGCGCTCGCGGTACGCGCCGTCAGCCGGTTGGGCGAGATGCTCTGCACGTCGGTGCGAGCGGCGATCTCCGCCACCCGATTCGCCGGCAGCATCACCGACAGCGCGGCCACGGACACGTAGCGGAAATAGACCGATCCGCCTTTGGCGAGCACGTCGCCGCGCAGCGCGGTGAGATCGGGATCCGTGCTGCTGCTGACCACGAGCGCCTTGACGAAGCGCAGGCCCGCGATGTCCTTGGCCCAGCTCAGCTTGGGCGTGGTCGGCGCGGCGATCACCTGCTGCAGGTCGGCGGCGATCTTGCTCGCGGATGGACCTGCGCGTGCGCGGGCTGGGCGAGCGCTCGAACAGCGCGAGCGCGAAGAGAGCCGCCGGGCAGCAGCACTTTGGCGACCATTTCGGCCCAGCGACGCGCGCCGGCCGACGGATCGCGACGGATTCGCCGCGACGCCGTTGCGATTTGGGATCGGTACTGCGCAATGTTGTAGTGAGCATGGCCGCCTTTGTCTTGCAAATGAGTGAGTGGCCATGACTTCGCAAGCTTGGTGCCAGCCGATCCGGCCGATCTCGCACTCGCGTTCGCCGGAACGCGCGCCGCGGCGCGACATGCGCAACTTTCAGGGTCCCGGCACGAGCCTGCGTTCCTCAATGAAACGCCGCGTGGCGCGCCCGCGACGGAGACGTTGTCGTTGATATGACAGTGGAATTTTTTCGCATCGACCGTCCGCATCGACGTTCGGCCGACGTCCGCGCGCGGCGGCAGACATGCGCCGTAACACGGCACGCCGGCTAAGTGTGATGCACAGATACCGTGCCGATGAAACGTCGGCTCAGGCGGTCGCCGAGCGCAGCGGACGCCACGGGCGCGGCGCCCGGTAGAGCAGAAAGGCGACGACGCTCACGTTGAGGAGGTTCCAGGCGATGCCGTTGAGGAACGCGGCGCGATAGGAGCCGGTGAGGTCGAAGATCGCGCCGGACATCCAGCCGCCGAGCGCCATGCCGAAGAGCGTGGCCATCAGCACCGTGCCGACGCGCGCGCCGGCCTCCCTGCGGCGTGAAATATTCGCGCACGATCAGCGCGTACGCGGGCACGATGCCGCCCTGGAAGAGGCCGAAGAGCGCGGAGACGACATAGAGCGTGGTCAAGCCGCCGTCGAACGGCACGAACAGCAGCAGCGCCACGCCCTGCAGGATCGAGCCCAGCAGCAGCGTGCGCAGGCCGCCGATGTGATCGGAGATCCAGCCGAAGCCGAGCCGGCTCACGATGCCGAAGCCCAGCATCAGCGACAGCATCTCGGCGCCGCGCGCGGCGCCGAAGCCCAGATCGCCGCAGTAGGCGACGATATGCACCTGCGGCATCGACATCGCGACGCAACAGGCCGACGCCGGCGACGCACAGCAGCGCCTGCAGCGCGGCCGGCGAAAGCCGAGCGGGCGCTCGGACACCGAGCGCCGCGACGGGTGTCCCGACGCGGGGCCTTCGGCGCAGTGGGCTCGGAAGCCGGCGGCCGCGGCCGCAGCACGAACGCGAGCGGCAGCATCGCGACCAGGCAGAACACGCCGACGCCGATGTAGGTCTGGCGCCAGCCGACGCTGTCGATGAAATGCTGGAGGATGGGCGGCCACACGGCGCCGGCCGCGTAGTTGCCGCTCATGCAGATCGCGACGGCGATGCCGCGGCGGCGCGTGAACCACAGCGACGTGTCCGCCACCAGCGGCACGAACGTGGCCGAGCTGCCGAGAAGCCGATCAGCGCGCCTTGCGCCAGCGCGAACTGCCACAGGTTCGCGGCCGACCCGGCCGCGATGAAGCCTGCGCCCAGGCCCAGCGTGCCGAGTCATGACCGGCGACCATCACGCCGAAGCGATCCGACAGGCGGCCCATCAGGATGCCGCCGAAGCCGAAGCCGATCATCGTCAGCGTGTAGGGCAGCGACGCGTCCCCGCGCGCCACGCCGAACTCCGCCTGCAGGCGCGGCAGCACGACGGCGACCGAGTACATGCCCGACGCCGCCGATGGTCATCAGCAAGAGCGACACCGCCGAGCCTTGTCCAGGCGTAGGGCGATTCGACGCGCGCGGCGCGTGAGATCGTGCGTATCCATTTCGAGGGACCGGAACTTATCATAGGGTCCCTTTCGCGTTGGCCGCCCCCTTTGCCATGCCACGGATTCAAGCGCTGCCCGACCACCTCATCAATCAGATCGCCGCGGGCGAGGTCGTCGAGCGCCCTGCCGCGGCGCTGAAGGAGCTGCTCGAGAACGCGCTCGACGCGGGCGCGACGCAGATCGACGTCGATCTCGCGGGAGGCGGCATCCAGGCGCATCCGCGTCGCCGACAACGGCGCGCGGCATCGCCCGCGACGAGCTGGCGCTCGCCGTGGAGCGGCATGCGACGTCGAAGCTCGCGACGGCGGACGATCTCGACGCCATCGCGACGCTCGGCTTTCGCGGCGAGGCGCTGGCGTCGATCGCGGCGGTGTCGCGGTTTGCCCTCGCGTCGCGCGCGGCGGCGCGCCGCACGCATGGCGCATCGAGGTCGACGGCGGCACATGTCGGTCCGACGGCGCCGGCGGCGATTGCGGCCGGCACGACCGTGACGGTGCAGGAGCTCTACTTCAACACGCCGGCGCGGCGGAAGTTCCTGCGCACGGAAGCGACCGAATGGGGCCATTGCGACGAGGCGTTCCGCCGCATCGCGCTCGCGTATCCGGACGTCGGCTTCACGCTGCAGCACAACGGACGCCTGATGCATCGGCTGCAGGCGCACGGCCGGCGCGCGCGCGTCGCCGCGCTGCTCGGCGCGGCGTTCGTCGCAGGCGCCGCGACGGTCGATGCGGAGGCCGGCGCCGCTCCGGATCGCGGGCTTCGCGGTGCAGCCCGCCTACGCGACGCAGGTGTCGGGCGCAGTACGTGTTCGTCAACGGCCGCTTCGTCCGCGACCGCATGGTGGTGCACGCGCTGCGCGAGGCGTACCGGGACGTGCTGCATCACGAACGGCAGCCGGCCTACGCGCTGTGGCTCGACGCTCGATCCGCGGCACGTGGACGTCAACGTGCATCCGCAGAAGAGCGAGGTGCGCTTCCGCGAATCCGGCGCCGTCCACCAGTTCGTCCAGCACGCCGTGTCGCGCGCGCTCGCCGCGACGGCGGCCGTGCAGCCCGCGGTCTCGGCGGCGGCGAAGCTCGGCCTCGCGTCCGCGCGGGTGCCTCCGCTCATGCCCGACGCGATCCGCCGCTCCCGATCGGCAGCTGCCGCAGGCGCTGCCTACGGCGGGCCTCGCCAGGGAACGCATCGCGCTCGGGGCCGCCGAGTCCGCGGCGTTCTACGCGAAGCTCTTCGGCCCGCGCGAGGCGAACCGCGACGACCGGCCCGATCTGCCGGCCACCGACGACGCGCATCCGCTGGGCTTCGCACTCGCGCAGCTCCACGGCATCTACGTGCTCGCGCAGAACCGCGCCGGCGTCGGTGCTCGTCGACATGCATGCGGCGCACGAGCGCATCGTCTACGAACGCCTGAAGCGCGCGCTCGACGCGAGCGTGCCGGTGCAGCCGCTGCTGATGCCGGCGACGTTCACGGCGTCGCCGCTGGAAGTGGCGGCCGCGGACGAGCACGCCGAGACGCTCGATCGCCTGGGCTTCGCGATCACGATTCTCGGTCCGGCGACGCTCGCGGTGCGCGGCGTGCCCGCGCCGCTTGCCGACGCCGATGCGCGCGACGCTCGCGCGCGCGGTGCTCGCCGACCTCCGCGAATTCGGCGGCAGCGAGGTGCTGACGGCGCATCGCGACGAGCTCCTGTCGACGATGGCCTGCCATGCGCGCCGTGCGCGCGAACCGCAGCCTGACCGTCGCCGAAATGAATGCGCTGCTGCGCGAGATGGAAGCGACCGAGCGGGCGGGACAGTGCAACCACGGCCGGCCGACGTGGTACCAGCTGACGCTTGCCGATCTCGACCGCGTCTTCATGCGCGTGCTCGCATGAGGCGGCACGGCAGCACCCAAGCGTGGGGCACACCAATCCCGGCGGTGCTGCTGATGGGGCCGACCGGCTCCGGCAAGTCGGCGCTCGCCATGGCGCTCGCCGAGCGGCTCGACGTCGAAATCGTCAGCGTGGACTCGGCGCAGGTCTATCGCGGCATGGACATCGGAACGGCGAAACCCGACGCGCTCGATGCGCGCACGAGTGCCTCATCACCTGATCGACATCCTCGATCCCGTCGACGCGTATTCGGCGGCGCGCTTTCGCGCCGATGCGATGCGGACGATTGCGGCCGTCCGGGCGCGGAATGCGGTTCCGCTGCTGGTCGGGGGACGATGCTCTATTTCAAGGCGCTGCTGGAAGGACTTTCGAACTTGCCCTCGGCCGATCCCGCGTGCGCGCGCGCCTCGACGCGCGCGCCGCGACGGAAGGCTGGGGCGCGCTGCACGCCGAGCTCGCGCGGGTCGATCCCGTCACGGCGGCGACGACTGCAGCCACCTGGACGCGCAGCGCATCCAGCGCGCGCTCGAGGTGCACGAGATCGCGGGCCGGCCGCTCTCCGAATTGCAGGGCGCGCGCGAACCGGGGGCGGGCCGGGACCGACGATCGCGGTCGCGCTCATTCCGTCGGATCGCGCGAGCGTTGCACCGGGCGATCGCCGCGCGGTTCGACGCGATGCTCGCGGCCGGCCTCGTGTCCGAGGTCGCGGCACTGCGTGCGCGTGCATGCGCTGACTCCGGAGATGCCGTCGATGCGTTGTGTCGGTTACCGGCAGGCGTGGGCGTTTCTCGATGGCCGTATCGATGCCGCGACGCTCCGCGCGAGCGGAATTGCCGCGACGCGCCAATTGGCGAAGCGCCAGTTCACCTGGCTGCGCGCGATGCCGGCAACGGCGTTCGACCCGTCGGCGCCGCACCTTCCCGATACCGTGGCGGACTTCCTGGCGCACGAAGGGCTGACTCGCGCCTGACAGCGCTATGCTGCCGTGCAATAATCCATTTTTCGATCGGCGCCCGGGAAACCCGGGTCGCGGCCACCCGACCATGCATGCGCGTACGCTCTACGACAAACTCTGGGACGCCCATGTCGTCCGCGCCGAAGCGGACGGCACGTCGCTCATCTACATCGACCGGCATCTGGTCCACGAGGTGACGAGCCCGCAGGCGTATGAAGGGCCTCGCGGCTCGCGGGCCGCAAACCCTGGCGGGTCGCGTCGATCGTCGCCACCGCGGACCACAACACGCCGACGCAGCATTGGGACCGAGGGCATCCGCGACCCCATTTCGCGCACGCAGGTCGAGACGCTCGACGCCAACATCAAGGCGCACGGCGCCAAGGCGTATTTTCCATTTCGCGATCGCCGCCAGGGCATCGTCCATGTGATCGGCCCGGAGCAGGGCGCGACCCTGCCCGGGATGACGGTGGTCTGCGGCGACTCGCACACCAGCACGCACGGCGCGTTCGCGGCGCTGCGCGTTCGGCATCGGCACCTCCGAAGTCGAGCACGTGCTCGCGACGCAGTGCCTGCTGATGAAGAAGGCGAAGTCGATGCTGCGTGCGCGTCGACGGCGCGCTGCCGGCCGGCGTCACCGCCAAGGACATCGCGCTTGCGCGTGATCGGCAAGATCGGCACCGCGCGGCGGTACGGGCCATGCGATCGAGTTCGCGCGGCGCGGCCATCCGCGCGCTGTCGATGGAAGGCCGGATGACGGTCTGCAACATGTCGATCGAGGCGGGCGCGCGCGCCGGCATGATCGCCGTCGACGACAAGACGATCGAATACCTGCGCGGGCGTCCGTTCGCGCCGACGCGGCGAGCAGTGGGATCGCGCGGTCGCGCATTGGCGCACGCTCTCAGCGACGACGGGCGCGCGCTTCGACACCGTCGTGGTGCTCGACGCCGCGGCGCTCAGCCCGCAGGTCACGTGGGGCACGTCGCCGGAAATGGTCGTCTCGATCGACGGCCGCGTGCCCGACCCCGACAAGGAAAGGACGCCGGTCCGGCGCGACGGCATCGAGCGGGCGCTCGCCTACATGGGGCTCGACGCCGAACACGGCGATGACCGACATCGGGATCGACAAGGTGTTCATCGGCTCGTGCACCAACTCGCGGATCGAGGACCTGCGCGCGGCGGCCTGGCGTGGCGCGCGGCCGTCGCGTGGCGTCGTCCGTGAAGCTCGCGCTGGTGGTGCCCGGTTCGGGGCTCGTGAAGGCGCAGGCCGAGCGCGAGGGACTGGACCAGCGTGTTTCCGCGACGCGGGCTTCGACTGGCGCGAGCCCGGCTGCTCGATGTGCCTCGCGATGAACGACGACCGGCTCGAGCCGGGCGAGCGCTGCGCGTCGACGTCGAACCGCAATTTCGAGGGCCGGCAGGGCGCCGGCGGGCGCACGCATCTCGTGAGCCCGGCGATGGCGGCCGCGGCGGCGATCGCCGGCCATTTCGTCGACGTGCGTCGAGCTCGGTATGGACAGGCGGACCGATGGAACCGTTTCGCCTGCATCACCGGGCTGGTCGCGCCGCTCGACCGCGCCAATGTCGACACCGACTCGATCATCCCGAAGCAGTTCCTGAAATCGATCAAGCGCGTCGGGCTTCGGCCCCAACCTGTTCGACGCGTGGCGTTACCTCGACCGCGGCGAGCCGGGCATGGACAACGAGCACCGTCCGCGCAACCCGGACTTCGTGCTGAACGAGCCGCGCTACCAGGGCGCGAGCATTCTTCTCGCGCGCCGGAACTTCGGCTGCGGCAGCTCGCGCGAGCATGCGCCCTGGGCGCTCGCGCGACTACGGATTTCGCGCGGTGATCGCGCCGTCCTATCGCCGACATCTTCTACAACAACTGCTGCAAGAACGGCTTCCTGCCCATCGTCCTGACCGAGTCGCAGGTGGACCGGCTGTTCGACGCGGTCAAGGCGTTTCCCGGCTTCCGGCTCGTCATCGATCTCGAGCGGCAAACGGTGGCCACGCCAGGATGGCAGCATGTCGTTCGGCTTCGACATCGACGCCTTCCGCAAGCACCGCCTCGTCAACGGCCTCGACGACATCGGCCTCACGCTGCAGCACGCCGACGCCATCCGCGAATTCGAGGCGAAGCGCCTCGCCGATCTGCCATGGCTCGCCTAGGGCGATCGCGTTGAAGATCGCGATTCTGCCCGGCGACGGCATCGGCCCCGAGATCGTGGCCGAAGCCGTGCGCGTGCTGGACGTGCTGCGGCGCGGGGGCCTCGCGATCGAGAGCGACACGGCGCCGATCGGCGGCGCGGGCTACGACGCCGCGAAAGTGCCGCTCCCCGAGGCCACGCTCGCGCTCGCGCGCAACGCGGACGCCGTGCTGCTGGGCGCCGTCGGCGGGCCGAAGTACGACGCGCTGCCGCGTCCGCTGCGGCCGGAGCAAGGCATCCTCGGGATCAGGAAGGCGCTCGGCCTCTTCGCGAACCTGCGCCCGGCGCTTCTCTACCCGGAGCTCGCGGCAGCCTCGACGCTGAAGGCCGAGGTGGTCGCCGGGCTCGACCTCATGATCGTCCGCGAGCTCACCGGCGACATCTATTTCGGCGAGCCGCGCGGTCGCCGCAAGAACGCGGCGGGCGACGACGAAGGCTTCGACACGATGCTCTACAGCGTCCCGGAAATACGGCGGATCGCTCGCGTCGGGTTCGAGACCGCGCGCTCGCGCGGCAAGCGCCTGTGCTCCGTCGACAAGGCCAACGTGCTCGACACCAGCATCCTGTGGCGCGAGGTCGTGACCGCAATGGCGAAGGACTATCCCGACGTCGCGTTGACGCACATGTACGTGGACAACGCGGCGATGCAGCTCGTGCGCAACCCGAAGCAGTTCGACGTGATCGTCACCGGCAATCTTTTCGGCGACATCCTGTCCGACGAGGCCTCGATGCTCGCCGGTTCCATCGGCATGCTGCCCTCCGCATCGCTCGACGCTAACGGCAAGGGTCTCTACGAGCCGATCCACGGTTCGGCGCCCGACATCGCGGGTCAGGACAAGGCCAATCCGCTGGCGACGATCCTTTCGCTCGCGATGATGTTCCGGTACACGTTTGCGCGCGCGGACGTCGCCGGCCGGATCGAGCGCGCCGTTCGTGCGGTGCTGGCGAACGGCCTGCGCACCGGCGACATCGCGATGCCGGGCGAGCAAGATCGTCGGCACGCGCGCGATGGGCGAAGCGGTGGCCGCGGCGCTGGCGGCTTGAATGAATCTGCTGGAGACCGGAATAGATCATGCGTGTAGGTTTTGTCGGCTGGCGAGGCATGGTGGGCTCCGTCCTGATGCAGCGGATGCTCGAGGAGCGGGATTTCGATCTGATCGAGCCCACGTTCTTCACGACGTCGAACGTCGGCGGCAAAGGCCCGCGATCGGACGCGACACGCCGCCGCTCAAGAATGCGACCGACCAGAAGGCGCTCGCCGCGCTCGACGCGATCGTCACCTGCCAGGGCGGCGACTACACGAACGACGTGCTGCCGAATCTGCGCGCGTCCGGGTGGAAGGGCTACTGGATCGATGCGGCGTCCGCGCTGCGCATGAAGGACGACGCGGTGATCATGCCTCGACCCCGTCAACCGGGACGTGATCGACGCCGCGCACGCGAAGGGCGTGAAGAATTTCATCGGCGGCAACTGCACGGTGACCCTCATGATGATGGCGCTCGCCGGGTTGTTCCGGCACGACGCCATCGAGTGGATGACCTGCATGACGTACCAATCGGCCTCCGGCGCCGGCGCGCAGAACATGCGCGAGCTCCTCGTGCAGATGGGCGAGGCGCACATGGCGGCGCGCGCGGCCTGCTCGAGGATCCGTCGTCGGCGATCCTCGACATCGACCGCGAGGTGGCCGGCATCCTGCGCGATCCGAACTTCCCGAAGGAGCACTTCGGCGTCCCGCTCGCGGGCAGCCTCATTCCCTGGATCGACCGGGACATGGGCGACGGAATGAGCCGCGAGGAGTGGAAGGGCGGGGCGGAGACGAACAAGATCCTCGGCCGCGACCACGGATCGGGAAGCGCGCGATCCCGGTGGATTCCATTTGCGTGCGCATCGGCGCGATGCGCTGCCACAGCCAGGCGCTGACCATCAAGCTCACGCGCGACATCCCGCTCGCCGAGATCGAAGCGATGCTCGCCGCCGGCAACGAGTGGGTGCGCGTCATCCCCAACACCTGCGCCGACAGCGTCCGGCGGCTGACGCCGGCCGCCGTGACCGGATCGCTGGAAGTGCCGATCGGCCGGCTGCGCAAGCTCGCGATGGGCAGCGAGTACCTCGGCGCGTTCACCGTGGGCGACCAATTGCTCTGGGGCGCCGCCGAACCCTTGCGGCGCATGATACGGATTCTGCTCGGGCACTGACGGGCCTCTTTGCGGCGGTTCAACCGCGGTTCGGCGCCGACGTGCTGTTTGATGACGTTTCGTGGCTTCGCGCAAGCGTCGCCGTCGCGCGGCCGCCGGGCGTGCAGGAACGAAATGCAACAGCGAAGGCAGTGGGCCGGGTTGCCGTTGTGGCCTACATGCGGTACAAGATCTAGCGCGGATCGAGCCGCGCCATGCTAGCGCTTGCGCCCCGCATTGAGGACCTTCCGGTAGTCGGTGTGGCGCCGGCACGGGCGACGCCGCGAAAACTCAAGCTAATACCGAGGTTTAGCTTGCGTCGCTAAACCCATGATGTTATGTTAGCTTGCACAATCCGAATTCTCGGAAGGGGCCCGCATGCGAGCAAAACCCATCCTTTCATTGACCCTGCTGGCCGCAGCGCTTGCCTTGCCGGGCACGGCGGCCTCGGTAGGCTTGGGCAAGATGACCTTGCAATCGTCGCTCGGTCAGCCACTGTCGGCGCAGATCGAACTCACGTCGGTCACGAACGAAGACTTGGGTTCAGTCACTGCACGCATCGCGGATTCGTCGCTCTATCGCCAAAATAGCCTCACGTACCAGAGCGTCCTGTCGCGGGCGCGCGTCGCAGTCGAACGTCGGCCCAACGGCGAAGCCGTCCTCAAGGTCACCACGAGCTCCAGTGTCGTCGAGCCGTATCTCGACCTGCTGGTCGAGGTCAACTGGGCGTCGGGTCGCGTCGTGCGCGCCTACACGTTCCTCCTCGATCCTCCAGGCATGCCCGCCGCCCCGGCGATCGAACCCGTGACGCCTCCGCGCGCCGGAACCGGCGCTGCAGGCGCTTCGGCCGCCGCGGCCACCGCGCCGGCGCGTCCGCCGCGAGAGCGGGCGCCAGTGCCGGAGCGTCCGGCAACAGTTATACCGTCCGGCGCGGCGATACGCTGTCGCGGATCGCCGGCGAAACGAAGCCGCCGGGTGCAACGCTCGAGCAGATGCTGGTCGCGCTCTTCAACAGCAATCCGTCCGCTTTCGACGGCAACATGAATCGCCTGCGCGCCGGCGCGATCCTCAACATTCCCGAGCGCCGAGCAGAAGCCACCGCAGCGCAGCCGGCGCGAAGCCGCGAAGACCGTGCGTCTGCAGGCCTCGGATTGGCGCAGCTATCAGGACAAGGTCGCGGGGGCAGCGCCGCCGTCGGAAGGCGCGGGCGCTCGCGTCGCGGGCGGAAAGATCGGTACGACCGTCGAAGAAAAGGTCCCCGCCGCTGCGCCGGGTCGCGATCAGCTCAAGGTGTCGCCGCAGGCCGGCAAGGGCGCGCCGGGTTCCGCGGCAGAAGAAGTGGTGTCGCGCGACAAGGCCCTGAAGGAAGCGCAAGCGCGCATCAACGACCTCGAGAAGACGTTGAAGGACCTGCAGAAGGCGCTCGAGCTCAAAGGACAGCCTGGCGGCGCGCAAGTGGCGCAGGCGGGCAAGGCGCCGGAACCGGCGAAGGCCGAGCCGCCCAAGGCCGGCGTCCCCGCGCCCGAAATGAAGGCTCCCGAGCCGCCGAAGGTCGAGCCGCCCAAGGTCGAGCCGCCCAAGGTCGAGCCGCCGAAGGCCGAGCCGCCGAAGGTCAGAGCCGCCCAAGGTGGCCGTCCCTGCGGGGCGTCGAGCCGCCGAAGGCGACACCCCCGCCAAGGCGCCCGCGCCCAAGGCCGACGGCGCGCAAGGCGCCGGCCAAGGAATCGTCCTGGTTCGACGATGTCTTCGGCAGCACGCCAGGATGGGTCATCGGCGGTGGCGCGTTCGCCGCGCTGGCGGGCGTCGCGGCGCTGATCGCGGCGCGGCGACGCCGGACCGTCAAGTTCGAGGACAGCATCATCGGCGGCACCGACATCAAGACCAACACCGTGTTCGGCTCGACGGGCGGCGGCGTCGTCAATACGGGCGAGAATTCGCTCGCCACCGATTTCAGCCGCGAAGGTCTCGGCAGCATCGATACGGACGAAGTCGATCCGATCGCCGAGGCCGAGGTGTACCTCGCCTATGGGCGCGACGCGCAGGCCGAGGAAATCCTCAAGGACGCGCTCAAGAAGGATCCGAACCGGCAGGAGATCTACCTCAAGCTGCTCGAGATCCACGCCCAGCACAACAAGCCGTCGGCCTTCGAGACGGTCGCGGCGGAGCTCTATTCCGTTTCGCAAGGCAAGGGCGAGGCCTGGCAAAGGCCGTCACGCTCGGCCGCCAGCTCGACCCCAACAATCCGATGTTCGGTGAAGGCGCGGCTGCAGCCGCCGCGGCCGCCGCGGCCGCGGGCGTCGGCATCGGCGCCGCGCATCTTGCCGCCACCCCTGAAAAGCCAAGGACGTTCCGCGCTCCGGCGGTGGCACGTCGTCCGCGATCGCGAAGGAGCTCGAAGGCGACAACGCGCTCGATTTCCGGTTCGACGAGGACGTATCGATCTCGCGCACGGGCAACACAACCAGGGCGCAGATCGAGGCGATCGACGCCGCCGAGCGCGAGTTCGAGGCATCCGCGAAGGACCTCGCAGGCGGGGCCAAGGCGGCCGGCAAGCAGGCGGCGCCGGCATGAAGCCGGCGCGGCGCCTGCGCCCTCGAGCGATCTCGATTTCCGCCTCGATCCCCACACCGGCGGGATGCTCGACGACGCAGCGGCAAAGCAGAGCCAAGGACGAGCCCATTTCGCCGGCGCTGGCGCGGCCGCAGGCGGCGATCGATCTCGACAAGCTCGACCTCGCGTTCGGCCCCGAGCACGCAACGTTCGAGGACCCGACGCCCTCGGTGCTCGACGGGCAATGGCACGATGCCGCGACCAAGCTCGATCTCGCCAAGGCCTATCAGGAAATGGGCGATGTCGAAGGCGCCCGCGAAATTCTGCAGGAAGTGCTGCACGAGGGCGACGAGACGCAGAAAGCCGAAGCCCAGGTGCTGCTCGCGAAGCTCGGCTGAGCACGATTCACGCGCAGTCGGCGGGCGGCGGAAGCGACATCCGCCGCCCGTTGCATTTCACCGCGCGCGTGCGGCGACTCCCGCCCTGTGACGCATGACCATGCGCATCGCCCTCGGACTCGAATATTGCGGCCGGACGTTCACCGGCTGGCAATCGCAGCCGGACGGCCGCGGCGTGCAGGACGCGCTCGAGCGGGCACTCGCGGTGATCGCGGATGCGCAGGTCCGCACGGTCGCGGCGGGCCGCACCGATACCGGGCGTGCACGCGACGATGCAGGTGGTTCATTTCGACGTCGAGGCCGCCCGCCCGGACACGGCGTGGGTGCGTGGCGTCAATTCGAACCTGCCGGCCGACGTCGGTGTGCTCTGGGCGCGTCCGGTGGCCGGCGAATTCCAGTGCGCGCTTCGACGCCGTCCGCCGCCACTACACCTACCTCCTGTGCGCGCGCGACGTCCGCCCGGCGCTCTCCGCCGGGCGCGTCGGCTGGTACCATCGGAGCCTCGATGTCGCGGCGATGCAGGAGGCCGCCAGCGTGCTGGTCGGCACGCACGACTTTTCCGCCTTCCGGGCCGCGGAATGCCAGGCGAAGTCGCCGACGCGCACGCTGTGGATTGCCGCCATCACGACGACCTTCGAACACGTCCGCTTCGAATTCTGCGCCAATGCGTACCTCCACCACATGATCCGCAACATCGTCGGCGCGCTGGTGTATGTCGGCGCGGGCAAGCAGC
>ERZ1370068.6441-contig-5424_pt1 | contig 59457 bp, 70 predicted proteins | sample MGYA00561227_ERZ1370068 | MGnify/ENA primary metagenome ERZ1370068 (study PRJEB38410, sample SAMEA6850437) | metagenome | study: Metagenomic assessment of the ecological functions of the soil: analysis of the soil microbiota associated with the... | reverse complement strand
GTATGCTTCGTTCAGTTACGTATTGCTACAGCGCGATCGCACCGCTTCGTGTCCTGCCCGAAATCGTCGCAGCCTGCGGCGAAGTGCCTGTGATGCTCGACAGCGGCGTGCGCCGCGGCACGGATGTCATCAAGGCGCTCGCACTTGGGGGCAAGGTTCGTATTCCTGGGCAGATCCTTCGGCTACGCGGCAGCAGCGGCCGGCGTCGAGGGCGTGCACCATGCCTTCCGCATACTTCAGTCCGAGATCGACCGCGACATGGCGATGCTCGGCATCAACTCGCTCGGCGAACTGACGCCGGACTTCCTGCATCGCGCCGGCAGGTGATCAGCTCGCACTGGCGGATTCGCCGGGGACCACCGGGTTCTGAGTAACCCGGAGATTCGCCACGTCGAGAATCCGCCAAGAACATTCCATATCCTGGGCTCACATGGATGGAGTAGGATCGCTCCATAGCCATTTCGTTGACGGGAAGTTTTGGTTATGCACCGGCGGTCGTTCATCCGGCAGCCTTGCTACCGGATCATCGTGCTTTCGCGCGCGTCGCCCGCTCAATCCATACGCAAGGTTTACCGGATCGGAATCTTTGGTATGGCTGTCACTTCCGAGGTGATGGCGGGCCGCAGCCGCGGGCCTTCAGCGCTCGCGTTCGTGCGCGGGAGTGCGCGAACTGGGCTACGTTTTGTGGAACATTTTGTGACGGAGGTGCGCGGTGCGGAGGGCAAGCCCGAGCGCTTCCCGCAAATCTCCGCGCATGAGCTGGTCGATAGCCGGGTTGACGTGATCGTCGCTCAGGACCGGCGCTGCCTTCGCTTAAGCAAGCGACCTCGACCATCCCTATCGTCATGGCGGCCTCCGGCGACCCGAAGTGGGCATGGGGTATGTCCAAAGCCTTAGCCGTCCACGGGGGCAGCATTACGAGGCCCGAGGCCTGCAATCGCTAGACACTATGCGGGGAAGCGGCTCCGAACTGCTCAAGGAGGAGCTTGTTCCGGTGCGTCACCCGTGGCCGTGCTCAGGGATGTAGACAACCTGCTGTTCTGGAAGTCTGCCAGAAACTGCAGAGGCCCGATCCCGGGCGTGGAAAGGTGCTGTCGTTTGAGAAGTACGAGACGCTGGCAAATCGAGGGAGCCTTAAAAGCTGCGACCGACGCACATCAGGAGCGATCCTCGTTGACGCAGGTCCGGTCCTCTTTTGTGCAACGGGTAATCAATCTCACGACCACCAAAGACTGCTTGGACTCACCATCCCGCCGTCGCTGCAACTGCGCGCAGACGAGTTGATTCAATAATCGATGTTGGCGCATCATCGAATGGAATCGTCACGTCAGATGCCTGGAAGACCCGCCGGCTGGTTCGGGTCGACTGCGGGCAAAGGCTTAACTCGGCCCAAAAGTGGCCCTGGCCGACTACGAATCATTGCACGAACGCCGATGCCCTATTCGATCACCCGGTCTGCGCGCAGGAGCACCGATTGTGGAATCGCAATCCCGAGTTGGCGCGCAGTCTTCAGATTCACCACCAGCTCGATCTTGGACGACTGTTCGACCGGAAAGGTCAGCTGGCTTCGCACCTTTTAAGATTTTGTCTACATAGGGCGCGGCCCTGCGGTATTCCTCGCGGAGGTTTATGCCGTAACCAACCAGCCCGCCCTCGACCGCTTCGTCGGCAGAACGCATAAGCTGTAGGAGGCGCTGTGGCGCGGCAAACGCGATGATGGCGGCTCGTTTATCAAATGTGACCGGGTCTGCCATGCTGATAAGTGCTTGCGATCGCTCCCGCAAAACCAGCAGTGAAGTGCACTTTTCCAAATCATCAGGACCTTGAAACGGTAGTGACTGGATCTTGCACGCCAAGTGAAATCGCCGCCGCTTCCAGCTGCTTCGGTGTAATGCTGTTGTTCTTTGCGTTCCAAATAGCGCCGACGCGGGACAGGCTCGGCACCATCTCTTTCAGCAGCTGCAGCCGCTTGCCATACATCGTTGGATCGAAGTTGATCGAGGTGCCGGTGACATTTCCCTCCGGACGCGCCGAGATTGCGAACATGATTAAATCCGATTGGATCGGACGTAATCGCCATTACGATGGGGATGGATGAGGTCGCTCGTTGTGCGGCGCTAATGGCAGCTGGCGTCACCGCCACCAGAACGTCCGGCTTCCAGTCACGAGCTCCCCGCGCGAGCTCGCGCAGCGCGCTCGGTTTCCCTTCCGCTTACGCGAACCTCAATCACGACGCCCCTTTCCGGGGCATAGCCCAGTTCCTGCAATGCCTGCCAGAAGCCCTGCGCCTGCGGGCGTTGTGCGGCGTACCCGCAAGACAGAACCCGATTCGCAACCCGGATCTCTGGTTGCTGCGCCTGCAAGCAAGGTTGAGGAGCAAAGAGCCCGCCGAAGAGGGCGAACACAGCGATCACGCGGCGACGATTCAACTTGTGCTCCACAGCTCAAATTGATTGACCGGATTGTACGCCGGCTATCGAAATGAACATGCGCAGCCCCGCATCCAGACCTGAATCTGCGTTTGCCGGACGTTTGTCTGGAATGTCTGCGTAGGGTCGGGTATGGCCGAATTGTCGCCGCCGACGCTTGACGGCGGCTCTACGATCCACTCCGGCCCTTCGCGCGTCGATGGCCGCAGCACGCCGATCAGCGCTACGCTCCGGTCGTAACGCTTCAATGCCGGCGACCGGCCGAAGCGAGCGATCAGCCCGCCCATGTTCAGAAATCTGTTACAGACCGGTATCAGAAGAGGCAGCGCTGATCGAAGGTCACCCGCCCACCTCAACCGGAAAGACACCCGCAACCGGGCGCTCAGGTGTGGCAAGGTCGAGCACCGCCGGCGCCCGGTTGACGCCTGCGGAGGTTCTAGCCTGCAACGCAGGTGGCCGGCAAGCCAATGAACGGCAGGGCATCGGCTGGCTCGATGGCGCAGATTGCAGGAAAAAGGGCTGCGTTTGCGACGGAAGTCTCCTGTCACCGCCATCGGCAGCAGAAGATTCGATGACGCTGGCGGGGCAAAGCGACCTCCAACACCAGCATGATACGGTTGCTCGACCAGAAACGGGCGCTTATCCTACCCATGGTTACTATGCTCCGCAGGTCAGCGCGCGGTCCACGAAATGATGCGATCGCCACGAGTTTCTCTTCCGTCTCGGACGCAGACGTCGACTGTCGATGGTGCTCCGCGTGCGGCGTCGCTTCATCGTCCAGCAACCACGCGTGGACGAGCCACACAGCAGTCTCAGCGAGGAGCGCGAGCCGGCCATCAGTTCAGCCAGGTTCTGAATTCATCCGCACCGCGCCGCCGAGGCGCATCGCACTGGACATCGACCCGCGCGACGACGCCCGCAGAAACGCGAAGCGGATCGCCGTGGCGGACCAGGTGGCGTCATCAGCCGGGTCCTGTGCCGCTACAGGCCATCCAGCGAGCCGACGTCATCAAGGCCGGCGGCGGCATTCGCACCAGGCGTCATCCAGACAGTGACCCGCCCGGGCGTGTCCCTCGCTCGGGGTGTGCGAGACGAGATGGAGCGCCGCTTTCATCACGATCTTGCGCGAGTGCGGATCCATGCTGAGCCCTCCACTTGGTGCAGTCTGCAGGAACGTCAACGCCCGCGCCTATACGGTCGGCCCATCATCGTGTTTGGATCTGGAGGCTTTACGCCCGCCACGCCGGAAGGAAGGCGGCTCCTGGCACATGAGCTGACGCACGTTTTTCAACAGGGCGGGCCCGGCGCGCATGTCGATAACGCACCTCGGACGTGGCTGCAGCGGGAGAAGAAAGGCCCGGACGCGAAGAAAACCGCCAAAGGCCGATCCCAAAGTCGGGCCGCGAAAGAGCTGCAGGACAAGTTCGGCATCAAGGAATTCACTGAAGAACCTGATGCGGCCTGGACCGTGTCGCAGTTGAACGCGCTCGAGCTGCGGCTTCTCCTGAAGATGAGCAAAGCCAGAGCAGGAGAAACTCAAGGGTGTGACGCTGCATCGCGTGAGGAGTCGCGTCGCCTCCCGGACTGGACCCGGGCATCTGTGCCGGGAGACTGGTTGGCACCAGCTTCATGCAGTTCACGGCGAAGGGCTTCGGCCGCAGCACGCCGCTCCACGGGCTGGCCACCTCCTGAGGGCACAGCGCTGTTCGAGAAGATCGGTACAAAGTCGAGGCGGCCGATGGAAACCGCGGCAATGAAAGAACATCCCGACGGTCGCACCGCTGGAATGATTGCCGACATATCCCGGCCGTCCAGGGAACCGCCGTGGCCCTCAGAGACAGTGACGATGACGATAGCGACGCAAAAGCGGCGCTCCTCGATGACGTTGTGATGGCGTCAGAAGTGATCGGATGGGACCGGAGATCGGAGGCGCGAGCAATGCTGCGGGGCCTCTGGCTGGCTACGGCTCGACAGGGTCGAGACCGTCAGGGCCTCGCGAAGGCCGGGCAAAGGCCTTCACGAATTCGTCGGGCTGGTGAACGCCCACAAGCTCGCGAAGGCGGTTTCAGGCCCCGTTCACAAAAGAAGTACGTCGTTCAACTGGCCGGCCAAGCCCAATGAGTTCCTGGTGGTACTTATGCGGCGTAGCTGCGCCGTCAGGCTTCATGAAGCGCGCGGCCAAACCCCTGTTCGACTGGTTTGAAAAGGGCAGCCACCTTCGATGAGTGGCTGGCGCCTCGAGCATAGTACGCCGGTCTTCCCCTGCTCTACACTCAGGCGGTCCCGACGACGGCAAGCGATCCGCACCTTGTCGTGTTCAACGCGCCGCTGGCCACCGCCTTGGGTTCGATGTGGCGGTCCTCGATTCGCCGCACGGCGCCGCGTTGCGACAAATGTGCGCTTCGCTGGCGATCTGTTCGGCGACAAGCGCGTTTGCATCCGAACCTGGTGTGTTCACACTAACTGAGGCCCGAGCTGCGGGAAACAGCTCGCGAACCTGACGTGGTGATCGGGCGTTCAGCGTCTCTGAGGACGGTATCCGCCCGAGCGGCGATGCGATGACGCGCTGGCATGCTTTCGGCATCGCTGTGCGAGTGCCGATGCGCTAAGGCCCACGCCAGCTCCGTGAAGCGCTGCCTTCGCCGATTTCTATGACCTGATCGTAGTAGGGTCACCGTCGGATCTGAGGTCGATCTCGGCCGTAAACGGGGGCCGATTTGCTACGACGGATGATCGCTGCCGGGACTGCCACCGCCCGCATACATACACGCAATGCCGGCACGCCGGTGCTCGATACAAGCGCAACTGGCCAGCACGTTTCTCGCGGATATTCCGCCGTTGCAGAAGCGGTTTGCGTCTTCCTGAACAACATCCCGGCGCACCGCTGGTCAGGGCGTCGTCTAGCAGATAGTTCGGCCATGGCATCAGCTGGCCTTCCCCGCCTGTGCGGCAACGAGCGTCTTCTTCGGGTTGATCAGCGTGCGGCGGCCGTCCGAGCGTCTTGTCGGCGTTGTCGCGGATCAGCGCGATCACTTGGCTGGGCGCCAGTTTCGGATTGACCGCGAGGATCTTCGCGGCCAGGTTCACGACCTGCGGTGACGCCATTGACGTGCCAGACTCGGCGAGCTTTTCGCCGCCCGGGATCACGCTCTCGACTTGATAGCCGTTGGCGTGCACCTTGACCGTCGGGCCATAGCTCGTGAACGAGGCTTCGTCTCCGGCCTTGTCGACCGCACCGACTGTGAGCAAGTTGGGAAGCACGATGCCCGGCCGGGATGTCCTCGACGAAGGAGGCGTCCTGGTTGCTGTTTCCCGCGGCGGTGACGAACAGGATATCGGGCGCGCTTGCGAAAGCCTTGGTGAGCGCATCCTTCTGGATATCGAAGTACTCGCGCGCGATCGCCTTGCGCTCGTCGGGCGTCTTGCCGATGTTGCAGAGCTCGAGCGCGTCGCTCGATGCCTTTCACGCTGCCGCCCCAGCTCATGTTCACCACGCGCACGCCCTGCTGCCTGAAGAAGTCGACGTACGGACTGCGCGTTCCTGGCCTCGCGCAGCGTGAGCTCGCGCGTGGGACAGGGATCAGGGATCAGATGCCAGTCGAATTCGATGCGGCCCACGACGAGGCGCGCATAGGGATTGCCGGCGACCGCGATGCCGGCGACGTGCGTCCCGTGCATCCAGTTGCCGGCCAGGCCGATTTCCTCGACGAACGCCTTGTATTCGTCCGGCTTGAGCGCCGACATATGGCTCTTGATCTCACTCGCCTCCGGGGCTGTCGATGTTCGACTGAAGGTCGGAGAAGCCCTTGAGGTACGACTTGAGCTGCGGCACCTTGCTCTTCAGCGCGTCGGGAATCGCTTGCAGCTCGCCCTTCGCGGGTTCGAGAAGCGATCGAACGCGATGACGCGGCACGCTGCCGTTGCGCCGTCGCGCAGATTGGTCGGGAAGAGCTTGGTGTCCACGCCGCTGTCCCATACCGCGATCTTCACGGGCGCGTATTTGCCGCTTGCAGGCAGCGTCACAGCGCGCGCAGCCCAAATGTCCGGCTTGTCGACCTTGTGTGCGGCGAGGTAGGCGGTCCAGGCATCGACCAGCGTTGGCTTCAGCGGCAGAATGTAGTTGTACGCGTACTTGGTGCGCACGAGTGCAGGTGCCGAGTCGGACGATAGCGAGCCGTTCTTGTCGACGGAGGCTGCAGCACCTCGCGGACGTTGCCGATCAGGCGCCCTTCGCCGAGCAGCTCGGCGCCGGCCTTGATCTCCTTCGCCTCGTTGGCGACCACGTCGTAGGGTATGAGCGCGAGCTCGCCCTTGATCGACTGCGCGGCCGCGGCCCGGTACGCAGCCGAGGTCCGGTCCGCGCTGGCTTGCACGCCGGCGACAATCGCACGTGTGGTAATCCCGGAGAGCAGCTTGTCGGCCGGCTTGTCCTCGAGCGCCTTGACCTGCGCGACTCGCGCCAGAGCGGCCTGGTAGTCGCCATCGAGCATGTCGAGCTGTGCGAGCTCGCCCAGGATCTGGCGAAGCGTGGCCTTGTCTTCGATATCGTACTGCGCAAGCACGCTTTCGAGGTCTCGGCGCACCTCCCGGCGAACGGCTTGAACTTGGCGTCGTCGCGGACTCATGTCCTCGATCTTGCCGTCGAGCTTGTAGCTGAAGCGCGGCAGGTCGGCCGCCTTGTCGATGCGCTTCTTGCCCTGGGCGATAGCGCCGCCGGCGAGCAGGAATGCGAGGACCAACACGAACAGTCTGGCTGACACGAATGGACCCTCCGGGTGGCAGTTGATAGCGATTCGCTGTGAAGGAGATTGTACGGTCTGAAACTTAAGCCGGTATTAAAGGGGGCGTCCGAGGACGGAGCATCGATCGTGGATGCGATAGGATAGGACTCCGGATCATGCAGGGAGAGGCCCGTCGTGGCGACGTCGGCGACCGAACGCAGACTGGCGGCGATCATGGTGGCCGATGTCGCCGGTTTCAGCCGCCTCATGGAGCGCGACGAGTCGTTGACCTTTGCGCGGCTGCGGCAGTTGCGCGAGGAAGTCACGCATCGCAAGGTCAGGGAGCAGGGCGGTCGCCTCGTGAAGACCACGGGCGACGGTTTCCTGGCCGAGTTTGCGAGCGCTACGGCGGCGGTGCGGTGCGCGCTCGACATCCAGCGCGACCATGATCGCGCGCGAAGCCGGGCGCAGCGCCGACACGCGGATTCGCCTGCGCATCGGCATCAATGTCGGCGACATCATCGTCGACGGCGACGATGTGGCCGGCGACGGAGTCAATATCGCCGCGCGCCTCGAGCCACTCAGCGCCCCGGACGGCGTCTGCATCTCCGCCTCCGTTCAGGAGCAGCTTCACGACGATCTCGGTGTAACGCTCGTCGATCTGGGAGAGCAGAAGCTCAAGAACATCACGCGGCCGATCCGCGCCTTCGCGGTCACGCTTGCAGGCGTGTCGGATCCGGCGCATGCGCGCGGACTCCGCTCCTGCGGTGCGGGCGTTTGCCGAATTCCCCTCGATCGCGGTGCTTCCCTTCGTCAACCTGAGTCGCGACGAGGAGAACGAATACTTCGCGGACGGCCTGGCGGAGGAGCTTCTGAACATGCTCACGAAGATCCGGGGTTTGCGGGTGGTGTCGCGTACGTCCGCCTTCTCCTTCAAGGGCAAGGACATCGACATTCCAACCGTGGCGCGGAGATTGAACGTCGCAATGATCCTCGAGGGCAGCGTGCGCAAATCGGGCAAGCGAGTGCGCATTGCGACGCAGCTCATCCAGGCGGCCACCGACTCGCACCTCTGGTCGGAGACCTATGATCGGACACTCGAGGACATTTTCGCGGTACAGGACGACATCGCACAATCGGTGGTGAAAGAGTTGCGAACCGCGCTAGTGGGCGAGCGCCCGGATGCCGCGGCGCGTGCGCAGGCGAAGGCCGATGTCATCGCGGCGGCGAAGGGACGGAGCAAGAACGCGGAAGCGCATCGAGCTGTATCTGCGAGGCGCAATTCCTGGTGGAACGACACACGCCGGATGATACGGCGAAAAGTATCGAGTACTTCCGGAATGCACTCGAGTTCGATCCGCAGTACGCGCTGGCCTGGGCCGGGCTGGCGGGCGCCTACTCCAACCAGGCAGGGTTTGGCTGGGCGCCACTCGCAGAGACCTTCGAGCGCGCCAGGGCAGCGGCGCAGCGCTCCTGGATCTGGAGCCCGATCTGTGCGAGGGCCACGCCGAACTGGGATGGATTCGGATGACCTACGATTGGGATTGGCGGGAAGCAGACGCGTCTTATGCGCGCGCGTTGGAGCTCGCGCCGGGGAATCGCCCCATTGTGACCGCCGCCTCGCTCCTGGCGGACAATCTGGGACGCACGGAAGCTGCCGTTGCACTGGCTCGCCGGGGAGTGGAGCTCGACCCGCTCAACGCCGTTGCTCAGGGGAACCTCGGGCTCCGATGCCTTAACGCCGGCCTCCTGGAAGAGGCCGCGGCAGCGTCGACCGTGCGCTCAAGCTCAATCCGCGGTGCGGACTCGTGTACTGGGCGCTCGGCACAGTGTACCTCGAGCAAGGGCGGCCCGAGGAAGCGCTCGGCGCCTTTCAGCGCGAGGAAATGGAGAGTCTCCGCCTGCTAGGGCTCACCTCGGCGCAGCATGCGCTGCGGACGACGATTGGAGTCCGACGGCCGCGCTGCAGGAATTGGTGGAGAAGGGTGCTGCAGACAGCGCATTTCAGATTGCGCAAGCATTCGCCTACCGGGGCGAGGCCGATTCTGCATTCGCGTGGCTCGAGCGCGCGTTCGCCCAGCGCGATCCGGGGCTAAGCAATATGCAACAGGACCCCTTGCTGCGCGATCATCCCACGCCAGCCCCCGGTGGCGTAGCCCTTCCTGAAGGCAATGGGGCTCGCCCGGGATGATTGCTCGTCGCGCTCCCGGCCACGTTACGGTGTGTTGCAGTTTGCCGACGCGCCCGTACGCGATTCGAGCGATAATGCGGCCCACATGATCAACGATCGATCATCGCCCGCACGGGCCGCCCGCCGTGGCAAGCACTTTTCATCGTACCCGGCGTCGCGCTCGCCACGCTCGGCGGCGACGAAGAGGCGTCCGTTCGGGCCGACCGCGTCCGTCTCAAGGGGGCTGTCGCTCGGTTCCGGCGAAGTGCCACAGCGGTTCGCGATACACGAAATCAGGCGCGCAGTCCAGCGGAACGTCGGTTCGGCAATACGTTTCCCCTGCCGGCAAGGTCTTCGCCGTCGCATGGCAAGGTCCCATGCTGCGCCCGATCTGGGAACAGCTGCTCGGTCCGTACTTCGACCGTTACACCCGCGGCGGTCACGGCGAAGCGCGTGAAAGCGCGCGCCGGTGGAGATACGCGACGCCTCCCTCAGCCCAGATGCTCTCGGGCGGACACCCCCGTGCATTCTCGGGCCGCGCCTACGTGCCGGACTCTCGTGCCGCAGGACGTCGATGCGGACGCTCTGCAATGAGCGTCGCCGGGCCACCCAAGACGCGAGATTACGCCCCCTCGGGGGTGTGGGGCACACCCATGAGCGTCGCCGAGGCCGCCCCAAGACGTTACGCCCCTCGGGGGGGTGTGGGGGCACACCCATGAGCCCGCCGGGCCTGGGGCGAATACCGGGCTTGCGCAGCGCGAAGGTACTCCAGTGAGAGAGCTCGCTCGCATGTCGCAGCGCGTCCGTTGTCGCGCTGTGCGCAGTTGCCCTCCCCACGCTCGCCAGGATGCGGAGGCGGTGGTGGCAGCGTTACGCCCGCGCACGCTCGGTGCAGAACACGCAGGCGATCGTCGTCGCTGTCGGCCCCGTCGACAATATTGTCAATTTGCTGTTCACGTCGGTCACGATCTGCGTGCCGGGCTGACAGTACCGGATTGTACCAGACGATTGGCAACATCACGATGGACGCCTGCCGTTCCACCGGCCTCCGAGGTCGTCGCGTCGCCTGCCGGCTCAATTCGGCTGCACTGCCGCTGCCTACAGCCAGACCCGGACGCTGCCGGCACCCCGATCGTCGAGTGCGTGCAATTCATCCTGACGGCTTTTCGTGGGGCCCGGTCAGGCTCGCCGACGACGTCAGGATTGCCGGCAAGAGTGCGGGTTCGGTTCCGATCCAGGTGATCGGGGACCCGGCGTATTCGAGCATTCCCGCCAAGCTGCTCCAGCACCCGGGCCGCCGAGAACACCGTCTTTGAATTCGGGGCGAACGGGGTCCTCGGCGTGGGGTACCTTTCCTTCAGGACTGCGGACCCGTCTGCGTCCGCCAGCACCGACGCCGGCCTGTACTACGAGGTGCCCAACCGCCCATGGCACCTGTCGACTCCACGACGCTGGCTGCTGGCCAAGCAGGTCGCGAATCCCGCGGCGATGTTCGCGGGCGACAACAACGGCATCATCATCGAGCCTGCCGGCGATCTCGCCCGCCGGGGCGGCAACGGCCAAGCGGATCGCTGATCGCTGGAATCGGGACACCGCAGTCGAACAACGCCCTCGGAAATGCGGCGGTCATCCCCGTCGACCCGGACACCGGCCACGTGGCGACCGTGTACGGCGAGCCGGACCTACCCCGACAGCTTCTTCGACAGCGGCTCCGGGGCCATGTACTTCGGCACCCGTGAATTTCCGATCTGCAGCCGCACCAGCGCATTTTACTGTCCGGACGTCGCTGCAAACACTATCCGCGAGCATACGGGAGTGAAGCGGCTTGTCCGCGCCGTGACTTCCAGCGTCGCCAATGCCGATATGCTGTTTTCCGCCAATCCGAGCTTCACCGCGTTCAGCGATATCGCCGCGCGCGCCGAATGACGACGCGCGCGCCTTCGACTGGGGACTCCCCTTCTTCTACGGGCGTCGCGTCTACACCGCCTTCGACGGTGCGTCGACGCCGGGAGGAAAGCGGGCCGTACATCGCACTTCAGCGTCCGCTTGAGCCGTGGCCCGCGTCCTCGGCGACGCCGGCGGCGACGAACGCATCGATGTCGTCGTCCGCATAGCCGTGCTCGCGCAACACTTCGCGCGTGTGCTCGCCGAGCATCGGCGCCGGGCGCGTGACGCGCCGTCGGCGTTTCGGAAAAGTGGATCGGGCAGCCGAGCGCCTTCGTCGGGCCGGCCTGCGGATGGACGAGATCGACGACCATGCCGCGCGCGAGCGTCTGCGGATGCGCGAGCGCCTCGCCGATCGTGTTGACGGGACCGACCGGCACGCCGGCGGCATCGAAGCGCGCGATCCAGTCGTCCTGGGTCCGCGTCGCGAGTACCGCATCCATCAGCGACGTCAGCGCGGCGAGGTTCGCCATGCGCGCCGAATTGGTCGCGAAGCGCGGGTCGTCGCGCCACTCCGGATGTCCCAGCACGTCGGCGATCCGCTCCCAGTTCGCCTGGTTCGCGCCGCCGATGTTGATCCAGCCGTCGCTGGCGCGGAACGCCTGATAGGGCGCGGTCAGCAGATGCGCCGATCCGCTCGGCCCGGGCGATTCGCCGGTCGCGAAGTGGATCGCCGCGTACCAGTAGGTCTGCTGCAGCGCGGCTTCCAGCAGCGACGTGTCGACGATCTGGCCGCGGCCGGTCTTGCAGCTTGTGCGCGTACGCGGCGGCGATCCCGACCGCGGCGAGGAGGCCCGCGTTGATGTCGGCCACCGGATTGCCGTTCTTGACCGGAGGGCGCCCCGGCTCGCCGGTGACCGCCATCAGGCCGGCGAAGCCCTGCGCGATCAGGTCGAAGCCGCCCTTGTCGCAAAGCGGTCCGTCGCGTCCGTAGCCCGACACCGCGCAGTAGATGAGGCCCGGATTCACCTCCGCCAGCACGTCGTAGCCCAGTCCGAGCTTCTCGAGCGTGCCGCGACGGTAGTTCTCGGTCAGCACGTCGGCATCGCGGACCGAGCCGCAGCAGAATCTCGCGCCCCTGCGGCTGCTTGAGGTTGAGCGCGATGCCGCGCTTGTTGCGGTTCATCATCAGGAACGGCGCCGACACGCCGTTGATGCGCGGTTCGCGGTAGCCGCGGGCATCGTCGCCGCCGGGGAGCTTCTCGACCTTGATCACGTCGGCGCCCATGTCGGCGAGCATCATTCCGCAGGTCGGTCCCGCCATGATCTGCGCGAGCTCGAGAACGCGCATGCCGGCAAGCGGGCCCGGTGCGTGCTGGTGTCCGCTCGCATCGTCCACGTCAGCGCCCGACGAATTCCGGCTTTCGCTTGGCCAGAAACGCCGCGTAGCCGATGCGGAAGTCTTCGGTGTCGAAGCAGGCGAAGCATTCGTCGTGCTCGGCCGCGGTGATCGGCCGCGGGTCCGCCAGGCGGCGCGCGAACTGCTTGTGCCAGCGCGCGACGAGCGGCGCGCCTTCGGCGATGCGCTGCGCGGTCGCGAGCGCTTCGGCCGCCACCTCGGCATCCGGCGACGACGCGCGTGACGAGCCGCTTCTCCTTCGCCTCGGCTGCGCCGAAGATCCGGCCCTCGAGCAGAATCTCGAGCGCGACGTCCGGGCCGGCGAGGCGCACGAGCGGCGCCATCTCCGGATAGGCCATGACGAGTCCGAGATTCTTGATCGGCGCGCCGAAGCGGCTCGACTCGCCGCAGATCCGAAGATCGCACAGCGCGGCGATCTCGAGTCCGCCGCCCACGCAGATGCCGTGAATCTGCGCGACCAGCGGATGCCGGCAGGCGGCGAGCGAGCGGGCCGTCGCGTGCATGATGCGGCCGTAGTCGATCGCCTGCGCCTTGTTGCTGCGCTGCGGTCGCGAATTCCGCGATGTCGTTGCCGGGCGAGAACGCCTTCTCGCCCGCGCCGCGCACGATCACGCAGCGCAGCGTCGTCGTCGGCGGACAGCGCGTCGATCGGCGGCGCCCAGCGCGTGCCACATCGCCTTCGTCAGCGCGTTGAGCTTCTCGGGGCGGTTCAGCACGACGGTCGCGATCGGACCGTCGCGGTCACTGCTATCAGGTCGCTCATCGGTGCGTCCTGCCGAGATCGACCAGCGGCAGACGGCACCGTCCACCGCCACCAGGTCACCCGCATCAGGTCTTGACCGGGCGCAAGAGGCGTCCCGCGCCTTCGACAATCCTGCCGATCAGCGGCCAGAACAGCAGGATGAACGCCAGCGTGGTGATCGAGCCCGACGAGCCCGTTCGACCAGAACACGCGCAAGTCGCCGCCTGCCCCGATCATCGACAGGCGGAACGCGTCCTCGCTGCGGTTGCCGAGCACGAGGGCGAGCGTGAACGGCGCGAGCGGAATGCCGATTTTCTTGAACACGTAGCCGACGACGCCGAACAGCAGCATGAGCCAGACGTCGAACATGGCGTTCTGGATCGCGAAGGCGCCGATGGCGCAGGACACCACGATCATCGGCGCGATGGCGGCGAACGGAACGCGCAGGACGGCGGCAAAGATCGGCACCGTGGTGAGCACGATCACCGAGGCCGACGACGTTGCCGAGATACATCGAGGCGATGAGACCCCACACGAAGTCCTTGTGCTCGACGAACAGCAACGGACCGGGATTGAGTCCCCAGACCATCAGGCCGCCGAGCAGGATCGCCGCCGTGCCGGAGCCGGGAATCCCCAGGGCCAGCATCGGCAGCAACGCGGACGTCCCGGACGCATGCGCCGCCGTCTCCGGCGCGAACACGCCTTCGATGCGGCCCTTGCCGAAGCTCGCCGGATCCTTGGAGAACCGCTTGGCCAGGTTGTAGCCCATGAACGAGGCCGCGATCGCGCCGCCGGGCGTGATGCCGAGCCAGCAACCGATCGCCGACGAGCGCAGCAGCGTCACCCAATAGCGCGGCATTTCCTTCCACACCTTCAGGACGACGCGCAGGCTGATCGCCGCCGCATGGCCGCGCAGCGCGAGCCGCTCTTCCATGGTCAGCAGGATCTCGCTGATCCCGAAGAGCCCGATGACGGCGACCAGGAAGTTGACGCCGCGCAGCAACGGGTCGAAGCCGAAGGTCATGCGCAACTGGCCGGAGACGGTATCCATGCCGACGGCGGCCAGCAGCAGTCCGAGCACCATCGAGATCAGCGGTCTTGTGCTTGGCTTCGCGCCCGAGGCCCGACGAACGAGCAGAAGGTCAGCAGGTAGACGGCGAAAGAATTCCGGCGGCCCGAACCGCAGGGCGAACGACGCGATGCGCGGCGCGAGAAAAGTGATCAACAGCACGGCGACCAGCGAGCCGATGAACGACGACGTGAACGCCGCGGTGAGCGCTTCCGCGGCCTTTCCCTGCTGGGCCATCGGATAGCCGTCGAACGTGGTCGCCACCGACCACGCCTCGCCGGGAATGTTGAACAGGATCGAGGTGATCGCCCCGCCGAACAGCGCGCCCCAGTAGATGCACGACAGCATCACGATCGCGGTCGTCGGATCCATCGTGAACGTGAGCGGCAGCAGGATCGCCACGCCGTTCGGCCCGCCCAATCCGGGCAGCACGCCGACGAAGATGCCGAGCACGAGGCCGATCATCATCATCGTCAGTATCTTCCACGTCAGCAGAACCGCGAATCCGTGAAGCAGGAGATTCAGGGCTTCCATCGCGTGAGGTTCCGATCGTCTAACGGCCGAAGATCGCTTCGAGCGGGCCCTTGGGCATGATGACGTCGAACGCGATGTCGAACGTCGCGAACATGATGAGCGCGAACAGGAAGCTCGTGAGCAGCGATTTCCACCACGCGATGCGCCCGACGATTCGCATGAAGCCCGCGACCAGCAGGAAGCTCGCGACGTAGAAGCCCGAGCCATTGCATCAGCAGGCAGAAGAGAAACGTCGGAACGAAGACCTGCATGACGCGCCGAAGCTGGTCGCGCGTGACGAAGCGTCGTGGCCTCCTTCGTCCGCTGCCGAAACGCGACGCCGAGGCCGAACAGGCACGCGCCGGCGAGGATCACGCACAGATAGAACGGCAGGTATCCGCTCTGCGGGCCGTCCTTGGCCCATCCCATCCCGCTGCGCCAGTTGTCGTAAGCCGAGCAGCAGCGCGAGCGCGAGCAGCACGACGTACACGACCACCTCGGCGGTGCGCGTGGTGGTCACCGCCGGCGAGTCGCTCGCCGGCGCCGTCGGATCGTCGACGGCGATTTCGGTCTCGGATTCAGGCATCGTGGCTTTGGCGAGAAGGGCACGTCGCGTCGGGACGCCCTCCCCGCGCGAGGAGAGGGGCCGACGCGGTAACGCCTGATTCGTCCGAGCTACGGGGCGACGAAGCCGGCCTCGATCATGAGGCCCTTGTTCAGCGTGTCGTCCTCTTCGAGGAAACTCAGCATGTCCTTGCCCGTGAGGAATACCGGCTTCAACGCCTGCTTCTCCATGTAGTCCTTGTATTCCGGGGTCTGCGTCAGCTTCTTGAACAGATCGACATAGAACGCAGTCTGGTCGGGCGTGACCTTGCCGGGAAGGAACATGGCGCGCAGCATCAGGTACTGCACGTCGAGCCCTTCTTCCTTGCACGTGGGAATGTCGTTCCACGACATGGTGTCGGTGACCTTGGTCTTGTAGGCGATCCGTTCCTTGTCGAACACGCACAGCGCGCGGACCTGCCCGGCGCGCCAGACCTCGAGGTTCTCCGAAGGATTGTTGACGTTCGCCGCGGTGTGATTGCCGACGAGCTGGGTCGCGGCCTCGCCGCCCGATTTGTAGGGCAGGTACGCGAACTTCGCGCCGGTCTTCTTCTCCATGAACACGGTGAGGACGTGATCCTCGCGCTTCGAGCCGGTGCCGCCCATCTTGAACGGCGGATCGGCGGCCTTGGCCGCGGTCGACGAACTCCTTCACCGTTCTTGTACGGCAGCGTCGTGTTGTCCCACAGCACGAACTGGTCCATCGCGATGACCGAGACCGGGGTGAGGTCGCGCCAGTTGAACGGAATCTTGGCAGCGAGCGGCAGCATGTAGATCAGCGAATAGGCGATGAGGACCTTGTTGGGGTCGCCTTCGCTCGACTTCATGTACATCAACGCCTCGGCGCCCGGACGCGCCGCCCTTGAGCGAGACGACCATCGGCTGCTTCATCAGATTGTTCTTCTGGATCGCGGCCTGCATCATTCGCGCCATCTGGTCGGAAGCTCCGCCGGCGCCGGCGGCGACGACGATCTCGACGGGCTTCGTGGGCTCCCACGCGATGGCCGGCGCGCTCGTCAGCATGATCGCCAATGCGCCCGCTGTCTTGACGAAATGGTTCATCTGCGTAATCCTCCTTATGACGTGCGAGTCGGCGTGCAGTGCCGGCTCGCGTGGTTTCGTCGATCCGACTGTTCCGTCTAAACAGCTGACCGCTTGCGCGGCTCATCGGCGATTGTACGCCGCGGGCCGCCTCCGCGAGATAGTCGAGCGCTGCCTGGACGCCGCCTTTGCGGTGCGGAACGCCCGCCAGCGCCAGCCCCATCTCGACGCCGGCCAGCGTGCCCGCACAGCATCAGGTCGTTGAAGTGGCCGAGGTGCCCGATGCGGAAGACCTTGCCCGCCACCTTGCCCAGGCCCTGGCCGAGCGACATGTCGAAGCGCTCGAGCACCACTTTGCGGAACGCGTCGGCGTTGTGCCCCTCCGGCATCATCACGCCGGTCAGCGTGGAGCTGTACAGCGCGGGATCGGCGCACAGGATCTCGAGCCCCCAGGCGGCGACCGCGCGGCGCGTCGCCTCGGCCAGCCGATCGTGGCGCGCGAACACCTGGTCGAGGCCCTTCGGCGAACAGCATGTCGAGCGCCGCGGCGAGGCCGTAGAGCAGATTGGTCGCCGGCGTGTACGGGAAAAAGCCGCTCGGATTGATCGCGAGCATCTCGCTCCAATCCCAGTACGAGCGCGGAAGCTTCGCGGTCTTCGCGGCCGCGAGCGCCTTCGCGCTGATCGCATTGAACGACAGCCCCGGCGGCAGCATCAGGCCCTTTTGCGACCCGGCGACCGTGACGTCGACGCGCCACTCGTCGTGGCGATAGTCGATCGACGCCAGCGACGAGATCGTGTCGACCATGTAGAGCGCCGGATGGCGGGCGCGATCGATCGCATCCCGCACGTCCGGCAATCCGGCTCGTGACGCCCGGTCGACGTCTCGTTGTGCACGACGCACACCGCCTTGATCGCATGCTGCTGATCCGCGGCGAGTCGTCGCCTCGATGGCGGCGGGCGACGACGCCATGGCGCCAATCGCCGGGCAGGAATTCGACGGCGAGGCCCAGCCGCTGGGCGAGCTTGTTCCACAGCGCCGCGAAGTGACCGGTCTCGGCCATCAGCACGCGGTCGCCCGGCGACAGCGTGTTGACGAGCGCCGCCTCCCACGCGCCGGTTCCCGACGCCGGATAGATGACGACCGCGCCGTCGGTCTTGAACACCTTCTTCATGCCGGCGAAGACCGTCTTGCCGAGCGCCGCGAACTCGGGGCCGCGATGATCGATCGTCGGGGCGTCGATCGCGCGCAGCACGCGATCCGGCACGTTGGTCGGCCCGGGAATCTGCAGGAAGTGGCGGCCGGAGCTGTCGGTGGATGAGCAGGCTTCATGGCGATGGCACCTCGCGATGGTACCTGAGGCCGGCGGCACGGGCAAGCACGCGCGCCGGTCGCGGCGAACAGCGAGCTCCATGCTACGCAGACCTTTGCGCGGACAAGCGGGCAAGCGTCCGTCGGGCTCGACGCGCATCCTCTACAATCAGCGGCATGACCATCGCGCGCGCGCCTCTCCCGTGCCGTCGAAGGCGACGTGCTGTTCGACGCCGGCGTCGCGCGGCCGGTACGCGACCGACGCGTCGATCTACCAGGTCGAGCCCGTCGGCGTCCTCGTGCCGAAGACCGATCGACGACGTGCGCGCGGCGATCGCGATCTGCCGCGAGCGCGCGTGCCGGTGCTCGCCGCGCGGCGCCGGCAGCTCGCAATGCGGGCAGACGGTCGGCGCGGCGCTCGTCATCGACCACAGCAAGCATCTGCACGCGGATCGCCGGCTTCGATCGCGACGCGATGACGGTCGACCGTCGAGCCGGGCGTCGTGCTCGATCAGCTCAATGCGTGGCTCAAGCCGCACGGCCTGTGGTTCCCGGTCGACGTCAGCACGTCGGCGCAGGCGACGCTCGGCGGCATGGCGGGCAACAACTCCGTGCGGCTCGCGCTCGATCGCCTACGGCAACATGGTGCACAACGTGCTCGCGATCGACGCGATCCTGTCCGACGGCACCGAGGCGCGCTTCGGCCCCGAGCGCGAGATGGCGGCGGCGCCGCCGCGCGTCGCGCGAGCTCGTGCGCGGGCTGCGAGGCGATCGGCGAGCGCGAGCGCGACGAGATCGAGCGCAACGTGCCGAAGGTGCTGCGCCGCGTCGGCGGCTACAACATCGACGTCTTCCACCCGCAGAGCGAGCGGCCGTACACGCCGATGGCAGCGTCAACTACGCGCATCTCCTGGTCGGCAGCGAAGGCACGCTCGCCTGGTCGCGCGAGCTCACGCTGAAGCTCGCGCCGCTGCCCGCGCACCGCACGCTCGGCGTCGTCAATTTCCCGACGCTCTACAAGGCGATGGAGTGCGCGCGGCATCATGGTCGGGCTCGGCCCTCGGCGGTCGAGCTCGTCGACCGCACGATGATCGACCTCGCGCGCGGCAATCCGGCGTTCCGCGCCGGTCGATCGACCGCGCGCTGATCGGCGAGCCCGACGCGATCCTGCTCGTCGAGTTCATCGGCGAGACGCGCGACGATCCGCTGCGCGCGCCTGCGCGATCTCGTCGCGCTGATGGGCGATCTCGGCCTGCCGGGCAGCGTCGTCGAGATGACCGACGCCGGCTGCGCAGAAGGCGCTGTGGGACGTGCGCAAGGCCGGGCTCAACATCATGATGAGCATGAAGGGCGACGGCAAGCCGGTGTCGTTCATCGAGGACTGCGCCGTGCCGCTCGAGCATCTGGCCGAGTACGTCGACCGGCTGACGCAGGTGTTCGCGCGGCACGGCACGCGCGGCACGTGGTACGCGCACGCGTCGGTCGGCACGCTGCACGTGCGGCCGATCCTCGACATGCGCCGCGACGGCGCGGCGAAGATGCGCGCGATCGCCGAGGAGGCGAGCGCGCATGGTGCGCGAATACAAGGGCGCGTTCTCCGGCGAGCACGGCGACGGCCTCGTGCGCAGCGAATGGGTGGGCTGGCAGTTCGGCCCGCGGCTCACGCGCGCGTTCGAGGAGATCAAGGACCTGTTCGATCCCGGCGGGCCTCATGAATCCCGGCAAGATCGTCCGCGGCGACGAAGATGGACGACGCGACGCTGTTTCGCTTTCCGCCCGGCTATCGCGATCCAGCCGCTGACCGACGGCGCTCGACTGGTCGGCGTGGAACGTGCAGAACGATCCGGTCGCGGAGACGCTGACGCGCGCCCGGCACCGGCGGCGATCCGGCGCGGGGCTTCGCCAAGGCCGTCGAGATGTGCAACAACAACGGCCACTGCCGCAAGTTCGACGCGGGAACGATGTGCCCGAGCTACCGCGCGACGCGCGACGAGGAGCACTCTGACGCGCGGCCGCGCCAACACGCTGCGCCTCGCGCTGTCGGGACAGCTCGGCGCCGAGGCGCTCGCGTCGGAAGCCGGTGCGCGCGGCGCTCGACCTCTGCGTGAGCTGCAAGGGCTGCCGGCGCGAGTGCCCGACCGGCGTCGACATGGCGAAGATGAAGATCGAGGTCGCTCCATCAGCGGCAGCGCGTGCACGGGCTTCCGCTGCGCGATCGGCTGATCGCGCATCTGCCGCGCTGGGCGCCGTGGGCCGCGCGCGCTGCCGTGGCTCGTCGAATCTGCGCGATACGATTGCCCGGCGCGGCGCAGACTGAGCGAGAGCGTTGCTCGGCTTCTCGGCGCGGCGGTCGCTGCCGCGCGTGGCGGCAGCGACACGTTCCTGCGCGACGCGCCGCGGCCGCGCGGCGATGCAGCAGCGAGCGCCGACGTCGTGCTCTTCGTCGACACGTTCACCAACTACTTCGAGCCGGAGAACGCGCACGCGGCGGTCAGCGTGCTGCGCGCCGCCGGCTATCGCGTCGCACGTCGCGCGCGCCGGTCGGACGGACGCCGAGCCCGCGCGGCCGCTGTGCTGCGGGCGGACGTATCTCGCCGCGGGACTCGTCGATGAGGCGAAGCGCGAAGCGCGGCGCGTGGTCGCGGCGCTGCGCCGCACGTCGAGCGCGGCGCCGCGATCGTCGGCCTCGAGCCGTCGTGCCTGCTTGTCGCTGCGCGACGAGTTCCTGGTGATGGGTCTCGGCGACGCCGCGCGGCGCCTCGTCGGAACAGCGCATTCCTGATCGAGGAGTTCCTCGCGCGCGAGCACCGCGCCGGACGCTTGCGGCTGCGCGCTCGCGCGCGCTGCCGCAAACGCGCGCGCTGCTGCACGGCGCACTGCCACCAGAAGGCGTTCGACGCGGTCGGCGCCGACGCAGACGGTGCTGCGGCCTCGTGCCCGGCCTCGCCGTCGAGCTCGATCGAGATCGAGCTGCTGCGGGATGGCCGGCAGCTTCGGCTACGACGCCGCGCACTACGACGTTTCGGTGCGGATGGCCGAGCTCGTCGCTGCTGCCGGCGGTGCGCGCCGCGGCGCCGGACACGCTGATCGTCGCCGACGGCACGAGCTGCCGGCACCAGATCGCCGACCTCACGCGCGGCAGCGCAGGCGCGAGCGCGATCCACGTCGTGCGGGTGCTCGAAGCGCGCGCTGTCAGCTCCACGCTGAATGCACATGCGAACGTTCACCCCATTCCGCGTGTCGCTGGAATCGTCACGAGCTGCGATGCGACCGCCGACCGACGTCGCGTTGGCGCGCGCTGCATCGCCGTGGTCGCGCGCAGCTCGCATGCGCCGTCGCGTTTGCGGCCGGCCGCCGATCCCGCCAGGTCCTGCGCATCGCGCAGTTCGACATCGACACGCTCGACCCGCAGCAGTACAGCGACGATCCGTCGTTCCAGGTCATCATGGCGATCTTCGAGCCGCTGTACGAATGGGACTACCTGTCGCCGACGCCGAAGCTCACGCCGCTGACCGCGGCGGCGCCGCCGGAGGTGACGGACGGCGGCCGCGTGTGGACGATCCGGCTGAAGCGCGGAATCCTCTTCACCGACGATCCGGCGTTCAAGGGGAAGCCCGCGCGAGCTCGTCGCCGAGGACTACGTCTACTCGTACAAGCGCTGGCTCGATCCGAACGGGCGCCGCGCCGGCAAGCCGATCCTCACCGACCTCATCCTCGGCGCGCGGCCGGTCGTCGAAGCCGCCAAGAAGACCGGCAAGTTCGACTTCGACGCGCCGATCGAGGGCCTGCGCGCGCTCGACCGCTACACGCTGCAGATCCGGATGTAGCGAGCCCAACTATCCGAACATGCGCGACATGCTCGAGCTTCGTCGGCGCCGCCGCGCGCGAGGTCGTCGAGGCCGCCGGGCCGCGACCTTCGCACGCGCGCCGTCGGCACCGGTCCCTTCCGGCTGAAGGAATGGAAGCGCGGCTCGCGCCTCGATCCTCGAGGCGAATCCGAAGCTACCGCGAGGCGTATTTTCCCGGCGAGCAATCGCAAGGAGGACGCCGAGCTCGTGCGCAGCATGAAGGGCAAGCGCGTGCCCGTTCGTGGGCACGGTGTCGAGGTCAACATCATCGACGAGGACTTGACGCGCCTCCTGCTGTTCGAGCAGGGCGGGCTCGACTTCGTGCAGCTCCGCGGCGAGATCGCGACGCGGCTCCTCGCCGAACGGCAAGCTCAAGCCGAGTACGCCGCGCGCGGCATCACGCGCACGGTGATTGCCGAGCCGTTCCTGTTCTCGCTCTACTTCAACATGCAAGGATCCGGTGATCGGCGGCATGACCAACGAGCGGATCGCGCTGCGGCGCGCGATCGCCTTCGGCTGGGACGCCGACACGCTGATCCGGATCGTGCTCGCGGGACAGGCGATCCCGGCGAACCAGATGGTGCCGCCCGGCGTGGGCGGGCACGATCCCGAGCTGCCGGTGAAATCGCTGTACGACCCCGCCACGGCGAAGGCGCTGCTCGATCGCTTCGGCTACGACAAGCGCGACGCCGGACGGCTTTCGCCAGGCGCCCGACGGCTACGCGCCTCACGCTCACGCTGTCGCTGCGCACCGGCGGCGTCATGCGCGAAGTGCAGACGCTGTGGAAGAAGAACATGGAGGCGATCGGGCTGCGCACCGAGTTCAACGTCGCGCCGTTCCAGGAGATCATCAAGGACCTGGAGAAGGGCAAGTTCCAGATGTACCAGGGCGGCTTCGGCGGCTCGCCGTCGGGCTACAACGAGCACTGCGCAGCTGCACGGCAAGCAGCCGCAGCGGGTCAACACCGTGCAGTTCGCGAACGCCGACTACGACCGCGCCGCCGAAGCAGTTCCTGCGCGCCGCCGTCCGACGAGGAACAGGTCGCCGCGGCGCGCACGATGAACGACATCGCGCGCACCTACATGCCGCTGCTGCCGGTCTACTTCCGGCTGAGAGCAACTACGTCCAGCCGTGGCTCGCGGGCTTCCGGCCCGGCGTGTTCTCAGAGCTACTGGAAGTATCTCGACATCGATCTCGCCCGGCGGAAGTGACGCAACGGGATTCGGCCATCGACCTCGATCTCAGGCGCTGATCCGCACGGTCCCCGACTTTCCGAGGCCGGGCGTCATGTTTCGCGACATCACGACGCTGCTGCAAGCACCGGATGCGTTGCACGCCGTCGTCGAGGGTTTCGTTGCGGCGTACCACTGGCCGTCCGATCGACAAGATCGCGGCGATCGAATCGCGCGGGTTCATCGTGGGGGCTGCGCTTGCCTATCGGCTGCAGGCCGGGTTTCGTGCCGATTCAGGAAGGGCGGCGAAGCTGCCCGCCGAGAATTTCGGTCAGGACTACGGCTCGAGTACGGCGCCGAACGGCTCGAGATGCACCGCGATGCCTGTGCAGCACGGCGAGCGCGTGCTGCTCGTCGACGACCTGATCGCCACCGGCGGCACGGCGCGAAGCCGCGCTCAGGCTTTGATCGGCATCGGCCGGCGGATCGGTCGTCGGTTGCGCGTTCATCGTCGACCTGCCCGATCTCGGCGGCCGCGCACGACTCGAACGTCTGGGCTATCCCGTGCTGGCGCTGTGCCGATTTCCGGACATTGAGGAGCGCATCGGCATGAGATGCCACCACATGGCCGAGCGTAGTCAGGAAGAGCGTCGCCGCCCGGCGGCGCGCGTTTCACGAGCTGCATGCCGCCGGGATGCTTCGTCATTCCCAATCCGCGTAGGGACCCGGGCGCCGCGCGTTACCTGCGAGCCTGGGCTTCAAGGCGCTCGCCACGACGAGCTCCGGCTTCGCGCTGGACGCGCTCGCGATCCCGACAACGGCATCACGCGCGAAATGGCGCTCGCGCACCTGCGTGAGATGGTCGCCGCGACCGATCTTGCCGGTGAACGCCGACTTCGAGGGCGGCTTCGCGGCCGGACGCGGCCGGCGTGGCGGAAAGCGTGCGGCTCGCCGTCGAGACCGGCGTGCGCGGGACTTGTCGATCGAGGACTCGACCGGCGATCCGGCGCAGTCCGCTCCATGAACTTATCCGTCGCGGTCGAGCGGATGCGCGCGCGCGCGTCGCGCGATCGACGAGGCCGGTGGCGACACGCTGCTCGTCGGGCGGGCCGAGTGTTTCCTCGTCGGCCGTCCCGGACCTCGTCGAGACGATCGCGAGACTCAAGGCCTATTCCGACGCGGGTGCCGATTGCCTGTACGCGCCGGGCATTCGCACGCGCGAGACATCGTCGCCGTTGTCGCGGCGGTCGCGCTCCAAGCCCGTCAATCTGCTCATCGGCTTGGCGGGCAGAGCTCACGTATGTCCGATGCCGCCGCGCTCGGCGTGCGGCGGGTCAGCGTCGGCGGGCGCTCGCGCGTTGCGCGTGGGGCGGGTTCATGCGCGCGGCGAAGCTGATCGCCGAGGAGGGCCGTTTCGATGGTTTCTGCCGGTGCGCGCCTCCGGCGCCGATCTCAACGGGTTGTTCGGCGGCGGGCTGACGGCGTGGCACGAGGCAGGGCCCCGAGCTTCATCACTGGCGCCTGGAGGCCCCGCCCTCAGCGGCCTACACCTCGCGCCACCCTAGCGTCTGACTCCCGGCGCTTCCAGCGGCAGGCCCTGCGCGCGCCACGCGAGCGAGAACTCCACGAGCGGTGAGCTCCGGCGCCGGGCGGCGGCATTTCCGGCGCGGATGCCGAAGAGGCAGGCGCGTATGCGCCACTGCAGCGACCCCATGCGCCTGCCATTCGAGGCGATAGGCGGGGAACGCGTTGCCGTGCCCCTGGCTGATCGTCTCGTTCAAGAGACGCTTGCCCCAGTTCGCATCGTGGCATTGCGCGCAGGCGAGATTCATCTGCCCGTGGCGCGCCTCGTAGAAACGCGCGACCGCGATCGAACGCGGCGCGTGCGCGGCCCGTCGATGGACGCCGCGAGCGGCAGGCCGCGCGACTGGAATGCGACGAAGGTGGTGATCGCGAGAAGTTCCTCGGACTTCGCGCGCCCACGGCGTAGCTTGTCTGCCGCTCGACGCGGCAACGGCCGATGCGCGCCTCGAGGTCGAGTAGGCCGGCTGCTTCGTCGTGTCGGGGATAGCCGCGTCGCAACGCCGCGCATCGAGTGCGCGCATCGCCATGGCACGACGCGCAGCTTCGCTCGCTGCGCGCCGCCGGTCGCGTTCCACAGCTTCTCGCCGCTTTCGACCCACAGGAAGCCGGGATTCGCGGCAAGTCGTCCGACCTGCATCGCGCGCACGTCGGGCCCGACGAACGTCGATACCGGAGCGAAGCTCTGGCAACGGCAGCGTGCGTTGCTGGGCCGCGGCGGACTCGGGGCGGTGGCGAACGCACCGATCCAGACACATAGGCAAGCGCACGCGAGCCGGGCGCAGACGAGCGCGCGCAACATCAGACGACGGTCAGCGCCGCGCTGTCGCGCTGCCTTGCACGCGCGTTGTCGTCGGTCCATTCGAACGTGAGTTGCCCCGACTCTTGGCGGTGACGAAGAAGCGCAGGTAAGGGGTTCGCCGCGATGCCCGAGCTCAAGCGCGCGGCGAACACCGGCTCGCCGCCTTGTAACGGCACACGAACGTCCGGATGACGTTGCGCGGAATCGACTTGCCCGATTCGTCGGTCCGATAGCCCGTCTCCATCGCGATGCCGGATGATGATCCGCACCTCGAACGGCTTGCCGCGCGGAACCGACGCGCGGCAACGTTGACGCGTGCGTCGGGCATCAGGTGCCGTCCATGCAGCCGGCGATGGTCACGATGACCTCCGCGGCCGCGGCATAGAGCGCGTCGTCGCTCATCGTCGGCCACCGCCACGACGCGCTGGGAGGCGGCCAGGCGTACGCGCGATTCGACGTCGACGCGATCGACCGGGGCCGGAAACTCGAATACGGCCATCTCCGGCACCGGGTTCGCTTCCGAAAAAGGTGGATCGCCGTCACGCGCGGATCCGGGCGCGAACAGGCCGTCGACCGTGACCTTCATCGGGACCGTCTGGCCGTTGTCGGCGAGTTGCGGCAGCGTCGAGCTGCACGCGCGACAGTCGCGGCTTGCGTCCCGCGAGGAAGTTGGCGAGCGCAGGAATGTCCGGCAGATCGTCGACGGCAGCGTGCGCCGGCAGCCACGGGACGCGAGCGCGAGCGCGCCGCCGGCCTGCAACAGCCTTCGCCGCGTGCGCGATCGCGCGAAGCCGTCGGTGCATTCATCGCAGCGTCGCAAGGTACGCGACCACGTCCTCGATCTCGGTCGCGCTCAGGATCGGCTTGCCCCGATAGGCGGGAGCGACGCAGCGCCAGACCATCGTTCCTGTAGTAACTCGGCATGATCGTCGCCGGATGGACGCGCAGATTGTCGGCGACGCGCAGGCGAAGCTGGGCGGATCGTCAATCGAGCGCCGACGCCGCCGAGCGACGGGCCGACGTCGCCCGCGAAGCGGACCGCGGCATCGGGAATCGCATGGCACAGCACGCAATTCGCCGGATCGTCGCGCGCGACAGGAGACGCAGTCCCCGCGCGGCGTCGCCGGTCGATGCGGCCAGCGGCTCCGGAATGCCGTCGCCGACGACGTGCAGCGATACCGCTGCGGTCGCGGGGACATCGGCGGCGACGGCGGCACCTGTCATCGCCAACGCCGATGCGTGCGCGAGCGCCGCCGCTGCGCACGCCTGCGCCGAACAAGCGGAGTGCCGCCTACCACTCGTCTCGCGCGCTCATCCTTTCACCTGCCCCAGCGTCACACCATCTGCAGATTCTTGAGCGGCAGGCTGCGCACCGGCTTGCCGGTGGCGGCGGTGATCGCGTTCATCACCGCGGGCGCCACGACGCAGATCGTCGGCTCGCCGACGCCGCCCCAGAAGTCGTAGCGACGGCACGATCACCGTCTCGACCTTCGGCATCTCGGCGAGCCGCAGGATCTCGTAGGTGTCGGAAATTGGTCTCGGCGATGCGGCCCTTTCTCGACCGTGCATTCGCCGTAGAACGTCGCGCTCAGGCCGTAGGCGACCGAGCCTTCGACCTGCGCCGCGATCTGGTCGGGATTGACCGCGTGGCCGCAATTGAGCGCCGAGCACCATCCGGTGCACCTTGACCTTGCCCTTGTCGCTCACCGAGACCTCGGCGACCGCCGCCGAATAGCTGCCGTAGCCCATGAACTGCGCGACGCCGCGATGCACGCCCGCCGGCAGCGGCTTGCCCCAGTCGGCCTTCGCCGCGGCGGCGTTCAGCACCGCGAGGTGCTTCGGATGCTTCTGCATCAGCGCGCGGCGGAACTCGACCGGGTCCGTGCCGGCCGCGCGCGCCACCTCGTCGATGAAGCACTCCATGTAGACGGCGTTCTGGTTGGTGTTGACGCCGCGCCACGGGCCGACCGGCACGTGCGTGTTGCGCATCGCGTACTCGATCGAGCAGGTTCGGCACGGTGTAGCCCAGCTGCGCGTCGCCGGGCTTCGTCGTAATAGCCCTGCAGCTGGCGGTCGTCGCTGGCCGTCCTTCGCCGCCGCCGGATTGAGGAACGCGTTGATCGACTGCCCGGACACGCGGACGTGCAGGCCGACGAGCTTGCCCGTCTCGTCGAGGCCGGCGGCGCAGCCGGCACTGCGAGATCGGCCGGTAGAAGTCGTGCGTCATGTCCTCCTCGCGGCTCCAGATCATCTTGACCGGGACGCCGGGAAACTGCTTGGCGATGGCGACCGCCTGGCGCACGTAGTCCTGCGCGCCGCCGCGCCGGCCGAAACCGCCGCCCAGATCGTGCCTGTAGACCTCGCACTTGTCGAGCGGCAGGCCCGACGCCTCGGAGAGCGCCGCGAGCGAGGCTTCGCCGTTCTGCGTCGGCGACCCAGACCTCGGCGCGGTCGGCCGTGATCTTGCGCCGTGCAGTTCATCGGCTCCATCGTCGCGTGCGCGAGGAACGGCGTCGCAGTAGACGGCTTCGACCTTCTTCGCGGCGCCGTCGATCGCCTTGAGCGCGTCGCCTTCCTGGCGCATCGCGTAGCGCGCCGGGCGCGGTGAGGCCCTCCTTGAGGTGCGTCGGCGATCGTCGCGCTCGATTGCGCCGCGCCGGGCCTTCGTCCCAGACGATCGGCAACGCGTCGAGCGCGGTCTTCGCGTGCCACCACGTGTCGGCGACGACCGCGACGGTCGAGTCGTTGACCTTGACGGCGCGCGGCGACGCCGGGCCGGCCGGCGATCTTCGCTTCGTCGAAGCTCACGAGCTTGCCGCCGAACACCGGGCAGTCCTTGATCGCCGCGCAGCAGCATGCCCGGCAGCTTGACGTCGATCGCGTAGACGAGGCTGCCGTTGAGCTTGTCGCGGTGTCGAGCCGCTTCACCGGCTTGCCGGCGATCTTCCAGTCCTTCGGGTCCTTGAGCTTGATCGCTCTTCGGGTCGGGCGGCGGCAAGCTTGGCCGCGGCGCGCCGCGACCTTGCCGTAGGTCGTCGTGCGCTTCGAGGCCGCGTGCGTGATGACGCCGTTCGAGACGGTGAGCTCGCCGACCGGCACCTTCCACTCGTCGGCGGCCGCCTGCAGCAGCATCATCCGCGCCGCCGCGCCGCCGCGGCGCACGTAGTCCTGCGACGTGCGGATGCCGCGGCTGCCGCCGGTGCCCATCTCGCCCCAGACGCGCTTGCGCGCGAGGTTCTCGCCCGGCGTCGGAAATTCGGTCGACGACCTTCTTCCAGTCGCACTCGAGCTCCTCGGCGACGAGCTGCGCGAGGCCGGTCATCGTGCCCTGGCCCATCTCCGAGCGCGCGATGCGGATCACGCAGCGTCTCGTCGGGCTTGACGACGACCCACGCATTGACCTCGGCGTCGCCGCGGCGCGCGCTTCGCGTCGCGGCGGCGGCGCCGATCCCGAACGGCAGCGTGCAGCCCGAGCGCGAGGCCGCCGCCCGCGACTGCGGCCGAGCCGACGATGAACCTGCGGCGCGACAGATTCGTCGGTCTTGGCCTGCGTTGGTCTTTTTCATGAGCGACCTCCTCGGAGTCGCGCCTTCGGCGCGTTGGTCCGGCCGCGGCGACGCTTGCATGCCGGCCGCCATGTGCACGGCGGCGCGGATGCGCTGATACGTGCCGCAGCGGCAGATGTTGGTCATCGCCTCGTCGATGTCGGCGTCGGTCGGATTCGGCTTCTTCGCGCAGCAGCGCCGCGGCGGCCATGATCTGCCCCGATTGGCAGTAGCCGCACTGCGGAACGTCGAGCGCCAGCCCACGCCTTCTGCACCGGATGCGAGCTGGTCGGCCGACAGGCCCTCGATCGTGACGATGCGGTCGGTCGCGCTTGACCGTGCTCGACCGGAATCGAGCAGGAGCGCATCGACCTCGCCGTTGATGTGCACCGAGCACGCGCCGCATTGCGCGACGCCGCAGCCGTATTTGGTGCCGGTGAGGCCGACCTGTTCGCGGATGACCCACAAGAGCGGGGTGTCGGCCTCGACCTCCACGTCACGGACCTTGCCGTTGATGTTGAGTGTGGCCATCTCGTTCCTCCAGAGGGGTGCACGCCACGCGTGAATCGTAGCGCGTTCGACACCTTGCCGTCGCTAACATTCCGCGTCGGCGAATCATGCCATCCGCCACTCGCTACACCGGCAGGCAGGCGGGCCCGAGCGGCTCGAAGCTCTTGTAGGTAAGGATGAATTCCTGGTGGCCGAGCGCCTCGGACTTCGTCGGCTCGCCGTTGCCGACGCGCTGCACCAGCTCGTAGATCTCGCGGCCCACTTCGGCAGCGTCGCGCGGCCTTCGAGGATGCGGCCGGCGTCGACGTCCATGTCGTCTTCCATGCGCTTGATACGTGTCCGGGTTGGCGCAGACCTTGATCACGGGCGCGATCGCCGAGCCGACGACCGAGCCGCGGCCGGTCGAGAAGAGGATCACCTGCGAGCCGCAGGCGATCAGCTCGGCGATCTCGGCGTTGTCGTTGATGTTGGGAAAGCCGAAGCGCACTTCGCCGTCGGGGACGACATCGAGCAGGTAGAGCCCTTGCTGCGGCGGCGCGATCGCCGGCTTGACGATGCCGTCGATGCGTCGATTGGCCGGACTTCGCGTACGCGCCGAGCGACTTCTCCTCGATCGTCGTGAGGCCGCCGTCGGCGTTGCCCGGCGCGAAGCTCGCGTAACCGAGCGTCGCGTAGTAGGTGGCCGCCTTCGCCACCGAGCGCTTCAACTCCTCGCCCAAGCGCGGGATTCGCGGCGCGCGCGGCCATCAGGTGCTCCATGCCGATCAGCTCGCCCGTTTCCTCGAAGATCGTCTTCGCGCCGTCGGCGATCAGCAGGTCGAACGCCACGCCCATCGCCGGATTCGCGGTGAGGCCGGACGTGGCGTCGGAGCCGCCGCAGATCGTGCCGACCGTGAGCTCGTCGATGCCCATCGGCACCGGTTGCTGGCGCGGCGATGTCGGGCAGTGTCCGCTCGATCCACTCGCGGCCGGCGGCGATGGTCTGCGCTTGGTGCCGCCGGTGTCCTGGATGCCCGTCGTGTGCACCGGGCGGCCGGACGCCTCGATCGTGCGCGCGAGCTTGCCGCTTGTCGAAGCCTTCGCAGCCGAGCGAAACCAGCAGCGCGGCGCCGACGTTGGGATGCGTGCACAGCTTCTCCATCATTCCGAGCGCATACGCGTTCGGGTAGCAGCCGGGAAAGCCGATCAGATGCACGCCCTGCTCGCGGAACGGCGCCGCGATCTCGCGCGCGACGTGGTGCGCGCATTCGACGAGGTACGCGACGACGAGGACGTTGCGCACGCCCTTGCGGCCATCGGCGCGCGAGGTAGCCCTGCAGCATCACGCGCTCATCGCGGCAACGTGTACGTCGGGAGATAGTTGCTCGCGACGTTGTGCGTGTGGACGTATTCGCCGGCGGCGATCCGGTAGGTCGCGGTGCCGATCGGGCAGCTGTATTTCGAGGATGATCTCGCCCTTCTCGATCGTCGCGCGCCGCGAGCTTGTGGCCCACCGCGATGTTGCGGCCGATCGTGATCGCGACGCCGTCCAGCATGACGGATTCGCCCGCCTTGCAGCGGCCGCAGCGCGACGGCGACGTTGTCCGCCGGCGAGAGCCGCATCACGGCGCGTGCGTCGGCATGCCTGGTCAGAACTTGCCATACTGGTTGTACGCCTCGACCGGATCCATGCCGCCGACGAGCGCGCGGCGCATGTCGCTCTCGGTCGCGACGACTTCCTCGGTCTTCGCGACGACTTCTTCGGCGAGCGCGCGCGGGACGATCACCACGCCGTCGCGGTCGCCGAGCAGATAGTCGCCCGTCGCGATCGTGACGGCGCCGATCGTGACCGGTTCGCCGTAGCGATCCGGAATCCATCGCTCGACGATGTCGGACGGCGTGAGGAACGAGCAGAACACGGGAAAGCCCTGCGCGAGCACGAGGTCGGTGTCGCGCGAGCCGCCGTCGACGACGTAGCCCAGCACGCCGCGCGCCGCGAGCGTCTGCGCCGACAGCTCGCCCATCAGCGCGACCTCGTGATTGTTGGGCTGGCAGACGACGACGTGGCCGGCCGGCGCCTTCGCGAGCAGCGTGCACCAGCCGAGCAGCGTTTCGTGGCGCGTCTTCGTGCGGTCGATGTGGCCGGAGACCGTCCACACCGGGCCCGGCGAGCCGGGTGCCCGGCGCGATCGCCTTGATCTCGGGCGGCAGCACGATGTCGTCGTGCCCCATCATCCGCAGCACGTCGTGCACGGCGCCGGTGTAGCAGCGCGCGAGGCGTTCGTCAGGTCGCACGAGCTCGGCGTCATCGCGTCGATCGTCAGCGCCTTCCTTCCTCCAGTGGCCGACGATGGCGCCCATGATCGCCATGCCGACGATCATGTAGCCCGCGTTGATGAGCCACAGCGATAGCGGCGCGCGCCTCGAACCCGTAGTTCTGCGCGAGCGTGGTGCCGATCAGCGCCGAGCGCGAGCAGCGCGCCGGTTTTCGCGCCACGCCGCCGCCGGATGTGCGCGCCGACTTTGGGCAGGAGCCACGCGAGCGTGTACGCGATGACGAGCCCGGCGACGAGCGAAATGATGTACGGCAGCGGCGAATGGCCGATGCTCGGCCGTCGAGCTGAACCTCGTCTTTGCCGATTCCCGCCATCCAGGCCTGGTCCCAGCAGCGTGTACCAGCCGGCGCCGCAGCATGAACTGGACGATGCCGGCCACCCAGACCGCGACGTGATTGATGGCGTTCATTGCTTCCTCCTGAGTTTGGTCCAGCCGATCCGCCGGCTTCTCGCGAGCCGTGCCACGTGAATGTTGCGCCACTGCCGGGCGCCGGGCAAGCCGCGGCGCAGCAGCTGCAGCAGCCAGAAGAGGTCGAGCTGCGCGGTGTTGCGCGGCGGCCGGAAGCGCGACGTGTCGAGCGGCGCGTCGCGATCCGTGTTGAGGCCGAAGTCGCTTGCAGGCGAGCGCGAAGCGCTTGCGGACGAGATCGGCGAACTCGCCGCGACCGCCCATGCGCACGTTGAACTGCGACTCGTAGTCCGTGCCGCCGCGGATCTGCCGGACGATGCTCATCACGTGCGCCGCGCGCAGCGGATAGTGCGCGGCGAGCCAGTCGCGAAACAGCGGCGCGACCTCGAGCGGCAGCCGCAGCATCGTCCAGCCGGCGTGCCGCGCGCCGGCTTGCCGCGGCCGCTTCGAGGATCGCCTCGAGCTCGTGGTCGGTGAGCTGCGGAATGACCGGCGCGACGTTGACGCCGACCGGGATGCCGGCCTCGCTCAGCGCCTTGATGAGCTGCAGGCGGCGGTGCGGCGCCGCCGCGCGCGGGTCGAGCTTGCGCGCGAGCTCGCGGTCGAGCATCGCGATCGAGACGAATACGCGCACGAGGCCCTTGGCGGCCATCGGCGCCAGGAGGTCGAGGTCGCGCTCGATCAGCGCGCCCTTGGTCGTGATCGTCAGCGGATGGTCGCATTCGGCCAGCACCTCGATGAGCGAGCGCGTGATCTTCCATTCGCGCTCGATCGGCTGGTACGGATCGGTGTTGGTGCCGAGCGCGATCGGATCGCAGCGGTAGCCGGGCTTCGCGAGCTCGGCGCGCAGCAGCGCCGCGGCATTGGGCTTGGCGAAGAGCTTGGTCTCGAAATCGAGGCCGGGCGAAAGATCGAGATACGCGTGCGTCGGCCGCGCGTAGCAGTAGATGCAGCCGTGCTCGCAGCCCTGGTACGGATTGATCGACTGCGTGAACGGGATGTCGGGCGAATCGTTGCGGCTGATGATGCGTGCGCGCCGGCTGGATCCGCACGACCGTCTTCAGCGGCGGCGGCGGAGTCGTCGTCGTCCGGCGCCGATCCCGGGATCTCCCAGCCGTCGTCGACCGCCTCGCGCTGCTCGCGGCGGAAGCGATTCGCCGGATTGAACGTCGCGCCCGCGGCCTTTCGCCGGAGCGGACGGCTGCAGCCATCGATCGTGCGCGCGCGGTCAGGACGACAGCGACGGCGTCCATCGTGACGGTGATGCCGGCGAGAGCGCGCGCGAAACCACGCAGTTGACCTTGGCGTTCGACGCGATCTCCGCGAATTGCGCGGCGGCGATGTCGGGCACCTGCGCGCGGGTCGACGAGGTGGATCGCCGTGATCGTCGGCTTGCCGTCGACCGGGTCCATCGTCAGCCGCGCCTCGGTTTCGATGGCGGTCGCGGTGAAGCCCGCGTTGTTGAGCGTGAACGACAGCGCCATCGTGAAGCAGCCGGCATGGGCGGCGGCGATGAGCTCCTCGGGATTCGTTCCCTTGCCGTCGCCGAAGCGCGCCTTGAACGAGTACGGAACGTTCGCGCAGCGTGCCGCTTTGCACCGAAAGCGTGCCGCTGCCTTCCTGCGTGCGTGCCCTGCCAGCGGGCGGATGCCTTGCGTTGCATGGTGGGTTTCCTCCGGTTGCGGAACTGGCATTTTAATCCCTCCCGCGGATCTGGGCGCACGCGCGCGTGCCGCGGTTGCGCTACCATAGGCGCGACGTCCGGCCGCCATGCCACCTCGCGCGCCGCCGCCGATGACCAAGCCCAAGACCACGCACTTCGACACGCTGTCGCTGCACGCGGGCGCGCGGCCCGATCCGGCGACCGGCGCGCGCGCGACGCCGATCTACCAGTCGGCGTCGTTCGTCTTCCCGGACAGCGACCATGCGGCGGCGCTTTTCAACATGGAGCGCGCCGGGCACGTCTATTCGCGGATCTCCAATCCGACCTGCGCGGTGCTGGAGGAGCGCATCGCCGCGCTCGAAGGCGGCGTCGGCGCGATCGCGACCGCGAGCGGCCAGGCGGCGCTGCACCTCGCGATCGTGACGCTGCTGGGCGCCGGGCAGCCACATCGTCGCGTCGCGCGCGCTCTACGGCGGCTCGCACAACCTGCTCGACTACACGCTGCCGCGCTTCGGCGTCGACGACGACGTTCGTCGATCCGCGCGACCTCGACGCATGGCGCGCGCGCGATCCGTCCGAACACGCGCCTGCTGTTCGGCGAGACGCTCGGCAATCCCGGCCTCGACGTGCTCGACATCCCGCGCGTCGCGGCGCTCGCGCACGAGCACGGCCTGCCGCTGCTCGTCGATTCGACGTTCACCACGCCGTATCTCATGCAGCCGTTCGCGCACGGCGCCGATCTCGTGTTCCATTCGGCGACGAAGTTCCTGTCCGGCCACGGCGTCGTGATCGGCGGCCTGCTGGTCGACTCCGGCACGCTTCGACTGGGACGGCCGCAGGCGCGCGGCAAGTTCCCGACGCTGACCGAGCCGTACGCCGGCTTCCACGACATGGTGTTCGCCGAGGAGTCGACGACCGCCGGCTTCCTGCTGCGCGCGCGGCGCGAGGGCATCCGCGACTTCGGCGCGTGCATGGCGCCGTTCACCGCGTTCCAGATCCTGCAGGGGATCGAGACGCTGCCGCTGCGGATGGCGCGCCACGTCGACAACGCGCGCCGGATCGTCGGCGTTCCTCGCCGCGCATCCGCTGGTCGGAGCGGTCGGCTATCCCGAGCTTGCCGGGCCATCCGGATCACGCGCTCGCGGCAGCAGCTGCTGCCGCGAGGCTGCGGCGCGGTGTTCAGCTTCAACCTCAAGGGCACGCGCGCGCAGGGCCGCACGTTCATCGAGGCGCTGAAGCTCTTCTCGCATCTCGCCAACGTCGGCGACGCGAAGTCGCTGGTGATCCATCCCGCGTCGACGACGCATTTCCGGATGGCGGCCGACGGATCTCGCCAAGGCCGGCATCACCGAAGGGACGATCCGGCTGTCGGTCGGCCTCGAGCACCCCGACGACCTGATCGAGGACCTGGCCGCGCGCTGCACGCGGCGGGAAAGCATCGTGAGACGGCCAGCGATGCGCGCGTCGGTCGTGCGCGGCAACGACGTCTACGCGTACACCGGCTCGCGGCCGCTCGAGCGCACGCTGCCCGACCGTCGTCTTCGTCCACGGCGCCGGCGAACGAGCACAGCGTCTGGGCGCTGCAATCGCGCTATTTCGCGCACCACGGCAGGAACGTCCTCGCCGTCGATCTTCCGGCCACGGCAAGTCCGGCGGCGCCGCGCTGCCGTCGGTCGAGGCGCTTGCGGACTGGATCCCGCGCTTTGCTCGACGCGGCGGCGATCGAGCGCGCGGCGCTCGTCGGCCATTCGCTGGGATCGCTGGCGGCACTGGAGTGCGCGGCGCGGCATCCCGAGCGCGTGACGAAGCTCGGCGTTGATCGGCCCGGCGGCGCCGATGCCCGTTTCCGAGATGCTGCTCGACGCCGCGAAGCGCGAACGATCACGTCGCCTGCGAGCTCATCACCGGCTGGTCGTACAGCGCGGGCAAGCAGCTCGGGCGGCAACCAGGTGCCCGGCATGTGGCTCACCGGCAACGCGCTGCGCCTCCTGGAGCGCACGAAGCCGGGCGTGCTCCACGCCGATCTCGCCGCGTGCGATCGCTACGGCGCGGGACAGGACAGCGCGGCCAAGGTCCGCTGCCCGACGCTCGTCGATCCTCGGCGCGCGCGACATCATGGCGCCTGCCGAAGAACGCGCAGGGTCTCATCGCCGCGCTGCCGGACGCGAAGGTCGTCACCGTTCCGGAGTGCGGGCACGCGCTGATGGCCGAGCAGCCGGACGCCGTGCTCGACGCGCTGCGCGCGTTCCTGCTGCGGTGACGGCGCTACGCTGATTTCCACTTGATCGAGCAGCCGACCGACGGATGCTGGACTGCCGGACGTCTTGCCCGTCTGCGCGACGTCGCGCATCGCGGTCGAAGAGCTCGCGCGGCGGCCGTCGGGTCGTCCGAGCGTCCCGACGCGTCGAGCCGGCCGCGATAGACGAGCTTCAGAGTCGCGGTCGAAGCCGAAGAAATCGGGCGTGCACACGGCGCCGTACGCGCGCCCGACATCCTGCGTCGCGTCGATGACATAGGGAACGTGAAGCCGTGCTGCGCGGCGAACGCCTTCATCGTGTCGAACGAGTCCTCGGGGTACGCCGCGGGATCGTTGCTCATGATCGCGATGCTGCCTACGCCGTGCTGCGCGAGCTCGGTCATGTCGCGCGCGATCTTGGCGGCCACCGCTTTCACGTAGGGGCAGTGGTTGCAGATGAACATCACGACGGTGCCGTTGGCGCCGCGGACCGAGGCCAGCGTGTGGCGCCGGCCGTCGGTGCCGGGAAGGTCGAACGGTGGGGCGGAGGAGCCAAGCTCGCCGGCGGGTGTGGCCGGGCTGACCATGGTCGTCCTCGTCGCGGGAATGCAGGGTTTCGGGCGGCGGGCCTCAGAATGCGGCGCGCTCGTATAACATACTCCGGCCCCATTCGCACGAGGCAACCATGCACGTCACCCGCCATACCGACCTCGACGCCTTTCTCGACGCGGTCGCGCCGATGGCCGCGCGGGGCGAAGCGTCCGCGAGCTTTTTCACGGGCGGCGCGCACGCGATGAAGCGCACGCCGCCGCGGGCGAGCGAACGGGTCTACCTCGCCACCTGTCGCGGCGACGGAACGTTCGGCGCGGCGATGCTGCGCGACGAAGGCCAGGTGCTCATTGGCGAAAGCGACCCCGCCGCCGGCGCGCGCGTTCGCCGCCGACCTCGCGCACGATTGGCCGGGACTCCAGGGCGTCGTCGGCGCGGCGGCCGGATGCGATGCGTTCGCGCGGAAATGGAAAGAGCTGACCGGGCGCGCTGCCCGGCTGCGTGTTCGCATGCGCCAGCACACGCTCGTCGCCGTCAACGAGGTGCCTGCGGCCCCGGCACGGTGAGGATGGCGACCGTCGCCGACACGCCGTGGCTGATCGAGCGGCAGATGGCGTTCATCGCGGAAGTCGGCATCCCCGATCCGCCGGCGCGCGTGCGCGAGCGCATGCCATCGCGAATTGCCCGCGGCGACTTCCGCATCTGGGACGACGGCGCGCCGGTCGCCTACGCGGGCTGCAACGACTCGGCGCCGGATTTCGCCCGGATCGCGCCCGTCTATACGCTGCCGGAGCGCCGGGGACGCGGCTACGCGACGGCATTGGTCGCGCGCACTCGCGCGCGAGCTGCTCGAGCGCGGAAAGCGCAAGTTGTTCCTGACGACCGATGTCGCGAACGCGACCTCCAATGCGATCTACGCCCGGATCGGCTTCCGCGCCGAGAACGACGACTGCGGCTTCGATTTCATCGCGCCTCCCGGTTAGCGGAATGCCGGCGCCGCGATTCATGTGCACGAACCTCGCTCGCGCCCGAGCTCGCGGGGCGCACGGTCGAGCTCGACCCTGCCGCCGCGCACCATGCAACGCGCGTGCTGCGCCTTGCCATCGGCGACGCGCTGACGCTGTTCGACGGCACCGGCGGCGAGTATGCCGCCACGCTCGTTCGCGCCGACAAGCGCGGCGCGTCGGTGCGGGTCGAGCGCTTCCTGCCCGTCGAGCGCGAGTCGCACCTGCGCTGACGCTCGCGCAGGGCATCGTCGCGAGCGACGCGATGGACTCGGCGATCCGCAAGGCGACCGAGCTCGGCGTGACCGCGATCCAGCCGCTCGTCACCGCGCGGAGCGCGCCGATGCCGGACGGCGAGCGCGGCGCAAAGCGCGTCGCCCATTGGCGGCAGATCGCGACGGCGGCGGCAGAGCAGTCGGGCCGCAATCGCATTCCGGAAATCGCCGCGCCGCGTTCGCTCGCCGATTGGCTGTCGTCGTGGCGCGGGACCGGCATCGTATTCCTGCCGGACGCCGACTGCTCAATCGCCGCGCTCGCGCCGCCGGCGCCGCCGCTCGCCGTGATGATCGGACCCGAAGGTGGATTCGATGCGCGCGAAAGCGCGGCCGCCAAGCGCACAGGGATTTCATGCGCTGCGCCTCGGGCCGCGGGTGCTGCGCGCCGACACGGCGGCCGCGGCGGCGCTCGCCGTCCTGCAATCGGCATGGGGAGATTGGCGATGATCCGGTGCGCAGCCGCCTTGGTGCTCGGCGCGACGCTGGCGGGCTGCGTCATGCCTGCTCGCGCCCCGGAACCGGCTGCCGCGAAGACCTATGCGTTCGTCGTCCTGGGCGAGGAGGGCGGCGCGGTCGCGCGCGCGATCACGACCGCGCCCGCATGCCCGGCCATCGAGTTCGACGGCGTCGCTGCGCCGATGGAGGTTCGCGCGCGGCCCGCGACGATTCCGCTGCGACCGACGCGCAGCGAGCCGGCGCTGTCGAAGCCTTCCGCGTTTCCCGTGCTCGTCTGCGAGAAAGCCGTTCCCGCCGGCGTGACCGCGCGCGACGATTCACGATCGCGCGCTTCCGTTGCCCAAGGCCCATCCACAGCGGATCGTCGTCATCGGCGACACCGGTTGCCGGATCAAGACGGCGGACGGCGTGTTCCAGGCGTGCAACGATCGGGACCCAGTGGCCGTTCGCCGCCGTTGCCGCAGCCGCTGCCGCCACCGCGCCGGATCTCGTCATTCACGTCGGCGACTATCACTATCGCGAAAACGAATGCCCGGCCGGCAACGCGCAATGCGCGGGCAGCCCATGGGGCTATGGCTGGGATGCGTGGGAGGCCGATCTCTTCGCACCGGCGGAGCTGCTCTTGCGGGCGGCGCCGTGGATCGTCGTTCGCGGCAACCACGAATCGTGCAATCGCGCGGGGCAGGGCTGGTGGCGTTTCCTCGATCCGCGTCCGCTCGCGCCGCGGCAGGATTGCAACGCCGCTGCCGACGACGCGATCGGCGACTACAGCGAGCCGTACGCCGTGCCGCTCGGTTCGGGACCCGGCGCCGACACTCAGTTCATCGTGTTCGATTCTTCGCTCGTGGGTGTCGCGCCGCTGCCCGCCGACAACGCGATGCACGTCCGCTATCGCGCGCAGTTCGAGCGGGCGTTCGCGCTGGCCGCGCGGCGGCCGAACGCGTTCTTCATGAACCACCATCCGATCCTCGCGTTCGCGCCCAACCCCGCAAGACCCGACGCGCCGTTCCCGGGTAACGGCGCGCTGCAATCCGTGCTCGCGGGCTTGCAGCCGACCGTGCTGTTTCCGCCGAACGTCAAGGCGCTGCTCGTCGGGCCACGTCCACCTGTTCGAAGTCGTCAGCTTCGCCACGCCGCAGCCCGCGCAGTTCGTCTCCGGCAACGGCGGCGACTGGATCGACACGCCGCTGCCGTTGCCGCTGCCCGCGGGCGTCGTGCCCGCGCCGGGCACCGTGATCGCGGGCCTCGTCGCCACCAACCGGTTCGGCTTCATGACGATGGAGCGCGACGGAGCGCGCTGGCGGATGGTCGCCCACGACGCGCACGGCGAGCCCCAGATCTCGTGCACGCTGCAGGAGCGGCAGGCGAGCTGCGTTTCGATGCCGCGCTGAGCGAGCTTCGCGGATCCCCCGCGCGTCGGTCACTTCCGGTCTATCTGGATGTTTTCTTTGGTGCCGCTATTGGAAACGGCAATCATGATGCCAAAGCCGATCGCAATCACGACTCCGATCACGGTCCACGTGGTGCCGATGCTGTCCAGAATGCCCAGTTTCCAGAGCGCGGCCAGAAGGCCGCCGATCAGGACAACAAAACCAACGAGATACATGCCTGCCCATTTCACGATAACCTCCTGCCGGATCAGATCCTCGAACACTGCAAGGGATGGACTAGAGCGTCGATCTCCAGACTTCGCGTACTCTGCTGGAGACGGGCCGGAAACCGTGCTTTCAGCTGCCACCGAGTGAAGCTACCTGGCGATTGCCGGCACTGTCTGTGTGCTGGCGCACGATCTGGAGTTCGAGGCTGGGTTCTTACCTTCCGTCGGGCGCGGGAAGCGGCAGCGCGGGGCTGCCGGCGAGCGTCATCGCCACCGAGCGGAGCTCGTCCCAGACGTTGCCGCGGCCGATGCCCTTCGCCAGCGCATCGAGCCGCGCGAGCGCCGCCATGAGCGGGCCGACGAGTCGAGGCGGCACGCGCCGCGCCGCGCGCTCCATCGCGGCCTGGCGCTTTCCCCAGACGCGCGCATCGCGCACGGCCACGGCGATCGGTGTCCCGCCGGCGACTCGCCTCCTGCACCGACGCGAGGGCATGGATGTCCTCTCCGAGCTGCCACAGCAGCAGCGGGATGCCTTCGCCTTCGGCTTCGAGCGCGGCGATGATGCGAGCGCGCGCGCGGCGTCCGGAGCGAGCCACGCTTCCGACAGCTGGAAGACGTCGTAGCGGGCGACGTCGGTCATCGCGCGCTCGACGGCTTCTGCACCGAGCTCGCCCTCGGGCAGCAGCAGACCGAGCTTTTCGATTTCCTGGTGCGCGGCGAGCAGGTTGCCTTCGCAACGGTCGGCGAGAAAGGCGAGCGTCTCCGGCGCCGCGCGCTGCCGTTGGCGGGCGAGGCGCGCCGCGATCCACGCGGGCAGCGCATCGCGCTCCAGCGGATAGACGGCGATGGCGACGCCGGCGTCGGCGAGCGCCGAGAACCACGCCGAGCCCTGCGCCGCGCGGTCGATCTTCGGCAGCGTGACGAGCAGGATCTGGTCGGGGCCGACGCGCGCGCGCGCTGGCTTCGAGCGCCTTGGCGCCTTCGACTCCCGGCTTGCCCGAAGGGATGCGCGAGGTCGACGAGCTTGCGCGCGCCGAAGAGTCCCAGGTTGGCGCTGGCGGCGAGAAACGCGTCCCACTTGAAGCCGGCATCGACGACCAGCATTTCGCGCTCGTCGAAGCCCGCGCGCCGCGCGGCGGCGCGGATCGCGTCGCCGGCCTCGATCGCCTGCAGCGGCTCGTCGCCATGGATGACGTAGATCGGCGCGAGCGTGCGCTCGAGATTCGCGGCGAGCTGGTTGAGGCGCAGTTCCATGATCTAACCGCCGGGCTTCTTTGCCGCCTGCAGCCGGCGCACGACCTGCTGCACGGCGTCGGATCTGCATCTCCTTCAGGAGCTTCGCTTCTTCCGCCTCGCGCGCGAGCACTTCGGACTCGTTGAACGTGTACGAGCGGCGAACGACGACTTCGCCCGCCGGCAGCCAGTCCTTGCCCACGGCGTCGTGCAGCGCAAACGTCAGACGCTTGCGTCAGCAGGTATTCGCGCGCGCGGCCGCCGCCCGACAGCGACAGCACCTGCTTGTCGTCGGTGACGTTGGAGAGATCGAGAATCGCCTGCGCGGCGGCGGCGTTGTCGACGAGCGTCGTGCTGCCGCCGGCGAGCGCGCGCTTCAGGTCGGCGGCGAACGGCGTGTTGGGCGGGGCATTGATGTAGAGCGTCGAGAACGCGTACGTCGACATCGCCGCGCAAATGGAAGCCGCAGGCGGCGAGCGCGCCGCGCGAGCGCGACCGCGACCGCGTAGCGCACGCGGCGACTCGGCGGCGCTCAGACGACGACATTGACGAGCCGTCCCGGCACGACGATCACGCGCTTGATCGGCGCGCCGGCGGCGTGCTTCGCGACCTCCGGCTCGCGCGCGCGGCCGCTTCGATCGCTTGCTTCGTCGGCGTCCGCCGGCACGCGTGAGCTTGCCGCGGAGCTTGCCGTTGACCTGCAGCACGAGCTCGATCTCGTCCTGCGCGAGCGCGGCCGGATCCACCTGCGGCCACGGCGCGTCGAGCAGCGAGCCGAGCTTCGCCGCGAAGCCGAGCTCGTCCCACAGCGCGCAGCCGATGTGCGGCGCGACCGGGTAGAGCACGCGCAGCAGGATCGACAGGCCCTCGCGCAGCGAGCGCGTTGGCGCCGGCGGCATCGGCCGGCACCGCCTCGAGCGCGTTCAGCATCTTCATCCCCGCGGAGACGACCGTGTTGTACTGGATGCGCTCGTAGTCGTAGGTCGCCTGCTTCAGCGTCAGGTGCAACTCGCGCCGCGCGGCCTTCACCGCGGCATCGCCGCATCGCTCCAGTCGATCCGGCCACGGCGCCGACTCCACGGTCTCCGCGCGCGCCTGCGCGAACGTCCACAACCGGCGCAGGAAGCGGTGCGCGCCTTCGACGCCGGCATCCGACCACGAGCGCGCTGTCCTGCGGCGGCGCCGGCGAACATCACGAACAGGCGCGCGGTGTCGGCGCCGAAGCGGTCGATCAGCGTCCTGCGGATCGACGCCGTTCAGCTTCGACTTCGACATCGTGCCCACGCCGCCGTATTCGACCGGCTGGCCGTCGGACTTGAGGACGCGCGCCGGTGACGCGGCCCTCGGCGTCGTGCGTGACGTCGACGTCCGCCGGCGCGAAGTAGTCGATGCCGCCCTTCGCGGTGCGGCGGAAGAAGATGTGGTTGAGCAGCATGCCCTGCGTCATCAGCCGCGTGAACGGCTCGTCGAACTGCACGAGCCCCATGTCGCGCATCACCTTGGTCCAGAAGCGCGCGTAGAGCAGGTGCAGGATCGCGTGCTCGATGCCGCCGATGTACTGGTCCATCGGATTCCAGTAGTCGTTGCGGGCATCGACCATCGTCGGCGCATCCGGGCGACGGCGTAGCGCATGTAGTACCACGACGAGTCGACGAACGTGTCCAGCGTGTCGGTCTCGCGCTTCGCCGGCCCGCCGCACTTCGGGCAGCGTCGTGTCGACGAAATCGCGCGCGCTTCGCGAGCGGATTGCCGGCTGCCGTCGGGCACGCAGTCCTCCGGCAGCACGACGGGCAGATCCGGTCTCGGGCACCGGCACGTCGCCGCACGCGGCGCAATGGACGATCGGGATCGGCGTGCCCCAGTAGCGCTGGCGCGAGATGCCCCAGTCGCGCAACCGGTACGTGATCTTCTTCTCGCCCAGCCCCTTGGCCGCGAGATCGGCCGCGATCGCGTCGACCGCCGCGTCGTACGCGAGGCCGTCGTACTTGCCGGAGTTCACGCAGCGCCCGCGCGTCCTTGTCCGCGTACCACGGCTGCCACGCGTCGGTCGAGAACGCGTCTCGCCGTCGATCGGCGATCACCTGCTGGATCGGCAGCCCGTACTTCTTCGCGAACGCGAAGTCGCGCTCGTCGTGCGCCGGCACGCCCATCACCGCGCCGTCGCCGTAGCTCATCAGCACGTAGTTGCCGACCCAGACCTCGACTCGTTTCGCCGGTCAGCGGATGCGTGACGAAGAGGCCCGTCGGCATGCCCTTCTTCTCCATCGTCGCGAGGTCGGCTTCCGATCACGCTGCCGCGCCGTGCACTCGTCGACGAACGCGGCGAGCGCCGGGTTCGACTGCGCCGCGTGCGCGGCGAGCGGATGCTCGGCCGCGACCGCGCAGAAGGTCACGCCCATGATCGTGTCGGCGCGCGTCGTGAAGACGTACATCCGGCCGTCGCCGATGAGCTTGCCGCGCATCGCTCGTCCGCGGATGTCGTGCGTGAAACGCGAAGCGCACGCCGTCGCTCTTGCCGATCCAGTTGGCCTGCATCATCTTCACGCGCTCGGGCCAGCCGGTCATCCGGTCGAGATACGTCGAGCAGCTCGTCGGCGTAATCGGTGATCCGCAGGTAGTACATCGGGATCTCGCGCTTCTCGACCGGCGCGCCGGAGCGCCAGCCGTGGCCGTCGATCACCTGCTCGTTCGCGAGCACCGTCTGGTCGACCGGGTCCCAGTTGACGACGCCGGTCTTCTGGTACGCGATGCCCTTCTCGAGCATCTTCAGGAAGAACCACTGGTTCCACTTGTAGTACGCGGGATCGCAGGTCGCGAGCTCGCGCGACCAGTCGATGGCCCAGACCCATCGCCTGGCATCTGCCGCTTCATGTACGCGATGTTGTCGTGCGTCCACTTCGCCGGCGGCACGCCGCTCTTCATCGCCGCGTTCTCGGCGGGCAGGCCGAACGCGTCCCAGCCCATCGGCATCAGCACGTTGTACCCGTTCATCCGCAGGTACCGGTACATCATGTCGTTGATCGTGTAGTTGCGCACGTGCCCCATGTGCAGCTTGCCGGACGGGTACGGCAGCATCGACACGCAGTAGAACTTCGGCCGGTCCGGCGGCTTCGACGGCGCGATAGACGTCGCCGTCGCGCCACTGCGCGCTGGACGGCGGCTTCGATCTCGGCGGGATTGAACGGTTTCATGGCTTCGGAACGGGCGGACCGGCGGCGTCGGATCGGCGGACGCGGCGGCAGCGCGCAAGCGGCCGATTATACCGGCGCGCGCCGGCAGCCGCTGCGCTCAGCGCTTCCTCACGACGAGCTCGTCGACGACCGCCTCGACGTCGTCGATGCCGCGCACCAGACGCTCCAGCGCGTCGGCTTCGGCCGCGCGTGCGCACGCAGCCTTTGAGCGTGACCCAGCGCCGCTGGCCCTCGACCCAGACGCTCGTCCCGGCAAAGCGGCCGTCGGCGAGGATCGCCTTCTGTGACGCGCGGGAATGATCTCCTTGTCGTACAGGTACGAGTTCGGCAGGCGGCAGCGTCCGGCTCGAAGCAGCGCGTTCCGCGCTCGGCGCGGGATGCGCCTCCGCGCGCATTTCCGCCTGCGTGATCATCGGCCCCTGTTGCGGCGGGCAATCAGCCATGCCGCTCGTCACCTGGACGAAACGGATCGCCGAAGTAGTTGCCGCGCTCCTCCGGCTGGGCGTCGCCGCCGCGGCGCGGCCAGTCGCGGGCGCGATGAGCGCATAGACGCCCAGCGCCGCAAACAGCAGCGCCGCCGCAATGCGCACGGCCTTGAACGGAATCTTCGCGCGCCGCGGCCTTGCCGATCAGCACGACCGGGACGTTGGCGAGCAGCATCCCGAGCGTCGTGCCGAGCACGACCGCGGAGCAGCGACGGGAACCGCGCGGCGAGCACGACGGTCGCGACCTGCGTCTTGTCGCCCATCTCGGCGACGAAGAACGCCGCGACGGTCACGCCGAAGATCGCCCCACCGGGTCGCGGGCGGCGGCGCGTCGGCGTCGAGCTTGTCGGGCCTGCAGCGCCCAGATCGGCGACGGCAAAGAAGGACAGCGCGACAAGCCACGTCAGCACTGTCGGTCGGCACGAGCGCACGAAGCAGGTTGCCGAGGAAGCCGGCGAGCGCGTGGTTGGCGAGTGTGGCGACCAGGATGCCGGCGATGATCGGCCACGGCTTCTGGAAGCGCGCGGCGAGCATCAGAGCGCGAGCAATTGGGTCTTGTCGCCGATCTCGCCGAGCGCCACCACCCCCGTCGAGACGAGAAAGGCTTCCATGGGTACGGGTAGAATTATAGGGTGGGGGAACCTTTCCACCGGCGTTTCGCCCAATCCGGTGGCCCTCCCGCCCATCTCCACGATGCCGCGTCCTTGCCCGACTGCAGCCCACGTCTGCCCGCATGCTCGTCATGACGGCGGCGGTCGCTCCTCGCCCCGAGCGCGATCGCGGCCGCCGGTCAAGACCGCGCACGTGGAGGCCGAGCTCGTCGCGGCGAAGACGGCGCTCGTTCCCGGCGAGCCGATCACGGTCGCGTTGCGCCTCGCGCTGGAGAAGGGCTGGCACACCTACTGGCGCAATCCCGGCGATTCCGGTTTGCCGACGACGCTCGCCTGGACGCTGCCGCCGGCGTCGAGGCCGGGACCGATCGAGTGGCCCGCGCCGCAGATGCTGCCGGTGGGGCCGCTCGTCAACTACGGCTACGAAGGCGAGGCGCTGCACCTCGTGGAGACTTCGCCGCAGCGCAGTCTTGCTCATCGGCGGCACGACGGTCACTCGCGCGCGCGCGCCGACTGGCTCGTGTGCAAGGAAGTGTGCATTCCCGAAGGCGCGGACCTGCACGCTTGCGCTTCCCGGTGGCGGCGACCGCGCCGCCGGACGCGCGCTGGGGCCCGGATATCTCGACGCCGCGCGCGCGCGCTGCCCGCAGCCGCTCGCCGGGTGGCGTGCCAGCGCGATCGGGCAGCGGCACGACGATCGCGCTCACGCTCGTGCCGCCGCCCGGGGCGTGCCGCTCCCGGAGCTGATTCGCTTCTTCCCGCTACGCAACGGACCGGATCGACCCGTCGGGACCGCAGCCGGTCACGCGCGACGGCGACGCGTACGTGCTCGACGTTGCCGGTCGCGGCCGACGCTCTCGGGTCCGCTCGACCGGCTCGCCGGCGTGGTGACGGCCGCCGGCGGCTTCGGCGCGGCGCGCGCGGCGACGATCGACGTCGCGGTCGCCGGCAGCGTCGCGCGCCGGGGCGAAGGCGGCGCCGTGCGCCGCTCCGCGCTCGATCTCGCGCCCGCCTCGCAGCGGCGACGGCGATGCCGTCTACGCTTGGCGCTCGCCGTCGTGTCGGCGCTCGTCGGCGGCTTGATCCTCAATCTCATGCCCTGCGTCTTCCCGGTGCTGACGCTCAAGGTCCTGGGCTTCGCGACGCACCACGACACGCGACCGACGATGCGGCGCGAAGCCGTCGCGTTCGCGGCCGGCGTCGTGCTGACGTTCGTCGCGCTGGGCTGCGGCGCTCGCCGCGCTGCGCGCCGCCGGCGAGCAGCTCGGCTGGGGCTTTCAGCTGCAATCGCCGGCGGTCGTCAGCGCGCTCGGCGATCCTGTTCTTCGTGCTGGCGCTCAATCTGTCCGGCGTGTTCGAGTTCGGCACAGCTGGCGCCGTCCGGCGTCACCGGCTGGACGCGCGAAGAATCGCACGCTCGACGCGTTCGGCTCCGGCGTCCTCGCCGTCGTCGTCGCGTCGCCGTGCACCGCACCGTTCATGGGCGCCGCGCTCGGCTTCGCGCTCGCGGCGCTCCGACGGCGTCGATGCTGGCCATCTTCGTCGCGCTCGGCATCGGCATGGCGTTGCCCTATGTCCTGCTTCGCCTGGTTTCCCGGATGGCGGCGACGGCTGCCCCGTCCCGGTCCGTGGCTCGAGCGATTCAAGCAGGTGCTCGCGTTTCCGCTGTACGCGACGGTGATCTGGCTCGCATGGGTGCTGGGCGCGCAGCGCGACAACGATGCGCTGCTGCGCCTCTGCTCGCGCTCCTCGGCGTCGGCTTCGCGCTCTGGGCCTGGCGAATCGTGCGCACGGGCGGCGCGCGGCCGTGGGGCATCGCCGGGCTCGTCGTCCTGGCGCGGGGCCGACGGTCATCGCCTGGCCGCTCTTCGTCGACCGAGCCCGTGGCCAGCGGCAAAGGCGGCGGACATCGGCCGACGCGGACGACGACGCGACTGGACGGCGTTCACGCCGGCCACGGTGGCGGCGCTCACCGCGGCGGGGCGCCCGGTGTTCGTCGACTTCACCGCGGCGTGGTGCGTGACGTGCCAGGTGAACAAGCGGCTCGTGCTGAACGCGGAGGACGTCCGCGCGCAATTCGCGGCAAGCGCGTCGCACTCGTGCGCGCCGACTGGACGCGGCGCGACCCCGCGATCACGCAGGCGCTCGCCGCATTCGGCAGCAGCGGCGTGCCCGTCTACGTGCTGTACCGCCCCGGCAAGGAGCCGCTGCTGTTGCCGGAGGTCCTGCGCAGGAGCACCATGCAGGAAGCGTTGGCGACGCTTTGACCGATCCGCGGCGCTGGCGGGATCGTTCCATACGATGGAGGTGATGATGCGTTCACGTTTCGTTTCCGTGTTGCCGTGGCTCGGCCCTGCTGATTGCCGCCGGAGTCGCTGGCCGCCGTGGTATCCGGCGCCGCGGCGCCCGGATTCACGATCACCGATACCGCGGGCAAGGCGGTGCAGCTCGCCGACTACAAGGGCAAGTACGTCGTGCTCGAATGGACCAATCCCGAGTGCCCGTTCGTGCGCAAGCACTATTCGAGCGGCAACATGCAGGCGCTGCAGAAGGAATGGGGCAGCCGCAACGTCGTGTGGCTCACGATCAACTCGACGAACGCGTCGAGCTGCGAATTCAAGACGCCGCGCGAGATGAGCGACATGGATGCAGGCGCAGGGCGCGGCGCCAGCGGCCACGCTGCTCGATTCGACCAGCGGCACCGCGCGTGCCTACGGCGCGAAGACGACGCCGCACATGTTCGTCGTCGATCCGGGCGGCACAGATCATCTACGCCGGCGCGATCGACGACAAGCGGTCGACGAATCCGGCCGACGCGAAGACCGCGAACAACTACGTCCGCGCAGCGCTGACCGAGGCGATGTCGGGCAAGCCGGTCACCGTCGGCGAGCACCACGCCGTACGGCTGCAGCGTCAAGTACTGACGCCTTGCGCACGGCCGCCGCCGCGATAGCCGCCGTCCTGGTCGTCGCCGGCTGCGGGCCGGAGCCGGCGCGGCCGCTGCAGGGTTACGTCGAAGGCGAATACGTGCGCGTCGCGGCGCCGTTCGCGGGCACGCTCCTGCAACTTTCGGTCAAGCGCGGGGACGAGGTGGCCGCGGCCGCGCCGCTGTTCGCGCTCGAGCGGGAGAACGAAGCGGCGGCGCGCCGCGAAGCCGAGGAGCGCCTGCGCGCGGCCGAGGCGCGCCTCGCCAATCTGCAGACCGGCAAGCGGCCGCCCGAGATCGAGACCGCGGCCGAGCAGCTGCAGCAGGCGCAGCGCGATGCGCGAGCTGTCGGCGGCGAACGTGCAACGCCAGCAGCAGCTCTTCGCGAAGCGGCTTCGTGAGCGCGGCGGCGCATCGACGATGCGCAAGGCCCAGTTCAAGCGCGACGACGCGCGACGTCAAGGAGCTCGAAGCGCGCCGTGGCGACCGCCCGAGATGCCGGCCCGCGTCGACGAGATCCGCGCGGCCGAAGCGGACGCGAGGGCCGCGCGCGAGGTGGTGGCGCAGAGCGACTGGCGGCTCGCGCAGCGCGCGGTGGCGGCGCCCGCGTCCGGGCTCGTGCACGACACCTACTTCGTCGTCGGCGACTGGGTGCCCGCCGGCGCTCCGGTGGCGAGCCTGCTGCCGCCGGGCAACGTCAAGGTGCGCTTCTACGTTCCCGAAACGCTGCTCGGCAGGCTGAAACCGGGGCAGACGGTGAACATCGCGTGCGACGGCTGCGCTGCGCCCGTCGCGGCGACGATCGCGTTCATCGCCGATCGCGCGGAGTTCACGCCGCCGGTGCTCTACTCGAAGGAAAACCGGTCGAAGCTCGTCTATCTGGTCGAAGCCAAGCCGGCGCCGGCCGGACGCCGTGCAAGCTGCATCCGGGGCAACCGGTCGACGTGACGCTGCCGGCGTCGTGATCGCGGTCGCGCCCATGGCCGATCAAACCGTCATCGACGTGCGCGGGCTGAACAAGAGCTTCGGCCGCCATCACGTGGTCAAGGATCTCGCGCTGTCCGTGCGCCGCGGCGAGATCTTCGGCTTCCTCGGGCCGAACGGCAGCGGCAAGACCACGTCGATCCGCATGCTCTGCGGGCTGCTCACGCCCGACAGCGGCGAGGGGACGTGCCTCGGCTTCGACATCCGGCGCGAGACCGAGTCAGATCAAGCGCCACGTCGGCTACATGACGCAGCGCTTCTCGCTTGTGGGAGGACCTGACGATCCGCGAGAACCTGCGCTTCGTCGCGCGCATGTACGCGATGGACGAAGTCGCGCGAGCGCGTCGAGCGACGCGCTCGCGCGACTCGGCCTGGCCGATCGCGCGGACCAGCTCGCGGGCGAGCTCTCGGGCGGCTGGAAGCAGCGCCTGGCGCTGGCCGCGTGCCTGCTGCACGAGCCGCAGCTGCTGCTGCTCGACGAGCCGACCGCGGGCGTGGATCCGAAGGCCCGCCGCGATTTCTGGGACGAGCTGCACGAGCTCGCCGCGCGCGGCATCACGGTGCTCGTCAGCACCCACTACATGGACGAGGCCGAGCGCTGCCACAAGCTCGGCTACATCCTCGACGGACGGCTGCTGGCGCAAGGCACGGCACGCGAGGTCATCGCGAGCCAGTCGCTCGTCGCCTGGACCGTCGACGGCGCCGGCGCTGGCCGCGCTGGCGACGCGGCTGCGGGCGCTGCCGGCGGTGGAGCAGGTGGCGGCGTTCGGCGCGGCGCTGCACGTCACCGGCACCGACGCCGCGCGCGCTCGACGCCGCCCTCGCGCCGTTCAAGACCGAGCCGGGCCGCACGTGGCGCCGGATCGAGCCGGGCCTCGAGGACGTGTTCATCCACCTGATGCAAAGCCGCGCGGAACCGCCGTCGCCGGACGCTGGGAGCAAGGCGCCATGAGCGGATCTTTTCGTTCTCGCGCTGGCTCGGCATCGTCGGCAAGGAGTTCATCCAGCTGAAGCGCGACCGGCTGACCTTCGGGATGATCGTCGGCATCCCGATCATCCAGCTCGTGCTGTTCGGCTTCGCGATCAATTCCGATCCGAAGCACCTGCCGACGATGTTGCTGGACGCCGACCGCAGCGAGTTCTCGCGCAGCATCGTCCGCGCGCTCGCCAACAGCGACTACTTCGCCTTCGTCGGCGAGGCGCGCGGGCGAGGACGAAGCAGACCGCGCGCTCGCCACGGGCGCAGCGCAGTTCGTCGTCACGATTCCGGCCGGACTTCTCGCGCGCGCCTGATGCGCGGCGAGCGGCCCGCGGTGCTGGTCGAGGCCGACGCCACCGATCCGGCCGCGACCGGCAACGCGATCGCGCGCGCTGAGCCAGCTCGCGCAATCGGCGCTGCGCGCACGATCTCACGGGTCCGCTGGCGTCGCTCGCGGCGAAGCCCGGCGCCGTTCGACGTGCGTCGTGCATCGCGCGCTACAACCCCGAGGCGATCACGCAGTACAACATCGTGCCCGGCCTGCATGGGCGTGATCCTGACGATGACGATGGTGCTGATGACCGGCCTCGCGATCACGCGCGAGCGCGAGCGCGGCACGATGGAGAACCTGCTCGCCACGCCGGCGACCGCGCTCGAGGTGATGATCGGGCAAGATCGTGCCCTATGTGCTGATCGGCCTCGTCCAGGTGACGCTGGTGCTGCTCGCTGGCGCGCGCTGCTCTTCGACGTGCCGATGCATCGGCAGCCTCGGCGCTGCTCTATCTCGCCGTGCTGCTGTTCATCGCCGCCAACCTGACGCTGGGCCTCACGTTCTCGTCGGTCGCGCGCAACCAGCTGCAGGCGATGCAGATGACGTTCTTCTTCTTCCTGCCGTCGATGCTGCTGTCGGGATTCATGTTCCCGTTCCGCGGCATGCCGGGCTGGGCGCAGGCGATCGGCGAGGTGCTGCCGCTGACGCATTTTCTGCGCATCGTTCGCGGCGTGATGTTGAAGGGCAACGCAATCGCCGACGTGCTCCCCGAGACCTGGCCGATCGTGGCGTTCATGACGGCCGTGCTGCTGATCGGCTTGAGGACGTTCAAGAGCACGCTCGATTGAAGCCGGCCGGACGCGGGGTAACATGCCGGCTTTGGACCGGTTCCATTCGAAGGGGAAGACATGACGGGATTGCGCGGAGAGATTCGGCCGTTCGTTGCGGCTGGCGATCATTGGCGGCGGTCCGGGCTCGTGGATCGGCTGGATGCATCGCACCGCCGCGGCAATGGACGGCTGGTTCCGCGTGACGGCGGGCGTGGTCTCGAGCGATCCGGCGCGCGCGCGCGACGCGGGCGTCGCGGTGGGACTCGACCCGGCGCGCAGCTACGGCGACGTCGCCGAAATGCTGGCGAGGAGAACGCGCGCGTCTCGACGGCATCGACGCGGTCGCCATCATGACGCCGAACGACACCCACTATCGCCTACGCCGCCGCCGCGCTCGACGCCGGGCTCGACGTCGTCTGCGACAAGCCGGTCACCCACGATTTCGACGCAGGCCTGCGACCTCGTCGCCCGGACCGCGCAGCAGGGCCGGATATTCGCGATCGCGCACGGCGTATTCCGCCTATCCGATGACCCGCTACGCCCGGCACGCTCGTGCGCGACGGCGCGATCGGGCCGATCCGCGCTGGTTCAGGTCGAGTACATCCAGAGCGGCCTCGCGACGCGCCTCGAGGACGGGCCGCAGAACAATCGCCTGCGCTGGATGCTCGATCCCGCAGCGGAGCGGGCTCGCGCTGGTGATGAGCGCGATCGGCTGCCATGCGCAGCATCTCGCGATGCTTCGTGTCGGGCCTGCCGCGTGGCGCGCGTCGCGGCCGACGTCGGCGCGCTGATGCCCGGCCGCAAGGTCGTCGATTACGCGTCGGCGCTGGTCGAATTCGAAGGCGGCGCGCGCGGCACGTTCACGGTCACGCAGGCGGCGGCCGGCGGCGAGAACGACATCCGGCTTGCGCGTCTACGGCGAGAAGGGCATGCTCGACTGGTCGCACCGCGAGCCGAGCTATCTCACGCTCGCGCTGCAGGGCGAGCCGGTGCGCAGTCATCGGCCGCGGCGACGCCTTCCTGCCGCCCGAGATCATCGCCGCTCGGCCGCACGCCGCGCGGCCATCCCGAAGGGCTGCGCGAGGCCTTCGCCAACATCTACGCCGAAGTCGCGCAGGAGCGCATGGCGCGCGCGCTCGGCGATCCGTGCCGGAGTTCCCGTATCCGCGCATCGAGGACGGCGCGCACACGATGGCGTTCATCGAAGCGTGCGTGGCGTCGCAGTCCAAGGGAACCTGGGTCGCTCTCCGGTCGGCGCCCGGCGACCTGATCCCGCCGCTGCAAACGCCGCTTCCATCTCCCGCCGGAAGCGGACGGCATCGTTCGCCGCGTCGATGCCGACGTCGTCCCAGCGCACCGCTGCGTGCGCGGGGATGGGACGCACGAGCTTGACGCCGTGCGCGAGGCCGAGCGGCAGCGCCGCCGCAGCGCGAGCGAGTCCGCGGCGGGCGACGAGCTTGCCGTACACCGTGTAGCCGCCCTCGCCGTCGAGCGTCTCGCCCGCCGCGAGATCGCGCTTCGCCGTCGCGACGACGTCGCCGTGCCAGGCGATCGGCGCGCCGGTCGGCTCGCCGCGCAGGCCCACCGACGCGACGCTGATGCCGAGCTCGAGGCCGATCGCGTGGTACGGCTTGTACATCGCCGCGTAGCGGCCTGACGGATCCGTCGAGAAGCCGTATTCGCCGAAGCAGCGGCGCACGTAGTCCTCGCCGGCGTCCTCGCCCGCGCGGAACGTGACGTAGACGCCCCAGCGCAAGTCGCGAAACACGGGACGGCCGTCGCGCTCGAGGCTCGAGATCACCTCCACCTGCCCCGCGTGGTGCAGCTGCCCGCCTTCGTCGCGCCGGCCGCAGCACGCGCGGCAGGTCGTCGACGCCGCAGGGCGGAAAGGCGAGCCCGTCCGGCGCGGGCGTCAATCCGGTCGCGTTCGCCACTGCCGCCATTTCGATCGCGCTCTTGGTGCCGTCGAGGAACGAGTTGAACATGCGCGCGTTGAAATCGCCTGCGGCGACCCGCTCCGGCGCAAAGCCGTAGTACGGCCACACCGTGTCGGGCGTGGACGCGTGGTACTCGGGCAGATACTTGGTGCCCTTGCCCGCGGCGACGACGGCGAATCCGCGGCGCGGCACCAGTCGACCATCTCGCAGATCAAGCGCCGGCTGGTCGCCGTACGCGAGCGAATACACCACGCCGGCTTCACGCGCGCGGCGCGCGAGAAGCGGCCCCGCGAGCGCGTCGGCTTCGACGTTGACCATCACCACGTGCTTGCCATGCGCAAACGACGCCAGCGCGTGGCGGATCCCCGCCGCCGGATCGCCGGTCGCGTCGATGACGATATCGATCTCCGGCGCCGCGATGAGCGAGCGCGCATCGTCGGTGACGTGAGTGGCACTGGATGTCCCGGCTTCGGCGAACGATCGCGCGGCAAAGCGCTGCGGTGCCCAGCCGGTGCGTGACAGCGCCGCGCGGGCGCGATCGGGCGCGAGATCGGCGATCCCGACGATGTGAATGCCGGCCGTGTGCTTCGCCTGCGCGAGGTACATCGCGCCGAATTTGCCGGCGCCGATCAGGCCGACCGCGAGCGGGTGACCCGCGGCGCGCGCGCGCGAGGAGCAGGCGATGGAGATTCACGGCGCGATTCTCGACGCAGAGCGTCACTTGAGCGCCAGCGCGAGCCCGAGCGGCACGAACACGACCGAGATCATGTTGCCGATCAGCACGATCGAGGCGACCTTCCCGGGCTCCTGCCGGAACTGCTCCGCGACCATGAAGTTGAGCACGGCGGGCGGCAGGCAGCCGAACAGGATGAGGAGGCCCCGCTGCGCGTCGTCGAGCCCGAGGAACGGACTCAGCAACGCCGGCCATCCCGATGCCGGTGAGCGGGCAGACGAGGCCGCCGACGACGCCGATGCGCCAATCGCTCCAGCGCACGTCCATGAGCCGCACGCCGAGCGAGAGCAGCATCATCGGGATCAGCGCATCGCCGACGATCTTGAACGTGCTCGCCGCCCATTCCGGCAGCGGCGGATGGGTGAGCGCGAAGGCGAAGCCGACGATGGTCGACCACACCATCGGGTTGCGCAGCAGCCGGCCGAAGCGCGCATGGTGATCGATCATCCAGGCGCCGACGGTGAAATGCAGCAGGTTCGAGATCGTGAACACGGCCACCATCGCCGAGAAGCCCGGCGGCCCGAACGCGAGCGCCGCGAGCGGCAGGCCCATGTTGCCGCAGTTGTTGAACATCATCGGCGGCACGAAGGTCCGGAAATCCGCGTTGAGCCACCTGCGCAACCGGCCACGCGAGGAGGCCCGGAGCCCAGCACGATGCCGATGCTGCCGAGGATGAGCCGCCCGTTCTCGTACACGTCGAATTCCCTGCTCGCGAGCGCGGAGAAGATGAGCGCGGGTGCCAGCACGTTCATGCTGATCCGGTTGACCCATCCCATGTCCGGCTTCGCGCGCCGCCCGTACCACCAGCCCAGCGCGATGATCGAAAACACCGGCAGGATGATGCCGAGGACGCGCTCCAGCATCAGAGGATGTATCGGGCGAGATTCTCGTCGCCGGCGATGTCCTTCAGTCGCGCGTCGACGTACGCGGCGTCGATCGCGAACGATTCGCCGGTATGCCGGGTCGCGTGGAACGACAGATCGTCGAGCAGGCGCTCCATCACCGTATGGAGGCGCCGCGCGCCGATGTTCTCCTGCCGCTCGTTGACGGCGAAGGCGATCTCGGCCAGCCGCCGGATGCCGTCCGGCTTGAAATCGAGATGCACGTTCTCCGTCGCGAGCAGCGACTGGTACTGGCGGACGAGGCAGGCGTCCGTCGCCGTGAGAATCTGCTCGAAGTCGGTGACCGAGAGCGACGTGAGCTCGACCCGGATCGGGAAGCGCCCCTGCAATTCCGGAATGAGGTCCGACGGCTTCGAGAAATGGAACGCGCCCGACGCGATGAACAGGATGTGATCGGTGCGCACCATCCCGTACTTGGTCGAAACCGTGGTGCCCTCGACGAGCGGCAGGAGGTCGCGTTGCACGCCCTGGCGCGAGACGTCGGCGCCGTGGGTTTCCTGCCGGCTCGCGATCTTGTCGATCTCGTCCAAGAACACGATGCCGTTCTGCTCGACGGCGGCGAGCGCCTTCGCCTTCATGTCGTCGTCGTTGATGAGCTTCGCGGCCTCCTCGTCGGTCAGCGCCTTCAGCGCCTCGGTGACCGGCATTTTCTTCAGCTTCCGCCGCGCGCCGCCCAGCTGCTGGAACATTCCCTGCAGCTGGCTCGTGAGATCCTCCATGCCCGGCGGCGCCATGATCTCCATCTGCGGCGAGAGCAGCGAGACCTCGACCTCGACCTCCTTGTCGTCGAGCTTTCCCTCGCGCAGCATCTTGCGGAATTTCTGGCGCGTGGTGGTATCGGTCGGCTGCATGTCGCGGATGTTCACTTCGCGCGCCGGGGGCAGCAGCACGTCGAGCAGCCGCTCCTCGGCCGCATCCGCCGCACGATCGCGGACCTTGCGCGATTCCGCCTCGCGCGTCTGCTTCAATGCGGCCTCGACCAGGTCGCGAATGATCGTGTCGACGTCGCGGCCGACGTAGCCCACCTCGGTGAACTTGGTCGCCTCGACCTTGATGAAGGGCGCCTCGGCGAGGCGCGCGAGCCGGCGCGCGATTTCGGTCTTGCCGACGCCGGTCGGGCCGATCATCAGGATGTTCTTCGGCGTGATCTCCTGCCGCAGCGGCTCCGGGCACCTGCTGGCGCCGCCAGCGATTGCGCAGAGCGATCGCGACCGCGCGCTTGGCCGCGTCCTGCCCGACGATGTGCTTGTCGAGCTCGCTGACGATTTCGGAGGGGGTCATGTGCGACATCGGCGTCCTGCATGCGCAAATGCGTTCGCCGCCGGGTGCTGCGGCTCCGGCATTCTACCGCGGCGCGCGCGGGCTGCATGGCGCGAACTGGCCAGCATGACGGTCATCGCTTATGATGCTCGCGGTCACGGCAGACGAAAATGCGGATTCCGAAATCGAAACTTTCCTGCGCCGCGCGTGGGCGCGCTCGCCGCATCACTCGCGGTCGTGCTGGCGGCGTGCGCATCGGGCGACGATGCGGCCTCGCGCGGCGCGAAATCGACGGGCGCGATCGGCGCGCGGCTCCAGCCCATCGCCGGCGGCGTGGGGCATGGGCTCATCACTTTCGCCCGTACGACGGCGGACTCACGATGGTGGCCGATGTCGGCGGCTTTTCCGCGGGCCCGTACCGGATCGCGATTCACACGACGCCGGTCTGCACATCGCCGAACGGATTCAGCGCGGGACCGCCCTTCGTGTTGCCGGGCGCCACGGCGCCGGTGGTCGTTCCCATCCGCATCATGGGAACAAGGCACGGCGACGTTGTCGGAGCGGGTCCCGGGACTCACGTTGACCGGGCCCACGGGCATCGAAGGCAAGTCCATCGTGTTGCACGCGAGTCAGTTCGGCTCGCTCGACGCGACGCCCGGGGTCGTCAACGACCGGGTCGCGTGCGGCGTGATCGGCGTCATACCGACGCTCTTCTGAGCGCGCATCCTCTCGTTCCCCGTCACGGGCCACCTTCAGAGTCACGATGGGCTTTCTCGCCGGCAAGAAAATTCTGATCACGGGCATTCTTTCCGAATCGCTCGATCGCGTACGGCGTCGCGAAGGCGTGCCACCGCGAGGGCGCGGAGCTCGCGTTCACCTACGTCAACGACGACCTCAAGGAGCGCGTCGCGAGGATTGCCGCGGAATTCGGGACGGCGCCGCTCCTTCCGTGCGACGTGACGAAGGACGACGACGTGGCCGCGCTCTTCGCCTCGCTCGCGCGCGCAGTGGGGCGTGCTCGACGGCTTGCTGCACGCCATCGCGTTCGCGCCGCGCGAAGCGCTTGCCGGCGATTTCCTCGAAGGGATGTCACGCGCGAGCTTTCGCCACTGCGCACGATGTGAGCTCCTACAGCCTCGCGGCGCTTGCCAGGGCGCGCGGCCGCTGATGCAAGGGCGGCACGGCGCGCTGGTGACGCTCACCTACCTCGGCTCGCATGCGGGCGCTGCCGAACTACAACGTGATGGGTCTCGCGAAGGCGAGCCTCGAGGCGAACGTGCGCTATCTCGCGACGTGCCTCGGCCCCGAGGGAATCCGGGTGAACGGCATTTCGGCGGGGCCGATCAAGACGCTCGCCGCCGCAGGCATCGGCGGCTTCTCGAAGATCCAGCGCTTCGTCGAGAACGAACGCGCCGCTGCGCCGGAATGTCACCGCCGACGAGGTCGGCAACGTGGCTGCCTTTCTCCTTTCGGACCTCGCGAGCGGCATCACCGGCGAGATCACCTACGTCGACAGCGGATTTTCCATCGTCGCCGCCGGGACTCAACGACGACTGAAGCCGCGGTCGGCGGTGCATGCGCCCGCGCGACGCCGCACATGACGGTCGCCGACCCGCATCGCCGAGCCGCGCCACGCAGCGCTTCGACGCCGTCATCATCGGCGGCGGGCACAACGGCCTCACCTGCGCCGCGTATCTCGCGGCCGCGGGCCTTTCGCGTCTGCGTGCTCGAGCGCCGCGCCGTGCTGGGCGGCGCCGCGGTGACCGAGGAGTTTCATCCGGGCTTCCGCAATTCGACGGCGAGCTATACCGTCAGCCTGCTCAATCCCGAAGGTGATCCGCGATTTGCGGCTTGCCGAACACGGGCTCACGATCATCGCCCGGCCGCTCGCCAATTTCCTGCCGCTGCCCGGACGGCGGGTATCTCAAGGTCGGCGGCGGAATCGCGGCGACGCAGGCGGAAGTCGCCAAGCATTCGCCGCGAGATGCGCAGAAGCTGCCGGACTACTACGCGATGCTCGATCGCGTCGCCGGCGTGCTGCGCGAGCTCGTGCTCGCGACGCCGCCTTCCGTCGGACGCGGGATCGGAGCGATGCTCGACGCATGGAAGGTCGCCAAGCGCTTCCGCGCGCTCGACCTCGCGGGCAGCGCGACGTACTCGATCTCTTCACGAAGAGCGCGGGCGAGGTGCTCGATCGCTGGTTCGAGTCCGGCCCGATCAAGGCGGCGTTCGGCTTCGACGCCGTCGTCGGCAATTACGCGAGCCCCTATACGCCCGGTTCGGCGTACGTGCTGCTGCATCACGTCTTCGGCGAGGTGAACGGCCAGCGAGGCCAGTGGGGCCACGCGCGCGGCGGCATGGGCGCGATCACGCAGGCGATGGCGGCGGAGTGCGCGGCGCGCGGCGTCACGCTGCGGACCGGCGCGGCCGTCGCGCGCGTGATCGTCGATGGCGGAAGAGCCGCGGGCGTCGAGCTCGCGGACGGCGAGATCGTTCGCGCGCGCCGCGTGGTCGCGAACGTCAATCCGAAGCTCCTGTTCCAGCAGCTGGTCGCGCCCGAGCACCTGCCGTGCGGACTTTCGTCGCGCGCATCGACGGATATCGCTGCGGATCGGGCACGTTCCGGATGAACGTCGCGCTGTCCGAGTTGCCGGATTTCGCCGTGCTGCCCGGAACGAACGCCCAGCCGCACCACGGAAGCGGCATCGTCATCGCGCCGTCGCTCGCGCTACATGGAGCGCGCCTACTTCGACGCCAGAACGCGACGGCTGGTCGGCCGCGCCGATCGTCGAGCTGTTGCTGCCCTCGGTCGTCGACGACAGCCTCGCCCCGCCCGGGATGCACGTCGCGAGCCTCTTCTGCCAGCACGTGCATCCGGATCTCGCGCAAGTGCGGCCCGGACGCGTCCTGGGACGACGCGCGCGACGAGGTCGCGGACCTGATGATCGACACGGTCAATCGCGTCGCGCCGAACTTCAAGGCGAGCGTGCTCGGCCGCCGCGCGCTGACGCCGCTCGATCTCGAGCGCGAGTTCGGGCTCGTCGGCGGCGACATCTTCCACGGCGCGCTCGCGCTCGACCAACTGTTCTCCGCGCGGCCGGTGCTGGGCAACGGCAGCTATCGCTCTCCGGTCCGCGGGCCTCTACATGTGCGGAGCCGGAACGCATCCCGGCGGCGGCGTGACCGGCGCCCCGGGGCACAACGCGGCGCGCGAAATTCTGAAGGATGTGCGGCGCGCGGCGGTTCTGA
>ERZ1370068.4318-contig-3397_pt1 | contig 59475 bp, 81 predicted proteins | sample MGYA00561227_ERZ1370068 | MGnify/ENA primary metagenome ERZ1370068 (study PRJEB38410, sample SAMEA6850437) | metagenome | study: Metagenomic assessment of the ecological functions of the soil: analysis of the soil microbiota associated with the... | reverse complement strand
ACACTTCATCGTCATCACTTCGTAATTGCCCCGGCCACACATGCTGCGCAAAAACCAACAGGAATGGTAAACCTCCTTTGTCCGCGCCTGCCAGTAGCCGCCGTGGATAAACAGCAGCACGGCGCGCCGTCGGCTGCCAGAAATGATCCGGCTGCGCTTCGCGCGGCCCCATACCGCAGGTCGGCATGCGCGGGAAGCGCTGCGCATCCGCCGGAGCGCGCCCCGTGCCGGCTGGCGACCATCTCCACGCCGCGCGGGCACGGCGACGCCGTTATTGAGGCCGAGGTCGCGCGCCTGCTGGCTCATCGCGCGCCAGTCCAGCGCAGAAAACAATATCGTCATGCAATATCTTCCGGTCGGCCATGCGCGCTGGTGCGTTTCCACTTTGACGGAAAATGTTCTACAGCACCATCTGCGACCAAGAAACGGAAACGAACGGAGATAGCGAAGCGGCTGATCAAGAGGCTAGGCGAGAGACGGCGGTTGCCATTGTCCGCAAGCTGAAATCGGGTGAAGTTACCTCCGCTCGACCCGCTCGACGTGCTGGAAAAGCGCATCGCCGAGGTCGACGGCCAGGTCAACGCGCTGCCGACGCTGTGCTTCGACCGCGCCCGAAAGCACGCCGACCGCGCTGATGAAGAAGCCGGTCAGCCGAGCGCGGCCGGCTCGCCGGCCTGCCGATCCCGATCAAGGACCTGACCAACGTCGCGCGGCGTGCTCACCACCCAGGGATCGCCGATCTTCACGTGATAACATCCCGGCGAAGTCCGACATCCTGGTCGAGCATCTCGAAGCCAATGGCGGCGTCGATCTACGCCAAGTCGAACACGCCGGAATTCGGCGCCGGCGCCAACACCTTCAACGAAGTGTTCGGCCCGACGCGCAATCCCTGGGACACCTCGCGCTCCGCCGCCGGCTCGTCCGGCGGCGCGGCGGTGGCGCTCGCGACCGGCACGGCATGGCTCGCGCATGGCTCCGACATGGGCGGCTCGCTTGCGCAACCCGGCGAGCTTCAGCGGCATCGTCGGATTCCGGCCGAGCATCGGCCGCGTCGCGCACACGCCGGCGGCCACGATCGACCGCAATCTGAGCCAGTCCAGGGCCCGATGGCGCGCAACGTCGAGGATCTGCGCGCTGCTGCTCGACGCGATGAGCGGCGAGCATCCCGCGCGATCCGCTGTCGCTGCCGGTGCCGCCGACAGTCTATTCCTGTCGCGCGGCGCGCTCGCGGCAGCAGCCGAAGCGCGTCGCCTATTCGGCCGATCTCGGCATCACGCCGGTCGATCCGCGAAGTCGCGGCCATCACCCGCAAGGCCGCGCGAGCGCTTCGCCGAAGCTCGGCGCGATCGTCGAGGAAGCCCATCCCGACCTGCACCGAGGCCGCATGAATGCTTCCACGTGCTGCGCGCGTTCGACTTTGCGCATGACCAAGGCGGCGCTGCTGCGCACCAAGCGCGACCTGCTCAAGCCCGAGGTGATCTGGAACATCGAGGAAGGGCTACAAGCTCGACGGTCGATGCAGACTCGAACGCGCCGAAGCGCAGCGCGTCGCCATGACGCGCGCGCACGCTCGAGTTTTTCGAGAACTACGACCTGCTGCTGACGCCCGCGACCATCGTCGCCGCCGTTTCCGATCGAGAACCGCTACGTCGCCGAATGCGCCGGCAAAAAGTTCGACAATCTACGTCGAATGGCTCGGCATCGCCTACGCGATCACGCTGGCGTGCTGTCCCGGCGCTGTCGTTGCCGTGCGGGTTTACCGCCTCCGGGCCTGCCGGTCGGACTGCAGATGGTGGCGCCGCCCCGCGGCGAGGCGCAGCTGCTCGCCGGCGCCAAGGTGCTGGAGGATATTCGTGCGTGCGCGGACGACGCCGATCGATCCAAGGGCGCCGAAATAGAGGACGCCGAAGCAAGAGGGAATATGGCCGACGAGAACGAGCCGCCGCCGGAGAGCAAGCTGACGCGCAGCAAGGTGAGCGCTGGGCGCGCGAAGGAAAATTCTCACCGGAAAGGTCTCGCGACCCGAGGAGGCCAGCGGCTGCCGCCGGGACAGCACCTGACCAGGGATTGGCCGACGCTCGATCTCGGCCTGACGCCGAACATTTCGCGCGAGCGTTGGCGGCTCGATGTTTACGGCGCGGTCGGAAAATCCGCTGTTCTGGGACTTTTGCGCAGTTTTCCGCGCAGCCGCAGACGCAACTTCTGTCCGGACATTCACTGGCGTCACCACCTGGTCGCGCTACGACAATCAGTGGGAGGGACTTGGCGACCCGCGATCTGCTCGATGCCCGCCGGCCGCGGCGACGAGCGCGCGGTTCGTGGTGCTGCATTCCCATGACGGCTACACCACCAACCTGGCGCTGGAAGATTTCTGCCGCCGAGGATGCCATCCTCGTCCATAGCTGGTCCGGCGCGCCGCTCGAACAGGAGCATGGCGGCCCGGTGCGGCTGGTCGTGCCGCATCTCTATTTCTGAAAAGCGCAAAATGGCTCCAGAGCATCGAATTTCTGGCAGAGGATGCGCCGGGCTATTGGGAAGTCCGCGGTTACCACAATCGCGGCGACCCGTGGCAGGAACAGAGATATTCCGGACGACTAAAGCCGCAACTCTGACTGGGGAGAACGCCCGTGCCGACTGAACGCTTTCCAATCTCACCGGCGAGGGCGGCCATCAGCTTGCCGCCGCGCTGGATACGCCGGACGGGCCGAGATCCATGCCTACGCGCTGTTTCGCGCATTGCTTCACCTGCGGCAAGGATGTGCTGGCCGCGAAGCGCATCGCCGACTGCGCTGGCCGCCAAAGGCGATCGCGGTGTTGCGTTTCGACTTTCACCGGCCTCGGCTCCAGCGAGGGCGAATTCTGCCAATTCGACGCTTCTCGTCCAACGTCGCCGATCTCGTCCGCGCCGCCGATCATCTGCGCGAAACCCGCAGGGCGCCCGCGCTCCTGATCGGGCACAGCCTCGGCGGCGCGGCGATCCTCGCCGCCGCCGGGCAAATTCCTGGAGGCCAAGGCGGTCGTCACCATCGCGGCGCCCTCCGATCCCGCCCACGTCACCCATCTGTTCAGGGATCGCATCGAGGACATCCGCAAGCATGGCGAGGTGCGAGGTGTCGACTCGCCGGCCGGCCGTTCCGACATCAAGCGCGAATTCCTCGACGACATCGCCGAACACAGCCTGATGGCGCAGGTCGCAAAGCTGCACAAGGCGCTGCTGGTCATGCATTCGCCGACCGACGACACGGTCGGGATCGACAACGCCACCGAGCATCTTCGTCGCGGCCAAGCATCCCAAGAGCTTTGTGTCGCTCGGCGGGCGCGGATCATCTGTTGTCCGGCAAGCGCGACGCGGCCTATGTCGCCGACGTCATCGCCGCCTGGGCCGAGCGCTATATCGAGCCTGTCGTCGCCGCAGCCCGCCGCATGCTGCGGCGAAGCACCGCGCAACGTCGTGGTGCGCGAAACCCGCAACAGCAAGTTCCAGCAGACCGTCACCACAGGTCCGCATCAAATGCTGGCGGATGAGCCCGCTCGCCGCCGGCGGCCAGGACAGCGGACCCGGGCCGTATGATTTCGTGCTCGCCGGCCTTGGCGCCTGCACCTCGATGACGATGCGGATGTATGCCGACCGCAAATCGCTGCCGCTCGAGCGCATCACGGTGACGCTGAAGCACAGCAAGATCCACGCGGAAGATTGCGCCGAATGCGAAACCCGCGAAGGGCATGCTGCGATCAGATCGACCGCGTGATCTCGATCGAAGGCGCACCTCGACGCCGATCAGCGCAAGCGCTTGATGGAGATCGCCGACAAGTGCCCGGTGCACCGGACGCTCACCTCGGAAATCCGGATCGTGACGAAAGCGGCGGATTAGGCCGCCGCGAGCAGCGGCGGACGCGCAGTGCGCCGCGCAGGCCTGGCGGCGGTAGCCGACGAGAATGCCGGCGAATGCGATCAGCGACGCCAGCGCCAGCGTCGAAAATCCCGTCAGGCCCCGCCCGATCGAGCAGCCGAACGCCATCACGCCGCCGGCGCCCATCAGCGCCGCGCCGCCGCCTGAGCGCAGCATGTGGCGCGGCGACTGAAAGCCCTCGAGGTGGAAGCGCGTCCGGTCAGCCAGCGCGGTGACAAGGCTGCCGGCGAACACGCCGAACACCGTGACGATGCCGAAATTCAGCGTCGATCCCGTCGACAGCATGACATATTGCAGCGCGTCCGCGATCGGCGCGATGAAGGTGAGCGAGGTGACCGGCGTCGGATTGAAATCGTCGGCGCCGAGATAGCCGGTGGCGAACCAGCCGGCCGCGACCAGCAGGCCGACCGCGAGACCCGCGGCGATCTGACCCGGCGAGCGCCGGAACGCCGGATGCGCAAAGGCGAAGATGATCAAGCGCCGCCGAGATGATCGAGGCCGCCAGCATGCGCGCGATGCCGTTGCGCTCAGGCCTGCGGCCGCGAGCAGCGCCGGCACCGAGTTTGCCGTTGCCGTGGTCTGCGACGCGCCGACCATCGCGATACGCGCCGGCGCGATCAGGCCCTTCAGCGTCATCTGCGCAAAAATCGCGAGCACGATCGACCACCACGAAAGAGCGGAGATTGCCGCGCCCGAGCAGCACCAGCGCGCGCGAGCCGCAGCCGTTCGACAGCACCATGCCGTAGCCGAACAAGCAGACCCGCCGAAGAACATCACCGGCGCCGAGAACGAGGACTGCAGATAGATCGACTTGCCGATATCGACGAATCCGGCCGCCGCCAGCAATTGCGTCGCGGCGACCGCCACGCCGATCGCCAGCGCATAGGTGCGGACCAGGCGGCCGTCGCCTTCCGCCCACCAGCCGCGCAGGCCGCTCATCAGGCAGAAGCCGCTCAGCAGGCCGACCGAGCCGTAGACGAGGCCGATCACGAGCGCAGCAGAGATGACGATGCTGGCAGCTATCCATGACTTGCGCTCCGTATCACGCCGGCCGCAGATCACGCGGTCGCGCGACGAGCCGGCCACGGCGATGAAGGCGCGCCTTCGGCCTGTTCCAGCGGATAGATCGCGCTCGGCCTTGATCGGGAACGGCTTGAGATGTCCGCTGGCGAAGCCGGGAGCCGAGTTCCCTGAGCACCGCGCCGGTTGCGACCGAGGACAGGCCGAGCGTATCGATGCCCACGTAGGTGTGCTGGCCGCGATAGAATTCCAGGATGTTGAACTGCACGATACGGTCGACCGCGGCGATCAGGATCTGCCGCCCGCGCAACGCCAGCGATTGTGTGCGCCGCCTCGAAAATAGGGATCGCCGACGGTGTTGAACACGATGTCGGCGCCCTTCGCCTCCCGTAAGTTCGCGCACGCGTGCAGCGACGTCGGTCGCGGAGGCGTCGATAACCTCGACTCTGCGAATTGGCGTGGCCTTCATAGGGCTCGCCTCTTGCGCACCGACGCCGATCACCCGCGCGCCGTACCAGGTCGCGATCTGCGTCGCCGCCTGCCCGACCTTGCCGTTGACGCCCATCACCAGCACGGTCTCGTCCGCCTTGGGAATGCCGGCGCGGCGCAGGCCTTCCATCGCGGTGACAAAGGGCACGCCGATGCCGGCGGCCTCTTCCCATGAAATGCTCTTCGGCTTCTCCACCACGGCGTCGGCCTCGACCACGAGATGCGTGGCATGCGTGCCGTCGCGGCGGATGCCGAGATCGCCGGACGAGCCGAACACCTCGCGCCCGATCCAGCCCGTCGGACCATCGATCACGACGCCCGCATAGTCGCGGCCCGGCGTGCGCGGAACACCGGCATAGGGCATCAGCCCGGTCGCGGCCTTCACGTCGGATCGGATTGACCGGCCGCGGCCTTGAGCTCGATCAGCAGACTCATTTTCGCCGCGCGACAGCGCGTGCGGTCTCGATGACCGGCGAGATCGACGCGGCATCGGCTGCCTTCGCCGGCAGGCGGACGCAGCGCGCCTGCACGGCAGCAGGTCGCACATCCGGGCTTCTCGGCAACTGACATCAGGCATTCCTGCTCGGCTTCTGAGCTGCAGAGAGTTACCCTTTCGGCCGCTTGTCGTAATACACGTTTTGCCTTGCCGAGCGAACGTTCCAGCGTGTCGGGCGCCACGGCCTTGATGCGCGCGGTGATGCCGATGGTGTTCTTGATGAAGACCGACGACCTGTTCGGCGTGCTCGACGCAGCCCGCTGCCGTCCCAGCTCTCGGGGCGCGCTTCCGCGAGCACCGGTCATCTCGTCCATCCGCCCCTCGCGCGTCAGTTCGATGATGAAATGGCCGCCGCACCAGTCGGTCGCGAGCAGCGCTTCCTCGATCTGGGTCGGAGAACACGTTGACGCCGCGCAGGATGATCATGTCGTCGGAACGCCCGGTGACCTTTTCCATGCGCCGCATGCCGCGGCCGCGCCGTGCCGGGCAACAGCCGCGTCAGGTCGCGGGTGCGGTAGCGGATGATCGGAAAGCGCTTCCTTGGTCAGCGAGGTGAACACCAGCTCGCCCTTCTCGCCGTCGGGCAGCACCGCGCCGGTCTCGGGATCGATCACCTTCGGGGTAGAAATGATCCTCCCAGATATGCAGGCCGTCCTTGGTCTCGACGCATTCCTGCGCGACGCCGGGGCCGATCACTTCCGACAGGCCGTAGATGTCGGTGGCGTCCATGTCGAACGCCTGCTCGATCTCGGCGCGCATCGCGTTGGTCCAGGGTTCGGCGCCGAAGATGCCGAACTTCAGCGACGATTTGCGCGGGTCGAGCCCCTGCCTCTTGAACTCGTCCGATATCGCCAGCATGTAGCTCGGCGTCACCGTGATGATGTCGGGCTTGAAGTCGTTGATCAGCTGCACCTGCCGCTCGGTCATGCCGCCGGAGACCGGCACCACGGTGCAGCCGAGCCGTTCGGCGCCGTAATGCACGCCGAGGCCGCCGGTGAACAGGCCATAGCCATAGGCGTTGTGGATGATCATGCCGGTGCGGCCGCCGGCGGCGCGGATCGAGCGCGCCATCACGTCCGACCAGATGTCGATATCGGCCTTGCGTGTATCCGACCACGATCGGCTTGCCGGTGGTGCCGGAGGACGCGTGGACGCGGACCAGCTTTTCGCGCGGCACGGCGAACATGTTGAACGGATAGTTGTCGCGCAGATCGGTCTTCACCGTGAACGGGAATTTGGCGAGATCGGAGAGCTGCCTGAAATCGGATGGATGCACGCCGGCCGCATCGAACGCCTTTCTGTAATGCGCGACGTTGTCGTAGGCGTGCTCTGAGCGACCAGGCGAGGCGCTTGGTCTGCAGCGCCATGATCATCGTCGCGCGAGGCGCGCTCGGCCTCGTCCAATTCAGCGCTGTAGCCGCTTCCGCTGGATTTCAATCTTGCCATGGCCATCGCGCTGCTCCCTTCTCGCTATCTTTGTGTCAGCCGCGTTGTCCCGCACTCGGCAGCCACGTTCCGGCGATGGTGCGGGAGTGGCCGCGAAACTCGGCAATCACGACATCGCCAGCGGTGACGCGCGACATCGTAAATCCCGGACCGGCCGCTGCGCGAAATTTCCCGCGCGGTCGCGACCAGCACGATCGCCGAGCTTGCCCGGCCTGATGAAGGTGATGTCGCACTGCGCGCGCGACCGCGCGCTCGTTGTGCGAGTTGCAGGCAAAGGCGAAGGTGGAATCGGCCAGCAGAGAAGATGAAGCCGCCATGGGCGATGCGCTGGCCGTTGACCATGTGCGGCTGCACCGTCATCGTCAGCGTCGCAACGCCGGGCTTCACCTCGACAGATCTTCATGCCGAGGCCCTTGCTGGCGTCGTCTTCCTTCCACATCGCATCCGCGCAGGCGCGGGCGATATCGTCGGGCGAAAGCGCGACGTTCATAGCGGTACGCCCGCTGCTGCGAGACGGCTTCCACGACGTTCTCTCCTGTGCGTGCGGGCCTGTTTGAGCAGGCTCTCTTTACGTAGTCTCAGTGTGGGACGAAGCACCTGGGAGGTGTCAACGGTCCCGCGATCTCTCAGACGTGGTCGTAATCCACCACGACCTTTTCCGAACACGGCCGCGCCTGGCAGGTCAGGATGAACCCGCCTTCAGCTCCCACGGCTCCAGCGAATAATTGACTTCCATCTGCGCGTCGCCCTCGACCAGCTTGGCGCGGCAGGTCGAGCACATGCCGCCCTTGCAGGCGAACGGCAGATCCATGCCGGCGCGCAGCGCGGCGTCGAGAATGGATTCTTCCTCGGCGACCGGCACCTGCGGCGCTTGCCGTCGATGATCAGCGAGGCCATCGCCTTGGGCGGCGCGGACGCCGCGATGATCTTCTTCGGGCGCGGCTTGCCGCCGAACTCCGAGACGAAGCGCTCGACATGAATGCGATCCTCGGCAATGCCGATCGTCGCGGCAGGTCGCCTCGATGTCCTCGCTCATGCCCGGCGGGACCGCAGATGAAGACGTGATCGACGCTTGCCGCCGGCACCAGCGAGCGCAGCAGCACGCGCACCTTCTCGCCGTCGAGCCGGCCGTGCAGGATCGGAATGTCCTGCTCTTCGCCCGAAGATGACGTGGAACAGCGACAAGCCGCTGCATGAAGCGGTCCTTCAATTCCTCCAGCGCTTCTGAGGAACAGCATGCTCGATGTCGAGCGGTTGCCGTAGAACAGAAAGAAGCGGCTGTTGGGCTCGCGCGCCAGCACGCCCTTGACGATCGACAGGATCGGCGTGATGCCGCTTCCGGCGGCAAAGCCGACATAGGTCCGCGTCCTCGCCGGGCGCATGGCGCGATGCCGAAACGGCCGGTCGGCGTCATCACGTCGAGCTCGTCGCCGGACTTCAACTCGTCCGCGGCCCAGTTCGAGAACGCGCCGCCGTCGACCTTTTTCACGGCGATGCGCAGCTCGCCGTCATCGGGGCCGGAGCAGATCGAATAGGAACGGCGCACTTCCTCGCCGTCCATGGTCGTGCGCAGGGTGCAGATATTGCCCGGGCGCGAAGCTGTAGTCGCCTTCCAGCTCCTTCGGGATCGCAAACGTCATCGATACCGCGTCGGCGGCTTCGCGGCGCAGGTCGCTGACGGCAAGACGGTGAAAGCGCGGTGCGTACGGACATGGTCAATGACACTTGAAATAATCGAAGGGTTCGCGGCAGGCCTTGCAGCGCCACAGCGCCTTGCAGGAGGTCGAGCCGAATTCGGACAGCAGCTCGGTATTTTGCGAGCCGCATTGCGGACACGCCACCTGCTGTTCGCCGAACAGCGCGCGGCGCGAGCTTGACGCCTGCGGCGGCGCGATGCCGTAGTGCCCGGAGCTTGCTGCGGCCGTCCTCGCTCATCCAGTCGGTGGTCCAGGCCGGCGACAGCACGGTGCGGATGGTCGGCCGCGCGATGCCGGCGCGTTCCAGCGCCAGTTCGATTTCCAGCGCGATCATGTTCATGGCGGGACAGCCGGAATAGGTCGGCGTGATCGCGACCTCGACGCGGCCGTCATGGACCTCGACCTCGCGCAGCACGCCGAGATCGGCGATGGTCAGCACGGGTATTTCGGGATCGACCACCTGCGACGCCGCGCTCCCAGGCGCGACGGCGCAGATCGCTGTCGTCGAGAACGGCCGCTACCATGTCGCCCCCGGAAAGGTGCGCGGCATCGACTGCAGTTCGCTGAGGAGATGGCCGAGATGCTCGCTGTGCCGGCCGCTGCGGCCGCCCTGCTGCATCCAGTCGTTCTTCGGCAAGGACAAGCGTCGCCTCGCTGACGACGCCGGTGACCGTCTTCAGCCATTGCGACTGCAACGCCGCTGGATCGATCGCGATGCCGGCATCGATCAGGCCGCGTTCGCTGTCGTCGACGGCGAACATCTCACCGGTAAAGGCCCAGAGTTCGTCGATCGCGGATTGCGCGCGGCGCGTGGCTTTCCTCGGTGCCGTCGCCGAGGCGGACGATCCATTCCGAGGAATGGCGCACATGATAGGCGCTTTCCTTTTCCGATTTCGCCGCGATCGCCGCCAGCGTCGGATCGCTCGAGCGCATCATCGCGCGCCAATAGAGGTCGGCGAAGGTCGGCGTAGAAGAACTGCCGCACCATGGTGCGCGCGAAATCGCCGTTCGGCTGTTCCAGCAGCAGGAGATTGCGGTACTGCCTGACGTCGCGCAGATAAGCGAACTTGTCCTCGTCGTTGCCCTTGCCCTCGACCTTCGCGGCGTAGGAATAGAGCTCGCGCGCCTGGCCGAGCAGATCGAGGCCCATATTGGCGAGCGCCATGTCCTCTTCCAGCATCGGCGCATGGCCGCACCATTCCGACAGCCGGTGCCCGAGGATCAGCGGCATCGTCGGCGCGGCGCAGGGCGTAGAGCACCAGCGGGCGTTTCGGAGACGGAGATGTTGGCGACGGTCATTGCTTCAACTCGCTATTCACATGCCGACCTCATCCTGCGGAGCGCGCGAACGCGCGTCTCGAAGCGATGGGCCACGAGTCCCTGTTGCGCGCGCATCCTATCGAGACGCTTGCTTCGCTGCGCTCCTCAATGACGGAGAAGAAGTCACATATGCCCGACTTCATCCGGCACGTCGTAAAACGTCGGGTGCCGGTAGATCTTGGATTCCGCCGGCTCGAACATCATGCCCTTCTCGGACGGATCGGATGCGGTGATCGCGTTCGACGGCACCACCCAGATCGAGAGACCCTCGCCGCGGCGGGTGTAGATGTCGCGCGCGGCCTGCAGCGCCAGCGTGGCGTCGGTGGCGTGCAGCGAGCCGACATGCTTGTGCGCCAGCCCGTTGCGGCTGCGGATGAAGACTTCCCAGAGCGGAATGTTCGGCGTGGCCATCGCTGTCTCCTCTATTCCGCGGCCTGCGCGAGCTGCGAGCTGCTGGCGCTTCTCGGCATAGGCCAGCGCCGCCTCGCGCACCCAGGCGCCGTCGTCATGCGCCTTGCGCCGCGCCGCCAGGCGGTCGCGGTTGCAGGGACCGTTGCCGGCCAGCACCTGATTGAACTCTTCCCAGTCGATCGCGCTGTATTCCCAGTTGCCCGCTGTCGTTCTGCTTCATGCCGGGATCGGGAATCGTGAGCCCCAGAAACTGCGCCTGCGGCACGGTGGCATCGACGAATTTCTGGCGCAGTTCGTCGTTGGAAAAGCGCTTGATCTTCCACCTGGTCGAGGTGTCGCTGTGCTGGCTGGCCTTGTCGGGCGGACCGAACATCATCAGCACCGGCCACCACCAGCGGTCCAGCGCGTCTCTGCGCCATCGCCTTTCTGCTCGTCGGTGCCGCGGCACAGCGTCAGCATGATCTCAAAACCCTGGCGCTGATGGAAGGATTCTTCCTTGCAGACGCGGATCATCGCGCGCGCATAGGGACCATAGGAGCAGCGGCACAGCGGGATCTGGTTCATGATCGCCGCGCCATCGACCAGCCAGCCGATCGGTGCCGATATCGGCCCAGGTCAGCGTCGGATAGTTGAAGATCGAGGAATATTTTGCCTTCCCCGCCAGCATCAGATCGACCAGCTCTTCGCGCGAGGTGCCGAGCGTCTCGGCGGCGGCGTAGAGATAAAGCCCGTGGCCGCATTCGTCCTGCACCTTGGCCAGCAGCGCGGCCTTGCGGCGCAGCGACGGCGCGCGGGTGATCCAGTTGCCTTCGGGCAGCATGCCGACGATCTCGGAATGCGCGTGCTGTGAGATCTGCCGCGTCAGCGCGTCTTGCGGTAGGCGCGCCGGCATCCAGTCGTTCGGCTCGATGCGCTCGTCGGCATCGATGCGCGCCTGAAACTGCGCGGCACCGCGCGGCGTCCTCGATATTGCGGTCTTCGCCGTCGGACGAGTTGAGCGCCTGCGTGTACATGGCCGACCTCCCTGATTATCGTTGGCATTTGATATATAACAAAAATTACAACATGCAAATATTTTTGTAACATATTTACAGGTCGCCCTCAAACTGCGCGCGCCAGTTCACTCGCCAGGCTTACGGCAACGGGCCGCTTTCGTTGGTGGCGTGGCTGGTCAAGCTCATTGTTCGGACGCAGGAAGCAGCCCGCGATAGATCTCGCCGCAGAGCTTTCGGGCCGCCCTGCCCGGCCAATCCCAGGCAATAGCGCCGTCGGCAGCAGCGGGTCGCGCAGCACCACGCGGCGGTAATGGTGGATCAAGAGGATCCGCGCGGTGAAGGCGTCGCCGTCGCTGAGCCGCTCGCGCGGCCGATCCAGCCGCGCAGCGGCTCGAACGTCTTCATGAATTTCCGATAGGCGTCGGCGGTGCGATCGAGCGGCCAGCTCTTGCCGAGCAGTCGCCGGCCGCTGTCGTCCTCGGCCGAGACTTCCAGGCGGATCGCGCCTGCGGCTTCTTCCGGCACGGGCACGCCTGAGGGCGCGACCCAGACGCCCGGCAGCGGACTGCCGAAACCGGCGTTCTTCAGCGCATCGCGCGAGGCGTCGCGGTCCCGCCGTTGCCGATCAGCAGCAGTTCGAAAACGCCCGGTCCAGTCGGACGCGCGGCGGCTCGTAGATGTGTTTGGTTGCGATATCAAAGGTCTGCCGCCTCGCTGCTTGCACCAGCCGGTAAAAGCTGTTGCGGCCGACCTTGTTGCGCTCGAACCAGCCGTCCGCGGCAAGCCGCGACATCGCGGTGCGCACCACGCCAGCTGTCGATGTCGAGTCGCTCGAAGAATTCCAGCAGCGTGCCGAGCCACACCGAGCCGCCGCGCGGCACGATGGCGTCGCCGAACACGGTGATGACGATCGAGCCGGTGCGCGACGGTTCGCGCTTCAACTGTTCGATGATGCGGGCAAGCGGCGGCGGCATGCGTCAAGGCATAGCGCGTTTTTTGATCTCACGACAACGTCGATCTGCGCCTCTCCCGCGTGCGAGGCGAAGCTCGGGATGAGGGGCTTGCTCGCATCGGAGCCTGCGCGAGGGTCCTCACCCGATTGCATCGTCGATGGAAATGTGACCTCCGCAAGCGCGGTCGAGTACGGCTCAGCGATGCGGATCCGGATAGACCAGACTGCGCCAGCCAGAGCGATCGAACGGCGACCATTCGCCTTCGGCCTGCGCCAGACGATCGGCGACCGCGTAGACCACGGCCGGATGATGGCCCATGCCGCAATGGCTGCTTTCGACCTCGATGCTTTCGGACATCGCGGTCGCTTCCTCGCGGCAGCCCTGCCAGGCGCAGATGCCGTCGGTGCGGCTGAAGATCGCGGTGGTCGGCACCGGCGGCGCGCCGGTGAGCGATCCGCCGAAGCGCGGGTCTTCCTCGTCGGCGCGGCGGCCGCTGGCCATCTCATAGACGCGCCAGGCGTTGGTCGCCTTCGGGCCGGCGGCAAACGGGCTGCCGAGCGTGATCACCTGGCGCACGCGCTCGGGCATCATCTTGGCGAGCTGGCGCGCGTAGAGGCCGCCCAGGCTCCAGCCGACCAGCGAGACCGTTCGGCCATGGGTGTCGTTCAATTCGTGGACGAGATCGACCATCGCGTCCTGCACGCCATCGCGCAGACCGAGATTGCGGCCTAACCGCCAGCCGCAGACGGCATAGCCGCGCGTTTTCAGGAACGTGCGCAACGGCCGCGTCGAGACGTCCGAGGCCACGAGGCCCGGCAGCACCAGCACCGGATGGCCGTCGCCTGCCGGCGCGAGGCTGAGCAGCGGCAGGGCGCCGAAGAAGGCGCCGAGTTCGTGAAAGGCGCGCCGCCCTTCCAGCAGCATCAGGGTCTTGGACGGCGGGCGAAGCGTCTGCGCAGCAACGGACATCGTATCTCCTGTTCAGGCCGGCCCGCTTACGTCGCGGCAGCACGGCCAATGGCTCAATGGAAGACGCAAAACGCGTCAGAATCGTTCCGCAACGCAACATAGTTACCCTGAAAAGCTAAGGAACCGGTTTCTGGTCTTGCAAGCCGAGCCAGATCACACGGGTCACAACTAAAGACGCCTGACGTGATCAATTAGTCACACGAGCCGCAGCAGGTATTCGAGCGTGTAGAGCGCCAAGCCGGCAAGCCCGCCGATCAGCGAGCCGTTGAAGCGGATATATTGCAGGTCCTTGCCGACGTTGATTTCGATCAGCGTGATCAACTGCCGCCATGTCCCATGCCTTGACCTGATCGGAGATGAAGGTCGACACGCCGCTCTTCTGCTCGGCGACGACCGTTCGCAGCACGGCGACAAGGCCCTGGTTGATCTCGGCGCGCAGCTCGGCGTCGCCGGCCAGCGCCTCGCCCGCCTTCCACGAACATTCTTGCCAGATAGCTGCTGCAGCACCTGCGTCTCGCCCGACGCGCTGCGCTCGAAGAACGTTCGCGCGTTGCCCAGATATTGCGCGCGAGCTGCACGAGCTCGGGCCGCGCCAGCAGATCGCGCTTCAGGCCGTCGATGCGATCGGCGAAGCGCCGTGATCGGTGCCGAGCCGTTCGACGAAGGACAGCAGCATGCGGTCGAACTCGCCGCGGAACGGATGCTTGGGATCGTTGCGACTTCCTCGAAGAACGTCGTCGCCGAGGCCACGATCCGGTTCACCAGCAAACTTGTCGGCGCGATAGAGTTTCAGCAGCGTCGGCAATTCGGCGCGGATCTTGTCGCGGATCGACAGCCATGGTCTCGGCTTGCGTCAGCGTCTGATGCATCACGCGCAGGAGGTCGTCGAGCAGGCCCTCGATGGCTTGCCCTCCTGCACGAAGCCGCGCAGCGTGCCGGCGGCGAGCGGCGCGAGATCGATCGACAGCAGTTGCGTGGTGACGCGGCGGGTGATGAACGTCATCAGGCCCGACGTCTCCGTCGCCGATAACGCCTCCGGCAACAGGCGCAGCGCAAAGCGCGCGAGATCCTCGCTGCGCTTGCGGTCGCGCAGCCAGTCGGCGATGAACGAGCCGAAATCGATCTGGCGCAACTTTGCCTCGACCGGTGCCGGCCTCCAGAAAATTCATCTCGATGAATTCGCCGAGCTTGTCGGCGATGCGGTGCTGGTTGCTCTGGATGATCGCGGTGTGCGGGATCGGCAATCCCAGCGGCCGCTTGAACAGCGCCACCACCGCGTACCAGTCGGCCAGGCCGCCGATGGTGGCGGCTTCCGCAAACGCCGCGATGAAGCCGAAGGCCGGATGCACATGGCACGCAACGCCCTCGCCGCGATGAACAGCGCAAAGCGTTGCTGCCAGCAGCAGCGTCGCCAGCCATTTGACGCGCCGCAACTCGGCGGCGCGCGCGGCGTCGCCGGGAGCGTCGATCGACGAAGGTGGCGGGAGGGTCATGACGGCTTTCGCGTGGACGACGACCTTCATGCCCGACGTGAGCCGCGCGTCATTCGAGCGAGCGGCGTCTCGAAGGATGAGGCCATCGTGGCCCGTCATGGTTCGAGACGGCGCAAGATGCGCCTCCTCACCATGAGGGTCCGGACTGACTTGGCGAGACCGGAACAAAGAAGGCCCGCCTAAGCGGGCCTTCGAAAATGCAGTTGTCGGCGGATCGCGATCAGGCGGTCTTGGTGTAGACCTTGGAGAAGTTGTCCTGCGCGTTCTTGGCACCGTCGGCGACGAGCTTGCCGAGATATTCGGTGGTGGCCTTCGCCCGCGAGACGAACACTTCGCCACGCGCACGGACCATGTCCGACTGGATCTGGGCGGCTTCGCTCAGCGACTTGGCCGAAGCGAGCTTGTCGATGCCGGCGAAGAACGCTTCCGCGTCCTGATACAGCGCCTGCTGGATGTTGCGGCTGATCTTGGCGGCCTCGGTAGACCGAACCGGCAACGGCGGTTTCGATCGCGGCGGTCACCTTCTCGGAACCGGCGTGGAGGTCGGCGGCGCGAACCTTGGCGGTCTCGGCCTGCTTCTTCACGAACTCACGGGCGGCTTCCGGAACTTCCAGGTTCTGGAGCTTGGTGAACGCCTCGGTGACGGGCGCGAAGGCTTCCTTGACGGTGTTCAGCACGGAATTGGTTTCGGTGGTCATGTGGAGTCTCTCCATCCTCAGGTTTGAGCTATGGGCTCACCCCGTCCGGATTGGCCCGGGGCGGAAGCGTTGTGCCATAGTTAATGGTGCAGCCGCAACATCAATGTTGCATCGCGATATCACGAATCCGTGATAACAGACAATATCACTGACTGAATATTGGGCGCGTCGCCTCGGGAACCGGCAAACAAGCCAACTTACGCTACTATTGTACCGCACCCGGCAGGCCATAGGCCTCCATCTGTGCCCGGACTTGCGCCACATTGTGCCCAAGCACGACGATGTCATGCGTCTTGCCGTCGACGTCCCGGACGTGGTCCCGCAGCAGCGCCTCGGCCTTGAAGCCGAGGCTTTCGAACAGCGTGATCGCGCGCCTGCTGGTCGACGGTCATCTGCACCGACAGCTTTTCGAGCCCGGCGCCAAGCGCCAGCGCAAAGGTCTCCTGCGACAGCGCCCGCCCGACCCCCTGCCCGCGGACGTCCTGCGACACCACCATCCGGATCTCGCCGACATGCGGCGACCAGGAATGCGCGGTCGCGCACCAGCGTGCCGCAGCCGACCACCGTCCCGCCCTTCACCGCCAGCAGGCTCACGATGTCGCCGCGCTCGATCTCGTTGATCCAGGCCGACAGCACCTTTGGCTGGCTGATATTGCGCGGCAGGAACAAGCAGATCATGCGTCGGCAGCTTTTGCGCGAAGGCCAGCACCGCGGCCTCGTCGGCGCGCGACATCAGGCGGAATTCGATGTCGCCGGCATCGGTCTTGACGTGCCGCGGATAGGAACGTGTTTCACTCATGTCGATCTCTTGCCCAGCCAGTTGTCCAGTTTCGGCCACAGCCGCTTGATCGCGTTGGCGCCGGCGACGAGGCTGACGTGACCGCCCTTCAGCATCACCTCTTCCTTGTCGGACGAGCCGACCTTCGCGATCAGATGCTTTGCCGCGTCATAGGGCACGATGTGGTCGTGCTCGGCGACCGCATGCAGGATCGGCACCTTGATGTTCTGCGAGACTTGGCCGCGCGGCCGCCGACCGACATGGTGTCGTTGAAGAGCTTGTTGTCCCACATCAGGTCCTTGGTGATGGCGCGGAAATATTCGCCGGCCAGCGGCAGGGTGTCGGTCGCCCAGCGGTCGAACATCCGGTACGACTTCACGAATTCATCGTTCCAGATGTTCTCCCAGAGCTGCACCTGGCTCGCCGCGCGCGAGGCCGGCCGCAGCATCTCGAACGACGACAGGATCATCTCCGGCGGCACGTTGCCGACGGCTGTCGACGAGGCGGTCGACGTCGAAATAGCGGCGGTCGGAGAAATTCGAAAACAGCTTCATCTCGCGGAAATCGATCGGCGTGGTGAAGCAGATCAGATTCTTCATCGGCCCGTCGTTGAAGATCGAGCCGTACAACAGCGACAGCACGCCGCCGAAGCAATAGCCGATCACGGTGACGTCCTGCTCGCCGGAATCCTGCTGCACGCGGCGGACGCAATCCGGGATGAAATCGAGGACGTAGTCCTCCATCCGCAAGGATTTGCTCTTCCGGCTTCGGCGCGGTCCAGTCCAGCATGTAGACGTCGTAGCCGCGCTTGAGCAGGAACTCGATGAAGCTCTGGCCCGGCACGAGGTCGAGGATATAGCCGCGGTTGGTGGTCGCCATCACGATCAGGATCGGCACGCGATAGATCTCGTCGGCGACCGGGCGGTAGTGATAGAGGTTCATGGTGCCGCGGGCATGCAAGATGTCCTTCGGCGTCGAGCCGAGCGACGGGCCCGAGGTGGAAAAATATTCGACGCCCTTGATGCTGCGCTGGATCGCGCGCTGCACCTCGGACTGGATCCGCTCCGGGATCGACGCCAGATCGAGGGCCGCCGGCGCGTTCATCTTGGCTCTCCCTCCGAAGGCGGACGCCTGGTGCGCGGCGGCCGCGGCGTGCCGGCAAGACCAGCCTGGTCCGCGCCGGAGTCGCGATTCATCTGGTTGAGCGTCGCCTTGATCTCGTTGAGCTGGCCCTCGATCGATTGCAGCCGCTCGGCCAGGCCTACGAGTTGCGCCCGGCTCGGCAGGTTCACGCTGACGAGATATTTTTCCATCATCTCGCCGAGCTGCTTCTGCGCGCCCGCCGCGGCACCGCCGGCCTGGTTCATCACCTTGGAGAACTCGGGCGAGGCCATCGCCTGGTTGGCGAAGGAATTGAATCCCTTTTCCATTTCGGCGATCATCGTCTGCCAAACGACAGCGGGATCGTTGCCCTTGTCGGCCATTGGCGCCCTCTCCTGATCGGTTACGAGCGCTTGCCACGCTTCGCTTGTTATTGGACCATACCACACCGTTGTGCTGGATCGGTCAACCCGCGCGTATGGCGTTTTCGAGCGAAGTGGATACCGGCTCGCGTGAAGAAACGCGCAGTACAATGATTGGTTTCCACGATAGCGGAAACCCTTCTGCGCTGCGGCAAACCGTGGCATAGAGTTTGATAAAATCAGCGCTGCCAGCCGAGGGAACCACGTGACCGCAAACGCACATCAGCCGCCGCAGATCATCCGCGTCAACGGCATCGACATCTGCTACGATGTCTTTGGCGATGGCAACGCCGAGCCGCTGCTGCTGATCATGGGGCTCGGCGCCCAGATGATCATCTGGGACGACGAGTTCTGCGAACAGCTCGCCGCGCGCGGCTTTCGCGTGATCCGCTTCGACAACCGCGACATCGGCAAGTCAGGCAGATTGACCGGCGGCAGGCCCGTTGCGGCCGCTCGAGCTGCTGAAGCTGCGCTTCCTGAAAATTCCGCTGGCGGCGCCCTATAAGCTGATCGACATGGCGAAGGACACCATCGGCCTGATGGATGCGCTCGGCATCAAGTCGGCGCATCTGGTCGGCGCGCTCCATGGGCGGCATGATCGCGCAGGAGATCGCGATCTCGTTTCCGGAAGCGCGTGCGCTCGCTGACCTCGATCATGTCGACGACAGGCAATCCCAAGCTGCCGCCGCCGTCCCGCGCGGCCATGGCGCGATGCTGATGGCGCCGCCGCCGAAGACCACGGAAGATGAATATCTCGAGCGTTTTGCAGAAACCTGGAAATTCCTGCGCGTCGGCGCATTCCCCGGAGGACGAGGCGCGCGACGGCGCGCGCGCCGATGCGCGACCTTTGAGCGCGGGCTCAACCCGGCCGGCGTCGGACGCCAGCTGCGCGCCGTGCTCGCCTCCGGCAGTCGCAAGCCGCGCCTGCACGCGGTGAAGGCGCCGACGCTGGTGATCCACGGCACCGTCGATCCGCTGGTCCGTCCCGAAGGCGGCAAGGACACCGCGGCGTCAATCCCCGGCGCGAAACTATTGATGATCGATGGCATGGGCCACGCGCTGCCGATCCCGATGTGGCCGCAGATCATCGACGCCATCGACCAGCACGCCCATGGCGCGGCGGCGAAAGTGGCATGAGATTTACGCCTTCATCGCGATCCAGATCACGTGGCGTGCACCGCCGCCTTTACCGGTGGCGCGCACGGCCGATTTCGTTGACGTCGAAACCGGCGCCGCGCAGACGTTTTGCGAAGGCCGGATGGGGGCCGGAAGACCAGACCGGCGAGGACGCCGCCAGGTCGCAGCGCCGCGTGCGCCGCTTTCAATCCGGCGGAACTGTAGAGCGCATCATTGGCCTTCCGCGTCAGGGCCTTCCGGGCCGTTATCGACATCCAGCAGAATTGCGTCGAAGGTTCGCGGACGGTGAGCGCGGATGACATCGGCGACGTCGGCTCTCCAGAATGCTCACGCGGGCATCGCGGAGGCTGTCGCCAAAGATCTCCGCCATCGGGCCGCTGCGCCCAGCCGACCACGGACGGCACAAGTTCGGCCACGACGATCCGCGCACTGCTGCCGAGTACTGCGAGCGCGGCACGGAGCGTAAAGCCCATGCCCAGGCCGCCGATCAGCAAATGCGGCTTTGCGACCGCCTCGATTTTCTTGGCGGCCAGCGTGGCCAGCGCGGCTTCCGAGCCGCTCGAGGCGACTGTTCATCAACTCGTTGGTGCCGAGCATGATGGAAAACTCGGCGCCGCGCCGCATCAGCCGCAATTCACCATCGGTGCCGGGAACCCGCGCGGTATCGAGTCTTCACCCAGGGAATCATGCGAGGCTTCTAGCGCGATCTCGCGCGATTGGGAGCCAGCCTATGAGTGCGACGTCAGCCGCCCGCCCAGACGTCCAGCACGTAGCGGTTCCTGGCGCCGAGATCCTCGATCCAGCGCAGGCCGGCCTCAGCGTCGCCGCCCGGACGTTTCGCGATAGATCGCAACCAGCGCGGCCTTGACGTCCGGCTCCATCTTGCCGCCGTCGCCGCAGACATAGATGATCGCGCCCTGCTCGATCAGGCTCCAGACGCGCTCCTTCTGCGCCGTCGACCAGATGCTGCACATAGGTCTTCGGCCGTCGGCGCGCGAGAACGCGGTGTGCAGCTCGGTGATGCCGTCGGCGGCGAAGGCTTTCAGTTCATCCGGCATAGAGAAAATCCTGATCGGGATGCCGGCAGCCGAAGAACAGCATCGCCGGGCCGAGACTGTCGCGCCTTGCGCCTTGCGGTGCGGCGCGCTCCTGCAGGAAGCCGCGGAACGGCGCGAGCCCGGTGCCGGGGCCGATCATGATGATCGGTTGGGTCGGATCGTCGGGCAGGCGGAAGCCGGCCTTGGTCTCGCGCACGGTGGCATGAATGGTGTCGCCGACGCGGCGGCCGGAGAGATAGTTCGAGCAGACGCCCTTGTAGACGCCGCGGCCCGAACTGGCGGGCGCTTCGACCACGCCGACGGTGACGCTGCAGCGCGCCGGATCGCCCGACGGCGACGACGAGATCGAGTAATAGCGCGGCGCCAGCAGCGACAGCATTTCGAGATAGGCGTGGAACGGCAGTTCGCAGGCCGGATGTTCCTCCAGCAGATCGAACACCGATTTGCGCTTCGCCCAGCACATCCGTGCGGTAACGCTCGGTGGAAGCGCATCGTCGTCGCCGACATAGGCGAGCAGCTTTGGCTTGGTCACCGGACAGCGCGTGTGCTCCGACATGATCTGGATCTGCTTGCGGGTCGCGACCTGCTGCAACTCGACGAACTCGGTCAGCAACGCGGCCGACCGAGACGGCATCGCCGACGCGGCAATTGCGCGCGGCGGCCTTCCGGCGACCTGCAGCCGGATCTGATCGGCCGGCAGGAAGCCGAAGCGGCGCGCGACGGAATCGACCAGCGTCGGGATCGTTGCGCGGCACCACGCTGAGATGGTCGCCGACACGATAGCTGATGCCGGGCGGCAATTGCACCTCGATATGCCGCGTCGAGCGGTCCGGACGGGTTGGCGCCGGCTTGTGTTCTGCAGTTCGGAGTTGACCAGACACTTTCATCGGCGCGACGCCGCCCTGCGCAACGATGCGCGTTGACCGCGGTCGGCGCCACCGGCTCGATCGCATAGAGCGGCGCGTCGTCGGCGCTGCGGGCGAAGCTGGAATCGACGCCCAAGTTCCTTCATCGCCGCCGGCGCGGCCGCCGCGAACCATTTCTCGAACTGGCCGTCGAGATCGCTGCGGGCATCGCCCTCGCCGCGGCGCATAGAGGCTGCGCGCGCCATGCGCCGCCAGCTGCTCGTCGATCATCCGCGGCACCGACTGATAGGTCGCGGCCCAGTCGCTGTTGCCGCAGCCGAACACGGCGTAACGCACTTTTGGCGAGCGCATCCTTCGGCAGATCGCCGTCCGAGCCATTTGACGAACTGCGTGGCGTTATCGGGCGGCTGCGCCATTGTAGGAGGCGCAGAAGATCAGCAACGCCGCCCTGCTCCGGCAGCTTGCCCGACGTAATCGTCGAGCGCGCGCGAGCTTGGTCGCAAAGCCGTTGACCTCGGCCAGATCGGCCACCCGCGTCGCCAGCTCCTCCGCACGTGCCGAGGTTGGAGCCGTAGAGCACCAGCAGCGGCGTGTTGTGACCCGGCCGGGTCCGCGCCCTGCGGCGCTGCCGCATTCGAGGCGCGCGACGGCCGCGGCTGCGCGGCCGGCGAAGGCGCCGCGATCCTTGTCGGCGCGCGGCCGCACCTTGATCTTGAAGCCGTCGGGCTTGATCGTCAGCGTTTCCTTCAGACTGCATCTGGTAACGGTTGACATCGATCAGCTTGAAGCGCTGCAGGATCATGCCGATCGCGAGCGCCGCCTCGTGCATCGCAAAGCCGCGGCCGATGCAGGCGCGCTGGCCGTTGCCGAACGGCTTCCAGGCGTTGACCGGGCGCTTGGCCTCGGCCTCGCGGCTGAAATTCTCGGGATCGAAGGCATCCGGGTTCGGACCCCAGACGCTGGGATCGCGGTGCAGCGCCATCACCAGCACCGTGACGAAAGTGTTCTTCCTCAGCTTGTATTTGCCGCCGATGGTCTCGTCCCTGAAGCGGCGCAATGCCATAAGCGGGCGCCGGCGGCTACAGCCGCAGCGCCTCCTTCAGGATCTGCGTGATGTAGGTGAGCTGGGTGACTCTGCTGATAGGTCGGCCGCGCATTGATGTCGGGCCCGAGCACTCGGTCGACTTCCTCGTAGGCCTTCTTGAGCACTTCGGGATGCTTCGAGCAGCGCATAGATCGTGCACGACAACAGTCCGCTGGTGGTCTCGTGGCCCGCGATCAGGAATGTGTTGATCTGGTAGCGGATGTTGACGTCGTCGAGCTGCTCGCCGGTGGCGCGGTCGACGCCGGTCATCATGGCGCCGAGCATGTCCTTCTGCCCTCGGCGGCCTCGGCGTTGCCGCGGCGCTCGGCGATGATCTCGTCGACCATCTTGTTCATGAAGGCGACGTCCTGCGCGAGGTCGCGGCGGCGCTTCTGCATCCACAGGCCTTCCAGCGGCAGGCCGCGCGTCATCATGATGGTCTCGAGCGAGCGCACCAGCGATTCCACGAACGGGTGATAGTCGCGGCGATAGAACGAATTGAAGCGGTAGTCGAAGCCGCAGAGGCCGATGGTGTCGAGCGTCAGCGCGGTCATGTCGTGGACGACGTCGATCTCCTCGTCGCGCGTTGAGGCGCTCCCACTTCTTCACGAGCTGTTCGGCGATATCGACCATGCTCGGGTGATAGGACTGTCATCGCGCGGTTGCCGAACGGCTGCAGCAGGATGTTGTGCGCCTTGCTCCAGTTCGGCTCATTGGTGTCGGCGGTGAACAGCCCGTCGCCGCCGACCGCGCGGACGCGGCGCAGCGAGCCGCGCACCGCCTTGTCGAAGCGCTTCTCGTCGGAGAGTTCGTCGATCAGATCGTGGCCGGAGACGATGACGAGCGGTGCGCCCATCATGTCGAGCCAGAAGATCGGCCCGAGTTCCCTGGTCAGCCGCACCAGATGCTGCACCGGCGCGTTGGAGTCCAGCGACAGCATGTTGCCGACCACCGGCTTTGTTCGGCGGATGCGGGATCGGACTCAATTTGTTGCGGGACGCCATTGTCGAAGTATCTCCTGCCGCGCTGACACGCCTACACCGTCATTGCCTGCGACAAACGCGAAGCGTTTGCGCAGGGAGCGAGCGACGAAGCAATCCATCCTTGTTTTGCCGCGCCATGGATTGCTTCGCTTCGCTCGCAATGACGATGCGGCACGTTCCTCAACCGAAATCGCCTTCTTACGCCATTCGATCAGTTTGGCGCTGACCTCGTCCGGCTTTTCCTGCTGCGTCCAAATGGCCGCTGCCGCGCACGAGATATTTTTCCAGATCGGGAATGAGTCTTCTCCATGCCGTCGGCGGCCGACGGCGGCAGCACTGCGTCGTTCTCGGCCATGATCATCAGCGACGGCACGCGCACCGTATGGTCGAGACCTTCCGAGCGCTGCCAATTGCGCGAAAAGTTGCGGTACCAGTTGATGCCGCCGGTGAAGCCGGTCTTGGTGAAAGTATCGACGAACACCTTCTTCTCCTCCGGCGACAGGATCGGCGTGCGCGGATCGTGTTTGGCGTCGTAATTCGCGATCATCTGCGGAAACGCCAGATTGAGCCGCGGCGACGCGCCGACGCCGGCAATCAGCTGCTCCTCCGGTGCGCCTTCGGCGGCGCGGCCACCGGCTTGCGCATGAAGGCATCAAAGGTCTGCTCGACGCGGCTTGCGAAAATCCTGTCAGGCTCGCGGCCGGGATCCTGGAACTGCACGATATACATCTGCTCGCCGAAGCGCTGACGCAACAGCTCGATCGGATCGGCCGGGGCGCGGTCCGCAGTGCGGCGTGTTGACGCCGATCACGCCGGCGACCCGATCGATGTGGCGCAGCGGCATCTGCCAGACGATGAAACCGCCCCAGTCGTGGCCGACGAAAATCGCCTTGTCGATCTTGAGATGGTCGAGCAGTCCGACGAGATCGCCGGTCAGATGCTCCATGTCGTAGGCCTCGACCGGCTCGGGCCGGTCGGTCGCGCCATAGCCGCGCTGATCCGGCGCGATCGACCCGGATGCCGGCTTCGCTCAAGGCCTTGATCTGGTGACGCCAGGAGAACGCGATTTCCGGCCAGCCGTGGCACAGGATGAGCGGCGGCTTGTCGGACTTGGGCCCCGCCTCGTAATAGCCCATGCGAATACCGTTCACCTGGGCGAACTGCAGCGGCGGCATTTCAATCATCACCAGATCCCTATTCAGCAGCGCCTGGTCATGCTCGGCGGCGGCGCGAACGCCGCCTCCAGCGTTTCAAATTCGACCGGCAGCATGTCGCACAGAACCTGGACATGGGGAATGATGTTGGCGCCGGCGATGAAGCCGAAATCGAGCTGGTCGCGATAGCTCTGCACGGTGATGTTGAGCGCGATCCCGTGGGTCGAGATCGACACCGGGAAGATGTGCAGCAATCTCCGCACCCGCGGCGTACAGCGTCTGCCGCGGCCCCGGCACGTTGGACACCGTGATGTTGGCGGATGGCGGCAGCACGTTCGGACAGGTCCGAGCGGCTGTAGAGCAGCGCCAGAATCTGCACCAGGATCGGCGCGCCCGAGCATCGACGATGTTGGACACCTGCGGCATGAAGGCCCGCAGCGGATGCGACATCTCCTTCGGACTTGGTGGACTGCGCGATGATCGCCTCCAGCCGCGCCTTCGGGTCCTCGATATTGGTGGCGATCGAGCAGATCATGCCGAACACCTGGTTGTTGGCCTCGGTGTTGCCCTCCTCGCGCAGCGAAATCGGCACCGCGGCCGTCATCGACTTGTCCGGCAAGGCGCCGCTGCTGCAGCAGATAGCGCCGCACCACGCCGGAGGACGAGCGCCAGCACCACGTCATTGAGCTTGCCGCCGGCAAGCTTCGGCGAGCGCCTTGGCCCGCGACAGCGAGATCGAGGTGCCGGCGAAGCTGCGCTCCGACGAGATCGCCTTGTTCAAAATGGTCGGCGGCGACACCATGCTGGCGAGGCTGTCGCGCGATTTCGGATCGGAGATCTTGCCGACCACGTCGGAGACGCTTTTGAGCATCGCCGGCACGCTGCTGGCGAATTTCACCGCGTTCTCGATCTGGAACATGGCGTTGTCGAACAGGATCGATCCGAGATCGCTCTTGCCCGAGCGCGGCAGCTCGAGGGTCTTCGGCGCTGCAGAGCGGTCGAACGGCTGGCGTCCAGAGCTGCTGATAGGAATCGATCAGATTGGCGGCGATGTCGCGCGGCTCCTGACGCCACTTGGCGCTGCCGTACAGGCGGCTCGACCTCGCGCGGCACCGGCGTGACGTCATAGATCATGTTGGTCAGCGCAGCGCCGGCGCCGCCGTCGATGCAGGCATGGTGCATCTTGGAATAGAGCCCGATCTCGTTGTCCTTCATGCCCTCGAAGACATAGAACTCCCAGAGCGGACGGGCGCGGTTCAGGAGCTTGGCGTGCATCCAGCCGACGATGCGTTCCAGCGTCGCGCGGTCGCTGCGGCGCCGGCAGGCTGCCGCGGAAGATATGCCGGTCGATGTCGAACTGGTCGTCCTCGACCCAGGACGGGTGATCGATGTCGAGCGGCGCCTTTTCCAGGCGGGCTTTGAGGATCGGCGCGATATGCAGTCGCGAGACGATCATCGCCTTGAACTCTTCGAAGAAGTCGCCGTTGTAGTCCTCGGGCAGGCGGAAGATCGCCATGCTTCCGACATGCATCGGCATTTCCGGCGTTTCCAGATACAGAAACGACGCGTCCAGCGACGACAGTTTCTTGGCGTCACGCCATGATTTTCCTCCCGCAGCTAGATGACGCGGCGCCTTGGCGGCGCTTCTGGCGTCAGAAGTCTTCGTGTGGACAATCCGCCACGCTCTTCGGTCGGGACTCTAGTCAGGATTGTGCCATGTTTCAGGGGTGCCGTAGGCAATGGCAAAGGGGCCGGATCGGTCAAAATGGCTTGAACTCGCCCTCCTGTCTGCGCCAGACGGTCGGCCACCGCCCATAAGCGCCGCCGGGTTGACGCCGAGGCCGATATGGCTGGCGAGATGCACCTCGATATTTTCGGCGGTTGCCGGACGGCCGCAGCAGGCTGGTGTGCCAGTTCACGATGCCGTCGGTGCGGGAATAGATCGAGGTCGCCGGCACCGGCAGGTCGCCGGCGATTGCCTGCCGGATCTCGGGATTGTCGTCGACCGCCTCACCCGACAGCGCTCTCGTAGAGCCGCGTCGCGTTGGTCGCCCGTGATGTCGTTGGCAAACGGGCTGCCGAGCGTGATGACGGAGCGCACCATCTCCGGCATCTGCAAGGCCAGATCGCGAGCGTAGACGCCGCCGAGACTCCAGCCGACGATGGCTGACCTTGCGCCCGGTGGATTCATGAATGCTGCCTGCAGGAGATCGCGCAGCGCAGCCGCGCGTGGACAGCTGACGCCGCCGAGATTGCGGCCCATGTTCCACGCGTGGGTGCCGTAGCCGAGCGCCTTCAGATAACGCCGCATCGGCGCACATCGAGAGGTCGCTGGCGAGAAAACCCCGGCAGCGCCAGCACCGGATGGCCGTCGCCTTTCGGCGCACGCATCAGCAGTGGCCACCAGCAGCAGGCTCGAATTGAACTCGAGCAGGCCCCTCGCCTCGGCAAGCATCATCAAGCAGGCCCGGTGGACGCGAAGCGTTGCTCCCCGGCGCGCTGCCTCCACGACCGCCACCTATTTCTTGTCCTTCTTGGCCGAGCCGCCGAGGCCGGCCATCGCCACGAACATGTCCTGAAAGCGTTCGGCGATCTTGGGATCGAATGTGAACCAGCTCTGGATCAGCGCTTCCGGCGAGACCTTGTCGATGTTGGAGGTCATCTGCTGCTGCAGCTTGTCCATGACCGCCGTCTGCATCGGTCCGCACGTCCGGAAGTCCGAAGAACTGCCGGGCTTCGAGGGGCGTGCAATCTATTTCGACGTTTACCTTCATGAGCCGCTCCTGACCTGCGTCGGCTGCCTTGTCACAGTATCGCCACGAGGACGCCCCGACGCGCAAGCTGACAAGGAGCGCGGCGGCGCATCCGCCCTCCGTTGCCGGTTATGGTCAACCGAAACGTTCCACCGCGAAAGGCCTGACATCGGCAAACGGCGTCTCGCCGGTCATCATTTCCGCCAGCAATGGCGGCCGGTCGCGGGTCCGAGCGTCAGGCCATGGTGCTGATGGCCGAAATCGAACCAGAGGCCGGGATGGCGCGGCGCCCTGCCGATCACCGGCAGCATGTCCGGCAGACAGGGCCGCGCACCCTTCCAGGGGTTGGCGTCGACCGGGTCGCCCAGCGGAAACAGTCGTTTCGCGCCCGCGGCACCGCCTCGCTCGACCTGCACCGGCCGCGGCGGCGCGTCCCGGTCGGGCGAACTCGACGCCGGTGGTCAGGCGAATGCCGCGGCTCATCGGCGCGAGGCAGTAGCCGAGATCGGAATCCAGCACGGGGTGATGCAGCACGGCGTTGCCGCGCGGCTTCAGGTGCAGATGGTAACCACGTTTGACCTGCAGCGGGATTGCATAGCCGAGCGGCGCGAACACCTGGTCGGACCACGGACCCATCGCCACCACCACCTCGCGGGCCGTCACCGCACCCTGGCTGGTCGCCACCCGCCATCGCCCGCCGGATTGTTCGAGGGTGCGGGCATCGCCGACAAGGAGCGGCCGCCCTTGCGGCCGAACAGCGCCGCATAGGCTTTCGCCAACCCGCCGGGATCGGGGAACGAAGCCCGGCGCCGGAAAATCGCACCGCGCCGGCGAAGTCGCCCGACAGATGCGGCTCGCGGGCTAGCGATCGCCTTGGCGTCGAGGATGTCGCTGGCGACGCCATATTGCCTGGCACGCTCGGCATCGCGCACCGCCCCTTGCAAGCGACGCCTCCGCCCGAAAAAGCTTGGTCCAGCCGGTCTTGCGCAATAATTCCGGCACCTCGGCTTCCGCGACCAGCGCCTCATGCTCGACCAGGCTGCGCTGGATCAGGGGCAATTCGGCCATCGCACTGTGCAACGCACGTTGCCGGCGATGATGCGCGATAATAGCGCACCAGCCAGGGCAGGAATGCAGGCAAATCGATGAACCGATAGCGCGCCTGTGGGCGCCAGGTTCAGCGCATAGCGCAGGATCTCGGCAAAATCCCGCGGGAACATATAGGGAAACACCGAGGCGCACTCCACGATCCCGGCATTGCCATAGCTCTGTCTCCTCGCCGGCAAATTCGTGGCGGTCGACCAGGATGACATCCCGGCCCCGTTTTTGCAGGTGCAGTGCCGCGCCAACACCGACCATGCCAGCCCCGAGCACGACAACATCGGCCTTCAGTTCCGCCATCCAGCACTCCGAAAGTTGAATGTCATGCGCCTGCGCGCAAGAGCTAACAACAAGGCTAGTCGCTGCAGCGCACCTGCGCAAACGGGATACGGTAGGTGGGAAACTCGCGCTTGCGCGGCCGGTAAACTTTGGCAACATGGCTACGGTAATATTCTGCTGGCTCGTGCGGCTGCCGGCCGAAGATCACGGAGAAAAAGATCAAATGTCGGCACGTCAGAATCTCTTGCGGCGACCACCATGTGTTTCGCCGCACTTTCATGTCTGCCGGCATCGGCGCAGACCCTGCGCTACGCCAACCAGGGCGAGCCTCAAGTCGCTGGATCCCTATACGCTGAAGGAGACCACGACTATCGCCCATCACGGCCACGTCTATGAGGGCCTGGTCGCGCGCGACAAGGAACTGAAGATCGTCCCGGCGCTGGCGGAGAGCTGGGAGACGCTGAGCCCGACCAAGTGGCGCTTCCACCTGCGCAAGGGCGTGAAATTCCACAATGGTGATCCCTTCACCGCCGACGACGTGCTGTTCTCCGCCGAACGCGTCCGCGCCAAGGGCTCGAATTTCCTCAGCAACGTTCCGGCCGACGCCAAGTTTGTCCAAGGTCGACGAATACACCGTCGACGTGACGCTGGATTCGCCCAATCCCATCCTGACCTCGCAGTGGGATGGCTGGTACATCATGGACAAGAAGTGGTGCGAGGAGAACAACTCGATCGCCCCCACGCCGGCGGCTGCGACGACGCCGAGTTTTGCCTCGCTGCACGAGAACGGCACCGGTCCCTTCATGATCGAGAGCCATCAGCCCGGCGTGAAGACGGTATTCAAGGTGAACCCGAACTGGTGGGGCAAGCCCGAGCATAATCTCAAGGAGATCATCTTCACGCCGATCGGCTCCGACGCCAACGCGCGTCGCCGCGCTGCTCTCCGGCGAGGTCGACGTGATCGAGCCGGTTCCGATCCAGGACATCCAGCGCGTCAATTCGAGCGGCAACGCCGCCGCGCTGACCGGGCCGGAAATCCGCACCATCTTCCTTGGCATGGACACGACGCGCGACGAGCTCCTGTACTCGAACGTCAAGGGCAAGAACCCTTTCAAGGACATCCGCGTTCGCGAAGCCTTCTACAAGACGATCGACGTCGAGTTGATCAAGAACCGGGTGATGCGCGGGCTGTCGACGCCGTCCGCGCTGATGATCGCACCACAGCTCTACCCGCTGTTCAAGGATTTCACGCGGCCGAAGCTCGATCCCGGACGGGGCCAAGAAGCTCCTGGCCGAAGCCGGATATCCCGACGGCTTCGAAGTGACCATGGATTGCCCCAATGATCGCTACGTCAACGATGCCGCGATCTGCCAGGCCGTGGTCGGCATGCTGGCCCGCATCGGCGTCAAGGTGAACCTGCTGGCGCAGCCCAAGGCGCTGTATTTCGCCAAGGTGCTGAAGCCCGGCGGCTACCAGACCTCGTTGTATCCTGCTCGGCTGGACACCTGCGTCCATGGATTCCCACAACGTGCTGCACGACGTCCTGGGCTGCCGCGACGACCCCAAGGACGCGACCCGCGGCGAGGCCAACCTCGGCGGCTACTGCAACAAGGAAGTGGACGCGCTTACCGACAAGGTGCTGGTCGAAGCCGACACCGACCAAGCGCGACCAGCTGATCAAGCAGGCCTACGACATCGTCATCAAGGATTACGGCTATATCCCGCTGCACCAGCAGTCGCTGGCCTGGGGCGTGTCGAAAAAAGTGAAACTGACCCAGCGCGCGGACAACCAGGTCCTGCTGTACTGGGCCACCAAACAGGCAGAGTAAGTGTCTCATCCCATCGGGTCCCGGCGGCGTCGTCTCCGGGACCTCTCGTTTCCGGCTCGCGCAACGCGGCGCGCCGTGTCTGAAAGAAGTGAAAGGTAGAGATGCTCGCTTTCACTCTTCGTCGCGCGCTTTCTGGCCATCGGCGTCATGATCGCTGTCGGGGATCATCGCGTTTTCGATGTTCCGCTTCGCCGGCGATCCCGTGAACCAGATCGTTTCGATCGACACCTCGGCGGCGGAACGGGCGGCGATCCGCCAGTCGCTCGGCCTTGACGATCCCGTGCTGGTGCAGTTCGGCCGCTATCTGGTCAACGCCGCGCAGTTCAAGTTCGGCGTCTCCTATCAGTTCCGCCAGCCGGTCTCGACCCTGTTGATGGAGCGGATGCCGGCGACGCTGGAGCTTGCGATCTGCGCCACCGTGCTGGCGATGGTCTTCGGCATCCTGATGGGCGTCTATTCGGCGCTCAAGCGCGACACCATCCTTGCCAGAATATTCCAGGTGGTGTCGCTGATCGGGATATCGTTGCCGACCTTCCTGATCGGCATCCTGCTGATCTACCTGTTCGCGGTGACGCTGGGCTGGCTGCCGTCGTTCGGCCGCGGCGAGGTCGTCCGGCTCGGCTGGTGGACGACGGGACTGCTCACGATCTCCGGCCTGAAGGCGCTGATCATGCCTTCGATCACGCTGGGCCTGTTCCAGATGACGCTGATCATGCGACTGGTGCGGGCGGAAATGCTGGAAGTGCTGCGCACCGACTATATCCGCTTCGCCCGCGCCCGCGGCCTGACCACGCGCGCGATCCATTTCGGCCACGCGCTCAAGAACACGCGCTGGTTCCCGTGATCACGGTCGCGGGGCTGCAGTTTGGCTCGGTTATTGCATTTGCGATCATCACCGAAACCGTGTTCCAGTGGCCCGGCATGGGATTGTTGTTCGTGCAGGCGGTGCAAAACGTCGACATCCCGATCATGGCGGCGTATCTGCTGATGGTCTCGCTGATCTTCGTCACCATCAACCTCGTGGTCGATCTCCTCTACACCATCGTCGATCCGCGTCTGCGCTCGACCATCAGCCGCCCGGCTTAAGGCGAAATTGCTCATGTCCGATGCCGTCGTCCCGCACGCAGGCCGATCCCAATGCGCCAGGCGCGCATTCCGGCACGGGCTGGGCCAGGCGCGCGCTCGATAGCGACCTGTTCTATTCGTTCCGCCGCTCCAGATTGACGATGCTGGCGGCCGCTATCACGCTGCTGTTCTTCCTGCTGGCGATCTTCGCGTCCGTGCTCGCGGTGCAGAACCCGTTCGACCCGGCACAGCTGCAATTGATGAACTCGCGCATCTCGCCGTTGTGGACCGCCGACGGCCAGAGCCCGTTCCTGCTCGGCACCGACGAGCAGGGCCGCGACGTGTTCTCCGCGATCCTCTACGGCTTGCGGATTTCGCTCACTGTCGGCGTGCTCGGCGTGATCTTTGCCGGCGCGCTCGGCATCACGCTCGGGCTGATCGCGGGCTATCTCGGCGGCGCCGTGGACAACGTGATCATGCGGATCGCCGACGTGCAGCTCACCTTCCCCGCCATCCTGATCGCGCTGCTCGTCAATGGCGTCGCCAAATCAGTGCTCGGCAACCGGCTCGATGCCATGAGCACGCTCACGGTTCTCGTGATCGCGATCGGCCTGAGCTTCTGGGTGCAATATGCCCGCACCGTGCGCGGCTCTGTCATGGTCGAGAAGAACAAGGACTATGTCGCAGCGGCGCAACTGATCGGCCTGCCCGCAGCAAAGATCATGCTGCGCCACGTGCTGCCGAACACGATGGGCCCGGTCCTCGTCATCGCCACCATCAACCTTGCGCTCGCGATCATCACCGAGGCGACGCTGTCATTCCTCGGCGCCGGCATGCCCGACACCATGCCCTCGCTCGGCACCCTGATCCGGATCGGCAACAACTATCTGTTCGCCGGCGAATGGTGGATCGTCGCCTTTCCGGGCTTTGCGCTGGCCGGTCTGATCGTCTCCATCAACCTGCTCGGCGACTGGCTGCGCGACGCGCTCAATCCAAAGCTCAGATGACCGCCCCCGTCCTTTCCGTGCGTGACCTGCGAGGTGGAGTTCGTCACCCGCCGCGAGCACGCTGCGCGCGATCGACGGCGTCTCCTTCGACATCGCCAAGGGCGAAGTGCTTGGGGTGGTCGGCGAATCCGGCGCCGGCAAATCGGTCACCGGGCTTGCCGTGATCGGCCTGATCGATCCGCCCGGCCGCATCTCGGGCGGCGAGATCCATCTCCTGGGCACGCGGATCGACCATCTGCCGCCGGAGGAGATCCGCCGCGTCAGGGGCAAGCGGATCGGCATGATCTTTCAGGATCCGCTGACCAGCCTCAATCCGCTCTACCAGATCGGCGACCAGATCGTCGAGACCATCCGCACCCATACCAGCCTCTCGGAGACCGCCGCGCGCAAACGCGCCATCGATCTGCTCGCCGAGGTCGGCATTCCCGCCCCGGAAAAGCGCATCGACGCCTACCCGCATGAATTCTCCGGCGGCATGCGCCAGCGCGTCGTGATCGCGCTTGCGATCTGCGCCGAGCCCGAACTGATCATCGCCGACGAGCCGACCACCGCGCTCGACGTCTCCGTGCAGGCCCAGATCATCTCGCTGATCAAGCGCCTCGGGCGCGACCACGGCACCGCCGTGATGCTGGTGACGCACGACATGGGCGTCATCGCCGAGACCTCGCGACCGCGTCGCGGTGATGTATTCGGGACGCATCGCCGAGATCGGCCCGGTGCAGGATGTCGTGCAGAACCCGCTGCATCCCTATGCCAAAGGGCCTGATGGGCGCGATCCCGACGCTGGCGGGCGAAGACAAGCGCCTGGTGCAGATTCCGGGCTCGATGCCGCGATTGTCGGCGATCCCGCCGGGCTGCTCGTTCAACCCGCGCTGCGCCTTCGCCTTCGACCGCTGCCGCGTCGAACGGCCGGAGCCGCTTCCGCAGGGCGCGCAGGCGGTCGCCTGTCACCTCTATGACACCGCTGCGAGGGAAACCGCGGCATGAGCGCGAGCAGCTTCGTCGACGATCAAGAATCTGCGCCGCGTGTTCGACGTCTCAAAGCCGTGGCTCAATCGCGTGCTCGAAGGCGGCCATCTGGAATTCCTGAAGGCGGTCGACGGCGTCACCTTCGATATCCGCAAGGGCGAGACCTTTGCCCTCGTCGGCGAGGTCCGGATCGGGCAAGACCACGGTCGCACGCGATGGTCGTCGGCCTGTTGCCGCCGACCTCGGGCGAAGTCGTGATCGACGGCGTCTCGATGACCGATCCGAGACAGGCGCAGGCGCGACAGCGCTTGCGCCGCCGCATCCAGATGATCTTCCAGGACCCCTATGCGAGCCTCAACCCGCGCTTCCGGGTCGACGCCATCGTCTCCGAGCCGATCCGGGCCTTCGACCTGATCAAGGGCGAGCGCGACATCCGCGCCCGCGTCGGCGAACTGCTCTGCGCTCGTCGGCCTGCATCCCGATGACGGCCTGAAATATCCGCATGAGTTCTCCGGCGGCCAGCGCCAGCGCATCGCGATCGCACGCGCGCTGGCGTCCGAAGCCGAGTTCATCGTCTGCGACGAGCCGACCTCGGCGCTGGATGTTTCCGTGCAGGCGCAGATCCTCAACCTGATGCGCGACCTGCAGGACAAGTTCGGCCTGACCTATCTCTTCATCAGCCATAACCTCGCCGTGGTCCGCCACATGGCGAGCCGCATCGGCGTGATGTATCTCGGCCGCATCGTCGAGATTGCCGAGGGCCGCGCCCTGTTCGACAATCCGCGCATGCCCTACACCAAGATGCTGCTGGGCGCGGTTCCCGATCTCGCGATGTCCGGCCGCCAGCGCATTCCGGTCAAGGGCGAAATCCCCAATCCGATCGATCCGCCGCCCGGCTGCGCCTTCAACCCGCGCTGCCCGCTGGCCTTCGATCTCTGCCGCAAGCAAGGCGCCGCGAACTGATCGACGGCGTCGCCTGCCATGCCGTCAACACATCCGGCCGAGGCTGCGCCTGGCATGATCACGGGGATGGGAGTTAGCCGTGTCAACCGAACGGTTGGCAGCGCAGCCTCGCCTGTGGTCAAGTGCGCCCGCCGCGATACCAGCACAGCAATGGTTGTCCCCATGAGCAACATCAATCCCGATCCGTTCACCACCCGGCCGGAAATCGAGGGCACGTTCGGGGTCGTTACCTCGACCCACTGGATCGCGACCGCGGTCGGGATGGGCTATTCTCGAAAAAGGCGGCAACGCCTTTGACGCCGGCGTCGCCACCGCCTTCACGCTGCAGGTGGTCGAGCCGCATCTGAACGGCCCGGGCGGCGACGTGCCGATCATCGTGCACGACGTCAAACGCGGCCGCACCGAGGTGATCTGCGGCCAGGGCCCCGCGCCGGCGAAGGCGACCATCGCGCATTACACGCAGCGAGGGCCTGGAGATGGTGCCCGGCACCGGACTTCTGGCCGCCTGCGTGCCCGGCACGTTCGAGATCCTGGATGCTGCTGCTGCGCGATTACGGCACGATGCGGCTGCGCGACGTGCTGGAGCCCGCGATCGCCTATGCCCGCGACGGCTATCCGCTGGTCGAGCGGGCGTCGGCGACCATCCAGACCGTCGAGCAATTGTTCCGCAAACACTGGACGACATCGGCGGCGGTCTATCTGCCGAACAACGAAGTGCCGAGACCCGGCACGCTCTTCACCAACAAGCAGCTCGCCGAAACCTACGCCCGCATCCTGAAGGAGGCCGAAAGCGCCGGGTCCGACCGCGTCGCGCAGATCGAACGCGCGCGCGCAAAGCCTGGTCGCACGGTTTTGTCGCCGAGGCGATCGACAAATTCTGCCGCACCCAGGAAGTGATGGACGTCACCGGCTCGCCGCATCGCGGCGTGCTTTCGCGCCGACGACATGGCGCGCTGGCAGCCGACCGTCGAGGCGCCGCTGACCTACGACTATGGCCGCTACACCGTCTGCAAGCCCGGCGTCTGGAGCCAGGGCCGGTGATGCTGCAGCAGCTCGCGCTGCTGAAGGGTTTTGAGCTCGACGGGCTCGATCCCGCCGGTCCCGAATTCATCCATCTGCAGATCGAGTGCGCCAAGCTCGCCTATGCCGACCGCGAGAAATTCTACGGCGATCCGAAATTCACCGACATCCCGATCGCGACGCTTGCTGTCGGACGCCTACAATGACGAGCGCCGCAAGCTGATCTCAGGGACAAGGCCTCGCTCGATTTCATCCCCGGCTCGGTCGAAGGCTTTGGCGCAGTCGTAAAACTGCGCCGCGCCGAAGGCCATCGCGAGGCGGTCGGCGCCATGGGCGCGGGCGAGCCGACCGTCGGCCGCTTCGGCGAGGTGCGCGGCGACACCGTGCATTTCGACATCATCGACCAGGCCGGCAACATGATTTCGGCGACGCCGTCCGGCGGCTGGCTGCAATCCTCGCCGGTCATTCCCGAACTCGGCTTCTGCCTCGGCAGCCGCGCGCGCAGATGTTCTGGCTCGAGGAAGATCATCCGGCGGCGCTGGCGCCGGGCAAGCGCCCGCGCACCACGCTCTCGCCCACCATGGCGCTTGCGCGACGGCGAGCCGTATCATGGCCTGGGGTTCGCCCGGCGGCGACCAGCAGGACCAGTGGATCACGCAGTTCTTCCTGCGGCATGTGCACGCCAAGCTGAACCTGCAGGAAGCGATCGACGCGCCCGGCCTGGCATTCCGAGCACTTCCCGATCTCGTTCTGGCCGCGCACCGCGCGTCCCGGCGTGCTCGTGGTCGAGAACCGCGTGCCGAAGGCGACCGTCGATAATCTGAAGGGCGCGGCCACATCGTCGAGATCGGCCCGGACTGGTCGGAAGGACGACTCACCGCGGCCTCGAAGGTCGGCCGCCGCCGCCGCGCGCCGCCGCCAACCCGCGCGGCATGCAGGGCTACGCAGCCGGACGGTAAGAGAAGAAGATGACCTGGTCGATCATCGCCCGCGATCCCGCTACCGGCCACATCGGCATCGCGGTCGCGACACAGGTTCTTTGCGGTCGGCGCGCGCGTGCCGCATATCGCCGCCCGGCCTCGGCGGCATCGCGACGCAGGCGCTGGTCAATCCCTATTACGGCATCGACGGCGTGAAGCTGTTGCGCGAAGGGCGAGCGCCGCGCGAGATCGTCGAGCACGCTGATTGCCGCCGACGGCGGCCGCGAGACGCCGGCAACTGCACGTCATGGACGCCGACGGGCCGCATCGCCGCGCATACCGGCCAGGGAGTGCATCGACTGGTGCGGCCATGTCGAGGGCGACGGCTTCTCGATCGCCGGCAACATGCTGGCGGGCGCCGCCGTGCTCGACGAGACGGCGAAAGCCTATGCCGCCAACGCGAGGCTCCCTCTCGCACAACGGCTGATCGCGGCGATGAAGGCCGGCGAAGCCGCCGGCGGCGACAAGCGCGGCAAACAGTCGGCGGCGCTTCTGATCCATGGCGAGGAGGAATGGCCGGCGCTCGATCTGCGCGTCGACGACCATGCCGATCCGCTCGCCGAACTCGCGCGGCTGGAAGCAGGTCAGCCGCGAGCGTCTGGGTGCATTTCCGCAACTTCCTGCCGACGCGCAAAACTCCGGCCGGGACCACCGATCGCGACACCATCGACGCCGCCATCGAAGCCGCAAGCGCGAGCATGACGGCAGGCCCGCTGATCGAAATCGAGGGCCTGCGCGTCGTCTTCCACGGCGATGACGGCCGCACCACGCATGCGGTCGATAGCGTCGATCTCGGCGTCGCCAATGGCGCGACGCTCGGGCTCGGTCAGCGAGATCCGGCTGCGGCAAGAGCGTGACCTCGCTCGCGGTCATGGGGCTGTTGTCAAAACAGTCCGCCGAGGTCACCGGCTCGATCCGTTTCGACGGTTTTGATCTGCTCGAAATCCCCGATGAGACCCTGCGCGACCTGCGCGGCAATCGGCTCGCCATGATCTTTCAGGAGCCGATGACCTCGCTCAACCCGAGTTTTACCATCGGCGACCAGATCATCGAGACGATTCTGCGCCATCGCGGCGGCTCGCGGCGCGCAGCGCGCGCGAGCGCGCCATCGATCTGCTCCGCCGCGTCCACATCCCCTCGCCCGAAAAGCGCATCGACGACTATCCGCACAAGCTCTCGGGCGGCATGCGCCAGCGCGTGATGATCGCGATGGCGCTGGCCTGCGACCCGCAGCTCCTGATCGCGGACGAGCCGACGACCGCGCTCGACGTCACCCTGCAGGCGCAGATCCTCGATCTGATGCGCGAACTGAAGGCCGCCAGCGGCGCCGCCATCATCCTGATCACCCATGACCTCGGCGTGGTTGCCGAAGTCTGCGACGAGGTCGCCGTGATGTATGCCGGCGAGATCGTCGAGCGCGCAGCCGGTAGACGAGCTCTTTGCCAATCCGCAGCATCCCTACACCGTCGGCCTGCTCGGCTCGATCCCGCGGCTCGATCGCCGCGCCGCGCACCTCGCCACCATCGAAGGCATGGTGCCGAACATGGCCGATCCGCCGCCCGGCTGCCGTTTCGCCGCGCGCTGCCCGTTCGTCAGCGATATCTGCCTCAGCTGCACCGCCGCCGCTTGCGATGCTGGGCGACGGGCACGCCTCGCTGCTGCATCAGGGCGCCACTGGAGAGGCTGGTGTCGTGACCGCGCTGCTCGAAGTCGAAGGGCTGGTAAAACATTTCGTCGCCGAGCGTTCGGTATTCGGGCGGGCGACCGCGCATGTCAAAGGCCGTCGATGGCGTCAGTTTTGCCGTCGAGGCCGGCAAGACGCTGGCGCTGGTCGGCGAGATCCGGCTGCGGCAAATCCACCGTCAGCCGGCTGGTGCTGCGGTTGATCGAGCCCGACGCCGGCAACGGTTCGCTTCGAGGGCCGCGATCTCGGCGCCCTCGATGCGCAAGAGCTGCGCGCATTCCGCCGCGACGCGCCAGATCATCTTCCAGGACCCCTACGCCTCGCTCAACCCGCGCATGACGGTGAGCCAGATCCTGACCGAACCGCTGGCGCTGCACGACCTCGTGCCGCCGGCGCGCCGCCACGCACGCGGTCGAGGAATTGCTGCGGCTGGTCGGGCTCGAGCCGCGCTTCGCGCGCCGCTATCCGCACGAATTCTCCGGCGGCCAGCGCCAGCGCATCGCCATTGCCCGGGCGCTGGCGGTCGAGCCGAAGCTGATCATCTGCGACGAGCCGGTCTCGGCGCTCGACGTCTCGATCCGCTCGCAGATCCTCAATCTGCTGCGCGACCTGCAGGACCGGCTCGGCCTGGCCTATATCTTCGTCTCGCACGATCTTGCGGTCGTCAAGCACATCGCCGACCGCGTCGCGCGTGATGAATCTCGGCGTGCATCGTCGAGACCGCGGATGCGCAGGCGCTGTTCGCGTCACCCCGCCATCCCTACAGCCGCGCGCTGCTGTCGGCGATCCCGGTGCCCAAACCGCAGGCAAAGCGCAGCCGCATTGTGCTGCAGGGCGAGATGCCGAGCGCGCTCAATCCGCCCGCCGGCTGCCGCTTCCACACCCGCTGCCCCTATGTGATCAGAGCGCTGCCGCAGCGAAGTGCCCCAGCTGCTGCCGGATGGCACCGGACATGCAACGGCCTGTCACCGGACGGCGGAACTGCCGCCGGCGGAAGCGATCGTGCCGTCGGATGGCGGCTTTTCGCCAACCCTGGAAAAATTGGTCGCGGCCTTCAGCGGGGTTGAGGAAGCGCGGGCCTTGGCGGGGTTGATATGGTCGGGACAACGGCGGTTCAACCGTGAACATGGGGTTATCAGGATGAAGAGCTTGCGTTTGGCGATGCTGGCGGCGGCGGTGCTGCTGTCGTTCGGAGGAAGCGCTCGTGCCGAGACAACGCTGCGGATCGGCCTCGCCGAGGACCCCGACATCCTCGATCCCACGCTCGCCGCACCTATGTCGGTCGTATCGTGTTCGCGTCGTTCTGCGACAAGCTGTTCGATATCGACGAGAAGCTCAACATCATGCCGCAGCTCGCGCTCTCGCACGAGACCTCCGCCGACGGCAAGGAGGTGACGATAAAACTCCGGCCGAACGTCAAATTCCACGACGGCGAGCCATTCGATGCCGAAGCGGCCAAATTCTCGATCGAGCGCCACATGACGCTGCCGGGCTCGTTCCGCAAGCCCGAGCTTGCCAGCGTCGATCACGCCGAGGTGGTCGATCCCTCACCATCAAGTTGGTCTTGAAGGCGCCATTCTCGCCCCTGATCGCGCAGCTCACCGACCGCGCCGGCATGATGGTGTCGCCCAAAGCGGCCAAAGAAGCCGGCGACAAGTTGGGGCTGCGTCCGGTCTGCGCCGGTCCTTACAAGTTCGTCGAGCGCGTGCAGCAGGATCGCATGGTGTTCGAGAAATTCGCCGACTACTGGAATAAGGACAACGTCTTCATCGACCGCGTCGTGTTCCTGCCGATCGTCGACGCCACGGTGCGGCTCGCCAATCTGAAATCCGGCGGACTCGATCTGATCGAGCGCGTGCTCGCGACCGACATCAAGGATGTTCGCGCCGACCCGCGGCTGAAACTGTCGACGGCGATCGAGCTTGGCTATCAGGGCATCGACGCTGAACGTCGGCAAGGACAAGGCGAAGGGCCCGCTCAGCCAGTCGGCAAAGGTGCGGCAGGCGCTCGACCTCTCGATCGACCGCGAAGCCATCAACCAGGTGGTGTTCAACGGCGAGTTCAAGCCGGGCAACCAGTGGATCAATCCGGATCATCCCTATCTACCAGAAGGCCTATCCGGTCCGTGCGCGCGACGTCGCCAGGGCCAAGGCGCTGTTGAAGGAAGCCGGCGTCACGCCGCCAGTCAGCGTCGACCTGATGGTGCCGAAGGGCGCCGAGACCGAGGCAGTCTCGCAGGTGATCCAGTCGATGGCCTCCGAGACCGGGTTCGACATGAAGATCTGCGTCACCGAGTTTGCAACTTCGCTGCGAAGCAGGCCGAGGCCGGCGAGTACCAGGCCTTCATGCTGGCCTGGAGCGGACGCATCGATCCCGACGGCAATTCCTACGTCTTCCTGCACAAGGATGCGCCGCAAGAACTACAGCGCCTGGACCAATGCCGAGGCCTGACAAGGCGCTCGACGATGCCGCCTCGTCACGGATCAGGCGCAACGCAAGGCGATCTATGAAAAGCTGACAAAGGCCGCGCTCGACGAAGAACCGCTCCTCTACCTCTATCACCGCAGGATCCTGATCGCGCACACCACCAGACTGGAAGGCTACAAGCAGATGCCCGACGGGCTGGTCCGCGTGATCGGATTGAAGCTGAAATGACCGCGGCCGCGAAACGGACGGTGCCACATGCTGAGCTTCCTGGCACGTCGGCTGATTCAGCTCGTCCCGACGCTGTTCTTCGTGTCGATCCTGATCTTCTCGCTGCAGCAATTGCTGCCCGGCGATCCTGCGCTGGTCATGGCCGGCGAGGAGCGCGATCCAGCAATCATCGAGCAAATCCGCCATCAGTACCGGCTCGATCAACCAATCCCGGTTCAATACGCCTACTGGATCAAGGGCGTGCTGTCGGGTGACTTCGGCGGAGTCCCTGCGCATCAAGGTGCCGGTCCTGACCCTGATCGCCCAGAAGCTTCCGGTGACGATGCAGCTCGCTGCCATGGCGATCGTGATCGCGTTTCTGATCGGCATTCCCGCCCGGCATCGTCTCCGCGGTGAAGAAGGGCACCGCCTGGGACTATGGCGCCAATTTGTTCGCGCGTGTGGGGCATCTCGACGCCGAATTTCTGGCTCAGGATCATGCTGATCTTCCTGTTCTCGATCGAGCTCGGCTGGCTGCCGGCCTCGGGCTATGTGCCGCTCTCCGAGAACTGGCGCGCCAGTCTCGCTTCCACCATCATGCCCGGCCTTCGTGCTCGGCAATGCGATCGCCGCCATCCTGATGCGGCACACCCGCAGCGCCATGCTGCAGGTGCTGGAGAGCGACTATGTCCGAACCGCGCGCGCAAAGGGCCTGTCCGAGCGTTCCGGTGATCCTCAAGCACGCGATGCGCAACGCGCTGACGCCGGTCATCACGCTCGGCGCGCTCGAGCTCGGCACGCTGTTGTCGGGCGCGGTCCTGACCGAACAGATCTTCTCAATACCGGGCTTCGGCAAAGCTGATCGTCGACGCCGTGTTCAACCGCGACTATGCCGTGGTGCAGGGCGTCGTGCTGACGACCGCGACGATCTACATCACGCTGAATCTCGTCGCCGACATCGCCTATATCCTCGTCAACCCGCGGCTGAGGGCGTGAAGCGATGACCGACGCCGTGCTCCGCGCGATTTCCCCGCGCGCTCCGACGAGCTGGAAAGCCCGGCCCGGCGCGCGCTGCGACGCCTCGTCAGGCGCAAGGGCGCGATCGCAGGCCTCGTCGTGATCACCGCCTTCATCCTGCTCGCGCTGTTCGCGCCGCTGATCGTGCCCTACGATCCCATTGCGACCAGCTGGTCCCTGGTGCGCAAGCCGCCGCTCGGCGCTGCACTGGTTCGGCACCGACGATCTCGGCCGCGACATCCTCGCCCGCGTCATCTTTGGCGCGCGCGCCTCGCTGATGGCGGGCGCGATCTCGGTCGGGATCGCGCTGTGCATCGGCGTGCCGCTCGGGCTGTTGTCCGGCTATCGCGGCGGCTTTGTCGATGCCCTGATCAGCCGGATCACCGACGCGATGCTGGCCTGCCCGTTCCTGATCCTCGCGATTGCGCTGGCGGCATTCCTGGGCCCGAGCCTCGGCAACGCCATGATCGCGATCGGCATTTCGGCGACGCCGATCTTCATCCGCCTGACCCGCGGCCAGGTGATGAGCGTCAAGGTCGAGGATTATGTCGAGGCCGCGCGCGCCATGGGCAATCCGCCCTGGCGCATCGCGCTGTTCCACATCCTGCCCAACATCATGCCGGCGCTGCTGGTGCAGGCAACGCTGTCGATCGCGGCTGCGATCATCGCCGAAGCCGCGCTGTCGTTCCTCGGCCTCGGCCAGCAGCCGCCCGCGCCGTCCTGGGGCAGCATGCTGAATGCCGCCCAGCGTTTCCTCACCAACGCGCCCTGGATGGCGCTTTGGCCGGGGCTTGCGATTTTCCTGGTGGTGCTGTCGCTGAACCTGGTCGGCGACGGCCTGCGCGACGCGCTCGATCCGCGCGGGCGGTAGGCGCCGGAGGAACCGTCATTGCGAGAAGACGGCTAATTCATTCGGACAGGAGCTAAATCACCACCTCGCGCAACACCCTGCGGCAATCCATCTCGTATTCGAGATCGATCACCGGCGGTCGCGCGAAATGCCAGGTCAGGCCCGAACGCGCCGCGCCACGCCTGACGACGGCCTCGGCAAAGACCGGGTGGAAGTCCATGCACGGTGTAGGCCTGCGCCGCCGTCGCATCCTTCCAGCCGACGCCGAACTCGGCCATGCGCTTTTCCATCACGCCGACGACGTAGCGAACCTTCTCCGCCAACCCTTCGGCGCTCAGGTCGCGGTAGCGGACCGTCCGCTCCGCGTAGCTTCCGGCTCCCCTCCTGCGACTCGCCGCTACCCGCGATCACGAACGAGGACGACGTGGCGGTAGCCGCACGCGTGAACGAGAACGCATGGAATGACGGCTCGGTAGGCGGATCGATCTCGGGGCAGACATTGCTGCGCGCTACCGGGTTGGTGGTGCCGTCGAACAATCCCCATTCTGCGAGCGTCTTGACGTAATGCTGGTTGAAGGTCGAAAGCCCGCTTCGGTGAATGCCGCCGGCGAGCGCAACTCGCAGGCGCAGAACGAGGTCAGCGGCCGTCCCGCGGCCTGGACATAGCTTGCGATGCGGGCGAAGCCCTCGGCGAGCGGTAGCCATTTATCGAAGCATACACGCTCGATCTCGAAGCCGGGGCTGGCCGCAACGCCGCTCGAATATTGAAACACCGCCGGAATGAACCGGTAATTTCCGGGCGCGAAATCACTCACCATGTCGGTTTCCTCCAGATCTTGTTATTCCAGCTGCATGCGCACGCCCTTGGCGCCGTTGAGCAGCCGCCTCAAATGAAAGCCGGCGAGCGGATCGTCGGCATGCATCCCGACCAGCGCGGCGAAGGCCGGCATCGCCGCGATGTCGCCGGCCTCTAGCTTTGCAAAGGCTTCGGAATATTGCGTCGTCGCCGGCGCTGCGAATAAGGCTTCCGGCAGCGGCTCATAGGCGCGCAACGGCTCGCTGCGGCCGCGCAATACCAGATCGCCCGACGGGACGGCCGCGGAAATGGCCGGCGGCTTCCGCCACCGCGGCGCTGACGCAGATGCGCGTGCCGAGATATTTGTTGGCGGCTTCAAGCCGCGCCGCGATGTTGATGGTGTCGCCATAGGCGGTGTAGTCGAAGAACCGGCTGCCGCCGAAATTGCCGACCAGCGCCGGCCCGGCATGCACCCCGATCCGGGTGGCGCCGAAATTCACGCCCCTGGCCTGCCAGCGCGCGCGAAACCCTTCCGCCCAGACGTCGAGCTCGAGCGCGCAGGCGATCGCGCGGGCCGCGTAATCCGGCTGGTCGGCGGGCGCGTTGAACAGCACCTGGATCGCGTCGCCGATGATTTTCGCCACCGTCCCCTCATGGGCGAACACCACGTCGGTCATGCCGCCGACATATTCGTTGAGGAGTTCGCCCAGAATTTCCGGCGCGGCGCTCTCCACCAGCGAGGTGAAGCCGGTGATATCGGTAAAGATGGTCGCGACCTCGCGCCACTGCACCTCCATGCCGTCGTCATCGCCATGCGCGGCCAGGCGCTTGGCGATCTCCGGCGAGAAATAGCGCGACAGCGAGGCATGCGCCCGCTCGGCCTCGAGCTGCCGGCGGCGCGCCTCGCGCATCATCTCGATATGGCGGATGGTCTTGTCGATCGTCAGTTCGAGATCGCCGAAATCGATCGGCTTTTGTCAGGAAGTCGAACGCGCCGCGGTTCATCGCGGTGCGGATGTTGCTCATGTCGCCATAGGCGGACACGATGATGGTCCACTGTCTTCTCTTCGGCCTCCTGCAGCTTCGCGAGCAGCGACAGCCCGTCCATCCGGGGCATGTTGATGTCGGAGACCACCATGTCGACATGCGGGTGCTGCTCGATCGAGGCAGCGCCTCCAGCCCGTCATGGGCGAACATGAAACTGACCACGCCCTCGCGGATCTGCTTGCGGAATTTCTGCAGCACCAGCGCTTCGAGATCGGGCTCGTCATCGACGACGAGGATGGTCGCCGTCATGCCGCTTGCCCGAGCCTTGTATCGATCTCGTGGCGCAGCAGCGCGAAATCGATCGGCTTGGTCAGAAGACCGACCGCGCCGCGCTCGATCGCCTTGCGGCGCGTTTCGGCGTCGCCGTAAGCCGTGATCATGATCACGGGCACGTCAGGGCCGTTCGGCGCGTACCTTTGGCAGCATTTCAAGCCCGCTCATGCCGGGCATGTTGATGTCGGACAAAATCAAGATCAGCGAGGGGTCGCGGATTTCCACGGCGCGCTGCAGCGCCACCGGTGCCGATGGGGCGAACTCCATCGTGAAGCGGCCGAGCCTTGATGTCGCGGCGGAATTGCTGACGGAACAGGGCTTCGACGTCGGGCTCGTCATCGACGACGAGGATGTAAACGCTCAATTCTTGCCTCCAGCATTTACTTGTGTGCGCCGCATTCCGCGGCAGCGTAATGATGAATTCGGTGAACAGGCCAGCTTCGGTATCGACATCGATTGTGCCGCCGTGCTGTTTCACCACGATGTCGTGGCTCATCGATAGCCCAAGGCCGGTGCCCTCCCCGGCCGGCTTGGTGGTGAAGAAGGGATTGAACATTTTCTCCTTCACTTCCAAGGGGATGCCCGTGCCATTGTCGCGGATCCGGATTTCGCACCTTGTTGCCGAGGCTCTTCGTCGATGCCTTCAAGGTCGGCTCAAAGGTTTCGTCGCCCGTTTCCTTGCGCTTGGTCGCGGCATAAAAGCCGTTCGAGATCAGATTGAGGAAGACGCGCGTGATCTCCTGCGGGTAAAGATCGATCAGGCCGGCCTTGGGATCGAGGTCGCGTTCGAGCGTGATGTTGAAGCCGGATTTTTCCGCCCGCGCGCCGTGATAGGCGAGATTGAGGCTCTCCTCGACGATGGCGTTGATGTCGGCCGGCCGGTGCTCGCCCGCTCCCTCGCGCGAATGCAGCAGCATGTTTTTCACGATCGAGTCGGCGCGCTTGCCGTGCTGCACCACTTTTCCAGATTGCCCTTCAGCATATGGGTGAGTTCGTCGATCTCCTCGCGCGTCTTGTCGTCGAGCGAGGCATCTTTCAGCACGTCGTTCAGTTCGTCGATCAATTCGCCCGACAGCGCCGAGAAATTGTTGACGAAGTTGAGCGGGTTCTTGATCTCGTGCGCGATGCCGGCGGTGAGCTGGCCGAGCGAGGCCAGCTTCTCGGTCTGGATCAGGCGATCCTGCGCGGTGCGCAATTCGTCGAGCGATTGCGAAAGTTCCGTCGTGCGCTGGCGCAATTCGCTCGAACAAGCGCGTGTTCTCGATGGCGATCACGGCCTGCTTGGTGAAGTTCTCGACCAGCGCGATTTGCTTGTCAGTGAACGGTCGGACCTCCTGTCGGAAGATCGTGATCGCCCCTATCAATTCGTCTTCCTTCAGCATAGGCACGACCATAAGCGTCCGAGCACCGGCGATCTCCACCATCGCGACCACGTTGGGAACACCGGCACGGTAGCAGCCGGGCTCTCCTGATGTCATGAACGCGGGCAAACTTATGGGTACCTACTACGGCTTCGGAGCGTGGTGCCCGGATGACGGGCGTGAATCGGCAGCCGTCTGCCGCAGATCCGCGAAGCGCGGGCGGAACGTTGTAGTCCGCAGCGATATTGAACTTCTCGCCATCCCACAGATTCATCGTCCCAAAACGACGCGCCACAAACCCGCGTGGCATTTCTCGAGCATTATTCCTGAACACAGGTTCCAGTTCGCCCGGCGACGAGCTGATGACCTGCAAGACTTCCGACGTCGCGGTCTGCTGCTCCAGCGACTCGCTCAATTCCGCGGTGCGCTGCTCGACCTTGTTCTCGAGGTCGGCATAGGATTCCTGCAAGCGCGCTCGCCCATGTCGTTGAACTGGTCGGCGAGCCCTTCCAGCTCGTCGCCGGTCTTGATCGATATGCGCTGGGACAAGTCGCCGCCGCCGATCCGCTCGGCGCCGGCGCGCAGTGCCTGGATCGGGCCGACCATGCGGCGGGCCAGCAGCACTCCCGCGAGCACCGCAAAGATCGAGGCGGCCAGCAGCACCATCGCCAGCCGTTGCAAGGCGGCGTAGAGCGAGGCGTAAGCCTCCTCGACCGGCAATTCCACGAACATGGTCCAGCCGAGCGGCGCGATCGGCGCCGACGCTGTCAGCACCTTCTGGCCCTGGACGTTGAGCGCGCCCTGCAGCGGGTCGACCGCGTCCGGATTGCCCGACATCGCGGCCTGCACCTGCGCGAGCCTTGACATGTCGGTGTTGCGCAGCACCAGCGAGATGTCGGGATGGGCGATCAGCCGCCCGCCCGAGCCCACCACACAGGCATGGCCGCGCTCGCCGACCTTGATCTGCGAGACCACGTCCCAGATCAGTTTCAGATTGACCTCGGCGATGCTGACACCGGAGTCCTTGCGGTTGCCGGCCAGCGCCAGCGTCATATACGGGCTCGGACTCGCCGCGGAAATAGACCGGGCCGTAATAAACCTTGTTGGCGACGGTTTCGGTGAATTTCGGCTCTTTGGAGAGGTCGATCCCGCTGTCGGCGACGTCCACGTCAATGCGGGAGACGCGCAAGCGCTCCTTGCCGGTCAGATCGACCTGAGACAGTTCGGTGATCGCAGGCACTTGCTTGAGCAGCCGCAGCGCGTCGAAGTGGCGGTCCTGCGGCGATCCCGCCGACCACGGCAGTTGCGTGGTCCAGCCGAGCTGGCTCTCGATCTCCTTGATGAACTGGCTGATTTTGCGGCGGCGGCCTCCGCCTGCTCGTGCTGGATCCGGATCAGCGCCAGCTTGTGCTCGCGATAATAGAAGAAAACCTCGAAGATCCCGTTCGACAGCAGCGCAACGCCGACCACGACGACAAACAGCGCGACATATTTGGTGAACAGGCGGCTGCGGATTTTCGTCCCCATCAGATCCCGCCGACCGGGCGGCGCCTGACCGCTGGCGGCTGCCGCCAGCGTCCGGCCCTCCGGGCGTATCGGGATGCAGGGAAATGCTCATCCCGCCACAATCTAGCAAGAAGCCCGGAACTTGTCTCTTGCCGCACTGCGGGATGGATCTTCGATCACCAGACAAAAAAGCGGCGACGGCCATGGCCGTCGCCGCTTCAACTGGTCGGGATCACGGATCGGCTCAGGTCGGCTTGAGCGCGGACCGGCCGAGGTCGAAATCCTCGATCTCCTTGGTGCGGTTCGAGCCGGCCTTGGCGCGGTGGTCGGTGGCGAGCGTCACATAGACGGCCGGCAGCACGAACAGCGTGAACAGCGTGCCGATCGACATGCCGGCGACCACCACGAGCCCGATCGAGAACCGGCTGGCGGCGCCGGCGCCGGTCGCGGTCAACAGCGGGATCAGGCCGGTGACCATCGCCGCCGTCGTCATCAGGATCGGGCGCAGCCGGATGCGCGCCGCCATCTCGATCGCCGAGCGGCGGTCGAGCCCCTCGTTGAGCTGCAGCTCGTTGGCGAACTCCACCATCAGGATGCCGTGCTTGGTGATCAGCCCGACCAGCGTCAGCAGCCCGACCTGGGTGTAGATGTTCATGGTCGCGACGCCGAAGAACAGCGGGATCAGGGCGCCGACGATCGCCATGGGCACGCTGATCATGATCACGATCGGATCCCGCAGGCTCTCGAACTGCGCCGCCAGCACCAGGAAGATGATGATCAGCGCAAAGCCGAAGGTGATCGCGAGCTGGTTGCCCTCCTGCACATATTGGCGGGAGTCGGCGAGATAGTCGTGGCTGAAACCGGCCGGCAGCTTCTTGGCTTCGCCCTCCAGGAAGTCGACGGCCTGCGCCAACGGTGACGCCCGGCATCGGCACCGCCGAGAAGGTCGCGGAGTTGAGCTGGTTGTAATGCGTCAGCGAATTCGGATCGGTGCCGGTCTCGATCGAGACGATGGTCGACAGCGGCACCAGATTGCCCGGTGTTGGTCGGCACGTAGTAGCCGCCGAGCGATTCCGGCTGACAGCCGCTTGTCACGCGGCACCTGCGGGATCACCTGATAGGAGCGGCCCTCGAGGTTGAAGCGGTTGACGTAGTTGCCGCCCAGCAGCGTCGCCAGCGTGCCGCCGACCTGCTGCATGTTGATGCCGAGATCGCTCGCCTTGGAGCGGTCGATGTTGACCCGCACCACCGGCTGGTTGAAGTCGAGGTCGCTGTCGGAGACGATGAACAGGCCGCTCTTGCGCGCGGCGTCCTTCAGTTTCGCCATCTGCTCGTAGACGGCCTGGAAGCCGGCGGTCGAGTTGATCACCATCTGCACCGGCAGGCCGCCCGGACCGCCGGGCAGCGGCGGCAGGTTGAAGGCGAACGCCTGGACGCCCTCGATCTTGGAGAGCTCCGCCTGCACCAGCGGCTTCAACTGCGATCGACGAGCGCTTGCGCTCATCCCACGGCTTCAGCAGCATGCCGGCGATACCGTTCTGCGGCCCGTTGATGCCGTTCAGCGACGAAGCGCAGGTCGGTCTCCGGGAAACTTCTGGAACTCCTTGTCGAGCTTTTCGCCGTAGTAGTCGATGTAATCGATGTTGGCGTATTTCGGCGCCTTGGTCACCGCGAACACGATGCCCTGATCCTCTTCGGGCGCGAGCTCCTTCGAGGTGTGCATGTAAAGGAAGCCGACGAGACCGAGAATCGTCAGCGCGAACAGGCCGGTGATCGGCCGATAGTCGAGCGAGCGGTCGAGCTTGCGGCCGTACCAGCGCGTCATCGCGCCGAACACCCGGTTGACGAGTCTTGGCGAACCGTCCCTCTTCGGCGCTCTTCAGGAAGCACCGAGCACATCATCGGCGACAGCGTCAGCGCGATCACGCCCGACACGATCACCGGAGCCCGCGAGCGTAAAGGCGAATTCGCGGAACAGCGAGCCGGTCAGGCCGCCGAGGAAGCCGATCGGCGCGTACACCGCGGCGAGCGTGATCGTCATCGAGATCACGGGGCCGACGATTTCGCGCGCGCCCTGCAGCGACGCCTGTACCGGCGTCTTGCCCTCTTCGAGATGGCGGTGGATGTTCTCCACCACCACGATGGCGTCGTCGACCACGAGCCCGATCGCCAGCACCATCGCGAGCAGCGTCAACAGGTTGAAGCTGAAGCCCATGGCCAGCATCAGGCTGCAGACGCCGATCAGCGACAGCGGGATCGTGACGACGGGAATGATGACCGAGCGGAACGAAGCCAGGAACAGGAAGATCACCACGACGACGATCAGCACGGCTTCGCCGAGCGTCTTCTCGACCTCGTCGATCGAGGACTGAATGAACTTGGTGGAGTCGTAGGCCACCTTCATCTTCATCGAAGGCGGCAGATTGCGTTCGAGCTCCGGGAACAGCGCGCGCACGCCCTCGACGATGCGTCAGCGGGTTGCCCTGCGGCGTCGCCTGCACGCCGATGAAGATCGCGTGCTCGCCGTTGAAGGCGACGCTCGCATCCGAGCTTTGCGCGGCGAGCTCGACGGTCGCGATATCCTCGATCCGCACGAAACCGCCGTCCTTCGACTTGACGATCATGCGCTTGAACTGGTCGAGGTTGCGCAGATCGGTGTTGGTCGAGACGTTGGAGACGATGAAGTAGCCCTTGGCCTGGCCGGCCGCGGCCTGGAAGTTGTTGGCGGCGATCGCCAGCCGAAACGTCGCTCGGCGACACGCCGCGCCCGGCCATCTTGACCGGATCGAGCCACAGCCGCATCGCAAAGGTCTGACCGCCGAGGATGTCGGCGGAGGCGACGCCGTCGACCGTCGACAGCACCGGCTGCACGACGCGCGTGAGATAATCCGAGATCGCCGACCCCGATGAGCTCCTCGCTGGAGAAGCCGAGATACATCACGGCCGTGGTCTGGCCGGTGGTCTTGGTGACGATCGGGTCGTTCGATTCCTTCGGGATCAGGTATTTGACCGAGTTCACCTTGGCGAGCACTTCGGTGAGCGCCTGGTTCGGGTCGAAATTGAGCTTGATGTAGACCTGGATCGTGCGAGGTGCCGAGCACCGACGACGAGGTGATGTAGTCGACGCCCTCGGCGGAAGCGACCGCCTGCTCGATCGGGGTCGTGATGAAACCCTGGATCAGGTCCGCCGACGCGCCGGGATACACGGTCGTGACGTTGACGACCGTGTTCGAGAGTTTCGGATATTGCCGGATCGGCAGCACGGTCGCGGCGCGCAGGCCGATCAGAAGGATCAGCAGGCTGACGACGACCGACAGAACCGGGCGCTTGATGAAGATATCGGTCAAGGACATCGCTTAGGTCTCGGTTCCTGCTGGTGCGGATCTTAGTAGCGCGGCGGCTGCGGCGCGGGACCTGCGGGCGCCGGATCGGTCGAGATCGCCACCGCAGCCCCCGATTGCAGCTTGAGCTGGCCGACCGCCACGACGCGGTCGCCGGGCTTCAGGCCCTTGCGGATCTCGGCGCGCCCGCCGATCCGGCTGCCGGCCTGCACGAAGGTGCGCACCGCCGTCAGGCTGGTCTTGCCGTCGTCCTCTTTCTTCTCGGTGATGAGATAGACCGAGTCACCATAGAGCGTGTAGTCGACCGCGGTTTCGGGCACGGTGATGACCGGCGGCTTCTCCGGCAGCACCACGGTGGTGGTCGCGAACATGCCGGGCTTCAGGATGCGGTCCGGATTGGCGATCGTCGCCTGGACGCGGATGTTGCGGGTGTCGGTCGCGATCTGCGGCTCGATGGTGGTGATCTTGCCCTCGAAGTCGCGGCCCGGATAGGCGTCGACCGCTGATGCGGACGGTCTGCCCGACCTTGAGCGCGGCGCTGTCCTTCTCCGTCACGGTGAAGTTCGCATAGCAGCATCGACAGGTCGGTCAGCGAGACGATCTGGCGTGCCCGCCGTCAGATACTGGCCGACCTCGACCTTGCGGACGCCGAGTTCGCCGTCGAACGGCGCGCGCACCAGCTTCTGCGAGATGATGAGCCTGGGTCTTGGCGATGCCGGCCTGGGCCTGGTCGAACGCGGCCTGCGCGGTGTCGACGGTCGCCTGCGGGCCGAACTGGCGCGCCAGCGAGCCGCTTGGCGCGATCGAGCGAGAGCTGCGCCACGGTCGCCTGCGCCTTGAAGTTGGCGAGGTCGCCCTGCTCGGGCGCGTCGAACAGCTGCACCAGCGGCGTGCCCGCCTTCACGCTGGCGCCCGCGGTGAACAGGATCTCGGTGATGCGGCCGTTGACGTCCGAGGTGACGTTGACCTGGTGCACGGCGGCGAGATCGCCGACCGCGGTCAACAGATTCGGAATCACTTCCGACTTCGCTTCGGCCACGCTGACGCGATACCGGCGGCGGCTTGTTGTTGGCGAAGAACTGCGCGATCATCTTGCCGCGGAAGTAGTTGAAATAGACCAGGCCGCCGACCAGCACCGTCAGCGCCAGCCCGACGATGATGAACCAGCGCACCATCCGCACCGGGCGCTTCTGCGGCTTTCTCGGTGATCGGCTCGCCCGAAATATGCGATTCAGTCACGATGTTCATGTCATGCACTTTCTGCAGTTACCGACTGTCCCGCGGTCGGTGACGGCGCGCCGCCCAGATGCTGAGCAATTGCGGCCTCGTTAAGTCCGATGCCGCGCAGGATGAATTCGGCAAAGCTGCCGCTCGAGATCCGGCGCGTTGCCGTAGGTCAGGCACGGCGTCGCCGGAAGCCGCGTCAGCGCCGCCATCAGCACGGTGTGATGGGCGAACCAGAACAGATTGAGCGGCTCGCTGCCGATCCGCGACGCGTCGCCGGCCGCAATCGCGCTTTCGATCGATGCGCGCGAACGCCGGCCCGATCAGATCGCCGACCTTCTGGCACAAGCAGCCGCGCGAACTCGCCATCGTCGAGATGGCTGGTGACCATCAGCCGCAACCGCTGCGCTTCCTCCTGGTCGGGACCGGCGGAGATTTGCGAGGAAGTGGCCGACCATGCCCTTGACCAGTTCGACCAGGGTCGCGGTGGACGGCTCCTGGCCGAGCAGATGCGCCAGATCCGGGTCGGCCTCGCATTCCTCGGCGAGGATTTCCGCGTAGCAGCGCCGATTTCGACGGGAAGTGCTTGAACAGAAGCCCTTCCGAAATGGCAGCCGCGGCCGCCACGCTCTTTGGTCGTGGTGCCGGCAAAGCCGTGGCGGGCAAAGCACCGCTTGGCGGCGCTTAGTATCAACTGCCGCCTGAGGTCACTCGTCATGCGCAGGTTAGACATGCGCGTGAGTAATCACTCACCACGCCAAATGTCAAGATTCTATACTGCGGTGCACCACCGCCGAATTTTGAACTGGGCTCCGAAAACGCGGCGGGTGAGCGCCCGAGAGCAACACAACTTCCGCTCAGGCTGGACGACAAGACGGTATCGAGCGATTACGCTCAGATCGGCTGGTAGCCCAGCGAGCCGCGGATGCGGTTGACGATGTAGGTTCCGTCGCGGCTGGATAGCACCCGCTCCAGATTGGCGGCATCGATCTTGACGCTGGCGAACCGCGGTCCGCTGCCGACGTCCTGCATCGAGCGTGGTGCAAACGCCTCGACCTCGGCCAGTGTCGTCATCGCCCGGCTGTCGGAGATGCCACAGGCTTTGGCGACGCCGACGAGATCGGCCGCATACGGCAGTATGGCTGACCTGTCCGCCGGTCTCGCCGTAGGCCTCATTGTCGAGCACGACGATCGAGAGATTGCCCGGCTTCTGCAGGCCGACGGTGGCAAGGCTGCCCATGCCCATCAGCATCTCGCCGTCGCCCGTGATCACCACCACCGGCAGCTTCGGCTGCGCCAGCGCAAGGCCGAGCCCGATCATGACCGCGCCGCCCATCGCGCCCCACAGATAGAAATTGCGGTCGTGGTCGCCGGCGGCGGCGATGTCGTAAGGTGGAGGCGCCGAGGCCGCCGACGGCAATGGTGCCGTTGCGGCTCCTTCAGGAGGCTTGAGACGACCGCGCGGCGGTCGAGGAGATTTGCCTTTGCTCATTTGGTAAAGACCTTTGCCCCGATCAGGCGCTGCGACAGCAACACGGCGGTCGGCGTGCAGGCGTTGTAGGCCTGCGCCGCGCCGGCCTCGACGACCTCGCGCACTTCCTGCGGATGCGGTCGCCCGCAGCACCTTGATGCCGCATAGTTCGAAGACGGCCTGCGTGCTCGATCCCATCGGCACCTGCCACGGATTGAACTCGCCCCATTCGCCGCGCATCGTCACCAGCGTCAGGAACGGAAAGCGGAAGATCTGCGTCAGCGAGAACATGTTGATGCAATTGCCGACGCCGCTCGACTGCATCAGCAGCACGCCGCGCTGGCCGCCGGCCCAGGCGCCGGCCAGCAGCGCTACGCCCCTCCTCCTCCGTCGTCAGCACGACCCCGCGCACGACGAGGAGCCGAGCACGCGCTCGATCAGCTGGGAATGGCCGGCATCCGGCACGTAGGGCACCTGCCGGACGTCGAAACGCTGCAGGATATCGCAAAGATCTCTTCGGGCCAGGACGGCAGGGTGTCGGAAGCAGCGTCAGTGCGGGCGTGCATCGGGATTTCCACTGGGCAACTTCAACGGAAGCGGACTGTAGACGGCGTGGCACTTTCCGGAAGAACAAAAACGGCATATCTGCCTTCACCAAAGAGTATGACAGCATGACCGGAAACGCGCGAGCGCTGGCCGAAAGCTTCGACCTCGAGAAGCTGACGCCGGATTTCTCACGCCAACCCCTACCCGACTTTATCGTGCACTGCGGGAGAATGGCCGGTGAAGCGGATGCCGAACGGCTCCTATTTCCTCACGTGCTATGACGACCTCGTCACCGCCTACAAGAGCACCAAGGCTTTCTCCTCCGACAAGAAGGACCGAGTTTGCGCCGAAATACGGCAACTCCCTGCTCTACGAGCACCACACCACCAGCCTCGTCTTCAACGATCCGCCAGCACATACCCGCGTGCGGCGACTGATCATGGGCGCGCTGTCGCCGCGCGCGATTGCAGGCCATGGAGCCCGATCTCATCCGCGCTGGTCGATACGGCTGCTCGATGCCATCGTCGCCGAAAGGGCAGCGTCGAGCTGATCGAGGATTTTGCGTCCGCGATTCCCGTCGAGAGTGATCGGCAACCTGCTCGACGTGCCCCACGAGGAGCGCGGCCCGTTGCGCGACTGGTCATTGGCGATCCTGGGCGCGCTTCGAGCCCGTGATCTCCACCGAGGCGTTTGCACGCGGCAACAGGGCGGTGGAAGAATTTCTGGCCTATCTCGGAGACGCTGGTCGAGCAGCGCCGCGCAAAACCTGGCAACCCGAGCCAGCGACGTGCTGACGCGCCTGATCCAGGGCGAGGAGAATGGCGAGCGGCTCAGCGAAAAGGAGCTCCTGCACAACTGCATCTTCCTGCTCAACGCCGGCCACGAGACCACGACCAATCTGATCGGCAATGGTCTCGTCGCGCTGTCGGATCATCCCGAACAGAAGCAGCGCCTGATCGCGCATCCGGACGCTGATCAAGACCGCGGTCGAGGAGATGCTGCGCTAAAGCTCGAACCAAGCTCTGGCAACCACTTTGATCGTCGGGGGTCGAGCTCGGCAGCGCTCGCCATGCCGTCAGGCACGCCGACGCTGGCGCATCAGCGCCGCCAGCGCGATCCCATTCCCGCCCCGAGACGTTCGACATCGCCCGCACCCCGAACCGCCACCTCGCCTTCGGCACCGGCGCCCATCAATGCGCCGGCATGGCGCTGGCGCGGCTGGAAGCGCGATCAAATCGCTTCCTCGCGCGCTTTCCGCCTACGCGCGGGATGGCGAGCCGGTGCGCGGCGACGCGTACTTCCGCGCTGGCTTCTTCGTCGTGTGCGGTGGCTGATCTCGAATGACTTTCGGTAAAGGAAATGGATCAACTGCAGGACCGTTGGACCGATCCGCTGCTGACGAGTGCTCGCCGGGCTGCTCGTGGTCGTTCTGTTCGTCGTGGCGCCGCTGCAGGCGCTGGGTATCTTCGCCTTTCAGGTTTTGAATTCGTGCTCGGCATCCTGCACTTGTCGGCGGCGTGTTCATCATATCAGGCAGCCGGACCGCGGCCGTCGCGATGCTCGCCGCGCTCGCCATGATTTCCACCGGCGCGATCCGCGATTGAGGTCGCCATCCATCCTCGATCTGAATCTGTTCGCCGGCTCCTGGTTGATCTGGCGATTACGCTGGGCTGGGTGAGTGGCACCTTTGCGGAGGGCGCATTACCTACCACCGCGTGCTGGGCGCCGTGCTGCTTTTACCTGACAATCGCCGTGGCCTTCGCAAGCCTGTTCACCTTCTGGGCACGCTTGTGCCCAAGGCGTGCCGGTTGTCGGTTTTGAAGGTAGTCCGGCCCTTGCCAGTCAGGTGATCTATTTTAGTTTCACGCGACGCTCACGACCACGGGCTACGGCGACATTGCGCCGGTGCACCCGTCGCGCGTGGCCTCTGCAATCTGGAAGCCGTGATCGGTCAGCTGTATCCGGCTACGCTACTGGCGAGGAGCTGGTGACCCTCGAACTGGCGCATCGCGAGCCCTCCGAATAATTTGCAGCTCACGACCGGCACAGCCCAGCTCAGAAGCCGGCCGGCTGACCGCCGCTAAATACAGTAACGTCACGGTCAGCGCGACGTTGGCGCTATCCGGTTTGCGCCAGCGCCGCGCCCGCAACGGGGTGACGAAGATGGCAACCGATCGGTCACCGCATTTCACCTCGCCGCGCAGCCCGGCGGCACCCATAATTACGAGCCGATCGGGTGGTGGTATATCACGCGCGGCGAAGGCGTCTTTGTTTGGGATACGCAAGGCCACCGCTACCTCGATTGCCTCTCCGCCTATTCCGCGGTGAATCAGGGCCACTGCCATCCGAAGATCTTGGCCGCGATGGTGGAGCAGGCGGGCCGGCTGACGCTGACGTCGCGCGCCTTTCACAACGACCAACTGGCCCTCGTTCTACGAAGAGATCGCGGCGCTGACCGGCTCCCACAAGGTGCTGCCGATGAACAGCGGTGCCGAAGCGGTGGAGAGCGCGATCAAGTCGGTGCGCAAATGGGGCTATGAGGTGAAGGGAGTGCCGGACGGGCAGGCCGAGATCATCGTCTGCGCCGATAATTTTCACGGCCGCACCCTTGGCATCATCGGCTTCAGCACCGACCCGGCGGCACGTGACCATTTCGGGCCGTTCGCGGCAGGCTTCAAGATCATCGCCTTCGGCGATGCCACGGCGCTGAAGAAGGCAATCACGCCCAACACGGTCGCCTTTTTGGTCGAGCCGATCCAGGGAGAAGCCGGCGTCGTCATCCCGCCGTCAGGTTACTTTACAGAAGTGCGCGAACTCTGCACCGCGCACGACGTGATGCTGATTCTCGACGAGATCCAGACCGGGCTCGGCCGCACCGGCAAGCTGCTCGCGGAACAGCACGAGGGCATCGAGGCGGATGTGCACGCTGCTCGGCAAGGCGTTGTCCGGCGGCTTTTACCCAGTGTCGGCCGTGCTTTCGAACAACGCGGTGCTCGGCACCCTGAAACCTGGCCAGCACGGCTCGACCTTCGGCGGCAATCCGCTGGCCTGTGCGGTGGCTCGGGCCGCGCTGCGCGTGCTGGTCGAGGAAGGGATGATCGAGAACGCAGCCGCCCAGGGCACCCGCTTTCTCGATGGCCTGAGCAGCATCCGCAGCAACACGATCCGGGAAGTGCGCGGACGCGGGCTGATGCTGGCCGTCGAGCTTCACCCGGAAGCAGGCGGCGCACGTCGCTACTGTCAGGCCCTGCAGGCCCGAGGCATCCTCGCCAAGGACACACATGGGCACACGATCCGCATCGCCCCGCCGCTGCTGATCACGCCAGATCAGGTCGACTGGGCGCTGGGCGGGATCTCGATGCGACGCTGAGCGCGAGTACCAGTCGTGACGGCGACGACGCGGATCCATGCGTCTGGATGGGTAGAGCAGAGAGCGAAACCCGTCAGTCACACGCGATGCAGCGAGGAATTTCGCTGCGCTCTACCCATCCTGCGGAACTGGGGATACGACACATCGACTCAGACGCGCCGTACGTCGCGGTTGCTTCCATGTAACGGACAATTCAGGTCCGCGTTGGACCAGCATGCCGTAAGCGTGGCTGACATTTCGGTTCCCCATAACCGCAGGCGCCGGTGATCGCAGCCGGGCGAACGATTCTGGCGTCCCCGCGTTGACTTAGGAGTGGGCGACCAGAACCAACGGGGAGCTCGTGGTCATGCTTCCGCGCGGCGTTCATTGTGCAGCGTTTTTGGTTGGTGTTGTTCCATGCTCGCCTGGCAAGCATGGGCGCGTCCGCCCGCCAGGAGCACGGTAGAGGCGGTCCGCCAGGCTGAGCCGGGCAGCCGGCGGCGGCGCCTCATCCAGCAGCACCGCCTGCCACGGCACGTCCGCAGCGCCGCCGGCGATGGCGCGTCCCACTCCGCACTCCGCCTTTCATCCACCGCAAGCGCCGCAGCGACCGGCCGCCCAGCGCCGCACCCGGCACCGCGTATTGCTGCACCGCCGCCGCGCTGGCCGCCCGCATCCGTAGCGCCACCGCCAGATTCCATCGCGCGCCGCGGCAGCGCCAGCGATGGCTCCCCGATCCGACATCCGCATATCGCCGCCCCATCGCGGCCGAAGACGTCTCGCCCGCCGTGAGCGAGCGGCTGTCGCCACAGCAACAACGCGCGCAGCAGCGCGAACGGCGCATGCAGCAGCTCCAGCAAATCGCCGCAGCAACGGCAGCGCGAGATGCTCCCGCGCCAGAGCGTGCAGCACCAGGAGCGCATCGATCGGCTGCAGCAGCGCGTGCAGCAGCTGCAGTCGCAACAGCCGGAAGGCCTGCGCGCGCAACGCGCGCAGCAGCGGTTACTGCAGGCACAACAACGCCTGCTGCAGCGCGAGCAGCTGGTGCAGCAGCGCGTTCTGGCTCGTCAGGAGCTCTTGGGAATACAGCCGTCGGCTGCGCGCCCCGCCGTCGCTGCCGCGGTGCAGGCAGCCGCACGCGGACGATTTGCTGAGCGCTTCCGCAGCAATGCCGATCCGCTGATCCTTGCGGCACGGGAGGGCCGGCACCACGGCTGGGCTCATCGCCACGCCTGGAAGCGCGGCCTGCGCGCGGCGTTTGTACCGTGGCTTGGCCCCGTGTTCTGGCCTTATGCCTATTCCGACATTTTCAATTACACGTTCTGGCCCTACGCGTACGACCGCGGCTACTGGGCCTACGCTTACGACGACTTCGTCGACACCGTGTTCTGGGGCGCGGAGTCCATATCTCCTACGCCAGAGTAGGCCCGACTGAGTACCTGGAGCCCGGCGGCGTAACCACCGGTTCTCGCGTGCGCGAACGTCTGGGCGTGAGCCCACGGGCCCTCCGGCAGCTGTGCGAAGATCCGGAAAAGGGCGTCACCGCCTGGCCGTTTGCTTCGATCGTGCAGGCTGTACAACCGACGTCCGAGCAGAGCGCATTGCTCGACGAGATGAGGAGCGCGGCCGCAAAGGCTGCCGATGTGTTCAAGGGATCTTGCAGCGACTCGTACGCGATGACGCCGCCGGGTCGACTGCGGGCGATGACGAACCGCATCAGCGCTACGCTCGAGGCCGTGCGGATCGTGCGGCCGGCGCTGGAGAAATTCTATAACTCGCTCAGCGACGAGCAACAGGCACGCTTCAACGCGCTCGGCCCTAATATCGGCGAGCGTTCGCAACAGCAGCCGCAGCAAGACGCGAACGCGCAGTCCGATACCTGCGGCGATCCGAAGTCCAGCCTGACCAACCTGCCGATCGAACGGATC
>ERZ1370068.7361-contig-6282_pt1 | contig 59476 bp, 103 predicted proteins | sample MGYA00561227_ERZ1370068 | MGnify/ENA primary metagenome ERZ1370068 (study PRJEB38410, sample SAMEA6850437) | metagenome | study: Metagenomic assessment of the ecological functions of the soil: analysis of the soil microbiota associated with the... | reverse complement strand
TGTACTTCGTTCAGTTACGTATTGCTCTCGACCAGCCAACGTTCGGCGTGGGTCATGGCAGCTGGTTTCAACCGACAGGTACGAACACGCCCCTGCTTCTGGGACTCCACGAGGCCGCCAGCTTCAGCACCGGATGTGCTTCATCAGGCTAGGCAGCGCCATGGCAAAATGGTCGGGCGAGTTCCCCGACCGACGCCTCCCTCGCCCAGTCGCGCAAGGATCGCTCTTCTGGTCGGGTCACAAGAGCGCCGAAACACATGGTCAAGATGCGATGATAAGTTACCCATTCGGCTAACTATAGGTGCGCGCCGAGGAGCTGTCAATAACAGTTATCCGTATGGCTTACTAAAGACGTGATCGAGGCGTCGCCTATGACGAGACAAACATTCTTGCCCGCTTTTTGGACCGGACTCGGACATCGGACCGAAGACAGGTCGTAAAATCGCTCCGTTACCTCCTGACTGATCCTCGCCAATTCGATATCCTGCAATCCGGCCCTGGCTGAGTGGGGACCGAATGCAATTCGATCAATTGAAATCGACGCGGCTTCATCGCGCTGCTCGGGCGCTGCGGCCGCTTGGGGCCTTCGCGGCGTACCTGCCCAAGCATCAGCCAGGCGCCCCACGGATCACCTTTCTGGGAGGAAGCCAGCCCCCGACCTACCGCGACGGTCGCCGACACCTTCATCGAAGGGAATGGCGCCTTCGGCTGCACCGAGGGCCGCGACCTCGAGATGGAATATCGATAGGCCGAAGGTCTACCCGCGAGCGCTTGCTCGCTGAATGACCACCGGTGCGCCGAGGAACCACCGACGTGATCGTGGTGGGTAACATCCCGGGTTGCGTTGCCGTCGAGAGATGCCACGAAACGACGAAGCTGATGGCCAATGTGACGAGAGCGTTGCTGCGGGCGGCAATGGCTCGTTGCTGTATTCGTCGGCGAGGTGGCGATCGCCGCTGACGACGAGCGCCCTGTCGGCCGTGATCGTGGAGCCGGCACGGGGTCCCGCTCGCCGACCGCAACTCCAGCCGCCGCTTTCGCCGCGATTGCAGCCGATCCGTGGCCATCGTGGCCGGTGCCGCCCGGATACCTGACGGAGCGCGGCGCCGAACTCGCTCAATTGCTCGGGGGTTATTATCGCGAGCACTACGCTGCGCAGGGTCCGCTGCCCGCGCAGGGCTGCCCGCGGCCCAGCGATGTGTTCGCGTGGGCGGATGTCGACCAGCGCACGCGGGCTACCGCGGAGGCTCTGCTCAGGGATGTTTCCGGACTGCGCGCCTCACGCCGGGCTATCGCACCGATGTCAAAGTCGATCCGCTGTTTCATCCAACGCTGCCGGAACCTGCCGGATCGACCCCGCGCACGCACGCAGGCGGTGCTCGACCGCGGGGGCGGCAACTTCACCGGCGTCTGCAGCGGCCCATCGTGGCGCGACCTCGCAGCGATGCAGTCGGTGCTCAAATGCTGCGCGCCGGCTTTATGCCGCGCATCCAGTGCGACGGCACCATGCACCCTGGGCAAGTTTCCGAACGCGATCGCTGGGTCGCACGACCGCGTCCGCCTCTCCGGGCCGATCGCCATCGGATCGACGGCGTCAGAAGTCGTTTCTGCTCGAATACGCGCAGGGTCTTCCGGAAAATCAGGTGGCGTGGGGGCGGGCTTCGACGCCGCAGGCGATGCGGCCCTCTGGCGACTGCACGCCCTTCAGTTCGACCTGATGCAACGCACGCCCTACCTAGCCGCCCGGCAAGGGTCGGCGCTGGTGCAGCGAGATCCTCACGACGATGCGGCGCTCTATCAATGGCCGCGCCGATGCCAGCCAGCCGGCCGGAGCCAAATTGACCCTGCTGGTGGGGCACGACACCAATCTCGCCAACGCATCGGCGGCATGCTCCGCATCCATTGGTCGCTGCCATCCTATCTTCCGGACCAGACGCGCCGCCGGGGCGCGTTGCATTTCGAACTGCTGCGCGGTCAACAAACCGGCATCCATCGCGTGCGAGTCCGTTCCATCTCGCAGACACCGGAGCAGATGCGTCAGACGGCACCGCTCGATCGTTGCCCACCCGCCGGAGCGAGCCACAGCGAGTATCGAGGGATGCGCGACGAGCGCAGGCGGGACCCGCCCATGGACCGTGTTTGACGCGCTCGCGAGCAAAGCCATCGATCGCGCCCTCGCGCAGGAATGGAATAACGGCGGACCACCGCCTCAAAGACATGCAGGCCACGCTGTGCAATGGCCGCGCAGCTGGCGGGACGCAGCCGGTCCGATTGGCGCCGGAGTGGCAAAGTATCCGGACGTCGGAGAGTATGACACGTGGACAATCAGCAAGCGCCCAAACTGCTTCACCGCTATCGTGACGCCACCGTAAACGCGCGCAGGCTGGACGACCCGGACGGCGACATCTTTGCAAAAGATTTGTTATAAATTTCGCGGCTGATTCGGGTTCGTCGGAAAAGCCCCGCCGCAATGAAGACGCTCATTCAGGAATTGCCGCTCGCGTTTCCCGACTGGCACGTGACCGTCGAAGATATGTTTGCCCAGGACAACAAGGTCGTGACGCGTTGGAGCCTGGCCGCAACGCACCTTGCTCCCTTATCACATGTCCCCGGCTATGTGGGCTCAAGATCTGCGCCTGAAGGAATTCATATCGACCTCGTATCGTCGGTGACAAAATCGCCAAACGGTGGGCGTGCAATAATTTTGCCGAGGTGCTCAACCGGCTTAGAGTACGGGGACATAGCCGCTTTTTCAAAAGCGCCCGCACTAGCCGGGACGGCGCGTACCATAAGTCCGGTTCGGTAAGGGCGGCGCGCTGGATGTCCGCCTTGCTCCGAAAGCGACCGAATTGTTGCTGTCGCTGCGAAATGTCGCGATGGGCCAAACGCTTCACTTCGCACTGCAAGAAAAACAGCGACCTTTCTCGGCGTCAGACCACCACTGAAGTCGGCCACAGACCTGCGCAAACGGTGACCTGCAGCATTTGCGCGAGATGACGCTTCGCTCAGCCTAAGCTGTCAGCCGTCGTGGGTCGCATAATCGACCGGTTGGCACACCCTCGTTGTTGATCTCGATCTGGAAGATTTCGGACAAGCCCGCCCTTCCAGACGACGTTAGTTGGAGTGCACGGCTGCCCGACACGCATTTGAGCCATCCGAGCTCCAATAGACGATCCAGAATCCGAGCTCCGACGAGTCCCTTGAGGTGATAACGACGCTCGCTCCAGTCGAGACAAGGCTGGCAGAAAATCCGCCGAGTCCGCGGCCTCAGATCAGCGCCGAACGCGGAAAGGAAACGCCCGCCCGAAGACGTGACCTCACCGCCTTCATCGGTGAGTACGATGTGCCCCATGGCCACAAGTGCATCGGTAACAGCGACTCCTACCTGGCCAGCCAGGTGATCGTAGCAACTTCGGGCAAAACGGAGTGCATCGTCGTTTGCTGACCGCGGCTGACGGCGGGGTGGCACCTCTATGGCGGCGACGACCTTGATGCTCTCCAGCATTGTCGCGACCAGCGGGGACGCGATCCGATAATAGCTGAAGCGGCGATTGCGAGTGACAGTCAAAAGCCGCGCGGCAACCAGCTTGCTCAGGTGGCCGCTCGCCGTCGAGCGAGAGACATTGGCGCAGTAAGCAAGCTCAGTGGCCGTCAGCGACTGGCCGCCCATAAGGGCGTTAAGCATCGTCGCTCGCGCAGTGTCACCCACGAGAGCGGCCACTTCCACCAGATTTGCCGCCGCGACCATCCTTAACCCTATCGCTGATACCGGAAGCATATCAATCGAAAACAGTTCGGCATGGGCCGAACTGTTCCGCCGAGACAATTGGCTGAAACCGTCTTATGCATCACGATTGCCTCCGATCGATCCGGAGACCGGCGCGAAAGCCGAGCAGGGAATATTGATCTCCAGGAATTGAACGTCATGTTGATCCGCACCTTTATTTTCGAGCAAGCAAGCTATCGTTGCTGCCGTGGTTTGCAGCCTGATCGTCGCCGGCCTCCTGAAGGGGATAATCGGGGTCGGCATGCCAGTCGTCGCGCTGCCGCTGCTGTCGCTGTTCATCGACGTCAAATCAGCCGTCATGCTGCTGAGCATGCCTTTGATCTTCGAGCAACTGTGCCGCAGGCGCTGGAGGGCGGAAAGACTGGACGGTTGCCTCATGCAATTGATGCCGGTGATTCTCGGGCATGATTCCCGGCCTCTTCCTTGGAGTTCAAGTCCTGTTGGCGGTCGATGCGAACGTTGCAGAGATTATCGCAGGCCTAGTGCTTATGGGTGTCGGCGGCGTCACGCTGCTCGCGCCGACGCTGCAGCTTCAGTCTCGCTTGGTTTTACCAACCGGCATCACATTCGGATTTTTCGGCGGGATTCTGGGAGGCATCGCAGCGATGTCGGGGCCGCTTGTTTTCATATTTCTGCTTGCAAAGGGACTGCGCGGAAAGGCGTTTCACAAAGGAAGCATCGCTGTATCTCGTCGTTTCCGCCGGCTTGCTGGCAATTCTTCTGACGGCCAGCCGCCAGTTCAGTTGGCTTGACGTTTCAGTCTCGACGGCTGCGATGTTGCCAGTCGTGCTCGGCATGTACGTCGGACAACATATGCGCGATAAAATTGCACCTGAGACATTCAAGAAGCTGGTGTTGATCGCGGTCATTGCCGCAGGCGCCGAGTTGCTGCGACATGGTTTCTTCAGTTGACGGGCTTGCCGGTGCACGCTGCGGTTGGTTCGTCAGGTGCCGCCGCAGCGTCGCGAAGTTGCGTCGGAGACGCCGGACGAGCAGGGAAAACCAGCCGCCGGACATCGCGCTCGCTTAATGCAAAACCGCTTGAATAAGGGGAGAATGCAAATGCCCAAAGGCTACTGGGTGACCACCTATCGCTCCATCAAAGATCCGGACAAGCTCGCAGCTTATGCCAAGCTTGCACCGGTCGCGCTCGCGCCTTTCGGCGTAAATATATGTCGCGTGGCGCCGCCGTCGCTGCGTCCGAAGCCGGATTAAGCAGCGTGTGGTGATCAGCGTGTTCGACAGCGTGGCAAAGGCCATCGCCGCGCATGACAGCCCGGCCTATCAGGCCGCGGTCAAAGTCCTGGGCGACGGCGCCGAACGCGACGTGCGGATTGTCGAAGGGCTGGAATAGAGTGTCAGTGCTGACGCCACTCGTCCAAAATCCGCCCAGCGACTTACGCCAGCACAGCGTCTGCAGCACTTTCCGGGGCATGTGGATCAGTAGACCTTGCTCGCGCGGGCGAACCAGCCCGCCTCCTCGGCCGTGAACGGTTTCACGGCGGGGCTCGTGGTCGGGTAGTGCTGCTGGAATTCAGCCGGTGGCGCTCGGCCGCGTTGAGCGGCGCGGTGACGGCTTTGAGCCGTGACCTCCGACGCGGAGGCGAGGACGAGCAGCGTGGCGAGAGCGATCCTGGTCGCGGCACGCATTCTGTTCTCCTTGCGAGTTGCGGGCCTGGGCCACCGGATCATCGGAGGCTTGGCCCATCAAAACGCCTATGCGCCGCATCCGTTCAGAGGTCGCCCGCTCATTCGATCGTTTTGCTCACGCCCAGCAAGATCGATGTCGGGACCTCGATTCCCAGCGCCTTGGCCGTTTTGAGATCTCGCGACGAGCTCTGAACGTGGTGGGCCGCTCGACTGGAAAGATTGGCGGGATTTTCGCCGCGGAGGATTCTGGCCGGCATGAGTGTCGCCCGGCCGGAAATAGGTGGCGCGCTGGTTCGCGCCATAACTCAAGAGCCCGCCGGCGTCGCAATACTCGCTCCAACCGAACATCGATGGCAGTTTCTGCGCAATGGCGAACTGGGCCACTTTGGCCCGATGCACCATGGTCGCGCCTTCAGGGAAACACCGGCATGGCGTCCGCGCGCGCGCGGCTCCACCGTGGCGAGCGCATTGTCCAATTCGCACGCCGACGAACGGAACGTAGACCGGTTCGATGCCCAGCTTTTGCGCCGCCTGTTGAGTGGCGTTCCATTCCAAGCGCTCGCCAGGATGATCGGTGTTCGACAGCACAGCGAGCCTGCGCAGTTTCGGAAACATATCCTTGAGCAGATCGACGCGCTTTTGCGGCAAGGTCGAGCGAAAGGAACGTGCTGCCCGTGAAATTGCCGCCCGGCCGCGCGAGGCACTTTTAACGAGACCGATTTCGCACCGGATCGCCGCTGATGGCAAACAGCACGGGTAACGTCGGTGCGCCGCCTGCATCGCGCGAATGGCAGGACCGCCTGACACGGCGAGCGTCCGCGTTGCCCGCGCGTCAGCTCGGCCAGCGACCGTACGGAGCGCGTCAGGATTGCCGGGCGCATAGCGTAACTCAAGATGACGTCTTTTCCTCGACGTAGCCGGCGCTCGCGCAATCCTTCGCGAAATCCATCAACGAACGGGTCGGGCCGGCGATTCGGTCGAAACCCAGAAGATGCGACGACAGCTTGGCTGTTTGCGCCTGTACGGCGAATGGCCACGCAGCCGCCGCGCCGCCGAGCAGCGTGATGAACTCGCGCCGCTTCATTCGATCACCTCGTCGGCGCGGGCGAGCAGCGTCGGCGGCACGGTGAGGCCGAGCATCCTGGCGGTCTGGGCGTTGATGACCAGCTCGAACTTGCGTCGACTGCACGACCGGCAGGTCGGCGGGCTTCGCGCCCTTGAGGATGCGGCCGGCATAGACGCCGACCTGACGCCACGCATCCGCAATGTTGGCTCCGTAGCTCATCAGCCCGCCGGCTTCGGCAATTTCACGCGTCCGCATATGTCGCGGGGATCGTATGGCGCGCCGCCAGGTTGGCCAAGTTGAACCCGCCGGCTGGTGAAAAAGGCGTCGCCGGCAACGAAGAGGGCGTCGGGCCGCTCGCGCACAAAAGTTGCGAAGGCCGCATCGATCTCGCGGCTGGTGCTGGCGTTGAGGACCTGGATTTGCAGCCCCATGGCGCGAGCAGCCGACTGCCACGTCTCTCAACGTGGTCTCGGTATCGCGAGCGTTGGCCGGATTGACGAGCACGGCCACACGAGTGGCTGCGGGCACCAGCTCGCGCAGGAGTTCCAGCCGCTTCGCTGCCAACTCTCCACGTGAGAAAATTGATACCCGGTCAGGTTGCCGCCCGGCCGGGCGAGGCTGGCGACAAGACCACGCGCCGACCGGGTCTTCGGCGACCGATGAAGACGATGGGGATCGTCGTGGTTGCCGCCTTGGCGGCGAATGCCGCAGCTGGCCGAGCGCGGCGATCACGGCGACCCGTCGGCGAACGAGGTCAGCCGCCAACTCCGGCAGCCGATCGAATTGATCCTCCGCCCAGCGGTATTCGATCGCGACGTTCTCGCCCTCGACATAGCCGGTGTCTTTGAGGCCCTGGCGAAATGCGCGCAGACGCTCCGCAAACGTGTCGGGCGACGTGGGGTCGAGGAACCCGATCACCGGCATCGCCGGCTGCTGCGCCCGCGCCGCGAGCGGCCACGCTGCCGCCGCGCCGCCGAGCAGCGTGATGAACTCGCGCCGCTTCATTCGATCACCTCGTCGGCGCGGGCGAGCAGCGTCGGCGGCACGTCGAGGCCGAGCGCCTTGGCGGTCTTGAGGTTGATCACCAGCTCGTACTTGGTCGGCGCCTGCACCGGCAGGTCGGCCGGCTTCTCGCCCTTGAGGATGCGATCGACGTAGCCGGCCGCGCGCCGGTACTGGTCGTTAAGGTCCGGACCGTAGGACATCAGGCCGCCGCTGGTGACGAAGTAGCGGAACGGATAGACCGCGGGCAATTGGTGTCGGGCCGCCAGCGTGCTGATCAAGTCACGATACGTGATCGAAATACCGCCAACCGTCACAATCAGTCCGCCGTTGGGCCCGCGCGCAAAGGCCGCGACGCCACGCTCGATATCGGACGCCTCGCGCGCCCCGATCGGTCTCAATTCCATCCCTAAGCGATGGGGCTGCGCCTTGCATCGCGGCCCACAGCCCAATGCCAACTGAGCTGCCTTGTTCGCGCAGAACGCCCGCACGCGTCACGCGCGGCGCGATCTCTTTCAGCAACTCAACCCATTTCGCGCTTAATCCGTACTCGAACGATGTGAAGCCGGTGGTGTTGCCGCCCGGTCGCGCGAGGCTTTCGACGAAGCCCGCGCCGACCGGGTCGGTGAGACCCGCGAACACAATCGGGATGGTGCGGGTCGCCCGTTGCAACGCCTCCACATTCGTAGCGCCTCCAACCAGAATGACGTCCGGGTCGAGCGCGACCAATTCCGCCGCGTTTCGGCGTGCAAGATCGACATTGCCGCCGGACCTCGAACGGTACTCGTATCGAACGTTGCGTCCCTCGGTCCAACCCAATTGCTGCAGCGCCTGGCGGAATACCGCATTGCGGGCTTGAGCTTCCAGATCGGCTTCGGCGGCGGCACCGGCGAGCACGCCGATGCGCCGCACCCGCTCGGGCTGCTGCGCGCGCGCCGCGAGCGGCCACGCCGCCGCCGCGCCGCCGAGCAGCGTGATGAACTCGCGCCGCTTCATTCGATCACCTCGTCGGCGCGGCCGAGCAGCGTGATCGGGAAGCGTCGAGGCCGAGCGCCTTGGCGGTCTTGAGGTTGATGACCAGCTCCACTTTGGTGGATTGCTGGACCGGCAGGTCGGCAGGCTGTCTCGCCCTTGAGAATGCGACCAGTGTAGATGGCGGCCCGACGATACATGTCCGTCACGCTCGTTCCGTAGCTCATCAGCCCGCCATCGAGCGCGAATTCACGCTGATGGAAAATCGCCGGCGCTGCGAGCCGCGTTGCCAGTGCGACGATTTGTTGGCGCCGGCCGTTGAAGAACGGATCCGAGGCGACCACCAGCGCGCCAATGCGCAATTCGGCGAGCGCTGGCGAAAGCGGTGTCGATCTCGCCTTCGCTGCTGGCAGTCACGAAGCGAAGGTCGAGTCCCATCGTCCGTGCCGCCGCCTCCAGAGCCGGAACCTGGAACGCGGCATTCGCGTTCTGGGGATTGCGCAGAACAGCAACGGCCGCGACCCCGGGCAGGAGCTCGTGCAGGACCTCCAGCCGCTTGGGATCGAGCAGCAGCCGTGATCTGGCTGATGCCGGTCACGTTGCCGCCCGGCCGATTGAGACTTGCGACCAACCCGAGCGCGACCGGATCGCCGCCAATCGTGAAGACAACCGGCAGCGTCGTCGTTGCACGCTTCGACGGCGAGCGCAACGCGGATCGCCGCCGGTCGCGGCGATCACGGCCACCTGGCGATCGACCAGATCGGCCGCCAGTGCCGGCAATCGATCGTATTGACCGTTCGGCCCAGCGATATTCGATCGCCACGTTCTCGGCCCTTCGACGTAGCCGGTTTCGTTGAGGCCCTGCCGGAACGCGGCCACGACGGTGCGTCAAGGCGTCTCGGCGACTGGCCGTTGAGGAACCCGATCACCGGCATCGCCGGCTGCTGCGCGCGCGCCGCGAGCGGCCACGCCGCCGCGCCGCCGAGCAGCGTGATGAACTCGCGCCGCTTCATTCGATCACCTCGTCGGCGCGGGCGAGCAGCGTCGGCGGCACGTCGAGGCCGAGCGCCTTGGCGGTCTTGAGGTTGATGACCAGCTCGATACTTGGTCGGCCTGCTCCACCGGCAGGTCGGCTGGTTTGGCGCCCTTGAGGATCTTGTCAATGTAGGCTGCGGAACGCCGAGCTAGGTCGTTGAGGTCCGCGCCGTAGACTGATGAGGCCGCCGGCCACCACATTCTCCTTGGACCCGAACATCGCGGGCAGCCGGTGCGCGAGCAGCAAGCTCCGCCAATCGGCGCGCGCTGCGAAAAGGTGACGGGCGACGCCACCGACCAGAAAGCTTCGACGCCTTCCCGGCTCATCGACACGAACGCCCCATCGAAGTCGTCGACTGCTGCAACGGGCACCAAATGGAGCCGAAGTCCGAGCTTTCGCCGGCGCTTTCGACCGCGTTCACAGCACGTCGGATGGGTCGGCACCGTCGGATTCCAGAGCACCGCCGACCCGCATCGCGTGAGGCACGACCTCTTTCAGAATTTCCAGTTCCTTGGCGGCGAGCTCGGTGAGCAGCATCGACATCCCGGTGATATTTCCGCCGGGCCGCGCGAGGCTCGCAACGTGCCCGACGCCAACGGGATCGGCATGAGCGGCGAATACGATGGGGATGGTTTTGGTCGCCTGTCGTGCGGGCTCGACCATGGTCGAAGCATGGCGAGGATCACGTCGACATTCATCCGCACCAGTTGGGCTGCGAGCTCAGGCAGTTGCTCGACGCTTTCCACCCAGCGGAAGTCGAATGACGAATGTTCTTGCCCTCGACGTAACCGAGGTCGCGCAAGCCCCCTGCAGCGCCTCCACCCGGCTCGCCTGTGCAGAAGCGGCGCCGAAGTCCAGAAATCCGATCTGAGCGAGTATTGCCGGCTGCTGCGCGCGCGCCGCGAGCGGCCACGCCGCCGCCGCGCCGCCGAGCAGCGTGATGAACTCGCGCCGCTCTCATTCGATCACCTCGTCGGCGCGGGCGAGCAGCGTCGGCGGCACTGTCGAGGCCGAGCGCCTTGGCGGTCTTGAGGTTGATGACCAGCTCGAACTTGGTCGGCGCCTGCACCGGAAGGTCGGCCGGCTTCTCGCCCTTGAGGATGCGATCGACGTAGCCGGCCGCGCGCCGGAACTGGTCGAGGAAATCCGGCCCGTAGGACATCAGGCCGCCGGCGGCAGACCAAAACCGACTGTTGTAGATCGCGGGTAGCCGATGCCGAGCCGCCAGCGTAATAATCAGCTCGCGATGAACCGCTGCCCCCGTGCTTCCGGTCACGATCAAGCCGCTATTTGCGCGCTGCGCGAATGCCGCGATGGCGCGCTCGATCTCGCCCGCATCCCGCACATCGACCGGGCGCAACTCCACGCCCAGCGACGGCGCCACAGCCTGGATTGCGGCAAACTGGCCGGGCCCGGACGCCACGGCAGGATCACGAAGGACCATCGCTCGCGTTAAGCCGGGGGCGATCTGCCTTGAGCAGCTCCAGCCACTTCCCGCTCATCGAATATTCGTAGATGGTAAAGCCGGTGGCATTGCCACCCGGCCGCGCCAGGTTGTCGACATAGCCGGCGCCGACCGGGTCGATGACAATCGTGAACACAATCGGAATGGTGCGGGTCGCCTGCAGCAATGGTGCGGTGGCCGCGCTGGAACTGGTCAGGATGACGTCCGGGGCGAGCTCGACCAATTCCGCCGCGAATTTGCGGATGTCGCTCGGCATTCAGACCGCCCCAGCGAGTGTCGATCCGCACGTTGCGGCCGTCGGTCCAGCCAAATTGTTGCAGCGCCTGCACGAAAGCCGTTAGCCGGGTTCGTCCTTCCAGGTCGTCTGCAGCAAAGCCCATGAGCACGCCGATGCGCCGCACCCGCTCGGCCTGCTGCGCCCGCGCCGCGAGCGGCCATGCTGCCGCCGCGCCGCCGAGCAGCGTGATGAACTCGCGCCGCCTCACTCGATCACCTCGTCGGCAAGGGCGAGCGACCTTGTCTGGCACGGTGAGTCTCGAGCGCCTTGGCGATCTTGAGATTGATGACAAATTCAAACTTCACCGACTGCATAACCGGCAGGTCCGCTGGCTTCTCGCCGCCTGAGAATCCGGCTGGTGTAGAGCCCCATTTGGCGATAGGCGTCTGTGTAGTCTGCGCCATAACTCATCCAGTCCTCCCGCAACCACATTGATACGGCTCACATAGCTGGCGGGGATCGCGTGGCGCGCGGCAAGCACGTTCACCTGATCGCGCCTATCGGTGAACAATGGATCGGCGGCGACGAAAAGTGCATCGACACGCCCGCGCACGAACCTAGCAAACGCCGCGTCGATCTCGCGCTCGTTGCCGGCATTCTCGACCTCAATCTGCTGCCCGAGCGCGCTCGCCGCCGTCTGGACGTCCAGGGTTTCCGCTGCGGCATTCGGATTGGCCGGATTACGAAGAAGCCCGATCGTCGCCGCGCCGGGCAACAGCGCGCGCAGCAATTCCAGCCGCTTTGGAGCCGTGGTGTTATTCATCCAGCTTACGCCGGTGACATTGCCGCCGGGCCGATTGTGGCTCGCTACCAGGCCGAGCTTGACGGGATCGCCGCCGGTGGTGAAGACGATTGGAATGGCGGCCGTTGCAGCCTTGGCCGCAAGGACAGAGGCGGTGCCACCGGTCGCTGCGATCACTGCCACCTGACGGCGGACCAGATCGGCCGCGAGCGCCGGCAGCCGGTCATAGTGACCCTCAGCCCAGCGATACTCGATCGCTACCGTGCGACCTTCGACGTAGCCAGCTTCGCGTCAAGACCCTGCCGGAAGGCGGCCACGTAGGTCGGCGTAGCCGTCAGGCGACAGCGCCGCTGAGATACCCGACCACCGGCATCGCCGGCTGCTGCGCGCGCGCCGCGAGCGGCCACGCCGCCGCCGCGCCGCCGAGCAGCGTGATGAACTCGCGCCGCCTCATTCGATCACCTCGTCGGCGCGGGCGAGCAGCGTCGGCGGCACGTCGAGGCCGAGCGCCTTGGCGGTCTTGAGATTGATGACAAGCTCGAACTTCGTCGGCTGCAGCAACCTGGCGAGGTCGGCGGGCTTGGCGCCCCTTGAGGAATCACGGCCCGGTATAGATGCCGACTTGGCGATACGGTTCAGCGAGGTTCGTGCCGTAGCTCATGAAGCCGCCTGCGGCCGGCAACGCGTGCGCATTCGTAAATAGATGGCGGGCATCGCGTGGCGAGCGTGCCAGCGCGACGATGTTGATCGCGCCGCGGCTGTTGAAGAACGCATCGGTGCCGATGAGCAGCGCGTCGCGCCGCAATCGCGCAGCGTCGCGAAGACCGTATCGAAGTCTCTTCGCTGCTCGCGTGCAGGATATGGAGTTGCTGGCCGACGGCACGCGAGCACGCCTCCTGCAATGTCTCTCGGTCTCGGCATCAGCGTTGGAACAGTTCCGGAGTTCACGAACACGGCGATGACGGTGGTCGCCGGGGACCAGCTCGTGCAGCAGCTCCAGCCGCTTCTGGCGCCATTCCACGTTCGATGAACATGCTCACGCCCGTGAGATTGCCGCCGGGCGGTTGAGGCTGGCGACGAGGTCCAGCTCGACCGGGTCGACCCCGGCCAGCGAAGACGATCGGAATCGTCGTGGTCGCCGCCTTGCCGCGAGTGCCGCAGGCGCCGCCGCCGCGGCGATCGATCACGGCCACCTGACGGCGAACCAGATCGGCCGCCAGTGCCGGCAGTCGATCGTATTTGGCCCTCCGCCCAGCGATATTCGATCGCCACGTTGCGGCCCTCGACATAGCCGGTTTCCTGCAGGCCCTGGCGGAATGCGCGCGACGTAGGCGCGAGCATGGCGAGCCGTCGCGCTGCTGAGGAACCCGATCACCGGCATCGCCGGCTGCTGCGCACGCGCCGCGGCGGCCACGCCGCCGCCGCCGCCGCCGAGCAGCGTGATGAACTCGCGCCGCTCTCATTCGATCACCTCGTCGGCGCGCAGCGAGAATCGACGGTCGGCAGCGTCGAGGCCGAGCGCCTTGGCGGTCTTGAGATTGACTGATCAAGTTGAATTTGGTCGAACGCTCGACCGGCAGATCGGCGGCTTCGCACCCTTGAGAATCTTGTCCATGAAGGCCGCCGCGCGGCGGTCCATGTCGGGAAAGTTGATGCCGTAGGCAGAAGCAGACCTCCTGCCTCGCACGAATTCCGGGAAACCCGCTGGAGGAAGCCGCCGCGCGGCTGCAAAGACGGCAAGCGCGTTGGCGTTTGCGTTCAGCATCGTGTCTTCGTGAATCACGAGCGCGCCGACCTGCTGATCGGCCATCGCTGCGAAAACGCGCGTCGAAATCGCCGGTTGGCGCGCCTCGAATGCGCGCAATTCCACGCTCGACGCCTTCGCGGTCGCCTCGGTTTCCGAGACGAACGATCTGGGTGGAGCGCGTTTCCCGGATTCAACAGGATGGCCACACTCGGTCAGAGGACGGGACCGCTTCCTTGATCAACTCGAGGCGCTTGGCCGTGAGCTCCGCGACGAAGAGCGACGAGCCCGGTGACGTTGCCTCCCGGCCGCGCAAGACTCGAGACAAGGCCGAGGGCCAGCATGTCGCCAACCGCCGTAATGACGATCGGGATCGTCGACGTGGCCTTCTTGGCCGCCAACGCGCCCGCCGCCCCGTGCGTGACGAGCACGTCGACGTTGAGCCGAACGAAGCTCTTCGGCGAGCGCCGGCAGCCGTTCGTAATTGCCCATCCGCCCAACGGAACTCGATGAGGATATTGCGACCTTCGATCCAGCCGAGATCCGCGAAGTCCTGCGCGAAAGCGGCCGCGACGGGACTTGCGTGACTGGACGGGGACACGAGACCCAGGAAGCCGATGCTGGGCGACCTTGGCCGGTTGCGCGCCGCGCCGCGAAGCGGCCAATGCCGCCGCCGCGCCGCCGAGCAGCGTGATGAACTCGCGCCGCTTCATTCGATCACCTCGTCGGCGCGGGCGAGCAGCGATCGGCGGCACGTCGAGGCCGAGCGCCTTGGCGGTCTTGAGGTTGATCACCAGCTCGAACTTGGTCGGCTGCACGACCGGCAGGTCGGCGGGCTTGGCGCCCTTGAGAATCCGCGCCGATGTAGATGCCGGCCTGGCGATACGCTGTCGCTGCATGCTGCTTCCGTAGCTCATCAGGCCGCCGGCCGCGGCGAACTCGCGCAGCATAATAGATCGCCGGGATGCCTGGCGTGCGCGCCAAGCGCGACAATTTGACCGCGCCGGCTGTTGAAGAATGGATCGCCGGCGACGAGGAGCGCGCCGGCCCGTTGCTGGGCGAGAGTCGCGAAGGCCGCATCGATCTCGTCTTGTCGCTGCTGGCGTTGAAAACGATGGATTTGCTTGTCCGACGCGCGCGCGCCGCCGCCTGCACGTCTCCGAGTGGTCCTCGGCAGTTCGCGATTCGTCGGATTGCATGAGCACGGCGATCACGTGCGAGCTGACGGGCACGAGCTCGCGCAGCAGCTCCAGACGCTTGGCGCCAGCGCGCCGTAGTAAAGACTGACGCCCGTGACGTTCGCCGCCCGGCCGGTTGAGGCTGGCGACCAGGCCAAGCTCTGACCGGATCGCCGCCGCACCACGAAGACGATCGGGATCGTCGCGGTTGCCGCCTTGGCCGCAAGCGCCGCCGGCAGCGCGCCTGCGAGCGATCACCGCCACCTGGCGGCGCACGAACTCGGCAGCAAGCGCTGGCAATCGATCGTATTTGACCCTCCGCCCAGCGGTATTCGATCGTTACGTTCTGGCCCTCGACATAGCCGGTTTCGCTTCAGGCCCTGGCGGAACGCGGCGACGCTGGTCGCGTGACATCAGGCCATCGGCGAGTGCTGCGAGAAACCCGATCACCGGCATCGCCGGCTGCTGCGCGCGTGCCGCGAGCGGCCACGCCACCGCCGCGCCGCCGAGCAGCGTGATGAACTCGCGCCGTCTCATTCGATCACCTCGTCGGCGAGGGCGAGCAGATCGTCGGCGGCACTGTGAGGCCGAGCGCCTGCGCGGTCTTGAGGTTGATGACAAGCTCGAACTTGGTCGACTGCACGACCGGCAGAGTCCGCCGGGCTTCGGCGCCCCTGAGAATCGCGGCCGTGTAGACGCCGCACTGACGATAAGCATCGGTGATGCTACGCCATAGCTCATGCAGTCCGCCGGCTACCGCGTATTCGCGCGAACTGATAGATACGCGGGCAGCGCGCTGGCGTGCCGCAAGCGCGACGATCCGGTCGCGCCGCGCTGTCGAAGAACGGATCGGCGACCGACCAGCAGCGCATCGACACGCTCGCTGGACCAGGCATGCAAACGCGGCATCCGATCGTCGCGTGCTGGCGTGCTGGCGATGACGGAGCTGCAGATTGCTCGCGCGCGCTGACGCCTCTCGACGTCTGCGTGTCTGCTGGCGGCCTGCAGATGACGCGGGCTGGATCGACGAGCGCCGATCAGCGCGAGCGCCGCGGCACCAGCTCGCGCAAGCAGCCCGAGCCGCTTCGGCATCCAGCTCAGACTGTCAGCAAGCGTGACGCCCGTCAGACGTTGCCGCCGGGCCGGTTGAGACTCTCGACGAGGCCAGTCGCTGACCGGATCGCCGCCGCATGCCGAAGACGATCGGGATCGTCGAGGTTGCGCGCTTTGGCCGCGAGCGCCGAGCGGTCGCCGCCGGCCGCCGTGATCACGTTCACCCGGCGGCGCACGAGATCGGCCGCCAGCGCCGGCAGCCGATCGTAGTCGCCGTGCAGCCCAGCGGATACTCGATCGCGACGTTCTGGCCTCGACATAACACCGCCCTCGCGAGGCCGCTGCCGGAATGCGGCAAGAAGATGCACGTGCGGTCCTCCGGCGACCAGCGCTCATGATATCCGATCACCGGCATCGCCGACTGCTGCGCGCGCGCGCTAACGGCCACGCACCGCCGCGCCGCCGAGCAGCGCCGATGAATCGCGCGCCGCCCCTCATGCCAGCATCGGGCTTCCTCCTAGCCGCCCAGGCGCCGCAGCATATCGGCTACCGCGCAGCCTGCCGCAGGGCGGCCGGCAGGTCCCTGGGCCAGACCTGAATTGTTCTGAAGGCATCGGCGGTCGAGGTGCCGTGCCTCTCGACTTATTAGCACCTCGCAATTCCGTGACTTTGCGCGACTGGGCACCGCGGTGCGCGATATGTTGCAGGTACTCAGGCCCCGTCCGCAAATTGACCCGCGTTACCAGATCTTGTAGCAAAAAAGCACGATCTAGGAGTGTGCGACCAAGCCCGGGCGGGGATCACCGCGCCGGGTTTTTTATTGCGGACGATCGTCCCCGAGGAGCGGCGTTCGCCCGAGATGGCCGGCTATTTCGGCCAGGCGAGATCCAAGTGGCGAAAGTGCAACAATGGGCGGAGCGGCAACGCGGTCCGAGTTACGCAGCCTGGTGTCCTCAATCGGCGGTCCTGTATTTTTCCTGTTATTTACAGGAAACAGGGGCGCGGCGGGGACCGCCTGCGGTCGATCCATCGTTCGGGGCGCGTTATTGCGTGCCGTCGAGGCCGAGCTTCTTGACCAGCGAGCCCCACTTTTCCTGCTCGGATTTGACGTAGGTGCGGATGCCGTCGATCGGGGGCAGATCGAGCGGCAGAAGCCCGATATCCGCGGCGCGCTTCTTCATGTCGGGCGTCGACATGATGCGCCGCATCTCGGCGTGCAGGCGGTCGACGATCTCGCTCGGCGTGCCCGCCGGCGCGAACAGGATGTGCCAGGACACCGCTTCGAAATCGGGCGCGCCGGCGGCTTCGCCGAACGGCGGCACGTCGGGCAATGTGGGCAGGCGAACCGCGGACGACACCGCGAGCGCGCGCAGCTTGCCCTCGCGGATCAGCGGCAGCGACGCGCCGGCCTCGGCGAAGCCGAGATTGACGTGACCGGCGGCGATGTCGGTGATGGATTGCGGCGAGCTGCGATACGGCACGTGCGTGATCTTGAGGCCGAAGCGCTGCGCCATGAACTCCATCGACAGGTGCTGCGAGGTGCCCGCGCCCGGCGTGCTGTAGCTCATCGGGTTGGCGCTCTCCTGGGCGTACTTGATCAGCTCGGGCACCGAGTTGATCGGCAGCGCCGGATTGACCACCAGCACGAACGGAGACTTCACGTAGAAATAGACCGGGGTGAGATCCTTGTCGGGATCGTAGGACATCTTCTTGTAGAGCACCTGGTTGACCGCCATCGGCGTGGCGGTCGAGATGCCGAGCGTGTGACCGTCGGGAGTGGCGGCCGCGACCGCCGCGGTCCCGAGCATCAGGCCGGCGCCGGGCTTGTTCTCGATCACGACCGGCTTGCCGAGCGCCTGGGAGAGTTGCTCGCCGTAGAGGCGCGCGAGCGTGTCCATGCCGGTGCCGGCGGCGAGCGGGACAATGATCGTGACCGGCTTGGACGGATAGCTCTGCGCCAGCGCCGGCGCGCCCGGCTGCATGACCATGAGCGCGAGCAGAGCCAGCATCCAGCGTCGGCGATAACCCAAACATGGCGTTTCCTCGTGTTCCGGTGTCCCGCGTTCGCGGCGATTGCAGTGCCTCATCCGCCGGGATGAGGACCGGCGGTATTCTGGGCCGCGGTGGCTCTACCACGCAATGGGACGGGATGCATGCGGCGGCTGGCCGCGCCGGCGCCTCGGGGTTGCTCTCGTGGACCGCGGCCGGATGGCACTCTTGTCGGGAGCTAATTGATCTTGATGTCAGCCGCTTTGATGACCGGTGCCCAGCGGACGATCTCGGCGTTGATGTTGCGCACGGAACTCGGCCGGCGCGTTGCCGATCGGCTCCATCACCTGGAGCGGCGAGCTTCTCGCGTGACCTCCGGCGTCTTGATCGCCTCCACCACCTCGTCGTGGATGCTGCGCGATGATCGCGCTCGGGGGTCCTGCGCAGGTGCGATCAGCCCCATCCAGGCATCGGCCTCGACGTCGATCCCGGCTTCCTTCAGCGTCGGGATATCCGGCAGCAGCGCGGAGCGCTTGGCCGTCGAGACCGCCAGGATCTTCACCTTGTCCGACCCGGACGTGCGGCGTCACCGAGATCGCCGGCAGGCACGCCATCTGCACGTCGCCGCGCATGCACGGCGGTCATCGCCTGCGGCGAGACCGGGATAGGGGATGTGCACGATCTGCGTCCCGCTGCTTGAGCGCGATCGCCTCCATGGCGAGATGCGACAGCGAGCCGTTGCCGATCGAGCCGAAATTGTATTTGCCGGGCTCACGCCTGAGCAGCGCGACCAGCTCCGGCGACCGAATTGACGCCCAGGCTGGCGTTGATCACCAGCGCGCTCGGCTGCGTGACCAGTATGCGTGATCGGCGCGAGGTCCTTGGCCGGATCGTAGGGCAGCTTGGCGAACAGCAGCGTGTTGATGGCAAGCGGCCCGCCGATGGCAGATGCCGATCGGTGTAGCCGTCCGGCTCGGCCTTGGCGACCGCGTCGGTGCCGAGTATTGCCGCTCGCGCCCGGCTTGTTCTCGATCACGAAGGTCTGGCCGAGCTTCTGCTGCAGGCGGTCGGCGATCAGCCGCGCCGACCATGTCGGGCGTCGAGCCCGGCCCGAACGGCACGACGATCTTGACGGTCTTGGTCGGCCATTCCTGCGCCGCGGCCGCGGCCGGAATGAACAGCGCCGCCGCCAATGCAACGGCCAAGGTTTTTCATCGGGTCTCTCGCGCGTTCCAGCGATGCGATCCGCAGGTGCACATCCAGGTCATCACCGCGACGCGTGTGGTGCAAGTGAGGAGAACAGGGATGCCCACTTTCCGCAGACAAGACAAGCCCTCGGCCGACGGGGCGACTGCCTTGCCTCCGGCCCTGCCATGGCCTCTACTGCCGCCGCTTAGACTGGTTCCAGAACACGGACCAGCGCGACGCGCAGCGTCGGAGGGACCATGGGCGAAATGCTGATCGGACTGGTGCTGTTTCATCGGCGCGCATGTCTTCGTGACCCTGCGCGGGCCGCGCGCCGCCGTGATCGCGCGCATCGGCGAGTGGCCCTACAAGGGGCTGATGTCGCTCGTGTCGCTGGTCGGGCTCGTTCTGATCGGCTACGGCTTCGGGCAATATCGCGCGACCGGCTGGATCGAGGTCTGGTCATCCGCCGCGCTGGACCCACTACGTCACCGCAGATTCTGATGTGGCCGGCGAGCATCTTCGTGGTCGCGGCCTATAGCCGCGGCGATATCTGGCGCGCGCTCAAGCATCCCATGCTGGTCGGCGTGAAGACCTGGGCGGTGGCGCATCTGATCTCGAACGGCGATCTCGGCTCGATCGTGCTGTTCGGCTCGTTTCTGGCCTGGGCGGTCTACGACCGCATCACGCTCAAGCGCCGCACTGATCCCGGCGCGCCGCCGATCCCGGTCGGCGGACGCCGCAACGACATCATCGCGCTGGTGGTCGGCACGCTGCTCTATCTCGCGCTCGGCCTCGTCTTCCATCCGCTCGTGATCGGCGTACCGGTGTTCGGCAGGCCGGCGTATTAGGTTCATCGATCATGTCGGTCACAGAACGAGATCAAGCGGCTCACCGCGCCCGACATCCGCGCCCGCAAGGGCGGCGAGCCGATCGTCTGCGCTCACCTCCTACCACGCCCATACCGCGCGCCTGCTCGATCGCCATTGCGATCTCATCCTGGTCGGCGACTCGCTCGGCATGGTGATGCACGGGCTCGAGACCACGGTGCCGGTCACGCTCGACATGATGATCCTGCAGGGCCACGCCGTGATGCGCGGCTCCAAGCGCGCGCTGGTCGTGGTCGACATGCCGTTCGGCTCCTACGAGGCCTCGAAGGAGCAGGCCTTCGCGTCCGCGGCGCGGGTGATGAAGGAGACCGGCTGCGGCGCGATCAAGCTCGAGGGCGGCCGCCGCATGGCCGAGACCATCGCTTTCCTGGTCGAGCGCGGCGTGCCGGTGATGGGCCATATCGGGCTGACGCCGCAGTCGATCAACACCATCGGCTCGTTCCGCGCGCAGGGCCGCGACGAGGCGGACTGGGGGCCGATCGAGGACGATGCCCGCGCGGTGGCCGAGGCCGGGGCGTTTTCCGTGGTGATCGAGGCGGTGGCCGAGCCGCTCGGCCCGCCGCATCACGGCTGCAGGTCGCGATCCCGACCATCGGCATCGGCGGCAGCGTCGGCCTGCGACGGCCAGATCCTCGGTGCTCGAGGACATGCTCGGGCTTTCGCCGCGGGTGCCGAAATTCGTCAAGCGCTACGGCGATCTCGGCCCCTCGATCGAGGCTGCGGTCGCGGCCTATGCGACAGATGTTCGCGCCCGCGCCTTCCCCGGCCCCGAGCATGTCTATCCGATGCGGACCAAAGGAAAGTAGGCTGATCCGCTCAAGGGCTTAGCGAAGGGTTAACGGTCGCGGCTTTGCCTTGCCAGTGCCACATCGATAGGCTAACCGGCGCTAGCGTGGGGTGAGCGCGCGTGGCGCGCCAGTGGGCGGGAAAGTTCCGTGTCCGACATCTTCCAGGAAGTTGATGAGGAAGTTCGCCGGGAACAGCTCAAGAAGCTGTGGGACCGCTACGGCAATTATGTCGTGGCGGCGCTCATCCTCGTGGTCGTGGCGGTCGCCGGCTGGCGCGGCTATGCGTGGTGGGAAGCCAAGAAGGCCGCCGAGGCCGGCGCAGCCTTCGAGGCGGCCAGCACGCTCGCCGAAGCCGGCAAGCGCAGCGAGGCCGAGGCGGCGTTCGGCAAGATCGCCGCCGACGGCACGTCCGGTTATCGCCATCTCGCGCGCATGCGCGAAGCGGCCGAGCTTGCTCAGACCGATCCCAAGGCCGCGCATCGCGGCCTACGACAAGATCGCCGCCGACGGCGCGGTCGGCCCGGTGCTGCAGGATCTCGCGGCGCTGCGCGCCGGCGCGCTCCTCATCGATGCGAACGCCTATCGACGAGGCGCGCCGACGTCTGGAGCCGCTGACCGCAAATGACCGCACCTTCCGCCACACCGCCCGCGAATTCCTGGTGCTGGCCTCGTCGCGCGCCGGCGATAGCGCGGCGACCAAGCGCTGGTTCGATTTGATCATGACGGATGTGCAGACGCCGGCCGCCACCCGCATGCGGGTCGAGATGCTGATGGCGCTGGTGGGCAGCAGTCCGAGGCAATACCTGAGGGGCGCATCATGAACCGCTTTGCGCGCGTCGCTTTGACCGCATCGGTGCTGTCGGCGGGCACCTTGCTCGCGAGCTGTGGAACTGCGATCCGAGCAGCTTCGATCCGACCGCCATCTTCGACATGGAGATTTTCAACACCAAGAAGAAACTGCCGGGCGAACGCAAGCCGGTGTTCCCGGAAGGCACCCCGGGCGTGCCGCAGGGCGTGCCGCAGGAACTGGTCAAGGGCTATCAGGAGCCTGGCGCGGAGGCGAAGGAAGCGCAGGCTGCCGCGCCGAAGCCGCCGCCAGCCGAAGCCAAGCCGAAGCCCAAGCCGAAAGTCGTGGCCAAGCCGAAGACGGATCGACCCCGACTGCGGTCACCGTCCGGCCGTCCCAGCCGCAACCACAAGCCCAGGCGCAATCGCAGCCGCAATCCCAGACTCAATGGCCTGATCCGCCATCCACCCAGCAACAGCGGCCCGCCGCTGGCGGCGCCTGGCCCGGATCGCCGCAGCCCGCGGGCGGCGGGGTCGCGTGGCCCGACCCGCCGGCGCCGCGCTGATCGTCCTTCTCGCGGCCGCCCGGCATAGCGGCATGCGCAACACGACGGCGGCGGTCATGAGCTTCACGGTCGCCATTGTCGGACGGCCGAACGTCGGCAAGTCGACCCTGTTCAATCGCCTCGTCGGACGAGCGCCTCGCACTGGTGGACGACCTTCCCGGCGTCACCGCGCGACCGGCGCGAGGGCCGGGCGCAACTCGGCGATCTCGCGTTCAGCGTCATCGATACCGCCGGCCTCGAAGAGGCCGCGCCCGAGAGCCTGAGCGGCCGCATGCAGGAGCAGACCGAGGCCGCGATCGCGGGCGCCGACGCGATCCTGTTCCTGATCGACGCGCGCGCGGGCTCGCTGCCGGCCGATCGCGCGCTTTGCCGATCTCGTGCGCCGGTCCGGCAAGCCCGCGATCCTGGTCGCCAACAAGTGCGAGGGCAGGGCGGCGCGGGGCCGGCGTGCTCGAGGCTTACGAGCTCGGCCTGGGCGAGCCGATCGCGATCTCCGCCGAGCACGGCGAGGGCCTCGCCGATCTCTACGAGGCGCTGCGCGCGGCGCTGCCCGATGCGACCGTGCCCGCGGCCGACGCGAGCCGGCCGATGCCGAAGGCGAAAGCGGCGGCGAGGAGGCCAGGCCACCGAGCCCGATCCGCATCGCGGTGGTCGGCCGCCCCAATTCCGGCAAGTCGACGCTGATCAACCGGCTGCTCGGCGAGGAGCGGCTGCTCACGGGCCCGGAGGCCGGCATCACGCGCGACGCCATCGCGGTCGATGTCGACCTGGCACGACCAGCGCTTCCGCGTCCACGACACCGCGGGGATGCGGCGGCGCGCCCGGATCGAGGAGAAGCTCGAGAAACTGTCGGTTGCCGACGCGCTCAATGCCATTCGCTTCGCCGAAGTGGTGATCCTGCTGATGGACGCGCGAACGGCCGTTCGAGGAGCAGGATCTGCGCATCGCCGACCTCGTCGAGCGCGAGGGCCGCGCGCTGGTCATCGGGCATGAACAAGTGGGACCTGGTCGAGCATGCGTTCCGGCGCGTTCAAGACATTGCGCGAAGAGACCGACCATTGGCTGCCGCAGGTCAAGGGCGTTCCGGTGGTCGCGGTCTCAGGCCTCACCGGCGAGGGCTCGACCGGCTGATGCAGGCGGTTCGTCGATGCGCATGAGGTGTGGAATCGAGCGCGTCGGAACGAGCGCGACTCAACCGCTGGCTCGCCGACGTTGTTGCCGCCCATCCGCCGCCGGCGGTCTCGGGCCGGCGCATCCGGCTCGACTACGTCACCCAGCCGAAGAGCCGGCCGCCGACTTTCGTGCTGTTCATGAGCCGCGCCGACGCCGTGCCGGACGCCTACCGGCGCTATCTCGTCAACAGCCTGCGCGAATCCTTCGCACTTCCCGGCACGCCGATCCGGCTCATGCTGCGGGAGAAGAAGAATCCGTATGGGAAAAGAAGTCGCGGGCCTAGCCGCGACGTTGGTCTCAGCCTCTTGGTCTCTTGGAGAGGACGATGCGTTGCAAACGGGTGCCCTGGCTATCAGTCCTGGGCGTTGGATCACTAACGTTGCTTTCGGCCGACGCGCTGGCCGCGGATCCTTGCACCGGGCACAAGCTGCTGCGCACGCCGCGGCCGGAGTTGAGCTGCAACAACGTGAAACCCCGGATTTACCCGTCGCCCGATGGTACGTCGCGCGCCCTGGTGTACCCCGTCGATATCAGCCTCAATGCCACGCCCGACCTGGAAAGCCGGGTCGTGATCCGCAGCAACAAGGGCGAGACGCTGACGTCGAAGGATTATGCCTCGCCCCGCGGGTTCAACGGTTACTACGTCGTCAGCGCAAAGTGGTCGCCCGACTCGAAATTCTTTGTCTACAGCATGTCTTCTTCGGGTGGGCATTCGCCCTGGCAATTTCCCATCGCGGTATACAGTCGCGCCAAAAATCGCTTCGGGCAGTTCAGCGACATGATCAACGGCAATCCGACGCTGTCCGCTGACTTCAAATTCACCGGACCGCATACGGTGGTCGCCACCACATGGAAGCAAGCCGGGGCGATGGACGACAAGGTTCCCGTCACCGTGGATCTCGAAGACGCATTCGGCAAGTTGCCGCCGTCTTCGGACTAGCGAACCGGCGTCGCCCAGAAGCAACACGGCCGGCGGGCGGCGGTCGAAATTCCAGCAGTAGCCCGGCGCGCGGCGGAGGTCACTTCTCGCTCACCTGGGCGCTGCTGCTCTCGGCGACGTTGCTGCTCTTCGACCCGAATCGCCCGATTGCGGCTTCGCGGAACTTCTCGATGATCGCGTAGTGGAGATCGCTCCTGACCGACAGGCCTTTCTCGACCTCCGCCACGACGCAACGCAATTCGAATTCCAGCGCCGTTTCCCCGAAGGCCACCAAGTAGGCGGCCGGAGGAGGGGTCTGAACAATCTGCGGGTGGGCGTTGGCGATTTCGGTCAGGATGTCACGAACCTGAGCCGGGTCGCTGTCGTAGCCGACCCCCACCTTGACCACGATCCGGCCTAACCTGTTCGCGCGCGTCCAGTTCTTGACGACGCCGGTGATGAACTCGGAGTTTGGAATGATCACGCTGGCCCGGTCGAACGTCTCGATCTCGGTTGCGCGCACGCGCACGCGCCGGACCCAGCCCTCTTCGCCTTTCACGACGATCGAGTCGCCGACGCGGATCGGCCGTCTCGGTCAGCAGGATCAGGCCGGACACGAAGTTTGAAACGATCGATTGCAGTCCGAAACCGATACCCACCGACAGGGCGCCGGCGATCAGTGCGATCTTTGCAGATCGAACCCAAGCCCGCTGAGCGCGAGCGCGATCGCCGTGATGGCGCCGACATAGCCGAAGATGGTGACGATGGAGAGCTGCAGGCTGGGTTCGAGCCCGGTGCGGGGCAGCAATTCCCGTTCGAGCCAGCGCTGCATGAGGCGCACGACGACCAGGAGCAGCACGAGGACTGACGATTGCCGACCAGGATCGTCTGGAACGACACGCGGATTTCGCCGATCTTGAACCCGAACGGGATGTTTCGGACCGTGTCGAACAGATCGGCGGTGGAGACCTCCCAGGGACCGATGATCAGAAGGAAAGATGCAACGATCAGAAGTACGCGTATGAGCGCGGACAGCAACGCGCCGCTGAGGCCGAGGGTGCGGGGATCGATGCCGAGGCTTTCAGCCAGCATCTGCCCCTTCGCGGTTTGCTCGTTGATCGAAGCGAACAGCGTCTGGGTGATGACGAGCAGCAGGTACAATGCGCCGAATACCGCTGCCGCCACGATCACTCGCAGCGAGATGAACGCGGCAACGCCGGCGTAGCCCGCGACTAGCGCCACGGCGATCAGCACCGCCATCAGCAGCCCCAGAGGGTGGGCCCAGGACGCGGCGATGAGGGCATCGCCGCGATTTTTCTTGATGGTTCCCAACCGGAGGACGAGATGAACCAGGAACGCGGCCGTTGCGGCCGCGAACAGCGCGTTTGTAGCGACGGTGATGACGAGGGGCGCGAACAGGGTCTTGTGGATGACTTGCAGGACGATCAGCACGCCGAGCGCGCGCGAGGCCCAGACCAGGTGATTATAGAAGCAGCGGGCGGTTTCATCGTCTTCCTGCACCAGCCGGCGTTGCGGGTGCTCCGGCGCAAGCAGCCCGCGCGCAACGCCATGGCCGAATGCGGCGGCCGCCATGCCGGCGACAAGCCCCTGAGCAATTTGCTCGAGGCGAACGGTCAGCAGCCCGAGCGTGGTCAGGGCCAGCAGTGCTGCGAAGGCCGCGAGCGGTGTTCGGATCGCAAACCAGGCGAACACCCACAGTGCTGCCCAAGCCTTGGCCGAAGCGCGTATTGGAGGTTCTCCGATAATCCGTGGAAGCCACCATCGGGTCAACGCAACCGCGAGCGCGATAATGACGATGATGATCAGAGCCGCCGCCGCCCAGCGTGGGCGAGTATGTTGCTCGCTCCAGGTGTCGAGCAGCGCCTCTATGCTTCGCAGTTCGATCGGCAGTGCCCGGTAAACCTCGCCCCAGAAGGAGGGATCGAGGATGCTCGCGCTTCGCGCGAACAGTTCGTTGGCGTACAGCGCGTGGCGTTTCTGGGCGACGCGATCCCCCAATTGGTCGGTCCTGACCGTGAGCACGCGGGCCTGTTTCAACTCACCGTCGACATCGTTGAATTGCGACGTGAGCTCCTCGCGTTGGCTGGCAATCTCCGCGCTTTCGGCCGGCGCATCCTTGGCCGGCGCGGGCCCGAGCTCCTTCAGGCGGTCCTCGGCCTCGCGGGCGCGCGGCTCGAGCCAGTCGATTTTTCCGCAGGATGTCGGTCGCCGAATTGAGCTTGTCGCGAAAGCCCGCGAGGGTTTCGCCGGTTATATCCTCGCTGTCGACCGCGGACTCGATCTCGTCCAACGACTTCTTGATGTCTTCGATCGAAGGCTCTTCGGAGCTCTGAGCCCAGGCGCTCCTGTCGAACCCGGCGCTTGCGAGAAGCAGCGCGCCGGTCAATGTCCACAAAACGAACTGGCGCCAGATACCCCGCCGGATAGGTCCGTTTGTCATGAGACTGTCTCCTTTTGGGGAGTGCGGTGTCATGCAGCGGTGACGAAATCAAGATGCTCCGGTGCTGCGTTGATTGCCTGGCTGAGCGCGGATCCGGCGGCCGTCGGATCTAAAGGTCGCCCGGCGAAGCCGCGTCGGTCGTTGCGGCTGCCCGACACGGAACTGCGCGCGCGGCTCATGTTCCGTTGACGCCGGCCTTGCGGCACCTCAGGACGGGGCGCGGAACTGCAGGAACCTGCCGTCCTGATAGGCGTAGAGCTTACCGCTCTCCTGCATGCTCGGCAGGCACAATCGGACGATGCTGTCCGCGACCTTGTCCGGGGTTTCCAGCGTCATCGGATCCTCGCCCGGGAACGCCTGCGCGCGCATGCGGGTACGGATCGGGCCCGGCGTGAACAGATTGACGCGAACGTTGGTTGTTGCAGTTTCGGCCGCATAGGTGCGTGCCAGCGTTTCGAGCGCCGCCTTGGAGACGGCGTACGGTCCCCAATAGGCCAGCGCCAGCGCCGCCACGCCGGAAGAGACGAAGACGGCGCGGCCGGCGTCGGAGAAGCCTCAGCAGCGGGTCCATGGCGCAGATCAGGCGCCAATTGGCGGTGACGTTGACCGCCATCACCTCGTCCCAGGTCTTTGCGTCGACGTGGCCGAGCGGGCGACAGCGGCCCGAGAATGCCGGCGTTGCCGACCAGCACATCGAGCCGCCCGAAGCGCTCGCGCAAGGCAGAGGCCGAGCCGGTCGATGCCGGCGTAGTCCTTGAGGTCGAGCGGGACGAGGGTGGCCGAGCCGCCCGCGGCCTTGATCGCGTCGTCGAGCTCCTCGAGCCCGCCGACCGTGCGCGCGAGGGCGACGATATGCGCGCCGGCCTTCGCCAGCGCGAGCGCGGTCGCGTAGCCGATGCCGCGCGAGGCGCCGGTGACGAGCGCGATGCGGTCGGCGAGGGGAGCGGCATGGCTCACTCGTCATGCCCGGTCAGCTTGCGTGCCGAGCATGCGCACGCGCTGACCTGTCGCAGTCGAAAGTCACGTGGATGGTCGGGACAACGGCCACGACGCTGAAGTGCCGCGCGTCAACCCGCTTCGGCGAGCAGCGACAATTGCCGCGGCGACGCTTCCTGCCCGGTCTGGTCGGTGAGCGGGGTCGGATAATCGCCGGTGAAGCAATGGTCGGTGAACTGCGGTCGCAGCCGGATCGCGCTGCTCGTAGCCCATGGCGCGATAGATGCCCTCGACCGACAGGAACGCGAGCGAGTCGGCGCCGATGAAGCTGCGCATGCCTTCGAGATCGTGGGTGGCGGCCAGCAGCTTGTCGCGCTCCGGCGTGTCGATGCCGTAATAGTCGGAATGGGTGATCGGCGGGCAGGCGATGCGGAAATGCACCTCGCGTGGCGCCGGCGTCGCGCATCATCTGCACGATCTTCACCGAGGTGGTGCCGCGCACGATGGAGTCGTCGATGAGCACGATCCGCTTGCCGTTGACGACCGCGCGATTGGCGCTGTGCTTGAGGCGCACGCCGAGCTGGCGGATCTGCTGGCGTGGGCTCGATGAAGGTGCGCCCGACATAGTGGTTGCGGATGATGCCGAGCTCGTAGGGAATGCCCGACGCCTGGGCATAGCCGATCGCCGCCGGAACGCCGGAATCGGGCACCGGGATCACCACGTCGGCGGTGGCCGGCGCCTCGCGGGCAAGCTGCGCGCCCATGGTCTTGCGCACGTCGTAGACGATGCGGCCGCCGACGATCGAGATCCGGGCGCGCGAAATAGATGTACTCGAAGATGCAGGGCCGCGCCGCCATCGGCGGGAACGGCTTGTGCGAGTGCATGCCGTCTTCGTCGAACACCGACGACCTCGCCGTTCTCCACGTCGCGGACGTATTTCGCGCCGATGATGTCGAGCGCGCAGGTCTCCGAGGCAAGGATCGGGTGGCCGTCGAGCTTGCCGATCACCAGCGGGCGGATGCCGAGCGGGTCGCGCGCGCCGACGAGCTTCTTGTTGGTCAGGCCGACGAACGCATAGGCGCCTTCGAGCTGGCGCAGCCCCTCGATGAAACGGTCGATGAAGCGGTTGCGCTTGGCGCTGCGCGACCAGATGCAGGATCACCTCGGTGTCGGTGGTCGACTGCATGATGGCGCCGTCGCGCACCAGCTGGCGGCGCAAGCGTCAGGCCGTTGGTCAGGTTGCCGTTGTGGCCGATCGCGAAGCCGCCGCCGTCGAGCTCGGCGAACAGCGGCTGCACGTTGCGCAGGATGGTCTCGCCGGTGGTGGAATAGCGCACGTGGCCGATCGCCGACATGCCGGGCAGACGGTCGATCACCTCGCGGCGGGAGAAGTTGTCGCCGACCAGGCCCATGCGCCGCTCGGAATGGAACCGCTTGCCGTCGAAGGAGACGATGCCGGCCGCTTCCTGGCCGCGGTGCTGGAGGGCATGCAGGCCGAGCGCGGTGATGGCGGCGGCGTCCGGATGGCCGAAGATGCCGAAGACGCCGCATTCTTCGCGCAGCCGGTCGCCATCCAGCTCGGGATCGCCCCAGTTCGACGCGTCACGATCGGCCGAAGTCGGAGACGTCCGACCGTGGCCAAGATCGAGCCCGGCGTCGCTTGGAGTGTCGGTCATCTTGCCCATCTCCTGGTTGAATTCCGGCTCGGTCACCGCGGCGGAGCCTTGCCGCGGAGCAACTGCTGCATGCCGGACCGGTCGTTCGCTCCGTAACCGGCGGCCTCGCTCGGGGCGTCGAGGCCCGACCGCTGGCCCGGCGTCGGCTCGTCCTCTTCCGGCTTGGGCTTCTTCAACCGTTTCAAGATGGTGCTCTCGGGGTCATCCGGCAACATCGACATCAGCCAATCGCCGGTTCCCTGCAGCACCACCCGCGACTTGGCGCTGCGGACCCAGTCCGGGCTGGCTGCGATCGGGCACCAGCCACGCGAAGAACAGGAAGGCCACGACCACGATGACCAGCCCGCGCGCGAGCCCGAACAGGAAGCCCAGGGTGCGGTCGAGGGCGCCGATGCGGCTGTCCAGCACCATGTCGGAGAACCGCACGGTGATGATGGAGACGATCAGCAGGGTGCCCAGGAAGGTGCCGCCGACCACCACCGCGGCGGCGACGATGTCGTTGTTGAAGTAGGTCTTCGCGAACGGCAGCAGCTTCGCATAGGCTGTACAGCGTCACCACCGCGGCGATCACCCAGGCGGCGATCGACAGCACTCTCGCGCATGAAGCCGCGGATCATGGCGAGCAGCGCAGAGATCAGCATGACGCCGATCAGGATGATGTCGAGGAGAGTGATGGGCATGGTTGAGTTCGGATTCTCTGACACTTCAGGACGACTGCCGGTCGAGATCGGCAAGTCGATTTATACCAACCTTCGCGCGCCTCGCTTTGCCGGCAAGCCCCTGCCGAAGAATCGCCCCAACTTATCAAGATTCCTGCCGTTATTGGCCCGCCGGCCCGTCCGGACGCCGGTGCCAAGCGGGGCTCGGCAGTTCGGCCGCTGTATAGCCGGACGGGGGCGGCCCGTCACCCGTCTTGTTGATCGGCTTGACCGATCCGACGGCGCAGGCGGTGCCGAGGAGCCGACTGGGCGTCGGTGGTACTTCGCCGTCTCCCGTCGACGGGCTATCGGATCGCTCTAGTCGATGTGTGCCACGGCGGAACGCGCGTCCTCATCCGGCATCTGCCTTCCGCGCTCTCGCGTCTGTCGGCGGCGCTCTGTCGTCGTGTTCTCACGTCGGTCGTCGCTCGGCTGCCGTCTGTCGTGCGTTCTTCCTTGCGCGGCGATGTCTGCGACCAGGCTCGCCAGGCTGCCGACCGACTGCAGCGACAGCCCGGGCTCGCTCGTCCCTTCCGCGCGCGCGGCGTCGGGAAGAATGGCGCGGGCAAAGCCGAGCTTCTGCGCTTCCTTCGAGCCGCGATGCCGTCTGCGCCACCGGCCGCACCGCGCCCGAGAGCGAGATCTCGCCGAAATAGACCGCGTCGGCCGGCAGCGACGCGCCGGCGAGCGAGGAGACGAGCGCCGCGGCGGCGGCGAGGTCGGCGGCCGGCTCCTGGATGCGCAAGCCGCCCGCGACATTGAGATAGACGTCATGGCCGGAGAGCCGCACGCCGCAATGGGCCTCCAGCACGGCGAGCACCATCGACAAGCCGGTTCTGATCCCAGCCGACCACCGCGCGCCGCGGCGTGCCGAGCGAGGTCGGCGCGACCAGCGCCTGGATTTCGACCAGCAGCGGGCGGCGTGCCCTCGATGCCGGCGAAGACCGCGGTGCCGGGCGAGCCGAGATCGCGCTCGGAGAGAAACAGCTCGGACGGGTTGGCGACTTCGCGCAAGCCGCCGCCGGTCATCTCGAACACGCCGATCTCGTCGGTCGGGCCGAAGCGGTTCTTGACCGCGCGCAGGATGCGGAACTGGTGCGAGCCCTCGCCCTCGAACGAGAGCACCGCGTCGACCATGTGCTCGACCACGCGCGGGCCCGGCGATCTGGCCGTCCTTGGTGACGTGGCCGACCAGGATCACGGCCGCGCCGGAGCGCTTGGCGAAGCGGATCAGCGCCTGCGCGCTCGCGCGCACCTGCGTGACGGTGCCGGGCGCGGACTCGACCGTGTCGGTCCACATGGTCTGGATCGAATCGATGATGACGAGGCGCGGCGTCTCGCCTTCGCCGAGCGTCGCCGACGATGTCCTCGACCGAGGTCTCGGCGGCGAGCTCGACCTGCGCGCCGGCGAGGCCGAGCCGCTCGGCGCGCAGCCGCACCTGCGCCACCGCTTCCTCGCCGGAGATATAGACCGCGCGGTGGCCTGGCGCGCGCCAGCGCCGCCGCGACCTGGATCAGCAGCGTCGATTTGCCGATGCCGGGATCGCCGCCGAGCAGCAGCACCGAGCCGCGCACGAAGCCGCCGCCGGTGACGCGGTCGAACTCGGCGAGCCCGGAGGCGAGCCGCGGGGCGTCGTGGGTCGCGCCGGCGAGCGGCTCGAGCGCGAACGCGCGGCCCTTGCGCGGCGCGCGGCCGGGCATCTGCGGCCGCGCGGTCGCGGCGTTTTCCTCGGCGATGGTGTTCCATTCGCCGCAGGCGTCGCACTTGCCCTGCCAGCGGCCGTAGGCCGCGCCGCAGTTCTGGCAGATGAAGCTCGCTTCGCGACGGGCCATTGTTCGGATTACCGCTCATTCCTTGCCCGTGTTCTGCGCCTGCGCGGTGCGAGGCGGATCGCAGACCAGAGTGCGCTGCGCCGCCAGGGCTCCGACTCACGCGCCTTTGTAGACGCGATGATAGCGCCGTCCGAGATTGGTGAGCACCTCGTAGCCGACGGTGCCCATGCGCGGCGGCGAGGTCATCGATGCTCATGCCATCGCCGATCAGCGTGGCAAGATCGCCGCGACGCGCGGTGCCCTCGGGCAGAGTCGGTGACGTCGACGGCGAACAGGTCCATGGACACGCGGCCGGCGATGGGACAGCGCCTGCCGGCCACGATCACCTCGGCTGCCGGCTTGCCCTTGGAGGCGCCGGCCGACCGCAGGAAGCCGTCCGCGTAGCCGACCGCCACCACCGCGATGCGGCTCGGTCGCGGCTGGCGGTGAAGGTGGCGCCATAGCCGACGGTTTCGCCCTTGCCGACCGCGCGCACCTGGATGATCCGGCCCTTGAGCTCGACCACCGGACGCATGGGGTTCTTCCGCCCCGGGGTCGGGTTGACGCCGTAGAGCGCCACGCCCGGCCGAACCAGATCGCAATACACGGTGCCGCCGAGGAATATGCCGGAAGAATTGGCGAGCGAGGACGCAATGCCCGCGATAGAGAATGCGGATTTCGCGAAACAGCCGGATCTGCTGGTCGTTCATCGGGTGGTCGGGCGATGTCGGCGCAGGCCAGATGGCTCATCAGCAGCGTGAAGCCATGGCTTTCGGATTGGAGGCGGGGCGCGATGGCGACCGCTTCGTCGATCGTGAGCCCGAGCCGGTTCATGCCGGTGTCGACGTGGAGCGCGGCGCCGCCGCGCCAGTTGTTGATGGCGACGAACGCATCCCACTCGGCAAGCTCGGTCGTGCTGTTGATGACCGGCTGCAAATAGTCGTTGGCGAAGGCCTGCGCCGAACCCGGCATGACTCCGTTGAGCACGTAGATCGTCGCGTCGGGCGCAAGCGCCCGCACGCGCCGACCTTCGGCGACGTCGGCGACGAAGAAGGTCCGGCAGCCGGCTCTCGACAGCGTGTGCGTGACCGGTTCGAGGCCGCAGCCATAGCCGTCGCCTTTGACCACGGCGGCGCATTCGACCGGCACGGTGGTGCTGGCGAGCATCTTCCAATTGGCCTCGATGGCGGCAAGATCGATGGTCAGAAGACCACCCGCTTCCGTCGGGTCGGGGGCATCGGCCGCCGCGTCGGCTGTGGCGCAAGTCGGGCTCGTGGATGGTCATGAACGAGACTTATGGCGGGGCCGCGCCCGCCCGTCTAGTGCTGGCGAGCAGCTTGGGCACGCGTCAACCGAGTAGCGGTCTCGTAGCGACCCGTTGCGCGCTCGGCTGCGCGCATCGCGGTTGCGCGTGTCTCACGGTCAGACCGGTTCGGGCATCTGATCGTCGCGCGCGAGGTTGTCGAAGCGGGTGACGGCCGCGTCGAATTGCAGCGTTGACGGTGCCGGTCGGGCCGTGGCGCTGCTTGCCGATGATGATCTCGGCCTTGCCGTGCACGGCGGCCATCTCGACCTGCCACTTGGTATATTCGTCGGTGCCGGGCCGCGGCTCCTTGTTGCTGAGGTAATATTCCTCGCGGAACACGAACATCACCACGTCGGCGTCCTGCTCGATCGAGCCCGATTCGCGCAGGTCGGAGAGCTGCGGCCGCTTGTCGTCGCGGTTCTCGACCTGGCGCGACAGCTGCGACAGCGCCATGATCGGAACGTTGAGCTCCTTGGCGAGCGCCTTGAGGTTGGTGGTGATCTCGGTCACCTCCTGCACGCGGTTTTCCTGCGAGCGCGCGGCTCGAGCCCTGCAGCAGCTGGATGTAGTCGATGACCAGCAGGTCGAGACCCTTCTGGCGCTTGAGGCGCCGCGCGCGGGCGGCGAGCTGCGCCACCGTCAGTCCGCCGGTCTCGTCGATGAAGAACGGCAGGTGCTGCAGCTCGATCGCCACGTCCTTGATCTTCTCGAAGTCGCGCTCGTTGATGCCGCCGCGCCGGATCGTGCTCGACGGAATGCCGCTCTGCTCGGCGATGATGCGGGTGGCGAGCTGCTCGGCCGACATTTCGAGCGAGAAGAAGCCGACGATGCCGCCGTTCGACCGTGCTCGATGTGCCCGTCGGCCCGCACCTCGCCGCGCCAGGCGCGCGCGACGTTGTAGGCGATGTTGGTGGCGAGCGCGGTCTTGCCCATGCCGGGGCGGCCGGCGACGATGATCAGGTCGGAGGACTGCAGGCCGCCCATCTTGCTGTCGAGGTCCTTGAGGCCGGTCGCCAGGCCGGAGAGCTTGCCCTCGCGCTGATAGGCGCGCGCCGCCATGTCGACCGCGGTGGTGAGCGCGGTCTCGAACTTCTGGAAGCCGCCGCCGTAGCGGCCGATCTCGGCGAGGTCGTAGAGGCGCCGCTCGGCGTCCTCGATCTGGTCGCGCGGCGCGAAATCGACCGGCGCGTCGAAGGCGACGTTGACCATGTCCTCGCCGATGCTGATCAGGTCGCGCCGGATCGCGAGGTCGTAGACCGTGCGCCCGTAGTCCACGGCGTTGATGATGGTCGTCGCTTCGGCGGCGAGGCGGGCGAGGTATTGGGCGAGCGTCAAGCCCGGCGATGTCGACGTCGGCGGGCAGGAACGTCTTCAAGCGTCACCGGCGAGGCGAGCTTGCCGGTGCGGATCAGGCTGCGCGCGATGTCGTAGATCTGCTGATGGATCGGCTCGAAGAAATGCGGCGGCTCGAGAAAATCGCTGACGCGGTAGAGCGCCTCGTTGTTGACGAGGATGGCACCCAGAAGCGCCTGCTCCGCCTCGATGTTGTGCGGTGCGGCGCGGTAGGGCGGCGCCGGATGCTCTCCGCTTGCTTGCGCGCTGTCAGATCGAGCGGTGCCATGATGTTCGGAGCAGATCGCTTTCAATCGGTCGACAAGAGTGGCGCACTTACACCGCGCGCCGAACTCAAGGCGACCGTTCGATTGCTGCTGTCCCCGCTACTCACCGCGCGCAAATAACTGTCGAATGTGCTTGCGGCGCACTGACCATCGAATGCGCTCGCGCGAGCGCTTGACCATCAACGGCGTAGTAGCAGCGAGCGGTGGCGCCGACTTATTCGCCCGCAAGCCGCAACGGCGGGCGGCTCGCCGCGCTCGAGCGCGCGCAGCCGCGCCTCTTCGCGCGTGATGTAGTCGCGCGTCATCGGCACGATGCCCTGCCGCTTGGTCAACTGCATCTGGAACACCATCATCGCCTGCTCGCGGAACGCCATCTCGGAGGCCGCGAGGTAGAACTCCCACATGCGCATGAAGCGCGCGTCATAGAGCCGCTCGACCTGCTCGCGATGCGCGAGGAAGCGCTCGCGCCATGCCTTGAGCGTCTCGGCGTAATGCAGGCGCAGGATCTCGATGTCGGTGACCAGCAGGCCGGCGCGCTCGACCGCCGGCAGCACCTCGGACAACGCCGGAATGTAGCCGCCGGGGAAGATGTATTTCGCGATCCAGGGATTGGTGACGTTGGGACCTTCGGAGCGTCCGATCGAATGCAGCAGCATCACGCCATCGTCGTCGAGCAGGGCGTGGCACTTGCGGAAGAAGGCGTCGTAGAAGCCGACGCCCACATGCTCGAACATGCCGACCGAGACGATGCGGTCGAACTTCTCCGCGCACGTCGCGGTAGTCCTGCAGTCGGAACTCGACCTTGCTCGGACAATCCCTTCTCGCTCGCGCGCGCGCGCGCGAGCGCAAGCTGCTGCTCCGAAAGCGTGATGCCGGTGACGCGCCCGCCGCAGAGCTCGGCGAGATAGAGCGCAAGCCCGCCCCAGCCGCAGCCGATGTCGAGCACGCGCTGTCCGGCGTCGATCAGAAGCTTCGCCGCGAGATGCCGCTTCTTGGCGAGCTGGGCGTCGTCGAGCGATTGGTCCGGGTCTCGAAATAGGCGCAGCTGTATTGCCGGTCGGCGTCGAGGAACAGCGCATAGAGCTGGCCGTCGAGATCGTAATGATGCGCGACGTTGCGCCGCGCCCGCTGCGCGCGGATTGAATTGCTTCAGCCGGCGATGGAGATAGCGCACGCAGCCATCTGCGGCCGCGCCCACGACGGCAGGCCTGCCGTCGGCGGCGTTGACCGAGCACGATCGCGAGCACGTCGGCGATCGAGCCGCTGCTCGACGACGACGCTGCCGTCCATATAGGCTTCGCCGAATCTGCAGCATCGGGATCGAGCGAGGACGCCGCGCTCGGCGGCCCGCGTGGTGAAAGCGGATCGCCGCCGGCCTGCCCGTGCCATCGCCGCAGCGTAAACGTCGGACCCTGCCGCGGTGGTGACCCGGAGATTCCCGGCGCGGATCAGCCTTCGCGAACTCCATCCGAAGCAACCGATCCACCGGCCGCCTCCTACCGCGTCAACCCCTTCACCCGCCAAGCCGACCTGATGGCCAACTGGTTGCGAAACGGATCGAGCAGGCTCGCCCAAGGCGCAGCCCTCAGGAACAATTAAAACAAAAGTCCTGCCACCGCGGCAACGTGCCTGAATTGCAGGAATTGCGGATATTGTTGCGGGTTTTGTCGGAAATTGTCACCAAGTCGACCAAGGATGCTTGGTGGCCCAGCAGCCAGCATGTGCAGTGGGCTCTATTCGGCAGCCTCTGCGAGTTTCGCCGCTGAACAGAACCTCATCGTCCGCGGCGGTATATGTAATCCCGCGTGAGCGGGACGGCGTCGATATTCTTGATCAACTGGATTTGGAACACCACGAGTCCGTAGTACCTGAAGGAAGCTTCGAGATCCGGCCAGGTAGTATTCCCGCATCCGGATGAACCGTTCGGCGGTGCCAAATCGCGTTCTCAAGTTCGGGGTTTCCTCGAACAGCCTGATCACTTCGTTGCGATTGGCCAGGAAATTGTTGCGCCACGCCCGCAATGTTTCCGCGTAGTGGATACGAAGCACTTCGATGTCGCTGACAATTAAGCCTGATCCTTCGATGGCGGGCGCAAGCTCCGACAAGGCCGGCGTGTAGCCGCCGGGAAAGATGTGACGCCATACCCACGCATTGGTATCCGCCGGACCGTCCCAGCGTCCAACCGTGTGGAGCAACATCACTCCGTTGTCCGTCAGCAAGTCTCGGCATTTCCGAAAGAACGTGTCGTAGTTCTGTCTGCCGACGTGCTCGAACATGCCGACCGAGACGATGCGGTCGAATTTCTCTGAGACGTTCCGATAATCCTGAACGCGAAACTCGCAGGCGGCCGCTTCCGCCGCGGCTCGGTGCTGCGCGATCCGCACCTGCTCGTCGGACAGGTTGATGCCGACCACCGAGACCTTCGCGTTGCGTGCGAGATGGAGGCCAAGGCCGCCCCATCCGCTTCCGATGTCGAGAACCTTGAGACCGGGCTCGAGCAGCAGCTTGGCGGCAATGTGCTGCTTCTTGGCAAGTTGCGCCTGCTCCAGCGACGCGTCGGTGTTCTCAAAATAGGCGCAGGAGTATTGCAGGTCGGAATCCAGGAACAACCGATAGATGCGATAGTCGATGTTGTAGTGGTGAACCGCGTTGCGCCGCGCCCGCCACAAGGTGTTGTGCTGAAAAACGCGCGCGCGACGCGAGCGCAAGACCCTCAGGGCATCGCTTCGCACGCTCCGTCCGCGCCCGGCTGAGGTTCTTGATAGCGAGGTCCAGGAAATCCGTGATCGAGCCCTGCTCGACGACGATGTCGCCATCCACGTAAGAGTTCGCCAGATCTCAGCTCGGGGTCGATCAGGACGGCGCGCTCGGCTGCTCGCGTGGCGAAGCGGATCGCCACCGGCGGACCGGTCTCATCGCCGCAGGTAAAGCTCAATCGTCCCGCGGTCGTGACCTGAAGATTCCCGACCCCGACCAACCTTTCGAATACCGCTCGAAGCAACCGATCCACCGGCCGCCTCCTACGCCCTTCGTCGGCCTCGGCCATGCCACGCCCGTGACACAATTGGCGTCCACCGGCGTTGACAAGCTGCGGTCAACCGCGACCGGCAGCCTGCCCGAGTCTGGCAATTAAACAAAGTCCTCTCGCCGACGGCAACTCGATTGAACTGCGATGCTGCGGAGGAATAGGGCACCCGGCGAGATCAGGGCGGGCAAATCGCTTTTTGGCCAAGAATTCACAGCACATCATGGTGGCCGGCGCGGGAGCCGGTCGTGACGGGAGGGTAGCCGTGCCGAGGGTTAGTCAGGTCTTGCCGTGGATCGCCGCTGCAGCGCTCTCGCCGCAGCTCTCCCGGTTCACGCCCAATCCAACCTCGACGCCGGCAAGTCCGCGGCGCAGATTTTCTCCGCCACCTGCAACGCCTGCCACCGCAGTCCGCGGGAGCTCAAGCAATCCAGCGCGGGATTTCTTGCGGGAACATTATACCACCGGGCCGCGGGAAGCCGCGGCCATGGCCGCGTATCTCGCTTCCATTGGCAGTGACCCGCGGGCGGTCCAGCAGCGGCGGCCACCGACCCTGGGGGCGGGCCAGACCGGCGCCCCGACCGACAACGCCCAGGGGCGCCGAACAAGGCAAGCCGTCGGAAACCCAGGCTGCGCTGCCGGCGGCGACGCCCGGACGGCGTGCGACCGGGACAGCCGATCCAACCCAGGCGTCACCGGGCCCGGTGGCGGGCGGAATAAAGCCCCGTCGTCCGTCCGAGAGCATGGAAGCGGGCAAGTTGCCGCTCGAGAGGGAGCGTCGCCGAGACGGCACCCCCGCAAGCCGCGATCGCCGCTCCGGCGCGACCGAGTACGGCCGAGGATTTCGAGGAATAGCGCGGCGATCGGCACCTTCCGGCCCCAGACCTGGTGGCTATTTCTCCGATTCCGCTTCTGCGCTGCTGCCTGCAGCCGCGGCGGCTTCCTGGCTGCGGCGGGCTTCCACCACCTCCGGCTCGAAGAAGCCTCCGCCGCCGCCAGCGCCTGCTCGGCGGCTTCTTCGGCTTCGTCGCGGGCGATGGTGATGTCCTCGCCGCGGGCGATCCGCTCCGCCTCGTCGGCATTGCGCGCGACCGTGACGTTGATCGTCACCTCGACTTCGGGATGCAGCGAGACCGGCACCTTGTGCAGTCCGATGGTCTTGATCGGGCGTGTTGAGCGCGATCTGGGCGCGGCTGATCGCGAAGCCTTTCTCGCTCACCAGGTCGGCGAGATCGCGCGGCGAGACCGAGCCGTAGAGCTGGCCGCCTTCGGCGGCCTGGCGCAGCACGGTGAAGCTCTGACCGTCGAGCTTCTGGGCGACCTTCTCCGCTTCGCCCTTCTGCTCGAGATTGCGCGCTTCGAGATCGACCTTCATGTTCTCGAAGCGCGAGCGGTTCTCCTCGGTGGCGCGCAACGCCTTGCCCTTGGGCAGGAGAAAGTTGCGCGCAAAGCCGTCCTTGACGCGCACGACGTCGCCCATCTGGCCGAGCTTGGCGACGCGCTCGAGCAGGATCACTTCCATTGTCGTCTCTCCATCTGTTCGATCGTTGGATGCATCAGGTCCGCAAGCTCGGCGGTCCGCGCTTACGTGCAACGCGGCTGCGAATGTTGAGGATCGGCGTCGGCGAGGCCCAGAATCGCCATCGCCAGCACCGGCCAGCCGAGCACCATCGCGGCCGCATAGAGGCCCGGCGAGCATGACGATGCGGCTGCTCATCCCGCGCGTGATCGCGTGCAGGACCGCAAAGCCGAGGATTGCAAAGGCCATGAGCAGGCTTGCGGCAAACACACCCGACAGCAGCGCCGGCGAGGTCGGGCAGGAACGAGCCCGCGATCGCGGCAGCGAGCAGCGCTGACGCTGGACGCGAGGCAACGTCAAAGCCGCCAGATCCGGCCATGGCCGCGTCAGCCGGCCGGAGATTCTCACCACGCGTGCGGCAAGCCAGAGATTGAACACGTTGGTGATCGTGGAGAACACCGCCGCAGCCGGCGGAACCGCAACCACCAGCACATCGATCAGCGCCTGGTCGCGCAGAATGCGCTCGTAGGTCTTGCGCAGACGCGGCCTGGAGACTTTCCTGGTCGGTGCCGAAATTGGGCACGGCGGCGGCAACGATCAGCGTGCCGATCACTGCCGCCCACAGCACGAGCCGGCCGACCGGATACCATTCGAGCGCGCCGCCGCCGCCGTTCGCCGCCGGTCGCGCGAGCAGCGCCAGATAGCCGAGCCACCACGCGCCGACAGCGCGATGCCACGGGCACGGCGATGAAGAAGACGCCGGACAGGACTGCGACCACGCCGGTGGCCGAGGCCGCGGCGATCAGCCCGGCCATGTGGCTCCAGCCGAGCGCGGCGATCAGGATCGGCAGCGGCGCGAGATAGAACAGAAAGACCGCCGCGATCGATCCGGACGACGACGGACGCAAACAGCAGCGCCGCCGCCGCGCCAGCTCCCAATCCGACCAGGACGATCTGCATCATCTCAAGCTGTCCCGCTTCATCAGCGGTTAGAGACGGATCGCGTCCGTCCCAACCATCGGATGACGAACGACTAAGAACAGTGCGACGGAAATGCAGCCTCTGCGATCGTCGTCTGTCTTCGTCGTGATCCGTTACCGGATCACGTAGGGCAACAAGCCGAGGAAGCGCGCGCGCTTGATCGCGCTGCGCGAGCTCGCGCTGCTTCTTGGCCGAGACCGCGGTGATGCGGCTCGGCACGATCTTGCCGCGCTCGGAGACGTAGCGCTGCAGCAGCCTGCACGTCCTTGTAGTCGATCTTCGGCGCGTTGGCGCCCGAGAACGGGCAGGTCTTGCGGCGGCGGAAGAACGGCCGGCGGGTCTGCGGCTGCGGACGACAATGCCATGGCCGTCACTCCTCGTTGCCGGTCGGCGGCTTCGTCACGCGTCGTCGCGCGGCGGACGGCCGTCGCGGTCGCGGCGGTGCTCGCCGCGGTCGCCGATCGCCGCGATCGCCGCGAAGCCGCCGCGGTCGCGGTCGCCGAAGCCGACCGCCGCGCTCGTCGCGCTCGCGGTCGCGGTCGACCTTGCGCATCATCGCCGAGGGGCCTTCCTCGTGCTCGTCGACGCGCACGGTGAGGTAGCGCAGCACGTCCTCGTTGAGCCGCTCCTGCCGCTCGATCTCGTTGAGCGCGGCCGGCGGCGCGTCGACGTTGAACAGCGTGAAATGCGCCTTGCGGTTCTTGCGCATGCCGATAGGAGAGCGACTTCACGCCCCATTGCTCGGTCTTGGCGACCTTGCCGCCCATCTGCTCGATGACGCCCTTGAACTGGGCGGTCAGTTCCTCGACCTGCTGCGCGCTGACGTCCTGGCGCGCAAGGAAGACGTGTTCGTAGAGCGGCATGCGGATGCCTTTCCCTGTGTCGTCGCTCGTCCCGGCGCGAAGCCCTTCGAGCCCTTTCGGGAAAGGCTCGAAAGCTCAGAAGGCGGGAACACGGGACGCCGGGCCATGCAGGCCCTGCCGCGCCGGCAATGCACCAGAGCGGCCGTCCGTTCAGCTCCCGGCCGGGATCGAGCGGAAGCGCGGGTTATAGGGGCTTTCGACTAAAAGGCAAGCCGCCGAGACCGCATCGGCCAACGCCGGGCTGCAGCTCGGCTTGACAGCGCGGATAGCGCGGTGTCTTAGGGCCCGATTCTCAGCGAGGGACAGGGCATGTCGATCGCTTTCGTGTTTCCAGGCCAGGGCAGCCAGGCGGTCGGCATGGGCAAGGCGCTTGCCGACGCCTTCGCGGCGGCGCGCGCGGTGTTCGACGAGGTCGACGCGGCGCTCGGCGAGAAGCTCACCAGCGGTCATCTGGGAAGGGCCGGCCGAGACGCTCACGCTGACCGAGAACGCGCAGCCGGCGCTGATGGCGGTATCGCTCGCGGCGATGCGGGTGCTCGAAGCCGAGGCCGGCGTCGATCTCGCGCGCGACGCGCGCATTCGTCGCCGGCCATTCGCTCGGCGAATATTCGGCGCTCGCCGCGGCCGGCGCGCTCACGCATCGCCGACACCGCGCGGCTGCTGCGCATCCGCGGCCGCGCCATGCAGAAGGCGGTGCCGGTCGGCGCCGGCGCGATGGCGGCGCTGCTCGGCGCTCGACTTCGAACAGGCCGCCGCGGTCGCGGCCGAGGCCGCGCAGGGCCAGGTCTGCCAGGCCGCGAACGACAACGGCGGCGGACAGGTCGTGGTCTCGGGCGACAAGGCCGCGGTCGAGCGCGCGGTCGAGATCGCCAAGGCCAAGGGCGCCAGGCGCGCCATGATGCTGCCGGTCTCCGCGCCCGTTCCATTGCGCGCTGATGCAGCCTGCGGCCGACGCCATGGCGGCAGGCGCTGGCCGAGGTCACGGTGAAGCCGCCGGTGGTGCCGGTCGTCGCCAATGTGCTGGCGCAGGCCGATCCGCGATCCGGCCGAGATCGTGACGCGCTTGTCGCGCAGGTCACCGGCACGGTGCGCTGGCGCGAGTCGATCGCCTTCATGGCGGACGCGGGCGTGACGACGATTCTACGAGGTCGGCGCCGGCAAGGTGCTTGAGCGGACTCGTCAAGCGCATCGCCGAAGGGCGCAAGCGGTGTCTCGATCGGTACGCCCGACGATGTCGCGGCGTTCAAGGCGGCGCGCGGCATGAGCGGCGGGCGAGCGGTCGCAATAGCCGCGTCCGGCGCTAAGGAGGACGTTTCATGTTCGATCTGACCGGCAAGACCGCGCTCGTCACCGGAGCGACCGGCGGCATCGGCGGCGCGATCGCGCGCGCGCTTCACCAGCAGGGCGCGACCGTCGCGATCTCCGGCACGCGGCGCGAGGTGCTCGATCAGCTTGCCGGCGAGCTCAGCGGACCGCGTCCACGTGCTGCCGTGCAACCTCGCCGACAAGGACGAGGTCGAGGCGCTGGTGCCGAAATCCGAGGAGGCGATGGGCCAGCTCGACATCCTGGTGGCCAATGCCGGCATCACGCAAGACAATCTTCTGGTCCAGTTGCGGGACGAGGACTGGGACCAGGTGATCGCCGTCAATCTGACCGCGACCTTCCGCCTCGCGCGGGCGGCCGTGCAGGGCATGATGCGGCGCCGCTTCGGCCGGATCATCGGCATCACCTCGGTGGTCGGCGTCACCGGCAATCCGGGACAGGGCAACTACACCGCGACCAAGGCCGGCATGATCGGCATGATCAAGTCGATCGCCGCAGGAATATGCCAAGCGCGGCGTAACCGCGAACTGCGATCGCGCCCGGCTTCATCGCCACCGCCATGACCGACAAGCTCAACGACAAGCAGCGCGAGGCGATCCTCGCCCGGGTGCCGGCCGGCCGGCTCGGCGCCGGGGCGGACGTGGCTGCGGCGGCGGTCTTTCTCGCCTCCGACGAGGCCGGCTATGTCACCGGTCAGACGCTGCACGTCAACGGCGGGATGGCGATGATTTGAGCGCGTTCGAGGAGCCCGGCAGGTGCCCGATGCGGCGTAGCCGCGCTGGTCAAGGCTTTTGAAGTATGGTAACCGAACCTCGGTTTGGCTGGGGCGGCACGACGGTGCCAATCATCACAGGGGGTCCGCTCGCGACCCGATGATCCGACGCCGGGCACCACGCAAGCCCATACCGCAATGGCTCGGGGGCGCTGACCGGTCGAGCCCAATTCAAAGGACACGAGGTTGCAGCGATGAGTGACATTGGCGAGCGGGTGAAGAAGATCGTCGTGGAGCATCTGGGCGTCGAAGCCGACAAGGTGACCGAGAACGCAAGCTTCATCGATGATCTCGGTGCCGACAGCCTCGACACGGTCGAGCTCGTCATGGCGTTCGAGGAAGAGTTCGGTTGCGAGATCCCCGACGACGCGGCCGAGACCATCTTGACCGTCGGCGATGCCATCAAGTTCCTCGAGAAGAACGCAAAGAGCTGACGACCGCCATTCGGGCGGTACTGGCGGCTTCGTGCGATCACGCTGCCTTGGCGTACCGCAGCGTCGCCGACGTATGATGTCGGCTGCGCTGTCGCGCTGTCGGGCTGACCAGGCGGTCGCGGACGTCAGAGCTCGTCGCAAACGGCTTTCGTCGCTGAACGCGCTCTGAGGAGTCGAAGATGAGACGCGTCGTCGTCACAGGGCTCGGCATGGTGACGCCGCTCGCTTGCGGCGTCGAGCCGACGTGGCAGCGGCTGATCGACGGGCGACAGCGGCGCACGGCGCATCGAGACGTTCGACGTCTCCGATCTGCCGGCCAAGATCGCCTGCCAGGTTCCGCGCGGCGACGGCTCGAACGGCACCTTCAATCCCGACCAGTGGATGGAGCCGAAGGAGCAGCGCAAGGTCGACGATTTCATCATCTTCGCGATGTGCGCCGCCACGCAGGCGCTCGACGACGCCGGCTGGAAGCCCGCGAGCTACGAGGATCAGATCAGCACCGGCGTGATGATCGGCTCCGGCATCGGCGGCCTCGACCGGCATCGCCGAGACCGCGATCGTGCTGAAGGAGCGCGGGCCGCGCCGGGTGTCGCCGTTCTTCATTCCCGGCCGCCTGATCAATCTCGCGTCCGGCTACGTGTCGATCGCGCACGGCCTCAAGGGCCCAATCATGCCGTCGTCACGGCCTGCTCGACCGGCGCGCATGCCATCGGCGATGCCGCGCGGCTGGTCGCGCTCGGCGATGCCGACGTCATGGTGGCGGGCGGCGCCGAGTCGCCGATCATCGCGTATCGGCATGGCGGGCTTCGTCGCCTGCCGCGCGCTGTCGACCGGCATTCAACGACACGCCGGAGCGCGCCTCGCGGCCCTACGACCGCGATCGCGACGGCTTCGTCGATGGGCGAGGGCGCCGGCATCGTCGTGCTCGAGAACCTACGAGCACGCCAAGCAGCGCGGCGCCAAGATCTATGCCGAGCTCATCGGCTACGGGCTCTCGGGCGACGCCTATCACATCACCGCGCCGCGCCGAGGACGGCGACGGCGCGTTGCGCTGCATGAACGCGGCGATCAAGCGCGCCGGCATCTCGCCGGCGGAGATCGACTACATCAACGCCCATGGCACCTCGACGCCGCTCGGCGACGAGATCGAGCTCGGCGCGGTGCAGCGCCTGGTCGGCAACGCCGCCGGCCGCATGTGCATGTCCTCGACCAAATCCTCGATCGGCCACCTGCTTGGGCGCGGCGGGCGCGGTCGAGGCGATCTTCTCGATCCTGGCCATGCGCGACGGCGTCGCGCCGCCGACGATCAATCTCGACAACCCGTCGGTCGAGACGCCGATCGACCTCGTGCCGCATCGGCTCGAAAAGCGCGACATCGACGTGGTGCTGTCGAATTCGTTCGGATTCGGCGGCACGAATGCGTCGCTGGTATTTCGGCGCGTCGCGGATTAGCGCGACCGTCGGCGCGCCAGCGCCACACCAGCGTGCGAATACGGCATTGCCTTACCGCATCCGCATTTGGATCTATTCACATTCTTGGTTGCGGGTATTAACGCGGCCTCGATTGGCGAAGGTGCGCCGCCTGCGGTTCCTACCTTTGGCCATATTCGCAATTAATGTGGGCGGTTCAGTCGGCCGATTCCGGTTGGGGACGCGATCGCAGACCGGCACATCCAGGTATTGCCCCTTCGGCGGCGCGCGGGTCGATTGCCAGATGTGGATGCGGTGGTGGCGGCTATGGCTGGCGTCGAGGTGGGGGACGTGGCGGTGAACTCAGACGAGCACACCGCCTGCGCGCGATCGCGGCGATCCGGCGCAATCCGACACCTCGCCGGTCGCGCCGGGGCACGCGCCTGCAGCTTCGTCGCTCCCTCCGGCCAGCGTGTCAGCGGCTGCGGGTCTGCCACAGTTTCGAGCGGAGCCGCCTACCGGACCGCCCGCGACGCGCCATCAATGCGCCACCGGGTTGCGAGCGGGCTGCCGCCGCAACCACCAGCCGTCTCGGCGAAAGGCGGTCCGGCCCAGCCTTGGTCGGCAAAGGCGGCCGCTACTCCGCCGCCGTGCAGTCGGCGACCATGCCGGCGGCGCTGCGCGGCCGGAGCGGCGACACCGGATTGCCAATGGCGGATAGCCAAAGGTCGGGTAAGATGACTGCCGGCTTCGGTCGCGCCGAGCCCGTCGACGCCTAACCCGGTCACTCCGCAGCCAGCCGGCGGCCCGGCGCGCGTGGTGCTGGGCGAGCCGGAGCCACCGATATCCGGTCGGCCGGATGGACTTGCGACGTCAGCTCATGGAGCCGAAACGCATCACACCGCGCAGCCCGCGCGCCGCCCTCGAGCCCGATCACGTGCCGATGCCAACCCGTCCCTCGCGGCGTGCGCGCAATCCGCTGGTGATCGTCGGCAATGCCATTATCACCGTGCTGGTGCTTCGTCCTCATCGTCGGCGGGGCGCGCTCGTGGTCGGCAAAGAGCCGGTTCGAGGCGCCGGGTCCGCTGCAGGAGGACAAGATCGTCAACATCCCGCCGCGCTCCGGCATCATGGACATCGCCGACCTGCTCAGCGCGAAGGCGTGATCGACGAGCATCGGCTCGTCTTCGTCGGCGGCGTGTTCGCGCTCAAGGCGCGCTCGGAGCTCAAGGCCGGCGAATATCTTTTCCCAAGCGGGCCAGCGTGCGCGGACGTGGTGGAGACGATCGTCGAAGGCAAGGTGGTGCAGCACCAGCTCACCGTTCCCGAGGGCCTGACGTCGGAGCAGATCGTCGCGCGGCTGCTGGAGAGCGACATTCTCGCCGGCAACATCAAGGACGTTCCGCAGCGAAGGCAGCCTTCTGCCCGACAGCTATCACTTCAACCGCGGCTTCACGCGCGAGCAGATGATCCAGCGCATGCGCCAGGCGCAGGACCGGCTGGTGCGGGAAGTGTGGGAGCGCCGCAATCCCGACCTGCCGCTCAAGACGCCCGAGCAGCTCGTCATTCTCGCCTCCATCATCGAGAAGGAGACCGGCAAGCCCGAGGAGCGCACGCGCGTCGCCGCGGTGTTCGCCAATCGGCTGAAGCAGAAGATGAAGCTGCAGTCCGACCCGACCATCATCTACGGCCTCGTCTTCGGCAAAGGCGCGCTCGGTCATCCGCTCACCAAGAGCGAGATCGCGCAGCCGACGCCCGTACAACACCTACGTCATCGACGGCCTGCCGCCCGGGCCGATCGCCAATCCGGGCCGCGCCTCGATCGAGGCCGCGGCCAATCCGGCGCGCACCAAGGAGCTCTTCTTCGTCGGCCGACGGCACCGGCGGGCATGCGTTCGCCGAGACCTACGATCAGCACCTCAAGAACGTCGCGCGCCTGCGCGCTGATCGAGCACGAGCGAGCGAGGCGTCGGCTCCCGATGCGCAAGCGCCGGCGCCAGGCGCGCGCGGCGCCGGCGCCGCGCAGCGGGGCAAGCGCAGCGCGAACGGCTCGTCACGGGCGGCCGGCGCGGCGCAATAGCGCGCGGATCGCCGGCACGCTCCGGCTCTTGTGACCGCTGCGCCGCCGCCGGCTAAGGTCGCGCCGCGATTCCGTCATCCAGGATTTTCTGCGGGTAGAGGCCGATGGCGCTGTCGAGCATGACCGGCTTCGCGCGTGGCCACGGCGTCAGCGGCGCCTATGGCTGGGCCTGGGAGCTCAAATCGGTCAACGCCAAGGGGCTCGACCTGCGGCTGCGCCTGCCGCCGGGCTGGGACGCGGTCGAGGCGCCGGCGCGCAACAGCGCCGCGCAGGTGCTTGCGCGCGGCACGGTCTACGGCACGCTCACCGCCGAGCGCGCAGGGCGTCGCGCCGGTCGTGCGCGTCAACGAGCCGGTGCTCGGCGCCGTGCTCGCGACCATCAAGGCGCTTGCCGGGCGGGTCGATGCGGCGCACGCCGCGGCTCGACGGCATCCTCGCGCTCAAGGGCGTGATCGAGGTCATCGACGAGGACGAGCGCGAGGACGAGCGCCGCGCCGCCGAAGCGGCGGTCGATCGCCGGCTTCCGCGCGACGCTGGCCGAGCTTGCCGACGATGCGCCGGCACGAGGGCGAGGCGCTGGGGCAGATCCTGACGCAGCGCGTCGGCGAGATCGCCGCGCTCGCCGCGCGCGCGGACGCCGCGCCCGGCCGCCGGCCCGAGGCGATCAAGGCGCGCATCGCCGAGCAGGTCGCGATCGCTGCTCGACGCCTCCAACCGCTTCGATCCCGACCGGCTGCATCAGGAGGCGATCCTGATCGCCAGCAAGGCCGACATCCGCGAGGAGCTCGACCGGCTCGCGCTCGCATGTCGCGCAGGTCGCAGCGGCTGATCGCCGACGGCGGCGCGATCGGCCGCCGGCTCGACTTCCTCGCGCAGGAGCTCAATCGCGAAGCCAACACGCTGTGCTCCAAGTCGAACGACGTCGAGCTCACCAATATCGGCCTGGAGCTCAAGAGCGTGGTCGAGCAGTTCCGCGAGCAGGTGCAGAATCTGGAATGAGCCGCATGACGACGGCAGGCGGCGGTCACCAACAAGCAGATGCAATCGCCCGCCGCGGGCTCATGCTGGTGCTGTCCTCGCCCTCGGGCGCCGGCAAGACCACGCTGTCGCGCAAGCTGCTCGCGGCCGATCGCGAGCGTCGAGCTTTCGATCTCGGTGACGACGCGCCAGCAACGGCCGGGCGAGGTCGACGGCCGCGACTACCATTTCATCGACGCGGCGCGCTTCGACGCGATGGTCGCAGAACGGCGAACTGCTGGAATGGGCGCGAGGTGTTCGGCAATCGCTACGGCACGCCGCGCGCGCCGGTCGAGGCGGCGCTGGTGCGCGGGCCGCGACGTGCTGTTCGACATCGACTGGCAGGGCACGCAGCAGCTGCGCGAGAAGGCCGACCGCGATCTCGTCAGCATCTTCGTGCTGCCGCCGTCGATTCCGGACCTCGAGCGGCGGCTGCGAACGCGCGCGCAGGACTCCGACGAGCGTGATCCGCGCGCGCATGGCCAAGGCCGCCGACGAGATGAGCCACTGGGCCGGAGTACGACTACGTCGTCATCAATACCGATATCGATCACGCCTTCGCGCAGGTGCGATGCGATTCTGGCGGCCGAGCGCCTCAAGCGCGAGCGCCAGACGGGACTATCCGACTTCGTCCGCCGGCTGCAGGCGAAGCTGTGATCGCTCGGGCGGTCAGATCCGCGGCTGACGGCGGCAAGGGCGCGCGCGCCAGCGCGACGAAACCCTCGACCGGAATATCCTCCGGCGCGTGCCGTCGGCTCGATGTCCGCGGCCGCCGAGCAGCGCCAGCGGATCGAGGCCGAGCGACTTCGAGGCTCTGGCGCAGCATCTTGCGGCGCTGGCCGAAGGCGGCTTCGGTCACGCGCTCGAGCGCGCGCGCGTCGCAGGGCGAGCGGCTGTGCGCGCGGCACGAGCTCGACCAGCGACGAGGTCACCTTGGGCGGCGGCACGAAGGCCGCTGCCGGCGATATCGAACAGGATGCGCGCCTCGCTGCGCCAGCCGGCGAGCACGGAAAGGCGGCCGTAGGTCTTGGAGCCGGGCGCGGCGACGATGCGCTCGGCGACCTCGCGCTGGAACATCAGCACCAGCCGGTCATACCAGGGCGGCCATGGCTCGAGCGTGAGCCAGGCGACCAGCAGGGCGGTCGCGATGTTGTAGGGCAGGTTCGCGACGACGCGCGCCGGTGCGCCGCCGAGATGCGGCGCGCGGATCGAAGTCGAGCGCATCGCCCGCGACGATCGTCGAGGCGGCCGGGATAGTCGCGCGGCGATCTCCGCGAGCGCGGCGATCGGCGCGATCATCGCGTTCGACCGCGATCACCCGGCGCGCGCCTGCGCGAGCAGCGCGCGGGTGAGCCCGCCGGGCCGGGACCGATCTCGACCACGTCCACGCCGTCGAGCGGCCCGCCGCGCGCGCGATGCGCGCGGTCAGGTTGAGATCGAGCAGAAAATTCTGGCCGAGCGACTTCTTGGCGCTGAGACCGTGCCGCCGGATCACCTCGCGCAGCGGCGGAAGATCGTCGATGGCGCTCATGCGCGCTACGCCGCTCGCGGCTGTCGTCGTCAAGCGCACGGGCGCGATCGCAGCCGCGAGCGCGCGAGCTGCAGCGCAGCGATCAGGCTCGCGGGATCGGCGCGGCCGGTCCCGGCGATGTCGAAGGCGGTGCCGTGATCGGGCGAGGTGCGCACGAACGGCAAGCCGAGCGTGACATTGACCGCGTGGTCGAAGGCGAGCGTCTTGATCGGGATCAGCGCCTGGTCGTGATACATCGCAAGCGCCGCGTCGTAGCTCGCGCGCGCCGCCGCGTGGAACAGCGAGTCGGCCGGCAGCGGACCGCGCGCATCGATGCCCTCGGCCTGCAGACGCTCGACCGCGGGCCGCACCACGGTCTGATCCTCGTCGCCGAGCGCGCCGTCTTCGCCCGCATGCGGATTGAGGCCGGCAATGGCGAGGCGCGGACGCGCGATGCCGAAGCGGTCGCGCGAGATCGCGCGCGACGATGCGGCCGGTCTCGACGATGAGGTCGGTCGGTGAGCCTGCGCGACCACGTCCTTGAGCGGCAGATGGATGGTGACCGGCACGACCGCAAGCTCGGGCGACCACAGCATCATCACCGGCTGCGCGGCCACGCCGGTCGGCTCCTCGGCGAGCTTGGCGAGATATTCGGTATGGCCGGGCTCGGCGAAACCCGATCGGTAGAGCACGTTCTTGGCGACCGGATTGGTGACGATCGCGCTGGCGACGCCCGTGCGACGACGTCGGCGACGGCGCGGCGGATCGCCGCGATCGCCGCCGGCGCGCTCGATCGATCCGGGCGGCCCGGCTCGGCGGTGACCGGCACGCCGATGTCGACCACGGGCAGCGCGGTCTCGAAGGCCGCGCGCGGCCGCCGCCGGCTCGACCACGGCGATCGGTCACGTCGGGCGCGATCCGCTCGGCGCGCCGCGCGCACGAAGTCCGGATCGGCGAGGAGATAGAAGGGCGCAGAGCCGAGCTCGGCGCGCCGGCGCCACGCCGCGAAGGTGATGTCGGGCCCGATCCCGGCCGGCTCGCCCAGCGTCAGCGCCAGAGGCCGCGGCATCGAGCGCTGCGCCTACTTGTATTCGATCATCGCGCCGCGACGCAGCTCTTGCAGATACTGCTTGGATTGCTGCTCGATAGCGCTCGGCCATGATGGCTCTCGCGGGCCTGGCGCTTGCCCGGCGAGTTGTCGGCCGTCGATTCGCTTCTTGGCGCAGATCGCGAACATCTCGACGCCGAGCTTGGTGACTTCGGGCGCCGTCAGCTGGCCGACCTCGATGCCCTCGAGGACCTTGCGCAGCTCCGCCGGAATGTCGGCCGAGCTGCGGATGACCTGGTCGCGCACGGCGACGTCCTTGAGTGCGCGGGCGAAGGCGATGCCTTCCTCGCAGCCCTGGAAGCGGCCGCGCAGCGCTTCCGCCTCGCGTTTGCGCCGCCTCGATGAAGGTCTCCGGCGATCCCGGCGGCACCAGGAACAGGATCGGGCGCATGGTGTAGTCGTAGCCGACGGCGTCTGCTCGATGTTCGGTGTCCATCGCGCTCGAGAATGTCCTTCTCGCCGATCTGCAGGCTCGATTGGATATCGCCCGCGCACGAGTCTGCGGCCAGGCAGTGTCGGCCTTGATGCGCGCCTTGAGCGTGGTCGGCGTTGACGCCCGACTTCGCGAGCTGCTGGGTCAACTGATCGGCCGTCAAGCCGCATGCGGCTCGCCATCGATGGCATAGGCGCGTGTCGACCTCGGAGTCGGTGATCTCCATGCCCGAGCGTCTTGGCCTCGCTGCACCTTGAGCTTCTCGTTGATCAGCTCGTCGATGACCTCCTGGCGCGGCAGGCGTCTTCGTGCGTCGACAGCTGCGTGAGCTTGCTGCGCTGCTCGATGTCGAGCGCGGTGATCGGCTCGCCGTTGACGATGACGACGACCTGCTGGGCGCGGGCGGTGGTTCGCCGGCATCGCGCGCGGCGCAGGATGCAGCGGCGGCCAACGAGCCTGCGGCATGCGATGAGACTGTCGAACATCGTCGCTCCGTCCGCTTCCTCTGCCGTCGATCCGCTGCCATGCGTTGCACCGCTGTCGTTCATCCGGTCGCCGCGGTCCGCCGGTCGAGCCAGTCGCTCGGCCGATGCGCCGCTATCGGGTGCTACCGCATCGGGCTGACTCCCTGGCCGCCTGTTCGTACTTCCGCCGAGCGTGCGCAGAGCTGACCTGCATCATGAGCGTGTGGTTGACGTCGACACGCTGCCGCTATAGGCATAGTCTGTAATGTAATTCAGGGCCAAGATGAGGCAGTCGTCGATATAGCCGACGCCGATCTGGGTCTGGCTGATCTGAGCTGGCCGTGAAGGTCGTAGCGCGCCGCTGCCAGCAGCGACCCAGTTCGGGTTCACCTTGAACCGCGCGCTGCCGAGGATGCCCTCGCGCCGGTCGAGGAACCCGATCTGCGGGCTGGGCGGCGTAGTTGCCGTACATCACCGTCGTCGTCCAGCGGCCGAAGTTGGCCGTGGCCTCGAGCTCGGTGCGTTGCAGGCGTGAAATCGTTCTCGTCGAAGCGGAACCGGGACGTGAACGTCAGCAGCGGCGTTCGGCTGGTACGATGCGCGCGCCACGTAGTCGGACTGCGCGGTGTCGAGGCCGCTGTTGAGGCCGGTATTGGTCGTGCCGCCGAGCGCGAACGAGTTCAGCCCGTACAGCTGATAGGACTGTCCGAACAGGACGTTGACGTTGCCGCCGCGATTGAACTGGGCGGTGTATTGCACGCCGACGTTCGGCGCGTCCGCCGCCTTCGACGCGGTCCCAGCCGGAGAACTTGTTCACGCTTGAACAGGTTGCTGATCGTCGAAGATCAGGCTCTGCGCATCCTCGTTGGGGAACGTGCCGATCGCGGTCTCGTTCGGCCGCACGATGAGCTGGGCGATCGGCTCGATCGTCTGCGTGCCCCAGGACTGCACGCTGATGAGCGGATAGCGGTATTCGAGGCCGGCCGTCGGCATGACGCGCGCCGATGTCGGTTTGGCCGACGTTGATGTAGTTCGACACGCCCGGCTGCGTCTGAGACGTTCGACGTCGGCGACATCGGCGCGCACGACGACGAACGGCGTGAACATCTGGCCCTACGGATCGATGACGGTGCGTCGCCAGCTCGCACTCGGTGGAGACGCGGCGTGTAGGTGCCGGGGACGCCGCGCAGCAGGCAGTTGTTCGAGGTCTTGACGGCTGGGATCGGCGCTCGTCGAGCGCACAGGCTGCCGTTGATCGGCGGCCTGCGTGATCGGATCGAAGCTGGCGGTGTCGCGGGACAGGCTGGTCAGGTTGTTGTGGAAGCTCGAGCTCGCCGCCGAAGACCGGATTGCTGAACGACGTAATCGTGGTCGATCACCGGATGCACGACCGGAATCTGGCTTCTGGATCGTCGACGCCGGCGAGAAGCCGTAGAAGTACATCGCGCGCGCGTCGAAGTAGCTGCGGTCGCCGCGGCCCGGCGAGGTAGAGCCTGGGACGAGCGCGTAGTCCGGGCGTCGATCTGAGCAGATTGCCGATCTGGACGCTTCTGAGCAGGCCGTAGTCCTGGAGATAGGTCTTGTCCGTGAGCAGCGTGCCGTCCCAGCCCCAGACCCATTTGTCCGAGAGACTGAACTGGCCCGACGTTTCGATGCTGCCGCGCCAGTCGCGGATAGCCGGGCGTCGCCGTCGTCGAGGAACAGGCTCTTGTCGAGCTGGAAGATGCCGGTGGCGCGGATGCATGTAGGCGCCGTTGAGCAGCCGCTGGCGCCACTCGCCCTGCAGCAGCGGGCCCTGCTTGGTCGTGATCATCGGCGTGAAGGTCGCGTCGTAGTCGGGCGCCAGCGCCCAGTAGTACGGGACCGTGACGCCGAAGCCGTAGACCGAGCTCGGTGCTGAAGGTCGGCATCAGCAAGCCGGTCTTGCGCTTCACGGTCGGATCGGGCGCCGAGAAGTACGGCAAGTAGGCGAGCGGCACGCCGAAGAACTCGAGCCGCGCGTCCTCGAAATACATCATCTTCTCGCCTTGATCGTGGATGATCCGCGCGGCCTTCACCTGCCATTTCGGCGGCTTCTTCGGATCGTCCTTGCACGGCTCGCAGGCGGTGTAGACGCCGTTCTGGAAGACCGTGAAGTTGCCGCTCGGTGCGCTCGGCGCGCGCGGCGGCGAAGCGGGTCTGCTCGGCGGCGTCGAGCCGCAGCAGATCGACGAAGCCGTCGCGGATAGTCGTCGCTCAGATCCATGATCTCGCCGTGGGTGACCTTGCCGTCGGCCTCGGTCAGCGCGACATTGCCTTCCGCATGCAGGCGCTTGGTCTTCTGATCGTAGATCACCCGGTCGGCTTCGAGCGTCGAGCCGCCGATAGTAGATCTGCACGTTGCCGACCGCCGACACGCGCTCGTTGCTGTAGTCGTAATTGATCTCCGTCGGCGCGCACGAGCATCTGCTCCTGCGCGCGCTCGCGGTCTGGCCGGTCGGGCTTCGGCCGCGGCGGAAAGCGTCAGCATCTGGGCGAGCGCCGGCGACAGGCTCGACCGAGCTGGCGACCAGCATGACGGCGGCCGCAAGCACGACCAACGCGCCGCACCAGGCGCGCGCGACGCAGCAATCGAGGATGGGTGGCCGGCCGCGCCATCACCCATCCTCCTGGTACAGCAGCGCGATCAGGCCGGTCACGCCGCCCACGGCCGGCGGCAATGCCGCCGCGGTCATCGGCGGCCATCAGCCCGGCCTTGCTCAAGTCGCCGGTGATCTTCGCCATGACGTAAAGCAGAAAGCCCGCGGCGATCCCGCCTAGGACGATCTTCTGCACGCCGCCGAAGCGGAAGAAGCGCAGGCTGACCGACGGCGGCCAGCAGCACCATGGCCACGAGATAGAAGGGCTGCGCCAACAGCTGATAATATTGCAGTCGATAGCCGGAGGCGGCCAGGCCGGCGTTCTCGGCGAGCGTCGATATAAGACGACAGCTGCCAGAACGGCACGGTCTCCGGCGTCGCGAAGCTTTCGCCGACCTGCGCGGGCGTGAGCGTCGTGCTCAGCCGAAGCTGTCGCGCTCGACCGGCTGCAACTCCGCTGGCGTAGAAGCGGGCGTCCTCGAGCCGCCAATAGCCGGGCTCGAGGCGTCGCGCTCTTGGCCTCGATGCGATCGCGGAAGTGGCCGGCGGCGTCGAACCGGAAAACGCTCACGCCGCCCAGCTGCGATGCCCTGCTGGCGGCTCGATTTGGCGTTGATGACCGCCTGGCCGTCATCGCTGCGCTGGCGCAGCCAGAAGCCGCTGCCGGGATTGCGAAAGCCTCTGTCGCGGCCCGAACAGCTCGGCCTCGAGCGCGCGTCGACTCGCTCGCGCAGGTTCGCGGAGATCGGATTGTAGATCGTCGTCGGTCGCGACACCGATCAAGCCAGGCGATGATGATGGCGGGCGCGATGAACTGCCAGGCCGAGATGCCGGCAGCGCGCGCGACCACCAGCTCCAGCCGCCGCGACAAATTCAAGTAGCAGAACATCGCGCCGACGAGCACGGCGAAAGGCATCACGCGCTCGGTGATGAAGGGCACCCGAAAGAGCGTGATCTTGGCGATGAGGAAGCGCGGAGACGTCGCTTGATATCGGCGGTGCGCCGCATCAGCTCGAGAAAGTCGATCATCGCGGTCAGCACCAAGGTGCCCGCGAACACGGCCAGCACCGCGGTGAGGAAGCGCAATCCGAAATAGCGCGAGAGCGTGCCGGCGATCATGGCGTTTGCCCCATCGGCGCGCTGGTGCGCTGAGCGATGCGTTCCATGATCGCGGTGATCGCATTGGTGATGAAAGCCGGGGGCTCGATGATCACGCCGCGCGAGATCGCGAGATATCCCAGCACGAAGCTCACGGTCAGCGGCGATGTAGGGAAGCACCAGAGCGATCGGCGTGTGCACGCCCGCGATCATGCCGACGAAGCCGAGGCCGCGCAGCGCCGCGACCACGCCGATGGCGCCGAGGAGCGACATCGTGCGGCCCTGCCGGGTCGTGCGCGGCGCGCCGAGATAGGCGTAGGTCATCACGACGAAGGCCAGCGGGTAGAGCGGCGCGGTGATGCGGTCGTGAAATTCGGCCCGGACTTGATCCGGCTGATCCGCAAACAGCTGGTCGGTCCGCGTGCGGATCGAAAAGCTCCCAGAGATATCGTTCGCGCACCGAATATTTCGACGCTCTGTGTGCCGTTGGAGAGCCACGACAGGTCGAAGCCGTAGCTGTCGAACAGCACGATCGCGGGATCGCGCTGGCCGGTCTCGTGCCGCTGCACGCTGCCGTTCTCCAGCACGAGGAACAGGCCGCGCTCGTTCTTTACGATGTCGCCCTGCTCGGCGAGAATGCGTTGCGCGCTCCTTCGGGTCGCGCTGGTCGTCGATGAAGATGCCCGAGCAATTGTCCGTTCGGGCGCCGTTCGCGAATGTGGAGGGTGAGCTCGCTCTTCAAGCTTGGTGAAGCGGCCGGGCTGCACGATGTTGCGAGACGAGATCGGCGCGAACCTCGGTCGCCCAGCGCCGCAGCTCGCGCAGTCCCCACGGCGAAACGTAGATGCTGATCGCTGCGACCAGCAGCGACACGACGATCCCGACCGCCAGGAAGGGCCGGAACAGGACCCACGGCGGCATGCCGGACGCGTTCATCACGATGAGCTCAGGATCGTTGCCGAGCTTGTTGAGCACGTGCGCGACCGCGATCATCAGCGCGATCGGCGCGATGATCAGGACAAGCAGCGGAATGATGAGGCCGGTGATGCCGATGAAGACGAAGATGCTCTGGCCCTGATTGGTCATCAGGTCGATGTCGCGCAACGCCTGCGTGATCCACATCAGCGCGGTCACGCTGGCGCAAATGACCAGGAACGCACCGAACGTGGTGCGAAAAATATAGCGGCCGATGGACCCCATCCGACTACGCGTCCCCGCTCACCGGCAAAACCTCCGGCAGCGCCGGCCCTCATGCCCCTCAACGGCGCCCCAATGGTAAACCGGTCCCCTTTTAGCCCTCTATTTGATCGCGCAACAAAATGGCCTCGCCAAGGCAAACCCTTTGAGTATGCACAACAAAACGTTAATCTGGGGGCGTTGCCCGGCGGCCACAGGGCTTCGGGGGCAGGCCCGCCGGACCTACCGTGGATGATCGCGCAGGAGGCCGTTCAACGGGCGGTCGCGAGCCCGCAGGCCGCTGTCGCACGTTTCTCGTCTTGTCGAACCCGATCGAGAGGACCCACCCGATGTCCGGCGCCCTCAAGCTCGAATTTGCCCCGATTGCCGACGCCCGCCAAGGGCGTTCTCGTCCTGTTCTGCGAGGAGGGGCTGAAATTCGGCCGCGCGGCGCGCAAGGCGATCTGAGCCGACCGGCGACCTGGTCACGCGGGCGGCGGCGGCCGACCGGTTCAAGGGCAAGAACGGCGTCGGCGCTCGACATCGTCGCGCCCGCCGGGTCTCGACGACGTCGCGTCTGGTCGTCGTCGGGCGTCGGCAAGGCGCGCGACCTCAAGGCCGGGATTTCGTCAAGCTCGGCGGCATCGTCGATGGGCAAGATCCCGGCGGCCGCAGGCGAGCGACCATCATTGCCGATCTGCCCGGCGGGGCGCTCAAGCCGGACCGGATCGCCGATCATCGCGCTCGGCGTGCAACTGCGCGCCTATGCCTTCGACCGCTACAAGACCAAGCGCAAGGAAGGCGAGGAGCGGCCGGCCGAGGTCGAAGGTCACGATCGCGGTCGCCGGCGTCGCGGCGGTCGAGAAGGCGTTCGCGCCGCGCAGCGCGGTGTGCGGACGGCGTGGTGATCGCGCGCGATCTCGTCAACGAGCCGGCCAACGTGCTCTATCCGGAAGAGTTCGCCGCGCCGCACCGGCAGTCTGAAGAAGCTCGGCGTCGCCGTCGAGGTGCTCGACGTCAAGGCGATGAAGAAGCTCGGCATGAACGCGCTGCTCGGCGTCGGGCAGGGCTCGCAGCACGAGAGCCGCATCGGTGATCATGCGCTGGAACGGCGGCAAGCGAGGCGCGCGCGCCGGTCGCCTTCATCGGCAAGGGCGTGTGCTTCGACACCGGCGGCATCTCGATCAAGCCGGCCGCCGGCATGGAGGACATGAAGGGCGACATGGCGGGCGCGGCCTGCGTGGTCGGGCTGATGCATGCGCTCGCCGCCCGCAAGGCCAAGGTCAACGCCGTCGGCGCGATCGGCCTCGTCGAGAACATGCCCGACGGCAACGCGCAGCGCCCGGGCGACATCGTCACCATCGATGTCGGGCCAGACCATCGAGATCATCAACACCGACGCCGAAGGCCGCCTCGTGCTCGCCGACGTGCTGCACTACGTCAACAAGCGCTTCAAGCCGAAATTCATGATCGATCTCGCGACGCTCGACCGGCGCGATCATCGTCGCGCTCGGGCAGGAATATGCCGGCCTGTTCTCCAATGACGACAAGCTCGCCGAGCGGCTGACGCAAGGCCGGGCAGGCGACCGGCGAGCGGGTCTGGCGCATGCCGCTCGGGCCGGAATACGACAAGATGATCGATTCGAAATTCGCCGACATGAAGAACACCGGCGGCCGCTACGGCGGCTCGATCACCGCCGCGCAGCTTCTGCAGCGCTTCGTCGACAAGACGCCGTGGGCGCATCTCGACATCGCCGGCACCGGCATGGGCTCGCCGCAGACCGACATCAACAAGAGCTGGGGCTCGGGCTGGGGCGTGCGGCTGCTGGACCGGCTGGTGGCGGAGTATTACGAAGTGATGTGACGTCGGGGCAGGTGGCGGCATGACGGAAATCCTGTTCTACCACCTGCAGCGCCAGCCGCTCGAGCGTGTGCTCCCGACGCTGATCGAGAAATCAGCTCGAGCGCGGCTGGCGGGTGGTCGTGCAGGCCGCCTCCGGAAGAGCGGGTCGAGGCGCTCGACGCGCATCTGTGGACCTTCCGCGACGACAGCTTTCTTCCGCACGGGACATGGCGCGAGGCCGAAGCACCGCAGCAGCCGAGTCCTGCTTACGGTCCACGGCGACAATCCGAACGGCGCGGCGGTGCGGTTTCTCGATCGACGAGCGCGCCGGTGCCGGGCGGACGCCGGCGGTTATCAGCGCATCGTGCTCACTCATTCGACGGCAAGCGATCCCGAAGCGGTCGCCGCTGCGCGAGCGTTGGGCGAGGAAAGGCGAAGGCACTACGGCGAGGGCCACACCTCTGGGCCGTGACCTGGCGCGGCGCACGCAGCAACGCCGGATGGGGGCCGCAGCCGCCAGCGCACCAGCCACGATGGGTCGTTCCAGCCAGGCGCGACGAAAACGGCGCCCGGTGGTGCGCGCTGGGGCTGTTTGTGCACAGACTTGAAACTCTCTCACGCACCAGAAGTGCCTCGATATCTCCACAGCGCCGCAGGTGCTTACGATGAGTCAAGGCAGGGGTGCGCCTGATTATGATGCCTACCTGGCGAGCAATCAGGTGAAAAAGTGATAGGAGGTATACCCATTACGGCGTGTGGAGTCACGACAAATTTAAACATGCAGGTGCCACTGATATGGCTTATGAAGTAGAAATTTGGAAATTAGACACTTCCAGCTGCCCAGGATGGTGGCATCCAGGCAAGGTACAGTGAGGGACTACAAAACCAGCCTCCAGGCGCTGCCAGTTACCCAGAGTCTGACTCTCACAGGCTTGCCGGAGAAGGTGCAGGGGCCCAACTCCCACCGCAAGGTGGATGGGTTCTTTCTTTGGCCACTTGCCTTGAGGCCTTGATTTGCAGGCTA
>ERZ1370068.8023-contig-6906_pt1 | contig 59479 bp, 94 predicted proteins | sample MGYA00561227_ERZ1370068 | MGnify/ENA primary metagenome ERZ1370068 (study PRJEB38410, sample SAMEA6850437) | metagenome | study: Metagenomic assessment of the ecological functions of the soil: analysis of the soil microbiota associated with the... | reverse complement strand
GCGAGCTCGAGGTGGCCGACGTCGACCTGGCGCGCGGATGATCTTCCACCGTGCCGGGACGAACAGCTCAGACATTCACGCTGCCTTGCATGTCGCGGACACTGCACGTCTTCGCGACGCCGCAACAAGCGCTGCGTGACGCGCTCCCGAAGGCGCCCGATGCCGCGTTCCTGGTTTGGAGGCCCGCGGCGCTACCTGAAATTCGTGAAGGCCGAAGAAACTTGTCGCGATCTGTGCGCGAGAAGACCTGGGCTGTCCACATACACTCCCGGGATCTTGCGGCTGGCACACAACGTCAGCGCGAGGAGGATCGATAAACTCTCGACCTTCACGGGAATCGAAGCTGAGATGCTAAGACCACAGATAGCGGGTGCGAAACTTGCTGTAACGGCGGGCTACATCGTCCGACATCGGGTGACCGCGCGCGCCCGTGCAGAAGATCACCGATTTCATGCTGCGCGCGGCAAGCTGCCGAAGAAGCGTGCCCCTGATCGAGGCCGACGGCATTTCGAGCCGCAGCAGGAGGGGCGATGACTCGCGACGATCAGCATTTTCGAAGGGTTCTCATGGGCCAACGCAGCTCGAGAAGCTGGCGGGCGCAGGGTGTAATAATAGAAGAACCCAGTTTACTCAATCGCTCGCGGCTGGCGAGCGGTGCGTCTCCTGACACCAGGCACGACGTCAGCCTCTCTCTAAAGGCGTACAGCGCCGGCGGGAGTGCCGCGGCGAGCATCAATAGCTCTTTCGCTGCGCGTTGTTGCTGCTCGCGGCGCGCATCAAATCGAAGAGCGATGAAAGTAAGGCGCCGCGTGTTTCCGTGCGAGCAGAGATCGCGAAGTTGCCTCGAACTTTGCCCCGAGCGTCCAGCTGCGCAGGCGCGTGGGCGGATCCGCGCAACTCGACGGCGGCTTGCGCGGCAACGTACTCGACAAGGACGCGGCTGCAGGCCTACGGCGCGAAAGCCGCGCGGCCGCCAAATGATCATGTAGCGCGCGATCTCCGCGGCTCACGCAGGAACTCCACGCCTGTGTCGCAGCCACGGCCAGGCACCGCCATGCGCCCGCAAACGGCGCCGCGAGGCGAGGACGCGACAACGCAACCATAGCCGGCATGATGTCGCGCACCGTTCACCGAAAGCTCCGCGCAGTTGTCCATATCGGCCATGCGACTGCACTCGCACTGCCCAGCCTCGCGCGGCTTCCGCGCGCACGAGCTGTAAGCTGGGGCCGCTGGACGATCCTGGCCGATGCGCGCGCGCGTGCTGGAAATCGACGGCAACCTCATCGGCTGGAAGCCTGGAAAGCCGAAGTTGATTTGAGTCGGCATCACGCTCTTGCGGCCGGCGTCCGCCAGCGGCGCTGGCAGCGCAACGGAACAAAGCTCCACCCCAGCAGCCTCAAGACAGCGCCAGAGGCTTGCGATTTTTCCCGGCGTTGGGACTCGAAGAGGAGGTTGCGCACTATCTGCGCATGAGCGCCGAATTCCTCGAGCGAGATCGCCCGAGGGAAGGCGTGCGCCGCGCATTCCGTTCACGAAGATCGGCCGGCGCGTGCGCTGCGGCCCTGGCGCGACGTGAAGGCTCTACGCGCCAGAGCCGCAAGCGTGCGCGCCGCGGCACGCCGGTGAGAGCGTGACCTTCTCCCATTGCTCCCATTGCTCCCGTTGGCACTCCTACCTAAAGCCTCGCGTGCATGTGTGTGCGGGCGGGAGGCCGCCCGCGCATACGCGCGTAATATAAGTTGGGTAGGGAAGGTAAGGAACGTAGGGAGTCAGGAGTGTCGGGGTAGCATGACATTCGCCAAAGGTACGCCCGCCGCCCTTCCAACGCCGGAGAAACCTGGAGCCGCGCCGTTGCGCTAGTGGACTGGCGCGCCCGGGGTAGCCATATGAGCAGGCGATTAGCCGATGGCAGGTAGCCATAGATGGGAGCTATCGTGCCGCAGGAGTGGATATAGGCGTACGCGAGCTCGGCAGGCGCGTCGGAGCAAGCACCGGGCCGTGCAGCGCGCGATCAGATCGCGGCGCCACGACATCCTACCACGAGCGCCGTGCCGCCCGCCGCCGCCGTCTGGCCCAGCTCGTTGCCCGTGGAATATGCCACCGCTCGCCTGGACCGGACAACCGATCAGACCAAGCGCAGCGCTCTGCCCCTTACCGCTTCGTTGTATGCCGCGCCGGCTTTCAGCGCACCTGGGGCTGGCTGCTGTACAGACGTCTGCACCAGCTGCCTCAATCTCGGAGGCCGGCTGCTGGTTTTCCGGTGAAGGCTGGACTGCTCGATCTGTACGACGCCGAGGCAATGCGCGTTTCTCCCGCCTACGAGCTCGCGTTCGTATCGCTTCCTGCGGCGCTCGCAGGCCTCACCGCGGCCGCGATCGATCGCGTGCTCGAGCAGCGCAGTCATGGCGCTCGAGCTGTGCCCGCAAGGAGCCAGGAATTCATCGCGCGCGTGAGCTGGGCTTGTTGCGCGACATAGTCAAGCATGAGCTAGAGAGCCCCGAGGGACCTGGACCGGGTGAAGCAATACTCCTCGTTGGCGGCTGAGGCCGCGATCGTGTTCGGCAAGAGCCCTGACGCGCTGCGCCGGTGGGTGCATGAAGGCTGCCCCAGCGGTCGAGGGGCGGGCGCGGGCGCGGCAAGGGGATATCGCGTCAACGTCGACCGGGTGAGCGCTTGGCGAGCTGCGCAAGGAGGGCAGCGGTGCTGCGTTGCTAAGCGTGCGGGAGCTCGCGCACCTCCTGACGGATTTCTGGCGGCGCGGTCGGGAATCGTCTGATCAGCCCGGGCAATGGCATCTCCGCTTATCCGACAACCAGGCGGCAGCGGCGTATCATGTGGCAGCACCACAGGATACGTGGCCACACACGCAAGCAGGTAGGGCTTCCTGAGAGCTCGGTGCTCGTCGCCAGCGCATACGCGGAACCGCTCAAGCCGTGCGTCGACGATTCGGCTGACGAAAGAGACTCGACAATGAAAAGGAAATTCCGTGCTGACCATCGAGGAATTGCAGCGCCTTCCGCATGATGGATATCGCCAACGTGGTTGCCGCGGGGAGTCACGCACCGCCCCGGCGATGGGCCTCGCCTCAATCTGGCATGCTGCTCGACATCGGTGGGCGACCGGGGCGAGGATCGCGGGCGCTCGCGGAGATGGCGCGAACCGACGGCATCAGTTCTTCCGACAGCGACCCTATATCCCGTTCAGAGCGCGCGCCGCGATCTCACCGTCATAATGCCGGCGCCGCCAGCTGCCTCTGTGGCGTCAAGACGCAGGAGGCGGTCGACATCTGAGGTGCCATTTTCTGTCACGGCGGATCGGGCTTCTGATCGAAGAGGGCCTCGTCGGCGGCCAGAGCAATCCCCAAGACGTTTGGCGGCGAAGTCGACGCCTGCATGGCTCTCGGCCAGGCGACGCAAATCGCCGAGCACTCAACCTCGCGCAGATCTCGCTGACGCCAGAAGGCCAGGTCAGGGACGTGGTGCAGTTCTCGCCCGGCAACTCGCGCAGCTTGAGCGAACGCCGAGGGCTATGTGCGGCGCGAGTTGCCGTACGATCGGCACCGCGGTCGATCGAGCGGTCATCACCGGCAGCGGCGCGGGAGGCCAGCCTACCGGCATCCTGAACACGGCGGGCATTCAGACCCAGAGCACGGCACCACGCTCACCACTGGCTGCAACACGATGAAGCAGAAAGTGGCGACAAGCGAAGACGTAGCCGATATGGCACATCGCCTTCCTGTCGACGCCCGCGGTGCGCGGAGCTGCTCGAAAATCGCGAGCGCTGTCACCAGCTGACTGTGATCGTTTCGGTAATGGGACAAGGACCAGGTGGCCCGATCATGCAGCGTTCGTCTCGACCATGACGTACCCTCGGCAACGATGCTTTGCGGAGACTTTGGCAACGCCTACCTCCGGGATCTGGGGCGCCGGCGTGGTCGAGATCAACCCCTACGATCCACGAACTGAGGCCGGCGTGATCCAGGCGCCCTGATCCTCACACGTGCGACGTCGCGCGGTGCTGCAAGCGGCTGCCTTCTGCGCCGCTACGTCCATCACCTGAAAGGGCACCACCATGAAATCCCGGCATTCGTATCGCGCGTTTAAATCTGGAAGATGAAAAAAGCGACTCCTACAACGCCGGCTTTACCTATGGTACCAGCGTCATGGCCCTGAGGGCGGGCTGCTCGCTGGCGAGCGGAACGCGAAGCTCAACAAGCCGCTGCCGAAGAACATCAACGATCCAGCGCTGCTCGCGCCGACGCGCCCCTCGTCGAAGCGAATGTTCTTCGTCGATCAGCTTGCTGCCGTTGGCGATACGGTCACGCTGCAGCTGCGATGCGCAGTCGCTCGCGGCGATCCGGCAAGCTCGAAATCCTGAAGTGAAACTTTTCCAGCTCCTTTCATCCCGCGGCGCGCGGCGCGAGCATGACGCGCCGGCTCTGAAGAATCTTCTCGCCCGCGGGTTTATGCTCGAGCACCGGCCCCTCCTGGAAGGGCGGGGCGCTTCCGGACGCGGCGTTCCCTTTGCGCCGCTGCACGGGGCGATTTTTCCATGAGCCCCCTTGAGCAAGGCCTGAGTTGGAGGCAAGCGAAGGGCGGCCCCTGGATGCCGGACATTTTGATAGCCCTCAAGCTCGAGCGCGAGGCGAACCCGGATGCACCACGTAGGACGTTCGCCGAGGTAAGAGCGGCGCTCGCATCGCCGGGCCCACGAGGAACGCGCTGTCCGTCGCTCGTTCTCTTAAGCTTCCAGACGTCTTGAAAAGGCCTTTGCGACGAGCAGTTCTGGGGGCTGTACAGGAAACTCCGCCGCCAGAATGTCGCCGTGAAGCGGGCGGACGAGGTGCGCAGCCTGATGCGCCTGGTCGATGCCCGGCTGGCGACGATCATGCTTCTCGAGAAAAGGCTCGACGCGGCCGGCGTAATGAGCGCTGAAGCGCAGCTCTATGCCGCACGGACAGAAAATCGCAGCCACCAGTGCGCTCGGCGCGACCATCGCGATGGGAGGACCATGAACTGCGGCGCTTCCGCAGCTGGTCCAGCCGAATGGGCGAAGGCGGCGAAACGCCCCGGCGCATCTCCGCTCGCTGAGTGCGCCGCTTCGATGCCTGGGGACGACGCGGCACGGTCTACCTTCATGCGACTCCTACCGCACGATCGCCTGGAGCGGCAACAACCACCTCGGCGCCGGCCACCCGCTCAGCTTTGGCGGCCTGACCGAATCTCTTCGAGCTGCGCGTGGGCCGACATCACGGTCGAGCTCACACTCTGGCGTCGACCAGGGCTTCATCGCCGCGCCTTCCTGCAGCGCCAAGTGGCTACCCACCGGCGCGCGCATGATCTGCCAGTGCGTCTTCGACGCCTGCGGACGCGCTGTGGTAGTGTCGACCCCGTTCGCCATCCACGACGGGCGCATGGACGAGCCGCGCATCGTCGAGGATCCCGACATGCCGGCGCCGGCGCGCGGTGCAGGTCGCCTCGCGCGATCAATTCGCCGACTTCGAGCAGCTCCGGCCGGCACACCCAACCCGCAGCCAGCACAGAACATCTTCTTCCCTGATGGATCGCGCTCTTCGACAAATTGGCGCAGCTGAATAGCGCCGGACGGTTTACCTGGGGCCACACCGGAAGGAGCACCGCCGGGCGACGGGACTGGAACGCGGCGATGGCGAGGCTCGTCTACCTGGCATGGCTGGAGCCGAGACCTTCCGCGGCCTGTGGGGGGCGTGGACGACATGGGCTTCTCGATAGGGACGATCGCGCGCAGAGGAGCTGGTCGTGCCGACGTAATGACGCGAGTGGCGTCGCCACGGCTGCGGTCGGAAACCGCTGGCGCGAGAGCGGCGCTGCGACCGGCGCCGCCAGCCGGCACCGCCAGCGAAGACAACTGAGCTGAGCCGGTCGCCGAGGCGGCGGTGAGCGGCGCGCGTCTCGTATGCCTTGCCAGCGGTCTTCCTTCCCGGCGCGGCTCCTCAATGACCATCATCAACATCAGCCTGACAGCCAGAGCGGGCCTTGGTGGGCGTCGACTCGCTCGTTGCGCCGGAAGTCGAGGGCGTGCGCAGCTCGATGGGGCTTGGCGCTTGCAACAAGCTCTACGTGTTCCCCCGCACCGCAGCCGTCCTGGTCGGCAAGGGCGAATACACGTTCATGTTCGACACGTACTGGCAGATCCAACCTTGCTGGCGCGCGAGCTTGGCTCGCGCCACCTTCATGACCTGGTGAAAGGAATGCCTGCGCTTCTCGAGCGCATGGACGCTCTACGCCAGAAGGGTCGTTAGCGCGGGTTCTTTCTCAAGAGAAGCAAGCGCGCTTTACTTGGTCAGCTTCGAGATGGTCGCCGGGCCTCCGGGCGGATGGCGGGATATGTGTACGACCAAACCAACGCGGACAAGAGGTTTCCTGCGCGGGCCTTCGGCGTCGGTGACGGATGCTGGTCGCCTGGTCTTCCGCACTGGTCTACGCCCTTCGACCGCGCAAGCATGGCTAGACAAGCCCATGAGCAGCTCGCGGTGCTGCGTGCCGACGCGCCGATGCAGTCGGCGGAGGACTTTCTACATTGCCGAAGTCACGTGATCGTATCGTGATCGGTGGCCCTTGCGAACCTGAGCTAAGGGGAGAGCAAAATGCCCGCCAAGCCAACCACCACCGCCACGCTCCGGGCTGAACGCCGTCCTGACTTTCCACGGCGGTGGTGAGATCGCGTCTCGGGCGCGGTCAGGGCTCACCAAGGACTACGGCGGCGCGCTGCAAAGGCGCATGGTGGTGGTGTTCTTTCCGCCCCTGGGCGACGCCTACTCGCTCGCGGCGATCGGCGGCACGATCCGCGACACCATCGCGCTCGGGCGAGCGTCGGCCGCCTGGCCGAGCGGGCCGGCACGAGCGCCGGGCGCTCTCGTCTCTCATCGAGGTAGCGAAGCTATCGCACACCGACCTCGAGACCGTCGCCACCGGCATGGCGAAGCTCTCAAGGCGATGGTGGAGGCCGGGAAGCGGAAGCGGCAAGGCCGCCCAAGGTGTTCGACGCTCTGGGGGTCAATCTGAGCGACGCCATAAGCCAGATGCGCCCGGCGCAGGACGTGATGCAGGGCTGGCAACGGCTCTGCGACGCCATGAAGGACCAGACCCTCGCCGTCGCCTTCGCCCAGGAGGTCTGGGCAAGAACGGCGCGGCGCTCTTGCCCTTACTCTTCGAGCTGGCGCGCGCCGCGGCGCAGTTGCACGCCAAATTCACCAACGAGAGTCGGCGAGCCGCCGGGGAGGCTCGACGGCAATTTGATTCGCCTCAGGCGGCCGCCGGCAAGCTGAAGATCGCGCTCGCCAGCTTAGTGGTCGGGCCTCTGACGTCCCTCGCCGAGAACCTGCTCGAGGCAAAAACGGTGAGTTGCTGCTGCAGGTTTCGTCGAGCTATCGATCATGGGCGCTGGTGAGCTCGATTCCCGGCATGGGAATGAGCTCGCCGACGCTATCTTTCAGCGAGTGACGAGAGAACCGGCGTCGCGGGCGCAGAGGCCACGGCGGGCCGCGTGCAGTGATGGCGGCCGCCAAGGGCACGCTCAAAGGTGAAGAACCCCCCTTTGCCGCCGGCGCCGACCTGCTGCTTGCCTGGACGCCGCAGCAGGAGATGTTCAGGCACGCCGGCGAGCCTGGCTCCGAATCGGAAAAGATCACCGACGACGCGACCGCTGCTGCTGCGCGCGGCCGACGCGGCTGAGCTCTCCGACCAGCGGGACAAGGAAGTGGCACTACCTCGAGATCCTCGACCCGGCGCGCCTACCTGGCGACGCAGGAGAAGCTCTACGAGCTGCTCGGCGCCGGCAAGCTGACCCTCGAGGAGACGCTCGGCATCCAGCGCAGATCTTCGAGGCGAAGAACGCCATCAAGGACAGCCTCGGCAGCGAGACCGCGACCGTATGGCGGCGCAGGCTGGCTATGCGCGATGGGCCTCGTTCACGAGCTCGCTCGAGCAGCTGATCTTCGACAGCAACCGCGCGGTGCACGCTGTGGATCTCCTGCGCGCCGCGGCGAGTGGACGTCGCCAAAGGTCATCTACGGCCGCAACGTCGCCGAGCCGCTCGCCGGCCTGACGCGGGGCTTCATCGGCGGACCTCTTCGCCTCCTCGAGCCCAGCGCCTACGTCTCCGCGGACGATGACCGCCGAAGAAGCGGCCGGCATGCTCGGCACCTGGCGTTCCACGAGCTGGCGGCGTCGTCGGCGTCGGACGGTATTCCCCTGGACCACGATACCATCCCGCCTACTTCCGGCCGCGCCGCGCTTCCGACGGCCTCGTGCCAGACGAGTTCCCGGCGATCCTGCGGCAGGGCGAGGGCGTCTTCCACCCAGAGCGCAGATAAAGTCCATGGGCGGCGGCGATTTCAATGTGGTCATCAACGCACCCGGCGCGGATGCCGCCGCGCTGGGGCGCGCCAGAGCAGCGCTGGCGAGGCCTGCAGGCATCGGTGGGCCGCACTGCGGTCGACGCCGTGCGGCGCGACGTATACCGCCGCGGCGGGCGGTAAAACAGAGGTCGCCCCGGCCTGCCGCCATCGCTAGGCGGACACTCACCGGTCCTACACGGGAAAATCAGGGCGACGAGTGATGCGCGGAAAACTCGCGCAAGCTTGTTGAAATTATAGTTGGCTCCCCGACCAGGGCTCGAACCTGGGACCTGCGGATTAACAGTCCGTCGCTCTACCAACTGAGCTATCGGGGAATATGGGACAAGAAGCGGAGCTGCGGGCCGGATTTTACCCCAGCCCGACTACTTGATGACGCTTGGCGATCGCGTCGGCGACGTAGTCGACGTTGCCGGTGGTGAGCGCGGCGATGCAGATGCGGCCGGTGTCGATGGTGTAGATGCGAGTTTTCCTCGCGCAGGCGCCGCACCTGCTCCCTTGCTGAGGCCCGAGTAGGAGAACATGCCGCGCTGACTCAGCACGAAGCTGAAGTCGGCGGACGGGACGCGCGGTCTTGATCTTCTCGACCAGCAGCTTGCGCATCGCCTTCATGCGGTCGCGCATCGCGCCGAGCTCGCGGTCCCACAGGCTTCTGAGATTCGGCGTGCCGAGGACGGTCGCCACGACCTGGCTGCCGTGCGTCGGCGGATTGGAGTAGTTGGCGCGCACGACGCGCTTTAGCCTGGGAAAGGACGCGCGCCGCTTCTTCGGCGCTGGCGGTGACGACGCTGAGCGCGCCGACGCGCTCGCCGTAGAGCGAGAAGGACTTGGAGAACGAGCTGGAGAGGAACACCGGGCTCATGGCCTCGGCGAAGAGGCGCGCGGCGTAGCCGTCGGCCTCGAGGCTCTCGGCGAAGCCCTGGTAGGCGAGGTCGAGGAACGGGATCAGGCCGCGCGAGCGGACGATCTCGAGGACGGCCTGCCACTGCTCCTGGGAAAGGTCGACCCCGGTCGGGTTGTGGCAGCACGCGTGCAGCACGACGATCGAGCCGGCGGGCAGGCCCTCGAGGGCGCGCGCGCATGCCGGCGAAGTCGAGCCCGTGGGTCTTCGGGTCGTAGTAGGGGTAGTTCTTGACCTTGAAGCCCGCGGCCTCGAAGAGCTGGCGGTGGTTCTCCCAGCTCGGGTCGCTGATCCAGACCGTGGCGTCCGGGCTGATGCGCTTCAGGAGGTCGGCGCCGACCCGCAGCCCGCCGGTGCCGCCCAGTGCCTGAACGGTCACGATATTTTCTTTTTGGAACCGAAAACAAGTTCCTGCACCGCCTTGTCGTAGGCGCCCAGGCCGTCGATCGGCAGGTAGCCGCGGTGCGGCACGCTCTTCAGGCGCTCGCTCTCCGCGTGGCGCACGCACTCGAGGAGCGGGATCTTCCCTCGTTATCGGTATAGACGCCGACGCCGAGGTTCACTTTCTTCGGATTCTTGTCGGCGACGTAGGCCTCGGTGACGCCGAGGATGGGATCGCTCGGCGCCATCGGCAGTCCGGCGAGGGGAGAGGGGAGTGTGGCGCGTTCATGCTGATAAAATGCTCGGTTCGCGCTTTGACGATTCTACTCGTGAGCGTCACCTTTCCCAACAGTCCTTTCCGTCTCAACCAGATTTTTCCGCCGGCGGGCGACCAGCCGGAGGCGATCGACAAGCTGCGCGAGGGAATCGACGACGGTCTCGCCTACCAGACGCTGCTCGGCGTCACCGGCTCGGGCAAGACCTACACGCTGGCCAACGCCATCGCCCGCCTCGGCCGGCCGGCGCTGGTGCTGGCGCCGAACAAGACGCTCGCGGCCCAGCTCTACTCGAGTTCCGCGAGTTCTTCCCCGAGAACGCGGTCGAGTACTTCGTCTCCTACTACGACTACTACCAGCCCGAGGCCTACGTCCCGTCGCGCGACCTCTACATCGAGAAGGACTCCTCGATCAACGAGCACATCGAGCAGATGCGCCTCTCGGCGACCAAGTCGCTGCTCGAGCGGCGCGACGTGATCATCGTCGGCACGGTGTCGGCGATCTACGGTATCGGCGACCCGGGCGAGTACCACGGCATGATCCTGCACCTGCGCCAGGGCGAGAAGATGGCGCAGCGCGACGTCGCTGGCGCGGCTGGTGGCGATGCAGTACGAGCGCAACGAGCTCGACTTCCGCCGCGGCACCTTCCGCGTGCGGGGCGACGTGATCGACATCTTCCCGGCCGAGCACGCCGAGCACGCGATCCGCATCTCGCTCGAGGACGACGCGATCGACAAGCTCGAGGTGTTCGACCCGCTGACCGGCCGGGTGCAGCACCCGATGGCGCGCTTCACGGTCTACCCCTCCAGCCACTACGTGACGCCGCGCGAGACCACGCTGCGGCGCGATCGAGGCAGATCAAGGCCGAGCTGCGCGAGCGGATCGAGTTCTTCCAGGACGCCGGGCGCCTGGTCGAGGCGCAGAGGATCGAGCAGCGCACGCGCTTCGACCTCGAGATGCTGGCCGAGCTCGGCTTCTGCAAGGGCATCGAGAACTACTCGCGCCACCTGTCCGGGCGCGCAGGCGGGCGAGCCGCCGCCGACGCTGATCGACTACCTGGCCGACAGACGCGCTGATGATCATCGACGAGAGCCACGTCACCATCCCGCAGCTCGGCGGCATGTACAAGGGCGACCGCTCGCGCAAGGAGAACCTGGTCGAGTACGGCTTCCGCCTGCCCTCGGCGCTCGACAACCGGCCGCTGCGCTTCGACGAGTTCGAGAAGGTGGTGCGGCAGACCATCTTCGTCTCGGCGACGCCCGGCCGACTACGAGCGCGAGAAGTCGGCGCAGGTGGTGGAGCAGGTGGTGCGGCCCACGGGCCTGATCGACCCGCAGGTGATCGTCCGGCCTGCGTCCACGCAGGTGGACGATCTGCTGTCCGAAATCAGTTCTGCGGGTGAAGAAGAAAGAGCGCGTCCTGGTCACGACGCTGACCAAGCGGATGGCCGAAGAGCTGACCGACTACCTCGGCCGAGCACGGCGTGAAGGTCCGCTACCTGCACTCGGAGGTCGAGACGGTGGAGCGGGTCGAGATCATCCGCGACCTGCGCCTGGGCGAGTTCGACGTGCTGGTCGGCATCAACCTGCTGCGCGAGGGCCTCGACCTGCCCGAGGTGTCGCTGGTCGCGATCCTCGACGCCGACAAGGAAGGCTTCCTGCGCTCGGAGCGCTCGCTGATCCAGACCATGGGCCGCGCCGCGCGGCACATCAACGGCACGGCGATCCTCTACGCCGACCGGATGACCGACTCGATGAAGCGTGCCATGGCGGAGACCGACCGCCGGCGGGCGAAGCAGGTCACCTACAACACGCGGCACAGCATCACCCCGACCGGGCGTGATGAAGCGCATCAAGGACCTGATCGACGGCGTGTACGACGTCGTCGGCGATGCAGGCGGCGCAGGAAGAGGCGCGCTACGAGGCGATGAGCGAGAAGCAGATCGCGCGCGAGATCAAGGCGCTGGAGAAGAAGATGCTCGCGCACGCCAGGAACCTGGAGTTCGAGGAAGCGGCCAAGGCCCGCGACCAGCTGACGGAGCTGAAAAAGAAGGTCTTCGGCGTCGAAGCAGCGGAATTTTGACCTTCGGCAGCGCCGCGGCATCGGGCAAAGTGATCCTGATGCTCTGGAAACTGCGCCTTTTCTGGGAGAGCGCCGACAAGGCGGGCCTGGTCTTCGCAGGCCTACCTCGTCTTCGTCGTCGGCGGGCTGCGTGCTCGCGGCCAATCTCGTCTTCGCTGAGCGCGATGCGCAGGCCGCGCGCGTGCGCGACTTCCACGCCACCAGCCTGCAGTGCCTGGCGCGCAACGTGTACTACGAGGCGCGCGGCGAATCCACTGGCCGGCCAGTACGCGGTGGCCGAGGTCACCATGAATCGCAAGGCGTCGCTCGGTTACCCGAAAACCGTCTGCGAGGTGGTGTACCAGAAGCGACGCTTTCTCCTGGACCGGAATGAGGAGCCTGGATGCGCCGCGAGGTGCAGTCGCTGGCAGCGCGCGCTCAAGGTCGCGCAGGACGTGTACTACGGGCGGCGGCAGGCGGAGCTGCACGGGGTGCTGCACTATCACGCCACGTACGTGCAGCCCGACTGGTCGAGGCGAGAAGGAGCGCGTCGCGAAGATCGGACGGCACGTGTTTTATCGGTAAAGTGCCGGGGATGAAAGTGCTGTTCGTCTGCACCGGCAACATCTGCAGCTCGCCAACCGCCGAAGGGCGTGCTGCGCCGGTTGGCGGAGACGCGAGAACCTGAAAATCCATGTGGAATCGCGCGGCACGCACGACTACCACGTCGGCGAGCCGCCCGACGAGCGCGCCCAGGACCACGCGAAGCGCCGCGGCTACGACCTGAGCGCGCAGCGCGCGAAGCACTTCAGCCAAGCGCGACTTCGAGGAGTTCGACCTGGTGCTGGCGATGGACCGCGGCCACCTGCGCATCCTGCAGCGCCTCTGCCCGCCGCAGCACGCGGGCAAAGGTGAGGCTCTTCCTCCAGGAAGCGGACGTGCCGGACCCGTATTACGGCGGCCCGGATGGCTTCGAGCAGGTGCTGGACCTCGTCGAGGCCGCGTGCCGCGGCCTGCTCGACGAAATGCGCGCTTCGACCCGCTAGCCTACTTCTTGCCCGTCTCGACCTGCTGCAGGTCGTCGTCCTGCGCTGGCGGGCGAGGGCGCTCGCGGCGCGGCCGGCCGAGCTGCACCTGCTCCTCGGCCACGGCAGGCTGAGCCGGCGCGCGGGCGCGATCGGTTTCGATCATCACCAGGCCGGCATCGTCGAGCAGCTTCTTCGCCTCGATTTTCGGCTCCTCGCGGCGAGGCTCTTCACGCCGGGCCTCCTGGTGGCGCGGCTCGTGCGGGCTCTTCGTGCCTCGGCTCCTCGTGCCTCGGCTCTTCGTGCCGCGGCTCTTCATGGCGCGGCTCTTCGTGCACCGGCTCGGCATGGTGCGCTTCGGCGCTGCTGCGGCTCCTGCTCGCGCTGCGACTCGAGCTCGTGAATCCGCCGCTGGGCTTCGATCACGGACGGATCGATGTGCGGCGGCGGCTGCGTCGCGACGCCCACCGCGTCTCGCCGCGGTTCCGATCGCGGCCGCCGCGGCCGCGCCGCCCGCGCCGCTGCTCGTCGCCGTTGCGCTCCGGACGCGGATTCTCGGGACGCGGATTGCCGGCGTCCGGGCGCGCGTGCACGTTGCCGGCATCCGGAAGTGCGTTCTGAAACGGAGGCTGCGCCTCGCCCTCGGCGCTGCGGCCTGCGGCTGCTGCCGGACGGGGCTGCTGCCCTTGCTGCTGCGGGCGCTGGTCCCTGCGGGCCACGGTCCGGGCGCGGACCGCGATCCGGGCCGGCGATCGCTTCGCTGGCCGTCGCTGTCCATCCCGCTGTCCCTCATGTCTCTGTCCGTCGCGTGGACGTCCATCCCGCTGCGGCTGGCCGTCACGGCGCTGCTCGAGGCGACCCTGCTGCTGGCGATCACCGCCGCGGTGCTCGTCACGCCCGCCGTCGCGTCCGCCACGGTCGCGTCCACGATCACGTCCACGGTCGCGTCCACGGTCGCGCCCGCCGTCGCGGCCATCGCGCCGGTGCTCCGGCGCTGCTGGTCGCTGCTGTCGCTGCCGCTGCGGGCGTGCCGGCCGGGGCTGCGCGATCGGCGCTGGCGCAGGCTGCGGGCGCCTGAACAGACCGCCGAACAGGCGGCTGAAGAATCCGCCGCTCGGCGTTGCGCCCGCGAGCGGCTGCGGCTGGGGTCGCTGCACTGGCGCGGCGGCTGCCGGGCGCGGGGCGCGACGGGAGCGCGGGCGGGGCAGGCTTTCGTCGACCATCGGCGCCGGCTGCGCAGGGGTGATGCTCTTGACCACCGGCTGCTGGCGCTCGCGTTCGGCTTCGGCCGCTTCGGCGCCGGGCACCTTGGGCTCCTCGGGGCGCTCGGCGAGCTCGTAGCTCGCCGGCACGTGCTCCATTTCGTTCAGCTCATCGTGCTTGAGGCGCTGCACCTTGTAGTGCGGCGTCTCGAGGTGCGGGTTGGGCACCAGCACGAGGTTCACCTTCAGGCGTCCCTCGAGCTTCTGGATCTCGGCGCGCTTCTCGTTCAGCAGGAAGGCGGAGACGTCGACCGGCACCTGCACGTGCACGGCGCCGGTGTTCTCCTTCATCGCTTCTTCCTGCACGATGCGCAGGACGTGCAGCGCCGTCGATTCGGTGCCGCGGATGAAGCCGGTGCCGCTGCAGCGCGGGCAGTTGATGTGCGCGGTCTCTTCCAGCGACGGCTGCAGGCCGCTGGCGCGAGAGCTCCATCAGGCCGAAGCGCGAGATCTTGCCGATCTGCACCCGGGCGCGGTCGAACTTGAGCGGCGTCGCGCAGGCGGTTCTCCACCTCGCGCTGGTTCCTCTGCGACTCCATGTCGATGAAGTCGATGACGATCAGGCCGCCCAGGTCGCGCAGGCGCAGCTGGCGCGCGACCTCGTCGGCCGCCTCCAGGTTGGTGCGGTAGGCCGTCTCCTCGATGTCGCTGCCTTTCGTGGCGCGCGCCGAGTTGACGTCGATGGCGGTGAGCGCCTCGGTATGGTCGATGACGATCGCGCCGCCGGCCGGCAGATCCGACCTGCCGCGAATACGCGCTCTCGATCTGGTGCTCGATCTGGAAGCGCGAGAAGAGCGGCACGTCGTCGCGGTACAGCTTCACCTTGCCGACGTTGCCCGGCATCACGGTCTGCATGAACGACTTCGCCTGCTCGAAGATCTCCTCGGTGTCGATCAGGATCTCGCCGATGTCCGGCTGCAGGTAGTCGCGGATGGCGCGGATCACCGAGGCTCGACTCGAGGTAGATCAGGAACGGCTTCTTCGACTACCTCGGCCGAGGCGCCCTCGACGGCGCCCCAGAGCTGCATCAGGTAGCCCATGTCCCACTCGAGTTCTTCCAGCGAGCGGCCGATCGCGGCGGTACGCGCGATGACGCTCATGCCCTCCGGGACCTTGAGCTGGTCGATCGCGTCGCGCAGCTCGTTGCGGTCCTCGCCCTCGACGCGGCGCGAGACGCCGCCGCCGCGGGGGTTGTTCGGCATCAGCACGAGGTATCGGCCGGCCAGGCTGATGAACGTCGTCAGCGCCGCGCCCTTGGTGCCGCGCTCGTCCTTCTCGACCTGGACGATCAGCTCCTGGCCTTCGCGCAGCGCATCCTGGATGCGGGCGCGGCCGGCGTCGACGCCGTCGACTTGAAGTAGCTGCGGGAGACTTCCTTGAACGGCAGGAAGCCGTGGCGTTCTTCGCCGTAATCGACGAAGGCCGCTTCGAGGCTGGGCTCGATGCGGGTGATGACGCCTTTGTAGATGTTGCTCTTGCGTTGCTCCCTTGATGCGGACTCGATGTCCAGGTCGACGAGCTTCTGCCCGTCGACGATCGCGACCCGCAGCTCTTCTTGCTGCGTCGCGTTAAACAACATGCGCTTCACTTGTTCTTCTCCTGCGCGCAGGAGACGGTAACTACCTCGTGGGAAATGCTCCTCTTTGGAACGAGAAAGAAAGGCCCTGCGCGCTGCTAGTAGTATCGCTACTTCCGGTGAGCGAAATTAACCAGCGCTTCAGGCCCGGCTGTGGCCAGGCAGGAGGCGGGTTGCAGGGATCGGTCGCCGTTGGGTGTACACCTAGCGAATCCGGATCGTCCTGTGCCTCGCAACTCGAAGCGACGGAAAGATCATACGGAAAATGAATGACTTAAGCAAGGCGCGGGCAAACTGGCTGGAAGTCGGGGAGGAAAGCGCGGCCCAGCGCATCGACAACTTCCTGGTCTGCGCGCCTGAAAGGGGTGCCGAAGAGCCACATCTACCGGGTGCTCCGCAGCGGCGAGGTCCGGGTCAACAGCGGCCGGATCAAGCCCGACTACCGGCTCAAGGTCGGGGACAAGGTCCGCATCCCGCCGATGCGGGTTTCCCCGGAAAAGCCAAAGGCGAGGCCTGCCGAGTTCCCGATCGTCCACGAGGACGCCGCCCTGCTGGTCATCGACAAGCCCGCGGGCGTTGCGGTCCATGGCGGCAGCGGCGTCAGCTTCGGGGTCATCGAATCGCTGCGCGCTTCGCGGCCGCAGACCAAGCTGCTCGAGCTCGCGCACCGCCTGGACCGCGATACTTCAGGTCTTGCTCATCGTTTGCAAGAAGCGCACCGCGCTGGTCGAGATGCACCGCATGCTGCGCGACGGCGAGGTGGAGAAGATCTACTTCGCCGTGGTGAAGGGCGCGCCGCCGCAGGATTCCTTCGAGATGCGCGAGGCGCTGCACAAGCACGTCACCGGCTCGGGCGAGCGCCGGGTCAGCGTGCACGAGGACGGCAAGGCCGCCGCTCACGCGGGTCAAGGTCCTGAAGAGAGGCGAAGTTCAGCCTGCTCGAGGTCCGGCTTCTCACCGGCCGCACGCACCAGATCCGCGTGCACCTCGCTCACGCCGGCTATCCGGTCGTCGGCGACGAGAAGTACGGCGATTTCGCGCTCAACAAGGAGCTCAAGCAGCGCCTGCTGCTGCATGCCGCGAAGCTGTCGCTGAAGCATCCGCTCACCGGCGAGCGCCTGAAGCTCGAGTCGGCGATGCCCGCGCGCGATGAAAGCCTTCCTGCAATGAAGTACCGGCTGATCGTCTTCGACTGGGACGGCACGATCATCGATTCGGCGGCGACGATCGCCGAGTGCATCCGCGAATCGGCGCGCGACATGGGCCTGCCCGTTCCCAGCACGGAGCAGGCGAGCCACGTCATCGGCCTGGGGCTGCACGACTCGCTGAGGATGGCGGTGCCGGAGCTGCAGGCCGAGCAGTACCCGCAGTTCGTCGCGAACTACCGGCGGCATTTCCTCGCGCGCGAAGATGCGATGAGCCTTTTTCGCCGGGATGGAAGAGCTCTTGATTGCGACCTGAAAGACAGGTCACCTGCTTGCCATCGCCACCGGCAAGAGCCGCCGCGGCCTGGACCGCGCGCTCGGCGACGACCGGCGTCGGCGCGCTGTTTGCCGCCTCGCGCTGCGCCGACGAGACCAATCCCAAGCCGCATCCGGCCATGCTCCTCGAGCTGATGGATGAATTGGGCTTTCAAGAACCAGATGCTCATGATCGGCGACACGTCGCACGATCTCGAGATGGCGCGCGCCGCCGAGGTCGACTCGGTCGCGGTCACTTATGGTGCACATCCCGAAGAGGGCCTGCGGGCCTGCAAGCCGTTGAACTGTTTCTCGACCGTAAGCTCACTGTCAGCGATGGCTGAGACAGAACGCCTGATCTGCCCGTCGGTCCAATTGCTCGATTCCGGCAAGGGCATGCGGTTCGAGGTGGAGTATTTCGGCGAGACCGGCGCCGGCCTTCGTGGTGCGCTACGAAGGGCACGGCTGCACGGCTATCTCAATCGCTGCGCGCACGTCGCGATGGAACTCGACTGGCAGGAAGGAGTATTTTTCGATTCCGACGGGCGCGACTTGCTATGCTCGACGCACGGCGCCACGTACGACACGGCATCCGGCCGGTGCGTGGGCGGCCCCTGCAGCGGCACTCCGCTGGTGAAGCTCAGGGTCGAGGAGCGCGACGGCATGATCTATTTCAAGGGGTTCGAAGATGACTGACAACGAACCGAGGCAATTGGGAACGCGGACCTGGTGACGAAGCTCGCCATCGGCGGCGCTGCGCGAGCAGCGGCGCGCGCGGCTCTGGGGCATCTTCTTCAAGCTGCTCACCTTCGCCTACATCACCTTCATCCTGCTGTCGCTGTACGACTGGCGCGGCAGGGCGACATCGACCGGCGGCAAGAAGCACACCGCGCTGGTCGAGCTGAACGGGCTCGATCGCGCCCGGCAACGACGCGAGCGCCGAGAAGATCACGACGCGCGCTGCAGGCGGCGTTCAAGGACAAGAACACGCAGGGCGTGGTGCTGCGGATCAATTCGCCCGGCGGCAGCCCGGTGCAGTCGCAGACCATCTACGACGAGATGAAGCGCCTGCGCAAGAAGTACCCGGAGATCCCGCTGTACGTCGTGGTCGAGGACATCTGCGCCTCGGGCGGCTACTTCGTCGCCGCCGGCGCCGACAGCATCTACGTCGCCAAGGCGAGCATCGTCGGCTCGATCGGCGTGCTGATGAACGGCTTCGGCTTCACCGGCCTGATGGACAAGCTCGGCGTCGAGCGGCGCCTGATCACCGCGGGCGAGAACAAGGGCATGCTCGATCCGTTCTCGCCGGTCAGACCGAGCGACGTCGAGCACGCGAAGCAGCTGGTGAACGACATCCACCAGCAGTTCATCGCCGTGGTGCGCGAGGGCAGCGGCAAGCGCCTGAAGGAAACGCCCGACATGTTCAGCGGCCTGATCTGGACCGGCGCAGAAGAGCGTCGACCTCGGCCTCGCCGACGGCTTCGGCACGCCTCGACTCGGTGGCGCGCGACGTGATCAAGGCCGAGGAGATCGTCGACTTCTCGCAGAAGGAGAACATCGCCGAGAAGTTCGCGCGGCGCTTCGGCGTCGGCGCGGCCAACACGCTGGTCGAAGCGCTGCTGCGCGCTTCACCGGTCCTGCGCTAGCAGCAGGAACACCGCCGGGCGCTTGCCGGGCGGCGCGGGCTTGCGCCGCCAGGCGGCGATCGTCTGGGTGCGGATCGTCTCGCCCGGCAGCGTCAGGTCCGCGGCGACGCAGAGCTGCGTGGTTTCCGGCGCAGGTCTCGAGCAGCGCGCGAAGCAGGGCGTCGTTGCGGTAGGGCGTCTCGATGAAGATCTCGGTTTCCGCTTCGCGCCGCGAGCGGCTCTCGAGCTTCCTTGATGCGTTTCTTCCGCTCGGTCGGTCTCGCGCGGCAGGTAACCGCAGAACGCGAAGCGCTGCCCCTCGAGCCCCGAGGCCATCGAGCGCCATCACGATCGAGGAGGGGCCGACCAGCGGCACGACGCGGTAGCCCTTGCGCGTGCGCCGCTTCGACCAGCTTCGCGCCCGGGTCGGCGATCGCCGGACAGCCGGCTTCGGAGAGCAGGCCGAGGATCGCGCCCCGTTGAGGTGGGTCGAAGCTATCGTCGCCCAGGACTTCGATGTTCGAGCTCGCGCACCGGCATGCCGAGCTCGCCGAGGAAAGCCCGCGCGCTCTTCGCGTTCTCGACGGCGAAGTCTTTCAGCGCACGGATTTTCCTCAGAGCAGGCTGCGGACAGAGAATCCTGCGGGCGAACCGCCGAGCGGCGTCGGGATGGCGTAGAGAGTGGTCAAACGACGGGCAGGCCGGCGTGCCCGAGCATCTCGCTGAGCGCGATCAGCGGCAGGCCGATGAGCGAGGTCGGGTCCTCGGTGTCGATGCGCGCGATGAGCGCGATGCCGAGGCCCTCGGCCTTGGCGCTGCCGGCGCAGTCGTAGGGCTGCTCGCGGCGCAGGTAGTCCTCGATCGTGCGATCGTCGAGCTTCGCGGAACGTGACGCGGCACGGAACCACTCGCTGCTGCAGGTTGCCGCTCTGGTGTCGAGCAGCGCCACGGCAGTATGAAATTCGGCAACCTTGCCGCTCAGCGTGCGGAGCTGCCGCGTAGCGGTCGCATGATCCCCCGGCTTGTCGAAGCGCACGCCGCCGCTCGAAGCGACCTGGTCGGAGCCGATGACCAGCGCGTCGGGGATCTGCAGGGACTGCGCCTTGAGCACCGCGAGCCGCGCGCGCCGTGTCCTGGGGCGCCTCGCCGGCAAGAGGGGTCTCGTCGCACTGCGGCGCGGCGACTTCGAAGCGCCAAACCCAGGCGTTCCAGGAGGCTTCTCCGGTACCGGGAAGTCGAGGCGAGGACGAGTCGTCGGGGTTGAGGCGCATCACTATTGTTTTGACGAGGATTTTCCAAAATGATATCATCCGCCGTTCCATGTCGCACCAGCCGGCGCTCATCGATGGTTTCGAGTTCGCGGCGGCCGGGGCGACACGGCAGGGGTCTGGGCGGTCGGGGATTTTCCGCGCCTGCGCGACATGCTGGCGAGCGACGCGGGCGAAATCCGGTATTCGATAGACGGAGTGCAGGACGCGCGCGGCAGGCCGGCGTTGCGCGTCAGGTTGCGCGGCGCATTGCAGTTGCGCTGCCAGCGCTGCCTGGAGCCGCTGAGTTTCGACGTGGATACGGACGAGATGCTGGTGCTCGCGGCGACGCAGGCGGAAATCGACGCCGAGCCCGCCGATCCGCAGGCGCCAGACCGGCTGCTCGCAGCCGAGGATGTGCCGGTGAAGGAGCTGCTGGAGGACGAGCTGATCCTGGCGCTGCCGTACGCGGCGCGCCACGACGGCTGCGACGTCAGCGGCGAGTCACACGGCGATGAGAAAATTTCGCCTTTTGCAGGGCTGCGCGGCCTGCTGCGCAAGCACTGATTTTTCGGAGAGGAGCAGAACATGGCAGTCCATCAGAACAAGAAGTCGCCGTCGCGACGCAACATGCGGCGTTCGCACGATCGCCTCACGGCGCCCGGCGATTGCCGTCGAGCCGACCACCGGCGAGACGCACCTGCGTCACCACGTGAGCCCGACCGGCTTCTACCGCGGCAAGAAGGTCGTTTCCAAAACCGAAGCCGAGTAAGTCCGCTGATCACCGTTGCCGTCGATTGCATGGGCGGCGATCACGGCCCCCATGTGACGGTGCCGGCCGCGCTCGAATTCCAGGCGCGGCAGCGCGACGTCGAGATCGTGCTGGTCGGCCTGCCGGATGCGATCGAGCGCGAGCTGGCGGCGCTCGGCGCCGAAGCCGGGCGGCGGCTGCGCGTCCAGCCGGCGAGCGAGGTCGTCGGCCATGGACGAGGCGCTCGCGCACGGCGCTGCGCGTCAAGAAGGATTCCTCGATGCGCGTGATGGCGAACCTGGTGAAGGACGGCGCGGCGCACGCCTGCCGTGAGCGCCGGCAACACCGGCGCGCTGATGGCGATCTCGCGCTTCGTGCTGAAGACGCTGCCCGGCATCGACCGGCCGGCGATCGCCACCGTGCATGCCGACCATGAGCGCCGGCTGGACCTACGTGCTCGACCTCGGCGCCAACGTCGACTGCACCGCCGAGCACCTGCTGCAGTTCGGCGTCATGGGCGCGATGCTGGTCGCGGCGGTGGAGCACAAGGAGCAGCCGACCGTCGGCCTGCTCAACATCGGCGTCGAGGACATCAAGGGCAACGAGACGGTGAAGCGGGCGGCGGAGCTGCTGCGCGGCAGCGGCCTGAACTTCGCCGGCAACGTCGAAGGCGACGACATCTTCAAGGGCACCTGCGACGTGGTGGTGTGCGACGGCTTCGTCGGCAACGCGGTTCTCAAGGCCGTCGAGGGCGTGCTGCAGATGATGTCGCGCAACCTGAAGGAGGAATTCGCGCGCACGGCGCTGACGCGCCTCTCGGCGCTCGCCGCGATGCCGGTGCTGCGCGCCTTCCGCGACCGCATGGATCACCGGCGCTACAACGGCGCCAGCCTGCTCGGCCTGAAAGGCATCGTCATCAAGAGCCACGGCTCGGCCGACGTCTACGCCTTCGGCCAGGCGCTCGAGCGCGCGGTCGAGGAAGTGCGCAACGACGTGCCGTAGCGCGATCGAGCGGCGCATGGCGCAGATGCCGGTGCTCGCGCAATGATCTCACTTCGCGCATCGCCGGCACCGGCAGCTACCTGCCGCCGCGCGTCATGACCAACGACGATTTCGCCAAGCGCCTGGACACCAGCGACGCCTGGATCCGCGAGCGCACCGGCATCGCCAGCCGCCACATCGCCGACGAGAAGCAGACATCCAGCGACCTCGCGCTCGAAGCGAGCAAGCGGGCGCTCGAGGCCGCCGGCGTGGATGCAGCGGAAATCGATCTGATCATCGTCGCGACCTCGACGCCGGATTACATCTTCCCGAGCACCGCCTGCCTGCTGCAGGCGAAGCTCGGCGTCGCCGGCAGCGCGGCGTTCGACGTGCAGGCGGTGTGCAGCGGTTTCGTCTACGCGCATCGCCACGGCCGACAGCTTCATCAAGAACAGGATGGCGAAGAAAGCCCTGGTGGTCGGCGCCGAAGTGTTCTCGCGCATCCTCGACTGGAACGACCGCGGCACCTGCGTGCTGTTCGGCGACGGCGCCGGCGCGGTGGTGCTGGTGGCCGGCGACAAGCCCGGCATCCACGCGCAGCATCCTGCGCGCCGACGGCAGCCAGGCCGGCATGCTCTCCGTGCCGGGCAACGTCAACCGCGGCGCGATCTGCGGCTCGCCGTTCCTGCAGATGGACGGGCAGGGCGTGTTCAAGTTCGCGGTGCGCGTGCTCGACGAATCGGCGCGCGAGACCGTCGCCGCCGGCCGGCATGACGCCTCAGCGACATCGACTGGCTGATTCCGCACCAGGCCAACGTGCGCATCCTCGACGCGGTGGCGCGCAAGCTCGAGCTGCCGCGCGCACAAGCTGGTCGTGACCGTCGACCACCACGGCAATACCTCGGCCGCCTCGGTGCCGCTCGCGCTCGACGAGTACGTGCGCGGCGGGCAGCATCCTGCCCGGCCACCGCGTGCTGATGCAGGGCGTCGGCGGCGGCTTCACCTGGGGCTCTTCGCTCGCCACGCTATGAAACTGCGCGCATGGTCTTTCCCGGGACAGGGCTCGCAATCGGTCGGCATGCTGCAGGGCTACGCCGGCATGCCCGGCGTGCACGAAGCGCTGCGAGGAAGCGAAGCGCATCCTCGGCGCGGAGTTCACGACGCTCCTCGACCAGGGCCCGGCCGAGCAGCTCGAGCCTGACCGTCAACACCCAGCCGGCGATGCTGACCGCCGGCTACGCCGCCTACGTCGCCTGGCGCGCGCTCGGCGGGCCGGAGCCCGAGATCGTCGCCGGGCACAGCCTCGGCGAGTACACCGCGCTGGTCGCGAGCGGGCGCGCTGCGCTTCGGCGACGCGCTGCCGCTGGTGCGCTTCCGCGCCCAGGCGATGCAGGAAGCGGTGCCGCAGGGCGAAGGCGCGATGGCGGCGATCCTCTCTCTCGACGAGCAGAAGGTGCGGCAGGCCTGCAGCGAAGCGGGCGGCGTGGTGCAGGCGGTGAATTTCAACTCGCCGGAGCAGATCGTGATCGCCGGCGAGAAGGCGGCCGTGCAGCGCGCGTCCGAGCGCTGCGTCGCGCTCGGCGCGAAGCGCGCGCTGCCGCTGCCGGTGAGCGCGCCGTTCCATTCCAGCCTGATGAAGCCGGCGGGCGAGAAGCTGCGCGGCTACCTCGCCAAGGTCGCGATCGCCGCGCCGAAGCTGCGCCTGGTGAACAACGTCGACGTCAAGGTCGAGAGCGCGCCCGAGGCGATCAAGGATGCGCTGGTGCGCCAGGCGTCTTCGCCGGTGCGCTGGGTGGAGACGATCCGCGCGATGCGCGCGCAGGGCGTGACGCACGTCATCGAGTGCGGACCCGGCAGGGTGCTCGCCGGCATGGTGAAGCGCATCGACCGCGAGCTGCAGACCGCGTCGCTCGACGACCGCGCGGCGATCGAGAAGGCGCTGCAGACGGTGCAAGGGAGCATGAGCGCGCTCGAAGGCAAGGTCGCCCTCGTCACCGGCGCCTCGCGCGGCATCGGCCACGCCATCGCCGCCGAGCTGGCGAAGCAGGGCGCGAAGGTGATCGGCACGGCCACCGACGGAGGAGGGTGCGAAGAAGATCGGCGGGCGCGTGCTCGACGTGCGTGACGCGGCGCAGTGCGATGCTCTGATCAAAGAGACTCGGCGACATCGCGATCCTGGTGAACAACGCCGGCATCACGCGCGACAACCTCGCGCTTGCGCATGAAGGACGCGGAGTGGGACGAGGTCATGGAGACCAACCTGCGCGCGGTGTTCCGCCTGTCGCGCGCGGTGATGCGCGGCATGATGAAGGCGCGCTGGGGCCGGATCATCAACGTCACCTCGGTGGTCGGCGCCTCGGGCAACGCCGGGCAGGCCAACTACGCCGCGGCGAAGGCCGGCGTGGTCGGCATGACCAAGTCGCTGGCGCGCGAGCTCGGCAGCCGCAACATCACCGTGAACTGCGTCGCGCCGGGCTTCATCGACACCGACATGACGCGCGCGCTGCCGGAGCAGAGCCGCAACGCGCTGCTGGCGCAGATTCCGCTCGGACGGCTGGGCAGCGCCGACGAGGTCGCCGCCGCGGTCGCCTACCTCGCTTCGCCCGCCGCCGGCTACGTGACAGGCTCGGTCCTGCACGTCAACGGCGGCATGTACATGTCGTAAAATACGCCCCCTTTCGGGAAGGAGCAGCGGATGGAAAACATCGAACAACGCGTCAGGAAGATCATCGCCGAGCAGCTGGGCGTGAACGAGGCCGAGATCAAGAACGAGTCCTCGTTCGTCGACGACCTCGGCGCGGACTCGCTCGACACCGTCGAGCTGGTGATGGCGCTGGAGGAGGAGTTCGAGACCGAGATCCCCGACGAGGAAGCGGAGAAGATCACCACCGTTCAGCAGGCCGTCGACTACGTCAAGGCTCACTCCAAGAGCTAAGTGCAAATCCGAGTGACCCGTCGCAGAGTCGTCGTCACGGGGCTCGGCATCGTCTGCCCCATCGGCAATATCGGTCCAGGAAGCCTGGGCCGCCGCCGTCGCCGGCAAGCCCGGCATCACGCGCATCACGCGCTTCGATCCCTCGCGCCTCTCCAGCCAGATCGCCGGCGAGGTGAAGGGCTTCGACGTCGCGCCGTACATGGACGCCGAAGGAAGCGCGCCGCATGGACCAGTTCATCCACTACGGCATGGCGGCGGGGCTGCAGGCGTGGCGCGACTGCGGGCTCGAAGGTGACGCCGAGCAGAACGCCGAGCGCGTCGGCGTCAACTTCGGCTCGGGCATCGGCGGCCTGCCGCTGATCGAGAGCGATGCACGACGAGCTGAAGGCGCGCGGCCCGCGCCGCATCTCGCCGTTCTTCATCCCCGGCAGCATCATCAACATGATCGCCGGCCTGCTGTCGATCGACATCGGCGCGAAGGGCCCCAACCTGGCGATCGTCACCGCCTGCACCACCTCGACGCACTGCATCGGCGAGGCGGCGAAGTCGATCCGCTACGGCGATGCCGACGTGATGGTCGCCGGCGGCGCGGAGGCGGTGGTGACCGAGCTGGCGATCGGCGGCTTCGCCTCGGCGCGCGCGCTCTCGACGCGCAACGACGATCCGGCGACGGCGAGCCGGCCCTGGGACAAGGACCGCGACGGCTTCGTCCTCGGCGAGGGCGCCGGCGCGATGGTGCTCGAGGAGTACGAGCACGCCAAGGCGCGCGGCGCGACGATCTACTGCGAGGTGGTCGGCTACGGCGTCTCGGCCGACGCCTTCCACATGACCGCGCCGCCCGAAGACGGCGACGGCGGCTTCCGCGCGATGCGCAACGCGCTCAAGGACGCCGGCCTGGAGAGCTCGGCGATCGACTACATCAACGCGCACGGCACTTCGACGCCGCTCGGCGACGTGGCCGAAACCAGGGCGATCAAGCAGCTGCTCGGCGAGCGCGCGGCGAAAGTCGCGGTCAACTCCACCAAGTCGATGACCGGCCACCTGCTCGGCGCGGCCGGCGGCGTGGAGGCGGTGTTCAGCGCGCTCGCGCATCCGCGACCAGGTCTCGCCGCCGACCATCAACCTGCGCACCCCGGACCCGGATTGCGACCTCGACTACGTGCCGAACGCGGCGCGCAAGATGCCGATCCGCGTCGCGCTCTCCAATTCGTTCGGCTTCGGCGGCACCAACGGCACGCTCGTTCTGGCGCGCCTTTGAGCGCTCGCGCCTGCAGCTCACGCTCGCTCCTTCGCCGCGTCTCGCGCTCGTCGATCGTCGCCGCTGCACGCTGCGGCGGCGGCCTGCGTGCTGCGCGGTGCTGCCCGGCGTCGCCGCGGCGTTGCTCGCGCTCGCGCTTGTTGCGCCTCGGCGCTGGCGGCGGCGTGGAGCCGCGCGCTGCTGCGCTCGCGCGCCTCGGTGCGCGCGCTCGAGATCGACGGGCCGGCGCTCGACGCATCGACGCTGGCCGGACGGCGAGCGGATCGCCGCGCAGGTCGCCGAGCGCCGCTACGTCAGCCGCCTCGCGGTGACCCTGCCGCTGCGGCGGCCGCGCCGCGGACGCTGCTCGTCACCGCCGACATGCTGCCGCGCGGCGAGTTCCGGCGCCTGCGCATCTGGGCGCTCTGGGGAAGGCTGCCCGGCGTGGCGGCGGCGCAACTGCCCGCCTGACAATTCCTTCGGCCTTCCGTCGAACTATTTCCAAGTGGGCGTGTCTGTGGCACATAGGCGTTGAACACGTCGTGCAGGCCGGGGTGGGGAGCCCTCGCGTGAGCGACCGCGAGATCGACAGTCAGCTGGTCGCGCGGGCGCAGCGAGGGCGACAAGCAGGCGTTCAACCTGCTGGTCGAGAAGTACCAGCGCAAGCTGACGCGGCTGCTGTCTCGCTTCATCCGCGATCAGGCCGAGGTCGAAGATGTGACGCAGGAAGCGTTCATCAAGGCCTACCGCGCGCTCCCCGCGTTCCGAGGCGACAGCGCGTTCTATACGTGGCTGTACAGGATCGGCATCAACACGGCGAAGAATTACCTCATGGCCATGGGCCGGCGGGCGCCGACGTCGACCGAAGTCGAGGCCGAGGATGCCGAGGGTTTCGAGGAAGGCGAGCAGCTGCGCGACATCAACACGCCGGAGAGCGTGCTGCTGTCGAACGAAATCGCGGAGACGGTGAACTCCACGATCGAGCAGCTGCCAGAGGAGTTGCGCCGGGCGATTCAGATGCGCGAGATCGAGGGCATGAGCTACGAGGACATCGCGCAGGCCATGGATTGCCCGATCGGCACCGTGCGCTCGCGCATCTTCCGCGCGCGAGAGGCGATCGCCGAGAAGCTGCGCCCGCTCCTCGATACGCGGAAGGACAAAAGGTGGTAGAGATAGAGACGGGGCAGGACGAAAGGCTGGCGGGGGTATGAAAGACAGGATTTCGGCGTTGATGGACGGCGAGCTCGGCGAGCGCGAGGCCGCCGAGAGCGATCGCCGCGCTCGCGAGCGACGCCCAGGCGCGCGACGCCTGGCGGACCTACCACCTGATCGGAGACGCGATGCGCGAGGGCCGCTGCGATCGTCGCGCCGCGGCGCCCGGCGGCGAATGCGCCTCGCTGGCGCGTCGCCCTTCCGGCCATGGCCGTGGCGGCCGCGGTCGCGCTCGTGTCCTGGGTCGCGTTCGCGCCGCTGCAGCAGAACCCGCCCGCGCAGCCCGCGCCGATGGCGGAGGCGAAGCCGCCCGCCATCGTGCCGCCGCCGAGCGCCGCCAACGACTACCTGCTCGCGCACCAGGGCTTCTCGCCCCGGGTCGCGCTGCAGGGCATGACCGCCTACGTTCGCACCGTATCCGACCCGGCCGAGGAGCCGCGCCGGTGATCAGCGGGCGCGTCCTCGCGCTCGCCGCGGCTCTCGGCGCCGGCGCGGCGCAGGCGCAGTCGCCCGAGACGCTCGGCTGGCTGCGCAAGATGTACGACGCGTCGCAGAAGCTCTCCTACAGCGGCACTTTCGTCTACCAGCAGGGCGCGCGCAGCGAGACCTCGCGCATCACCCGCTACGGCGCCGGCGACATCGAGCGGCTGGAAGTGCTCGACGGCATGCCGCGCGAGATCGTGCGCACCCGCGACACCGTGCGCTGCTACCTGCCCAACAGCCAGGTGGTGAAAGTCGAGAACCGCGCCGCCGACCGCACCTTCCCGGCGCTGCTGCCCGAGAAGGTCGGCGCGCTCGCGCGCCACTACGACATCAGCCTCGGCGAGAGCCCGGCGCATCGCCGGCTTCGACTGCCAGGCGATCCTGCTCAAGCCCAAGGACAACCTGCGCTACGGCTACCGGCTTTACGCCGACGCGTCGAGCGGCATGCTGCTCAAGGCGATGACCGTCGACGCGGCGGGCGACACCATCGAGCAGTTCAGCTTCACGCAGCTCACGATCGGCAACGTGACGCGCGACATGGTGCGCCCGCGGCTACGCGGCCGGCAGCTGGCGCGTCGAGCACGCCGAAGCCATCGCCCGCGCAGCCTGGCCGGCTGGGGCCTGAGCGCCGAGCTGCCGGGCTTCCAGCAAGATCATGGAGCTGAAGCGCCGGCTGGGCGAGTCGCGGCAGGCCGGGCCAGGTGGTGTATTCCGACGGCCTGGCGGCGGTGTCGGTGTTCATCGAGCCGCTCGACGCGCGCACGACGCGGTGCGCACCGGGCTGGCGAGCGTCGGCGCGATCCACATCTATACGCGCGAAGTCGCGAACCACATGGTGACCGTGGTCGGCGAAGCGCCGGCGGCGAGCGTGCAGCGCATCGCCGACGCGGTCGAGTACCGGCGACCGCAGTCAGAGTACTGACGGGAGAAAGAACACATGAAGCTCATGCAGACCCTGGCGGCCTTCTGGCTCGCCTTGCTGTGCTCGACGGTCCTCGCCCAGGGCGCGACCTTCCGGACTTCACGCGCCTGGTCGAGGAGCAGGGCGGCGCGGTGGTCAACATCAGCACCACGCAGGCGGTGCGCCGCGCCGCGGTGCCGCAGGTGCCCGGCGTGGAAGACGAGGAGATGCTCGAGTTCTTCCGCCGCTTCATCCCGCGCCAGCAGCCCGGGCAGCCGGGGCGCGCCGCGCGCCGGAGAGCCGCTCGCTCGGCTCGGGCTTCATCATCAGCGCCGACGGCTACATCCTCACCAACGCGCACGTGGTCGAGGGCGCGGACGAGATCAACGTCAAGCTCACCGACAAGCGCGAGCTGAAGGCGAAGGTGATCGGCGCCGACCAGCCGCACCGACATCGCGCTGATCAAGGTCGAGGCCGCCGGGCCTGCCGGCGGTGCGCTTCGGCGACGCCACCAAGCTCAAGGTCGGCGAATGGGTGCTGGCGATCGGCTCGCCGTTCGGCTTCGAGAACACGGTCACCGCCGGCATCGTCAGCGCCAAGGGCCGCTCGCTGCCGCAGGAGAACTTCGTGCCGTTCATCCAGACCGACGTCGCGATCAACCCCGGCAACTCCGGGCGGGCCGCTGTTCAACATGCGCGGCGAGGTGGTCGGCATCAACTCGCAGATCTACAGCCGCACCGGCGGCTTCATGGGCCTGTCGTTCGCCATCCCGAGCGACGTCGCGCTCGACGTGCAGAAGCAGCTCAGGGAGAAGGGCCGCGTCGCGCGCGGCCGGATCGGCGTCGTCATCCAGGAGGTGACGCGCGACCTCGCCACCTCCTTCGGCCTCGACCGCGCGCGCGGCGCGCTGGTCAACGCGGTGGAGAAGGGCAGCCCGGCGGACAAGGCGGGCGTCGAGGCGACCGACATCATCATTTCGTTCGACGGCAAGGCGGTCGAGAGCTCGAGCGACCTGCCGCGCATCGTCGGCGCGACGCGTCCCGGCTCGCAGTCGACGCTGGAAGTCTGGCGCAAAGGCGCTCGGCGGCTCGCTCACCCTCACGGTCGGCGAGCTGCAGGAGGATCGCGTCGCCGTCGGCCGACAAGCCCGGTCGCGGCGAAGCCGGCAGGCCGAGGCGCCGGCCAACCGCCTCGGCATCGTCGTCGCCGAGCTGTCCGCCGAGCAGAAGCGCGACCTGCGCGTCCCGGGCGGGTGGTGGTGACCGACGTGCGCCCCGACTCCAAGGCGGACGTGCGCAAGGGCGACGTGCTGCTGACGCTGGTCCACAAGGGCCAGCACACCGAGCTGAAGTCGGTCGAGCAGTTCAACAAGCTGCTCGCCGGCCTCGACAGCAACGCGGTGATCACCCTGCAGGTGCGGCGCGGCGAGACCACGTCGTTCGTGACCATTTCCGGCCTGACCGGCAAAGGGCTGATTCACCATAGAATAGCCGTCCGAGGAGGGTGCCCAGAGGTCGGGCACCCTCTTTCGTTATATGGCGCAGAGCCGCATCCGCAACTTCTCGATCATCGCCCACATCGACCACGGCAAGTCGACGCTCGCCGATCGCTTCATCCAGATGTGCGGCGGCCTGCCGGAGCGCGAGATGGCCGAGCAGGTGCTCGACTCGATGGACCTCGAGCGCGAGCGCGGCATCACCATCAAGGCGCAGACCGCGGCGCTCGAGTACAAGGCGCGCAACGGCGAGATCTACCTGCTGAACCTGATCGATACGCCGGGTCACGTCGACTTCTCCTACGAGGTGAGCCGCTCGCTCGCCGCCTGCGAAGGCGCGGTGCTGGTGGTGGACGCGTCGCAGGGCGTGGAAGCGCAGACGGTGGCGAACTGCTACACCGCGACCGAGCAGGGCGTCGAGGTGATCCCGGTGCTGAACAAGATCGACCTGCCGTCGGCCGATCCGGAGAAGGCGATCCAGGAGATCGAGGACGTGATCGGCATCCCGGCGCAGGACGCGATCCGCGTCAGCGCCAAGACCGGCGAGAACGTCGCACGCGATCCTCGAAGCGGTCATCGCGCGCGATTCCGCCGCCGCAAGGGCGATCCGGCATGCGCCGCTGCAGGCGCTGATCATCGACTCCTGGTTCGACAACTACGTCGGCGTGGTGATGCTGGTGCGGGTGATGGAGGGCACGATCCGGCCGAAGGAGAAGATCGTGCTGATGAGCACCGGCGCGTCCTATCTTTCCGATCAGCTCGGCGTCTTCACGCCGAAGGCGAAGCCGAAGGAGACGCTCGTCGGCGGGCGAGGTCGGGCTACGTCACCGCCGGCATCAAGGAGCTGCGCGCCGCCGAAGGTCGGCGACACGATCACCGACGACGGACAAGCCGGCGGCGAGCGCCGCTGCCCGGGTTCAAGGAGATCAAGCCGCAGGTGTTCGCCGGCCTCTATCCGGTGGAGGCGAACGAGTACGAGGCGCTGCGCGAGGCGCTGGAGAAGCTGCACCTCAACGACGCCTCGTTCCACTACGAGCCCGAGACCTCGCAGGCGCTCGGCTTCGGCTTCCGCTGCGGCTTCCTCGGCCTGCTGCACATGGACATCGTCCAGGAGCGGCTCGAGCGCGAGTACGGCATGCACCTCATCACCACCGCGCCGTCGGTGGTCTACGAGGTCAAGCTGCGCGACGGCACGCTGCGAGCAGGTGTCGAATCCGTCGCGCCTGCCGCCGGTCGAGACGATCGAGGAATTCCGCGAGCCGATCATGGCGTGCAAGATCTTCGTGCCGCAGGAATACGTCGGCCCGGTGATCACGCTGTGCACCGAGAAGCGCGGCACGCAGACCAACCTGCACTACTCGGCGCGCCACGTGGTGATCTCGTACGACCTGCCGCTCAACGAGGTGGTGCTCGACTTCTTCGACCGCCTGAAGTCGATGACGCGCGGCTACGGCTCGCTCGACTACGAGTTCAAGGAATACCGCGCCGCCGACATGGTGCGCCTCGACATCCTGGTGAACGGCGACAAGGTCGACGCGCTGTCGAGCATGGTGCACCGCTCGGCGCGCAGCAGCGCGGGCGGGATCTGGTCACCAAGCTGAGCAGCCTGATCCCGCGGCAGATGTTCGACGTCGCCATCCAGGCGGCGATCGGCGGCCACATCATCGCGCGCGAGAACGTCAAGGCGCTGCGCAAGAACGTGATCGCCAAGTGCTACGGCGGCGACATCACGCGCAAGCGCAAGCTGCTCGACAAGCAGAAGGAAGGCAAGAAGCGCATGAAGCAGGTCGGCTCGGTCGAGATCCCGCAGGAAGCCTTCCTCGCCGTGCTGCAGCGGGGCGAGCGTTGAACTTCGCTCTGTTCCTGCTGATCCTGCTGGTGGTCACCGGCGCGGTCTGGCTGCTGGACAAGTGCGTCCTGGCAGGAAGCACCGGCCGAAGGACGCCAAGCAGCCGTGGTGGATCGAGTACTCGGTCAGCTTCTTCCCGGTGATCCTGATCGTCTTCCTGCTGCGCTCGTTCCTGGTCGAGCCGTTCAAGATCCCGTCGAGCTCGATGGTGCCGACGCTGCTGGTCGGCGACTTCATCCTCGTGAACAAATTCACGTACGGCATCCGCCTGCCGGTGGCGAACAAGAAGATCGTCGAGCTCGGCGAGCCGAAGCGCGGCGACGTGATGGTGTTCCGCTATCCCGACGACCCGTCGCTCGACTACATCAAGCGCGTGGTCGGCGTGCCCGGCGACCGCGCTGGAATACCGCAACAAGCGGCTGACCATCAACGGCGAGCCGGTGCCGCGCGCCAGGTCGACGACTACCTGTCGAAAGAGCGCATGCAGTTTTCCTCGCAGCTTCGTCGAGACGCTGGGCGTGTGAGCACGAGATCCTGCGTGGATCCGGACGCGCCCGGCCGGCATGGCCGGGGCGCTCGTTCCCGTTCGCCGCCAATTGCAACTACAATGTCGGCGGCCTGACGTGCACCGTGCCGCCGGGCCACTACTTCATGATGGGCGACAACCGCGACAACTCGAGCGACAGCCGGGTCTGGGGGTTCGTCCCCGACGAGAACATCGTCGGCAAGGCGTTCTTCATCTGGCTCAACCTGGGCGACCTCGGCCGCTTCGGCTCATTCAAATGACGGGAGGAACACCATGCGCAACAAACTCGCTGGCGTCAGCCTGATGGGCCTGATCATCGTCCTGATCGTGCTCGCCGTGATCGCGCTGTTCGCGCATGAAGGTCATCCCGTCGTACATGGAATTCCGCGGCATGAAGAACGCCATCCAGTCGATCGCGCGCGAGAAGCCGAACGGCACGCCGGCGGAGATCCGCAAGTCGTTCGAGGCGCGCTCGAACATCGATGACTTCGCGATCGATCAAGCCGCAGCGACCTCGACGTCAGCAAGGGCGCCATCTCCTTCGCCTACCGCAAGGAAGTGCCGCTGTTCACCGGCGTCGGCCTGTACATCGACTACGCGGCGAGCACCTGCCCAGTAAGAGCGCTTTGTCCCGCCGCGCGGCCCTCGAAAAGCGGATCGGCCACCGCTTCACCGCCCCGCGGCTCCTCGAGCAGGCGCTGACGCACCGCAGCCACGGCGCTCGACAACAACGAGCGGCTGGAATTCCTCGGCGACGGCGTGCTCGGCTGCGCGGTCGCCGACGAGCTCTACGCCCGCTTCCCGCAGCTCCCGGAAGGCAAGCTGACGCGGCTGCGCGCCAGCCTGGTGCGCGAGGAAGCGCTTGCCGAGGCGGGCGAGCGGATCGGCCTGGCGGAGCACCTGCGCCTCGGCAACGTCAAGGTGCAGCCCTCGCTGCTCGCGGACGCGGTCGAGGCGGTGCTCGGCGCGGTGTTTCTCGACGGCGGCTACGACGCGGCGCGCAAGGCAGTGGCGGCGGTGCTCGGCCCGCAGCTCGAGGCGCTCGACCCCGAGCACCTCGCCAAGGACGCGAAGACCGAGCTGCAGGAGATCATGAACAAGCAGCGCAAGAAGCTCCCCGAGTACCGCACCCTCGCGACGCGCGGCGAGGCGCACCGGCGCTCGTTCGACGTGGAATGCGTGCTCGCGGACCTCGGCCTGAGCAGCACCGGGACCGGCACTTCGCTGCAGCGCGCGCAGCAGGCAGGCGGCGCAGCGCATGCTCGAGAGGCTCGGACATTGAGCGAGCACCGCTGCGGCACCATCGGCCTGGTCGGCAGGCCGAACACCGGCAAGTCGAGCCTCCTCAACCGGCTGATCGGCCAGAAGCTCTCGATCGTCTCGCCCAAGCCGCAGACCACGCGGCACCTGCTGAACGGCATCCTGACGCTGCCCGGCTGCCAGTACGTGTTCGTCGATTCGCCGGGCGTGCCGCAGCGAGCCGAAGAACGTCCTGCATCGCGCGCTCAACCGGCGCGCCACCGAGGCCGCGCGCGACGTCGACGTCGCGGTGTTCGTCGTCGAGGCGACGCGCTTTACGGCCGGAGGACAGGCGCGCGCTCGAGCGCATGCCCGGAAGGCCAGACAGGTCGTCGCGGCGGTGAACAAGATCGACCTGGTGAGGAGCCATGCCGACCTCATCCCCTTCCTCGACCGGCTGTCGAAGAGCTATCCGTTCCATGCCGTCGTCCCGCTGAGCGCGAAGACCGGACGCAACATTCCCGAATTCCTGCGCGTGCTGCGCGAGGCGCTGCCGGAAGGACCGTCGGCCTACCCCGAGGACCAGATCACCGACCGCGACGAGCGCTTCTTCGCCGCCGAGCTGCTGCGCGAGAAGCTCTTCGAGCAGCTCGACCAGGAGCTGCCCTACCGCTGCGATGTGGTGATCGACAGCTTCAAGGAGGAGGGCAGGCTGCGGCGCATCGAGGCGACGATCCTGGTCGAGCGCGACAGCCAGAAGGCGATCGTGCTCGGCACCGGCGGCGAGAGGCTGAAGCGCATGGCGACCGCCGCGCGCAAGGACATGGAGAAGCTGTTCGGCGGCAAGGTCTACCTCGGCACCTGGATCAAGGTGCGCAAGTCCTGGACCGACGACGCCCGCGTGCTGAAGCAGCTCGGCTATGAGTAGGAAGCGCGTCGACCACGAGCCGGGCTACGTGCTGCACACGCTACCCGTACAAGGAGACGAGCCTGATCGTCGAGGCGTTCACGCGCCGCTTCGGCCGCGTGGCGCTGCTCGCGCGCGGCGCCCGCCGCCCGCGCTCGGCGATGCGCGGCGTGCTGCTCTCGTTCCATCCGCTGCGGTTCTCCTGGAGCGGCTCGGCGGAGCTCGCCAACCTGAGGGACGCCGAATGGGCGGGCGGCATCCCGCTGCTCGGCGGCCGCGGGCTGATGTGCGGCTTCTACGTCAACGAGCTGCTGCTGCGCCTCCTGCCGCGCGACGATCCGCACGAGAGCCTGTTCGACGTCTACGCCGAGGCGCTCGCCGGGCTCGCATCGCAGGACGTGTCGGCGGTGCTGCGCGGCTTCGAGAAGCGGCTGCTCGCCGAGCTCGGCTATGCTCCGCTGCTGGAAACCGATGCCGCGAGCCGTCCCATCGATCCCGAGCGCATGTACAGCTACGAGCCCGACCGCGGCCCCGTGCCGGCGAACGGCAGCGCGCAGGGCCAGCGTGGCGTCAACCGTCATGGTCAGCGGCCGCACGCTGCTCGACGTCGCGGCCGGCGACTACGCGCGCACCGAGACGCGCGACGAGGCGCGCGCTCTGATGCGCGTCGCTGATCGGCGAGCGCCTGCACGGCCAGTCGCTGCACACGCGCAGCATCCTCATGGAGCTGAACGAGCTGTGATCGCGCTCTATGATCGAGCTTGGCGTCAACGTCGACCACGTCGCCACCGTGCGCCAGGCGCGGCGCACGTACGAGCCCGACCCGGTGTGGGCGGCGGTCGAGGCGCACCTCGGCGGCGCCGACGGCATCACCGTGCACCTGCGCGAGGACCGGCGCCACATCCAGGACGAGGACGTGCGCCGGCTGCGCGAGCTGACGCACATCAAGCTCAACCTGGAGATGGCGGCGACCGACGAAATGGTCGGCATCGCCGGCAAGCTCAAGCCCGAGATGGCGCATGCTGGTGCCGGAGGGCCGGCACGAGGTCACCACCGAGGGCGGGCTGGATGTCGCTTCCCAGGAGAAGCCGCTGCTCGAGAAGGTGAAGCGCCTGACCGGCGCCGGCATCGTCGTCTCGCGTCTTCATCGATGCGGACCGCAAGCAGGTCGAGGCGGCGAAGCGCATCGGCGCGACGGTGTGCGAGGTGCACACCGGGCCGTATGCGCACGCCTTCCACTCGAAGGGGCGGGATGCCGAAAGCCCGGCAGTGGTTGCTCGAACTGAAGACACATTCAAACGGCCGGCGAAGCGATCCGTGCGCTCGGCATGCGCTTCAACGCCGGCCACGCGCTCAACTACTTCAACGTCCAGCCGGTGGCGCGCCTGCCGGGCGTGCGCGAGCTGCACATCGGCCACGCCATCGTCAGCCGCTCGGTGTTCGTCGGCATGCGCGAGGCGGTGCGCGAGATGAAGCGCCTGATGACGGACGCCGCGCGGTGATCTACGGCGTGGGAACGGACATCGTCGAGGTCGGTGCGCATCGAGAAGGCGCTGGCGCGCTTCGGCGAGCGGTTCGCGAAGCGAATCTTGTGCGAACCCGAACTGAAACGATTTCAGCGGCCACCGCCAGAAGGCCAACTACCTCGCCAAGCGCTTCGCCGCCAAGGAGGCCTTCACCAAGGCGCTCGGCACCGGCATCCACGCGCCGGCCAACTGGCACGGCGTCTGGGTGAAGAACCTGCCATCCGGCAAGCCGGTGCCTGGAGTTTTCCGCGCCGCTGCAAGCACTTCTTCAGACAAGCGGCAAATCTCGAACGCGCCATCTCTCGCTCGCCGACGAGCGAGGCATGGCGGTGGCCACGGTGATCCTGGAGTGCGAAAAGTAAGGCTCCCGGCAGGGCCGGTCGTGGTCGACGTCGTCGGTCCGGCGCTGAGCCGACGAGGACCGCGAGCGCCTGCGCCATCCGGCCGCCGGCGCGGTGATCCTCTTCTCGCGCAACTACGAGAACTCCGAGCAGCTGGCTGCGTTGTCGCCGATGAAATCAAGAAGCTGAGAGAGCCTGAGCTGCCGATCTGCGTCGACCACGAAGGCGGGCGGGTGCAGCGCTTCAGGAGGGCTTCACGCCGATCCCGCCGATGCGCCAGCTCGGCGAGCTCTGGGATCGCGACCGGGAGAAGGCGCGCGAGGCGGCCACGCGCGATCGGCTACATCATCGCCGCCGAGCTCGGCGCGCACGGCCTCGATTTCAGCTTCGCGCCGGTGCTCGACCTCGACTACGGCGGCAGCTCGGTGATCGGCGACCGCGCGCTGCATTTCGACCCTACCGCGGTCGGCGCGCTGGGCGCCGTGCCTCGTGAAAGGGCTGCGCGCAGGGCGGCGTCGCGGCGGTGGCGAAGCATTTTCCGGGGCACGGCTACGCGAGCGCGGACTCGCACGTCGCCGCGCCGCGCGATGAAAGGCCGTTTGCCCAGATTCAGAAAAAGGACCTTCTTCCCTACAAGGCCGTCATCGAGGCTGGCGTCGCGGCCGTGATGCCGGCGCACGTCGTCTATCCGCAGGTCGATGCCGAGCCCGCGGGCTACTCGAAGCACTGGCTGCAGGAGGTCCTGCGCGGCCAGCTCAGGTTCGACGGGCTGATCTTCAGCGACGACCTGTCGATGGAAGGCGCCGCGGTGGCCGGCGGGCCGCCGGAGCGCGCGAAGGCGGCGCTCGCCGCGGGCTGCGACATGGTGCTGCTCTGTAACAACCCGAAGGGACTCGACGAGCTGCTGGATTCGCTAGAGGACGTTTCTCTTGCAGAAGCCGGAGCGGCTGGACCGGATGCGGAAGCAGGGCGGCCGCGACCTGCGGAAGAGCGTCGCCTACCGGGAAGCGCAGGAGACGCTGCAGCAGTCTGGCTTAGGCGCGCTCCATGTACTTGCCTTCGTTGGTGTCGACCTTGATCTTCTCGCCCTTGTTGATGAAGGGCGGCACCTGCACCGTGATGCCGGTCTCCATCTTCGCCGGCTTGAAGCTGTTGGTGGCGGTGGAGTTCTTGATGCCGGGCTCGGTGTCGATGACGGTCAGCACCACCGAAGGCGGCAGCTTCGATGCCGATCGGCCGGCCGTTGTAGAAGTTGATCTGCACGTCGGTGTTGGGCAGCAGGTAGCCGGCCTGGCCTTCGAGGAAGTCGGCGTCGAGCTGCATCTGCTCGTAGTTTTCCTTGTCCATGAAGACGTAGCTGTCGCCGTCCTGGTAGAGGTACTGCATCTCGCGCGGATCGACGAACGCGCGCTCGATCTTGTCCTCGGTGCGGAAGCGCTGGTTGGTCTTGGTGCCCTTGTCGATGTCCTTCATCTCGACCTGCATGAACGCGCCGCCGCGCCCGCCGACGTGCACGTGGTAGCTCTTCAGCACGCGCCAGACCCGCTTGTCCCACTCGAGGAGTTGGCCGGGCCGGATCTCGACTGCTTCGACTTTTGCCATGGAACCGCCGCTAGGAGAAGGGCGCGAATTTTACACGTTTTATAATGGATTCAGCGTGTTCGATGCCAAAGCCTTTCGTCGCCGGCCTGCCGAATCTGCCCGGGGTCTACCGCATGCTCGGCAAGGGCGGGGAGGCGCTCTACGTCGGCAAGGCGAGGGACCTGAAGAAGCGCGTCGGCTCGTACTTCCAGAAGACCGTCGCGAGCCCGCGCATCGAGATGATGCTGACGCAGGTCGCCTCCGTGGAGGTGACCGCGACGCGCTCCGAGGGCGAGGCGCTGCTGCTCGAGAACAACCTGATCAAGAGCCTCGCGCCGCGCTACAACATCCTGTTTCGCGACGACAAGTCGTATCCCTACCTGATGGTCACCGGGCACGAATTTCCGCGCCTGGGCTTCCACCGCGGCGCCAAGGACCGCAAGCACCGCTACTTCGGCCCGTTCCCGCACGCCTACGCGGTGCGCGAGAGCATCCAGCTCCTGCAGCGCGTGTTCCGGCTGCGGACCTGCGAGGACACGGTGTTCGCGAACCGCTCGCGGCCCTGCCTGCTGCACCAGATCCACCGCTGCACCGCGCCCTGCACCGGCAAGATCGCCGCCGAGCCCTATGCCGAGGATGTTGCAAACGCCATGCTTTTCCTCGAAGGACGGGAGGATGATGTCATCGGCAGGCTGAACCAGAAAATGAACGCCGCATCCGAGGCGAAGCGCTACGAGCAAGCCGCGGTCTACCGCGACCAGGTGCGCGCGCTGTCGCGCGTGCAGGCGCGCCAGTACGTCGAATCCAACCGCGGCGTCGACGCCGACGTGGTCGCGTGCGCCATCGAGGGGCATCGCCTGCGTCAACCTGGTCATGATCCGCGGCGGCCGGCACGTCGGCGACCGCAGCTTCTTTCCCGCGAACGCAGAAGGCGCGGCAGCGGCCGGAGATCATCGGTGCGTTTCTCGAACAGCATTACCTCGAGCAGCCGCGTGCCCGGCCTGATCGTCACTCAGCGAGCCCGTTGAGCTTCGAGCAACGCAGATCGTCAATCCCGTCGCACGGCGAGCGGCGGCGTCTGGCTCGACATGGCGCACAAGAACGCCCAGCTGGCCATCGCGCAGCGGGTGCGCGACCGCGCCACGCAGGAAGGCAGGCTGCTCGCGCTGCGCGATGCGCTCGGGCCTGCCCGAGGGCATGCAGCGCATCGAGTGCTTCGACATCAGCCACACGATGGGCGAGGCGACCGTCGCCTCGTGCGTGGTCTACGACCGGCAGCAGATGCAGAAGTCCGAGTACCGCCGCTTCAACATCCGCGACATCACGCCCGGCGACGACTACGCGGCGATGCGCCAGGTGCTGACGCGGCGCTACGGGCGCGTCAACGCCGACGGCGGCAAGATTCCCGACCTGGTGCTGATCGATGGCGGCAAGGGGCAGGTCGGCATCGCTGCAGGCGGTTCTGCGTCGATCTGGGTCTGCACCAGGTGCGCATCGTCGGCGTTGCCAAGGGGCCGGAGCGCAAGCCGGGCATGGAGGAGCTGATCATCGAGTCCGAGTCGCGCAGCGCTGCAGCTCGCCGCCTTCGCACCCCGGCCTGCACCTCATCCAGGCGATCCGCGACGAGGCGCACCGCTTCGCCATCGTCGGCCACCGCGCGCGGCGCGCCAAGGCGCGCACCACGTCGATGCTGAACGAGATTCCCGGGCATCGGCGCCAAGCGCCGCCAGGCGCTGCTCGCAGCACTTCGGCGGATTGCGCGGCGTGCAGGCCGCGGCGATCGACGACATCGCCAAGGTCGCGGGCATCAGCCGGCCGCTCGCCGAGCGCATCTACAAGCACCTGCACGAGTCGGCGGCGCGCATGATGCCGCTCAACGTCCCGAACCTCATCACCCTGTCGCGGATCATCGCTGATCCCGCTCATCGTCGGCATCTTCTATTTGCCCGACGACGTGGCTGTCGTTCTCGGCGAAGAACGTCATCGCCACCGCGATCTTCATCTTCGCCGCGGTCACCGACTGGCTCGACGGCTACCTGGCGCGCAAGCCTGAACCAGATGTCGGCGTTCGGCGCGTTCCTCGACCCGGTGGCCGACAAGCTGATCGTCGTCGGCGCGCTGATCGTGCTGCTGTACCTCGGCCGCGTCGACCCGCTGGTGGCGCTGATCATCATCGGCCGCGAGATCGCCATCTCGGCGCTGCGCGAATGGATGGCGAGAGCTGGGGCAGGGCGAAGAGCGTCGCGGTGGCGTTCATCGGCAAGCTGAAGACGGTGAGTGCAGATGGTCGCGATCCCGCTGCTGCTCTACCACGACTCGCTGTTCGGCCTCGTCGACTGCCAGTGGCTGGGAACGATGCTGATCAACGTCGCCGCCGTGCTGACGGTGGCTTCGATGCTCTACTACCTGCGCAAGGCGCTGCCGCATGCACTATGAATTCTCGGTAAAATCTCCTGAAATTCCGCGGGAATAGCTCAGTTGGTAGAGCGTAACCTTGCCAAGGTTGAGGTCGCGAGTTCGAGACTCGTTTCCCGCTCCATTTTACGAAAGGGAAGGCCTGCAAGACCTTCCCTTTTTCGCTCATCCGGCGGGATGGCAGAATGGTCATGCAGCGGATTGCAAATCCGTCTATGCCGGTTCGATTCCGACTCCCGCCTCCAACTCCTTTAGCCTCTAGCTGACCCGCCCGGGTGGTGAAACTGGTAGACACCAGGGACTTAAAATCCCCTGGCCGCAAGGCCGTGCAGGTTCGAATCCTGCCCCGGGCACCAAAAGAGACGCTTTCCCTTATGCCGCTCGCCGCGTTCAACTTCTCCCGCTGGATCGACGAGCACGCGCACCTGCTCAAGCCGCCGGTGGGCAATCAGCTGGTGTTCCGCGAGGCCGAGGACCTGATCGTGCAGGTGGTCGGCGGGCCGAACGCGCGCACCGACTACCACGACGATCCCTACGAGGAGTTCTTCTACCAGCTGCGCGGCGACATCGTGCTGAAGGTGATCGAGGACGGCCGGCCGCGCGACATCCCGATGCGCGAGGGCGAGATCCTGCTGCTGCCGGGCCACGTGCGGCATTCGCCGCAGCGGCCGCAGCCCGGCTCGGTCGGGCCTGGTGGTGGAGAAGATCCGGCCGCTCGACGTCGACGACGGCTTCGAGTGGTACTGCCCGAAATGCTGGGCGCTGGTGCACCGCGTGGAGGTGAACGTGCAGAACATCGTCGCCGACCTGCCGCCGCTCTTCGAGGCGTTCTACGCCGGCAAGCGCCAGTGCCCAAGCTGCGGGCACATCCATCCCGGCAAGGCTACTGTTTCAGCGTGAGGCGGATGCGGTTGCGGCCGAAGAGATAGGCGTAGTCGCGCGTCGACGGCGAGCTCGCGCGGTCAGCAGCACGCCCAGCCCGCCGATCCTGCGCATCTGACAGCGTGGTGTCGGGCGATGTTGGCGAGCAGCGGCGTAGGGATTGAAGGGCGGCGCGGTGTCCTCGTAGGTGACGTGCACCGCGGCTGGCCTCGGCGTCGACGCTGACCCAGACCGGTGCGTCGCTGTCGCCGCGGTGGCCGTGGCGCACGGTGTTCGTGAACAATTCCTCGACCACCAGGTTGAGCCGCAGGCAGTGCTCGCGGCCGATGCCCTGCCGGGTGCAAAAATCGTTCAGGAACGTGCCGATTCGCCGCAACTCGCCGGCGCGGGCCGGAAAAGTCGCCGCTGCGGCGTTTGTCACGCTGTCCGCCATGGGTGGCCGCATTATAGAATCCATCCTCTACAGGCACCCTCTGGGAGGAGCCATGCGCTGGATCGATTGCGGCAGTTCTGTTCGGTTTCGCGTTCGCGGCGGCGGCTGACGCCGGCCAGATCAAGACCGCGGCAGGGATCGGTCTACCTCGAGCGCGGCGGCAAGCGCCTGCCGGTGCAGCATCGGCATGCCGGTGCGAGCAGTCCGACACGCTGGTCACCGGCGCCGACGGCACCGCCGGGCATCACCTTCACCGACAACAGCCTGCTTTCGGTCGGCCCGAACAGCGTGCTCGAGATCAGACAATACGTCTTCGACACGACCACGCACGCCGGCCAGTTCGACGCGTCGCTGAAGAAGGGCACGCTCGCGGTCATCTCCGGCAAGATGGTGAAGCAGTCGCCCGAGGCGATGCGCGTGCGCACGCCGAGCCTCGATCATGGGCGTGCGCGGCACCGAGTTCGTCGTCAAAGTCGACTAGCCCGGAACGCGCAGATGGCGGCACTCGCGGCAGTGGCGCTGCTGGCGCTGGTCTACTGGGTCGCGAAGCCGCCGAACGAAACCGTGTACCGTCCTGCCGTCGGCCGACGGCCACATCGGCACCGTGGTCGTGCAGCGCGGCAACGACAAGCAAGTCCTCGACCAGCCGTACGCAACGACCCGCAACGGCGACGCGGTCGAGGTGCTGGCCGGCGACCGAGGTCAAGGAGTCGTTCGGCTCGACGCTCGAGGCGCTGCCGGCGCGGCCGACCGATCTTCCTGCTGTACTTCGTCACCGGCACCGACGAGCTCACCGACGAGTCGAAGGGCGACCTGCAGCAGCATCCTCGACGAGCTGAAGCAGCGCCCGGTGCCCGACGTCGCACGTCATCGGCCACACCGACACCGTCGGCGAGCTGAGGGGCAACGACCAGCTCTCGGCGCAGCGCGCCGAGACGGTGAAGGGCTTCCTGATCGGCATCGGCATTGCCGCCGAGCGCATCCAGACCGCCGGCCGCGGCAAGCGCGAGCCGATCGTGCCGACCGCCGACAACGTCGACGAGCCGCAGCAACCGGCGCGTCGAGATCAACGTCCGCTAGCGCCGTCTCCGGCGGCGCCGTCCCAGCCGCACGCAGAGCAGGGTGATGTCGTCGGATTGCTCCGCGCCGGCCGGCGAAGCGCCGCACGTCGTCGTTCAGCGCGGCGATCACCGCGTCGGGTGAGGCCGACTGCAGGCGCGCCCAGCGTCTGCAGGACGCGGGCTCCGCCGTAGAGCTTGCCCGCGCTCGTTCATCGCCTCGGTGACGCCGTCGGTAATCACGCAGAACCATTCTCCCGGCCCGAGCGTGTGCTCGACGCTTTCGTAGCGTGAAGTCGCGGATCACGCACAGCGGCGGCCCGCCCGGATCGTTGCTGCGCTCGGGCGCGCCGCCGGCGCGGCAGACCACCGCCGGCTCGTGCCCCGCGTTGCACACGACCAGCCGCCCGGTTCTCGCGTCGAGCACGCCGGCGAGCGCGGTGACGAACAGCGACTCCCGGTTGTCGCGGTTGATCTCCTTGCTCGCGCGCGCGAGGATCCACGCGGGATCGTCGCCGCGGCGCAGGGCGATGCTCTTCAGCAGTGCCTTGGACAGCGCCATGAACAGGCTCGCGGCGAGTCCCTTGCCGGAGACGTCGGCGACGACGAAGAACAGCTTGTCGTCGTCGAGCATGAAAGCAGTCGTAGAAGTCGCCGCCGACGCTGCGCGCCGGCTCGAGCAGGGCGGCGACCGAGAAGCGCTTCTCGGCGGCGAAGCGCTACCTGCGGCGAAGGCAGCAGGCCCATCTGGATGCGGCGCGCGGCTTCGAGCTCGCCGGCGACGCGCGCCTGCGCTTCGCGCAGCAGGCGTCGCTGCCGGTCGGCCTCGGCGAGCGTCGCGGCGACGGTCGCGCCGAAGAAGAGCAGCGCGCCGAGCGCCGGGGCGGCGGCGTTGAACAGCAGCCCGGCCTGAAACGCGACCAGCCCGCCGCCGAGCAATGACGCAGCCAGCGTGCCGCCGAGCAGGAGCGCCGCGGCGCGCGCTCGCACCGCGGGGACGAACAGGATGAACGCGAACCCCGAGACGAGCAGCGCCAGCGCCTCGATCCACGCCGCGCCGCCGGGCCGGCGCAGGAACGCGCCGTCGAAGATCTGCTCAGGATCTGCGCGTGCACCTCGACGCCGGGAATGCGCTCGCCGAGCGGCGTCGCCTGGTAGTCGAGCAATCCGAGCCCGGAGACGCCGATCAGGACCAGCTTCTCGGAAAGCACGCTCCGGCGCCGACCTTCCCCGAGAACACGTCCGCGGCCGAGACGAAGCGCTGCGGGTCGTGCGGGCCGAAGTAGACGTAGAACGTGCCGTCCGACTGCAAAGGCACCTAGACGTCGCCGAGCACGAGCTGGACGCGCTCGCCGCCGCGATCCTCGATGCCGCAGCGCCGGCGCGTCCGGCGGCGACGCGCACCATCTCGAGCGACAGCGCCGGGCACGATGACCTGGCCGATGCGTGCGACGAACGGCACGCGCCGCACGATGCGGTCGGCCGAGTCGGCGCTGAGCAGGCCGCGGCCGGCGGCGGCGCTTGTTGATCTCGGGCCGGCTCTGCAGGTGGCCGTCGTACTTGCGCAGCGGCAGGTCGCGGCTGCTGGCAGATCTTGACCGGCGCGCCGCCTGCGGCGGGAACGGGATAGCGCCGGTCGCGGCGCTCGAGGCCGGCGATGCCGAGCACCACGTTCCTGCCGTGCACGGCGTCGGCGAGGACCTGGTCGGCGCCCGCGGTCGAGCGGTCGGGCTCGACGAACAGCAGGTCGACGCCGATCGCGGCCGGCTTGGCGGCGGCGATGCCCCGGATCAGCTCGGCGACGACGGTGCGCGGCCATGGCCACTGGCCCTTGCAGGTCGAGCGAGCGCTTCGTCGATCTCGACGATCACCGCCGGCGCGCTCGCGCGGCTCGCGCGGCATCAGCCGCTGGTAGGCGTCGAAGGTCGCGTCGCGCAGCGCCGCGAGCGGCAGCGGCTCGAGGCCGATCAGCACGCAGCAGACGAGAAGCAGACCCGTGCCGATCGCGCGCGGGGCGCCGAAGCTCAGAGCTCGATCTCCAGGCCGTCGTGCGCCGCCGAGATCTCGAGCCGGCGAGGCGGCTGGAAGTTGTCGCGCGTCAGCTCCTCCAGCCGGCGCGCGTCGCGCGAGCAGGCCGTCGATGGCGGCGTCGCTGTTCGCCGGCTCGTGGTGGAAGAGCACCAGGTGCTTCGCCCGCGCCATCTGGCAGAGCTCGACGCCGACCACGTTGCTCGAGTGGCCCCAGTCGGCGCGTGACCGAGATCGCGTCGGCGAGCGAGTACATGGCGTCGAAGATCACCAGGTCGGCGTCGCGGAAGAAGCGCGGCGAACAGCTCGGCTCTCGGCGCGGTCCTCGAGCTTGTGCTCGGAGTCGGTGGTGTAGACGACGCCTTGCCGCCGGACTCGAAGCGGAAGCCGTAGGAGTCGCCGGAGTGGCGCTGGATCTGCGGCGTGACCTTCAGGCCGCGCGACCTCGTGCGTGCGCGCCGGGCTCGAGCTTGATGAACTCGATGTCGGCGCCGAGCGTGCTGAAGGGCACCGGGAAGGACGGCGCGTCCTGCTGCCGGCGGAAGGCGTGCTCGAGCTCGTCGTGGCAGCCGTAGATGCGCAGCCTGGTGCTTCGGCACGTAGGCGGGCCCGAAGAACGGGAAGCCCATGATGTGGTCCCAGTGCATGTGCGACATGAAGACGTGCACCGTCGCCGGGCGGCCGCGCCTGGCGGGCGAGCACGTGGGCGCCGAAGGCGCGCGCGCCGCTGCCCATGTCGCAGACGAAGTACTCCGTCGTCGCCGGTATCGAGCTCGACGCACGAGGAGTGGCCGCCGTAGGTGTGGCCGAGCCCGGCGGGCAGCGATTGCGTCGACGAAGGCCTGCGCCTCGCCGTAGGAATCGAAGCGCCGTCCCGAGGCCGGCGAGGAGCGCGCGGGCCAGCTTGTCGCGGATGTCGGCGGCGGTGAGGCGACGACCGGGATCGAGCCGCGCGTGCCCCAGAAGCGGACGCGCACCGCGTCAGCCGCGCTCGAAGGCCTGCAGCGGCCTGCGGCGAGACGGAGGCGAGCGCCTCGCGCAGCGTCGGGAAGACCTCGAGCACGAGGTTGAAGCGGCTGATCTGGAAGATCTCGGCGACGACCGGCTGCATCGCGGCGACGATGATGCCGCCCGGCGCGCGACTTGGCCTCGCGCGCGGCGATCATCAGGCAGCGCAGGCCGGCGCTCGACACGTATTCGAGCCCCGAGAGGTCCAGCACCAGGGCGCTGCCCTCCTGGGCGCAGGCCTCGGCGTGCGGCTTCGAGGTCGGCCTGGAACGCCTCGCAGGTGTCGTGGTCGAGGCGGCCCTTGGGCGCGAGGACGCGGGCCTTGCCGTAGTTGCGGTGGGACAGGGGCATGAGTCGGGCGTATTCTAAGGGTGCGCGCATGCTGAAACCCAAGGCACCCGAGATGCCGGCGCAGCAGGCCGCGGCGCGGCTCTACGAGGCGCACCAGCGACGGGAGCGCTTCGCACCCCTGCCGGCCGGGCTCGCGCCGCGCAGCGCCGAGGACGCCTATGCGATCCAGGATGCCTTCGTGGCCCTGCGGGCGGCGAAACTCGGCCCGCTCGCGGGCTACAAGATCGCGCTTTCCTCCCCGAAATGCAGCGCTTTGTCGGCGTCGACACGCCCCAGGCCGGGGTCATTCTCCGCTCGCAGGTCGGCCGCACGCCGGCGAAGGTCCGCGCCTCGGACTATGTGCGCCTGATCGTGGAATTCGAGATCGGCGTCGAGATCGGCGAGGATCTGCCGGTTGCCGATGCACCCTTTGGCCGGGAACGCGTCATGCAGGCGGTCGGCGCGGTCATGCCGGCGATCGAAATCGCCGACGACCGCGACGCGGACTACTCGCAGCTTTCCCGCCACCCGTACGAGCTGATCGCCGACAACGGCTGGAACGAAGGCGCGGTGCTCGGCGAGCCGGTGCGGGAGTGGAAGTCGCTGGACCTCGGCCGCAAGTGCTTGGCGTCGCGAAGATAAACGGCAGGACGGTCGGCGAAGGGCGGGGACAGGCGCGCGATGGGGCATCCCTTTGACGCGGTCGCCTGGATCGCCAACCACCTCGCCTCGCTGAACCGCGGGCTGCTGCGCGGCGAGATGGTCATCACCGGCAGCCTCATCACCTCCAAGACCGTGAAAGCCGGCGACCGCGTCGAATTCGACCTCGGCGGGCTGGGCAAGGCCGAGCTCACCGTCGACTAGAAGGGCTGCTAGAGCGTGAGCGTGCCGACGCTGGTGCCGCCGCAGACGTAGAGCACCTGCCCGGTGACGAAGCCCGCGTCCCGGTCGGCGAAGAACAGCACCGCGCGCGCGACGTCGTCGGCCTCGCCTAGCCGCTTCACCGGGATCGCCTGCGCGATCTTCTCGACCTGGGGGCTGCCCTCGGGAACCACGCTGTGGAAATTGGCGGTGCGGATCGGCCCGGGCGCGACCACGTTGACCGTGATGCCGACGGGCGCGAGCTCGAGCGCCCAGGTGCGCGCCATGCCGAGCATGCCGGCCTTGGTGGCGGAGTAGGAGGTGCGCGTCGGCAGGCCGAGCACCGCGCGCGAGGAAACCAGCACCACCCGGCCGAAGTTCGCCGCCTTCATCGCCGGCAGCGAGCGCCTGCATCAGGACGACGGGCGCGGCGAGGTGCAGGTTGGCCAGCGCCTCGAGGTCCTCGAGCTTCACGTCGGGCAGCAGGGCAGGGCGGATGACGCCGGCGTTGTGGATCAACGTGGTGATGTCCTGCTTTTGATGCTTTTCACGACGCTTTCGCTGTTCGCTTCGGTGTCCGTGAGATCGACCTCGATATGCTTCAGCTTCTTGTGCTTCAGGCCGGCGGCTGCACGTCGAGCGAAACGACCTCGTATCCTCTCGTCCAGCAGCTGCTTCACGACCGCGAGGCCGATGCCCGCGCTGCCGCCGGTGACGAGAGCGGTGCTCACAGGAAGAGCTGGATCGAGGGCAGGGCGGCGTCGCAGTTCAGGAGGTCGACGCGCTTCAGGCGGATCCTGAGCGGCTCTCCCGACCAGCGTGTGCCAGGCGACCGCGGCGTAGCGCTGCGAGTCGTCGCCGCTGCGTTTCGGTGTAGATGAAATTGGTGCGGATCAGGATGCTCGCCGCTCCTGCGATTTCTCCGACTTCGGGCGTCTGCAGCAGGTGATGGCAGCGGCTCGCCGGCTTCTGCGAGATACGCGGTCGGCTGCTTCAGGCGCTCGATGCGCAGCTTGAGGAGCAGCTTGTCCTCGTAGGCGAGCGAGTTGTGGTTGAGCGGATCGGGCTGGCCGGGCGATGCCGGCACCCAGTAGTGGCCGTCCTCGGCGAACAGCTCGTACCACTCGTCGAAGCGCTTCTCGTCGAGCAGCCGCGCCTCTCGAATCACGAATTGGATGGGGTCGGTCACGGCGTCATGAACTCGGCCCAGGCACGGAACTGGTTGCGCATGGAAATCTCGCTGGTGCCGTTGCGCCGTGATCTCTCCGCTCTTCATTCGGCAGCAAAGTTGCGCTGCAGATCCACCCAGTCGTTGCGCCTGCGCCGCCAAGTCCTTCCTGGATCGACCGGTAGCAGTGCAGGTCGTCGTGGCCGACGACCGACATCGGCGAGTTGATCAGGCGGTTGTAGGCGACGGTGCGCTGGAGGAGCGCGTCGGGCGCGCCCTTCAGGCGGAAGGTCCACGACTCGATCAGGGTCTTGTCGGCGGCGAGCGGCCGCGCCACGCGGATCGACTGGATCGCGCCCTTGATGGTGAGGCTCGGGTAGTAGACGGTGTTGTGGCGCACGGTGCCGAGGATCGTCTTCGCCGCGCTCCTCGCCGTAGGCCTTCTTCATCGCCGCCTCGTACTCGGCGACGCTCGAATACGACGAGTGGATCGAGAAGTTGACGCCCGAGAAGCCGTGGCCGTGCGCGATAGACGCGCACGCCCATGTCGTCGAAGAACTTGTAGTCGCTGGCGAAGGGCGCGATCTGCTCGATCGCCATCGGCTTCGGCGTGTCGGCGGGCTTGCCTCTGCCCACAGCTTCTTCGCGGTGCCCGCCGACGACGCGTGCGCGATCATCGGATGCATGGTGTCGTTCAGGTTCTCGACGAACATCTTCCAGTTGCAGTTGTGCAGGTAGCGCAGGCACGCCGCCGGCGATCTCCAGCTCGCCCTCGGGCGAGCGGTCGGCGAGGTTGTCGATGGAGGAGAGCGAGTCGCCGAAGTAGTCGCGGAAGCCGATGCCGTCCTTCGCCAGCCGGGCGAAGATGAATCCGCGATAGGTCTCGATTCTGACTTGTGGAGAGACCGCTGTGCTGAACGTCGGCGCGCGTACCCCTCCTTCGAGCGGGATGTGGAGGAGGGTACCGTCCGTACGGTAAGTCCACGCGTGGTACGGGCAGCGGAACGTCTTCCCGCATTGCCCGCGGCGTCGTAGACGACCTTGCGTCCCCTTGTGCGCGCAGCGGTTCAGCAGCACGCGGATCGCTGTTGTCGGCGTGGCGCACCACGATCACCGGCTGCGCGGCGACGTCGAGGGTGATGAAGTCGCCGGGATTCGGCACCTGGCTGGCGTGGCCGACGTAGATCCAGGTGCGCGACCAGAGGCGCTCCATCTCGAGCTGGAAAACCTCGGCGTCGAGTGCAGACGTCGCGGTGCACGCGATCGTCCTGACCAGCCGCGTCGAGCGCGCCTGCGTCGTCTCGGTAGCCCATCGGCTTTCCATTTTGCGCAGGAACCGCTCGAGCGCCGCGTTGAACGGGCCGGGCTGGTCCATCGGCCCGAGGTGGCCGCAGCCGTCGAGCACCACCAGCTCGCTGCCCGGGATCTTCCTCTGCCATGCTCGCCATGATCGCCGGCGGCGCGGTGCGGTCGTCGCAGCCGGCGACGAGCAGCGTCGGCACCGCGATCTTCGGCAGGTCCGGCGCGCCGGTCGAAGGTCGTCAGGAGGTGCACCGCCTTGCGGTAGGTCTCCGGCGGGATCTTGCGCCATGATGCGCCTGCGGCGAGCTGACGCCCGCCGGATCCGACTTGCTGCCGCTCGCCGCCGGCATCAGGCGTGCGGCGATCTCGGCCATCGACTGGCCCTCGTCCAGCGGGCCGATGCGCTCGGCGACGAACTGCTTCGCGAAGTTGCTGCCGCCGACGAACGCGGCGCTGGTGAAGCAGAGCGCGAGCGCCTTCACGAGGTGCGGATAGCGAACGTAGGCCTCCTGCGCGATCAGCCCGCCCATGCTGTGGCCGACGAGGATCACCGGCTCGCCGCCGAGCGACTCGATCAGGCGCGCCAGCGCAGCGGAGACCTGCTCGAGGTCGTAGGGCTCGACCATCGGCGCTGTGGCCGTAGCCGGGCTGGTCCCAGGCGTGCGCGGCGTAGCCGAGCGTGCGGAAATGCAGGAGCTGGGCGTCCCAGGCGTGGTGGCCGCCGCCAACGCCGTGGAGGAAGAGGAGGTGGTTCAAGGGGGCTATTGTAGAATCAGAGACATATGATCGTTTTCGACCTTCTCTGCGGCTCCGGGCACCGGTTCGAGGGCTGGTTCAACTCGGCCGAGCGATTTCAGCGCCGCAGAAGAAGCGCAAGATCCTCGAGTGCCCGACCTGCGGTACGGCGAAAGTCGACCGCGTGCCGTCGGCGGCTCGGCTGAACCTGGGCGCCCAGGAGCCGGCCAAGCCGACGCGCGAAGCCGCCGGAGAAAACCCCGGAGATGGAAGGCAAGGATCCGTTTGCCATCGCCCAGATGCTGTACTCGAAGATGCTGGACGAGCTGCTGACCAAGACCGAGGACGTCGGCAGCGAATTCCCGGAGAAGGCCCGGGATATCTTCTATGAGCGCGCGGCGGCGAAGCCGATCCGCGGCCAGGCGACCGAGAAGGAGCACGACGACCTCCTGGCCGAGGGATCCCGGTGTCCCGCATTCCGATCCCGCCCAAGAACAGGTTGAACTAGGAAAACCCTAGTTCCAGCAGTCCTTTAGTTCCAAGTCTTAATGTAGGTCCTGACCAAGCCGCCCTCGGGCTGCGGGTTGATCATCCGCTCGCAGGGCTGGTCGGGATCGGCGATGTAGCTGAAGGTCACGCGCCTTGTACTCGCATACCCGGACGGGGACCGAACAGGGGCGTGACTCGCTTGCCGCTGTAGGGCAGCCCGTGGCGTTACCGAATAGCCTGCCTGGCCGCACTTTGTCTCGTACCAGTTGGGGCCGGTGATGTTCCAGCGATCGTCGCTGCGGCCGCCGGAGCTCTGGCCCATGGCGATCGGGGTGACGAGGGCGAGCAGCAAGACAAAGCAGGGCTTCATACCAGGCTAACAGTCTGAGCCCTTCAGGTACTCCCTAGAATATCTGCGTGAGCCGCAAGAAACAAGGGAGGGGTCTGAAAGGAGAAGTCTCCATCTCGGATGATCGACGAGAGGATCAAGGAGCTGGGCGACTGGCGGGGCAAGATGCTCTCCCGGCTCCGCACCTTGATCAAGCAAGCCGACCCCGAGGTGGTCGAGGAGTGGAAGTGGAGAGGTTCCGGTGTGGTCTCACGACGGATTGATCTGCACCGGCGAGACCTACAAGAACGTCGTGAAGATGACCTTCGCCAAGGGCGCCGCGCTCGAGGACCCATCAGGCCTCTTCAACTCCAGCCTCGAAGGCAACACCAGGCGTGCCATCGACTTCCACGAGGGCGAGAAGATCCGCCGCCGCCGGGCAAGCTCAACTGGGTTCTTCGCCAATTGAGCGGCGAAAGCCCGCTTGTAGGCGGGCCGCGCTTCGCCGCGGGCGACATAGGCGGCCAGGTTCGGATATTCGTCCAGAATGCCCGATGATTTCAGCCTGAGCAGCACCGACACCATCATCAGGTCGCCCGCGCTGAACGCACCATCGAGCCAGTCGGCATCGCCCAGGCGAGCGGAAAGTTGGTCCAGCCGGTCGCGGACGCGATCCTCGACCAGAGGCAGGCGCTCCTTACTCCAGGGCTTGTCGCCCTCCAGAAGCCTGGCGTTTGCGAGTTCGAGGATCGGCGGCTCCACCGTATTGAGCGCGGCAAACATCCATGTGATCGCGCGCGCCCGCGCATTGGCATCCTCCGGCAGCAGGCCCGCATGGCGCTCGGCGATATGGAAGACGATCGCGCCTGTCTCGAACAGGGCGAGATCGCCTTCCTCATAGGTCGGAATCTGGCCGAAAGGATGAAGCGCCCGATGCGCGGGTTCCTTCATCGCACGGAACGAAACAAGGCGAACCTCGTAGGGTTGGCCCACTTCTTCAAGCGCCCAGCGAACGCGCGTATCACGCGCCAGTCCCTTGCCGCCATCGGGTGACCGTTCAAAGGCGGTAATGGTGATGGTCATCTCGGTTGGAACGAGAGAGCCTTATGTTCTTAGAACTAGATGGCTTTAAGACCCAGACGAACTGCGCTTGATCTAACGCCCTAACCCTTCGGCATCCCACGCCAGCAGGTCTGCCAGAAAAGCAGCTTCGGATTGAGCGGATGGCGGCACAGAAGCCGTTCCTCCCCCAGCCGCCGCGCGATGGGTCAGCCAGGCGTGGCCCGTTCTGTCGTCTTGGTGCTCGGAATGTGCCGTACTTGGGCGGCAGGCCGAAGGCCGATAGCGCGCGATCGAGCGCGATCTTCTGAAGGGCGTCCACCAGGGGTTCAAGGTCGTCGCGGTCGTCCACCGAGCTCCGGGAGCTCGCAGGAGGCGCTCAAGGTTCGGCGAATCCTGGGCGTAGTCAGGGCGCGCAAAGCGCGCGCCGCCGGCATAGGCCAGCCACCGGGCGCCATCCTTGGCTCCCTGGGCCTCAGCCAGCGCTTGGCGACGTTTTCGGCCGGCAAGGCGGCACGGGAAGCGCCACGCAGCGGCTGCGGATGGTCGGCAGGAGCTGCGCAGGCCGGTGAGACACCAATAGGAACATGGCCGCCTGCGGGCGGCTCCTCGAGTCCTTTGAGGAGCGCGTTGGCCGCGACCTCGTTCATGTCCTCGGCCGGGTGCACCAGCGCTACGCGCATGCTGGCCGCGGTGCGAGCCGACGTTGAGGAAGTCCGGCGAGCGCGCGGATCTGGTCGACCTTGATCTCGATGCTGGGCTTCGCCGCGTTCGTCGGCGCTTCGGCCGGCCTTCCTCGGCAGGTCGGCGGACCTGCTTTGCGAGCGCCTCGGGCTCGATGCGCCGGAAGTCGGGATGGTTGCCGGCGACGAACCAGGCGGCAGCCGTCGCAGCGCGCCGCAGGGCCTGTGCGCATCCTCGGTCTCGCAAAGCAGGAGCTGGCGCGATGCTGTTCGGCGAGCGCGAGCTTGCCGACGCCGCGCACGCCGTGGATCAGCAGGGCGTGCGGCAGCCGCGCTCGGCCGCGTGCGGCAGCGGATTCGAGGATCGGCTCGTTCCAGGGATGCATCAGAAGCCCTTCAGGATGCTCGCTCGATCTGGCTTGCGGATCTGCGCCATGTCGGCGGAGGCGTCGATCACCGCACCCGCGCCGGCTCGGCCTCGGCGCGCGCGAGGTAGGCGCTGCGCACTCGCTCGAAGAAGGCGCGCGTCCTCGCGCTCGAAGCGGTCGAGCTTCTTGCCCGAGCCCGCGAGGCGCTTGCGCGGCGACTTCGTAGGGGCAGTCGAACACGCAGCGTGCGGTCGGGGCGAGGTCGGGATGGGCGCTGGCGCGTCAGCGCGCTCGATCAGCTCGCGGCACGCCCTGCCCGCTCCCTGGTACGCAATCGGTCGCATCGGTGAAGCGGTCGCAGACCACCCAGCTGCCCGCGTCGAGCGCCGGCCGGATCACTTTCGCAGACGTGGTCGGCGCGCGCGGCGAAGACGAGCAGCGTCTCGACCACGGCGGTCCATCGGCTCCTCGAGGATCGCCTTGCGCAGCTGCTCGGCGAGGTCGGTGCCGCCGGGCTCGCGCGTGACGATCGACGTGGCGGCCGGCCGGCGGCGACCGCGTCGGCGATGAACTGCAGGTGCGTCGACTTGCCGGCGCCGTCGACGCCCTCGAGCGTGATGAACTTGCCGCGCGCGCTCATTCGCCGCCGCGCAGCTGGTACTTGGTGCACGGCGCGGTTGTGCTCGTCGAGCGTGCGCGAGAACTGGCTCGAGCCGTCGCCCCGCGAGACGTAGTACAGCGCGTCGGTCTTCGCCGGGCTGCAGCGCCGCGCGCAGCGACGCGAGGCCGGGCATGGCGATCGGCGTCGGCGGCAGGCCGGCGCGCGTGTAGGTGTTGTACGGCGCCGTCCTCGAGCAGGTGGTTCTTCTTCAGGTTGCCGTCGAAGGACTCGCCCAGGCCGTAGATGATCGTCGGGTCGACCTGCAGGCGCATGCCGATGCGCAAGCGGTTGACCAGCACGCCGCCGATCAGGTCGCGCTCGCGCGGCCTGGCCGGTTTCCTTCTCGATGATCGACGCCATGATCAGCGCCTCGTAGGGCGTCTGGTAGGGCAGCTCGGCTCGTCGCGCGCCTCCCATTCCGCCTGGAGGTGGCGCTGCATGCGCGTGGTAGGCGCGGCGCAGCACCGCGAGGTCGCTCGAGCCCGTGGCGAAAAGGTAGGTGTCGGGAAAGAACAGGCCCTCCGGATGCGGCTCGGTCGCCTGCAGCGCGCGCGAGGATCTGCGTGTCCTCCAGGCCGGCGGTGTCGTGGCGCAGGTCCGGGCTCGCGTCGAGCGCGGCGCGGAACTGGCCGAAGGTCCAGCCCTCGATCAGGCGCACCTCGGCCTGCGTGACGTCGCCGCGCGTGAGCTTCTCCAGCAGCTCGAGCGGCGTCGGCCGCCTCGGCGAACTGGTAGTTGCCGCGCCTTGATGTCGCGCTTCGCGGCCAGCGCGCGCGCCAGCAGCTCGAACTCGCAGCCGCCGCACGCGGCACGCCGGCCTTCTCCAGCGCTGCCATCGCGCGCGCGGAAGCCGGCGCCGCGCGGGATCTCGACCTCGACCGGGACGTTGCGCGACTGTCGAGCGGCGAAATCGCACGTACCAGCGCGGCAGTAGCCGCACGACGGCGAGCAGCACGAGAAATGACGCAGCGCGAGTAGGGTTTTCAGGGTTGGCGCGCGCGGTAAAATCAGCATTCTACGATGGAGCGCGCACGCCTCAGCCGCTACGGAGTGCTGTCGGTCACCGGGGACGACGCGCGTGATTTCCTGCACGCGCAGCTCACCAACGACATCCAGGGCCTCGCCGCCCGACGCGCGCTGCCTCGCCGGCTGGTGCTCGGCGCAAGGGCCGGCTGCTCGCCACGTTTCTCGTCATCCCCGCGCCGCAGGGTTCTCTGCTGCAGCTCGCGCGCGACCTCGCGCCGGCGGTCGCGAAGCGCCTGTCGATGTTCGTGCTGCGCTCGAAGGTGAAGATCGCCGACGAGAGCGACCGCCTGGGCGCAGTACGGCGCTCTGGGACGCGGATGTCAAGCAGGCCGATGTGGCTTGGAGGGATGGCGTCGCCAGCGTGCGCGTTGGCGAGCGCGCGTTACCTGAGTTGCAGCTCGGCGTTTCGAGATCACCGCATGCAGCCTGACGCGACCGAGGAAGACCTGGGTGCCTGCAGGAAATCCGCGCCGGGCGGCCCGTTCATCACCGCGCGCGACGCAGGACCAGTTCGTGCCGCAGATGGTGAACCTCGAGAAGCTCGGCGGCGTCGACTTCCAGAAAGGCTGCTATCCGGGCCAGGAAATCGTCGCGCGCGCGCAGTACCGCGGCCAGGTGAAGCGCCGCATGGTGCGCGCAGACTGCAGGGCGCGGCTGCGTCCCGGCGAGGAGTTCAACGGCGGCACGGTGGTGGACAGCGCGCGCGGCGAGCTGCTCGCGTCGTGGCCCCGGTTTGAACTACTACGTCTACTACAAGCTCGACCCGACGCGGCTGCCGGCTCGCGCACGCCGTTCATCGAGGAGCTGTTCCAGACGCATCGAGAAGGCAGTTCGACGTCCACGGCCGCTGGATGCGCCGGCGCGACGATCCGTCGACCTACATGGAAGTCTACGAAGGCGTGAAGGACGGGGCGGCTTTCGAGGCGTTGCTGCAGCGCGAAGGCGTGCAGCTCGGCGTGCCGCGCCGGCTCGAGATCTTCAGCCCTGTGGAAAGACCTTCTTGAAGGCGCGCACCGCGACGCTCTCGTAGACGCCGCCGCGGTAGAACGGATCGGCGCCGATCAGCTCCTCGGCTTCCTCGCGCGTGGCGCAGCTCACCACGATCAGCGCGCCGGTGCTCGGGCCGTCGGCGCGTGCTCTTCAAGCGGTCCGCCGAAGACGATTTTCTCGGAATGTTTCTATCAAGAAATCCTGATGCGCGGCGCGGTGCTGTATCGCGCAGCGCGGCGGAGTCGGGACGGTCGGAAACAAACGATGGCGTACATGGTATGTTCGGGAATTATGGCTGACAAAGACGACATCCGAGAAGGCAAGGACTTCGGCCTCGGCGTACCGCAGCAGAACAAGGCGTTCTACGTCAAGGGCAGCGGCGCGCTCGACTGGGGCATGCAGAACCGCCTGGCGCGGATCTTCAACCCGGCCTCGGGCAAGACCGTGATGCTCGCCTTCGACCACGGCTACTTCCAGGGGCCGACCACCGGCCTCGAGCGCATGGACCTCAGCATCGTGCCGCTGATTCCCGCATGCGGACGTGCTGATGTGCACGCGCGGCGCGCTGCGCACGGTGATCCCGGCGTCGGCCGACCAACGCCCTGGTCCTGCGCTGCTCCGGCGGCCAGAGCATCTCACCGAGCTCTCGCGCGAGACTGATCGCGGTCGACATCGAGGACTGCGATCCGCCTCAACGCCGCCGCCATCACCACCCAGATCTACATCGGCGCCGAGTACGAGCACCAGTCGATCAAGAACCTGGTGCAGCTCATCGACACCGGCAACCGCTACGGCATCCCGACCATGGCGGTCACCGGCGTCGGCGCCGAGATGAAGCGCGACGAGCGCTATTTCGCGCCTCGCCACGCGCATCGCCGCCGAGCTCGGCGCGCACTACGTCAAGAGCTACTTCATCGAAGAGGGCTTCGAGCGCGTGGTGCGCCGGCTGCCCGGTGCCGATCGTCATCGCCGGCGGCAAGAGCTGCCCGAGCTCGACGCGCTCACCATGGCCTACAAGGCGATCGACCAGGGCGCGGCCGGCGTCGACATGGGCCGCAACATCTTCCAGTCCGACGACCCGGTGGCGATGATCCAGGCGGTGGGCGCGGTGGTGCACAAGAAGGAAAAGCCGGAGAGAGCGTTCCAGCTCTACCAGCAGCTCAAAGCCCGGCAATGTGCCTGATCGTTCTCGCCTGGCGCGCTCATCCTGATTTCCGCTGATCGTCGCGGCGAACCGCGACGAGTTCCACGCCCGCCCCGCCGACCCGGCGGCCTTCTGGAGCGACCAGCCGGCGATCCTCGCCGGCCGCGACCTCGAGGCGCGCGGCACCTGGATGGGCGTTTCGCGCAGCGGCAGGTTCGCCGCGGTCACCAACTACCGCGGCGGGACGGAGCGCGCGCGGTCAGAGTCCAGGGCGCCCTGGTTACCAGGTTCTTCGAGAACGGCTTCCAGCGCCGCGGAATACATCGGAACACGCTCAAAACCAGCACTCTACAGCGGCTTCAACCTGCTGGCTCGCGATGGCGAGTGAGCTGTGGTGGTTCTCCAACCGCGACGGCAGCGCGCGCCAGCTCGCGCCTGGAACCACGGCCATCGGCTGGGCAACCTCCTGCTCGACGACGCCGGAGGTCGACGGCAGCCAGAGGCGCGCTTCGACGTCCGGTTGCCGCCGGCCCCGCGATCGAGGCGCTGTTCGAGTGCTGACGCCTGCGAGAATCGTGCAACTCCCGAATACGGCACGCGCTGCTCCACCGATCCTCCTCGCGGGCGCCGACGGGCGGTACGCTACGCGAGCGCGACCTTCTCGCCCGATGCCGCGGACGGGCGAGACCGCTGCGTTACGAAGTCCGCGCGAAGCCCTAGACGCTGCGCATCATCGCTCGGTGGCGGAATGCCGGCTTCCTCGTAGATCGTCGCCGCCAACGTCACGAAGCCGTGGCGCGGTAGAACGCCGCCGCGTGCATCTGGGCCGAGCAGCGATGACCTCGGTATCGCCCCGCGCCCTGGCGCTTCGATCAGCACTGTCCGGGAGCAGCCGCGCCGATGCCGCGCGCGTGCGCCATCCGCTGCAGCACGCGCCATGCCGGCCGATGTGGCGCGTCGCGGCAGCCGGCCCGGTGCCGATCGGGCGCCTCGCTCGTCGAAAGCGACTGCGTGGGACGCACTGCGGCGTCCTGCTCGTCGAGCTCGATCTCGGCCGGCACGCGCTGCTCCTCGACGAACACGGCGAAACGGATCGGCGCGGCGTACGCGCGCGCTCGTGCTCCCACGGCAGGAGCTCGATTCGAAGGTCGTGTGCACCAGTGGCGAAAAGTATAATCGGCCCAATGAAAAGCCTCTGGAGCGACGCGGAAGCGGCGCAGTTCACCGGCCACCTCGGCCCGCGCGTCTACACCTCGCGCTTGCTCGGCCGCGACAAGTCGCTCGTGCTGCACGGCGGCGGCAACACCTCGGTCAAGCTGCGAGAGAAGAACCTCTTCGGCGAGGAAGAGGACGTGCTCTACGTGAAGGGCAGCGGCTGGGACCTGGAGACCATCGAGCCGGCTGGCTTTACCGCCGGTGGCGCTGGGCTATCTGCGCAAGCTCGCCGGGCTGGCGCAGCTGTCCGATCCGCAGATGGTGCAACGAGCTCGACGACGCACATGCTGCGCGCGGGCGCGCCGTCGCCCTCGGTCGAGACCATCCTGCACGCCATCCTGCCGCACAAGTACGTCGACCACACGCATGCCGACGCGGCGCTGCTCGGTGTCGAACACGCCCGACGGCGAGAAGCGCATCCGCGAGATCTACGGCGAGCGCGTGGTGGTGATCCCCTACATCATGGCCGGCTTCGACCTCGCGGCCTATTGCGCGCGCGAGTTTCCGAAGCAGGCCGGCGAGAACACCGTCGGCATGGTGCTGCTCTCGCACGGCGTGTTCTCGTTCGGTCCGGACGCGCGGACTTCCTACGAGCTCATGATCGAGCTCGTGTCGATGGCCGAGGAATACCTCGCAAAGAAAAAGGCATGGCACTGTCGCTTTTCCCACAGTGAGAAAGGGAAAGCGCCCCGGGTTTCAACCGAGAGGACATCGCGAAGCTCAGGCGGGCGATGTCCGAACAGGCCGGCTTTCCGATGATCCTGAAAGTGGGCGACAGCGAGAAGTTCCGAGGCTTCGCGCAGCGGCCCGACGTCGAGAAGCTTTCCGGCAGGGCCCGGCGACCCCGACCACGTGATCTCGCACCAAGCCCTTCCCGATGCTCGGGCGCGACGTGCCCGGGTACGCCGGCAGGTACCGCGAGTACTTCGAGCGCTTCTCCGCCAAGGCGAAGGCACAAGAAGACGATGCTCGACGCGGCGCCGCGCATGGCGCTCGACCCCGTGCTCGGCTTCGTCGCGGCCGGGCGCACCGCGAAGGACGCGGCGATCGTCGAGGAGCTCTACGACCACACGATCGACGTATCCTCCGCGCCAGCGCTCGGCGGCTGGCAGCAATACGTAAGC